>Ga0209674_100539_pt1 | contig 15278 bp, 11 predicted proteins | sample AraplaCvi_mMS_r2_FD_184279 | JGI IMG/M metagenome (GOLD analysis project Ga0209674, IMG submission 184279) | Arabidopsis root microbial communities from North Carolina, USA - plate scrape CL_Cvi_mMS_r2 (SPAdes) (version 2) | ecosystem: Host-associated > Plants > Roots > Endosphere | place: USA... | reverse complement strand
CGCCGCCACGTGGGCCGTGAAGCCTCCGGGGCAGCGCGAAGCGACGCCAAGCGCCGCCTCGTGGGTTCTCGTTTCCAGGAAGACGCAGCCACCGCTGCCGGACAGCCGCGCGTGACCGAAGCCACCCAGCCAGTCCAGCGCCGCGGCCACCCGCGGGTGGCGCGCACGGACCACCGGTTCGAAGGCGTTTTCCGCCGAATCCCCGGAAACAAAGGACGAAATTGTCGCCCGCGGGGCCGTACGTGTCAATTCGGGAGCGGCGAACAGGGCCGCCGTGGGCACGTGCTCGCGGGGATCGACCACGACGTACCAACGGCGCGGGAGGCGCATCGGCGAGAGCCGCTCGCCCACTCCTTCGGCCCAGGCCGAGCGGCCGCGGACGAACACCGGCACATCGGCGCCCAGGGACAGGCCGAGGGCCGCGAGTTGGTCCTCGTCGAGCCCCGTGCCCCACAACGTGTTGAGGCCGACCAGCACGCTGGCGGCGTCGGAGCTGCCACCGCCCAGCCCACCGCCCATGGGAATGCGCTTTGCCACCGCGATATCGGCGCCGAGCGTCGTTCCCGTCGCCGCGGCCAGAAGCCGGGCGGCGCGAACCGTGAGGTCGGCATCCTCCGGCACGTCCTGCGGCCCGGCCACGCGTGCGACGACGCCATCGGGACGGACGCGCAGCCGCACTTCGTCGCCCCAATCGAGCAGTCGGAACACGGTCTGCAGTTCGTGGTAGCCGTCGTCGCGCCGCCCCACGATGCGGAGGAACAGGTTGAGCTTCGCCGGGGCCGGCCATGCGGTCCAATCGCCACCCCGGAGCGGCGCCAGTGGGCGGCTCATGAACACGCGCAGGTGATCGGGAAACCCGTTCTCGCGATCGCGCACCAGGGCGTCGGCGAACTCGGGCGCGTGCTTGTCCACCACGACAAAACCATGCTTGGCGTAGAAGGGCGCGTTCCAGGGCACATCGGCGAGCGTACCCAGATCCACACGCTCGTAGCCGGCCTCGCGCGCCCACTCGCAGGCGCGCTCGAGCAAGGCAGCGCCAATGCCCTGACCGCCGAACGCGGGCAAGACGTCGATCTCGGCGATACCGGCCGTATGCGGACCGCCGAACGTGTCGAGACAGACGAATCCCACCACCTCGTCGTCGATACACGCGACCCAGACGAGCCCGCGCACGATCAGCTCGCGAACCGTATCCACCGGCAGCGACAGGCGCGAATACGCCGCCCAGGCTGCATGCCCGCGGAACAGTTCGACGGCGGCGCGCTCGATGGCGCACAGGCGCTCGGCATCGTCGTCGCGAGCGCGGGTGATGGTGAAATGCATGAGCGCGGAGCCGGGGGAAACGTGGCGCGGAGTATAGCCGGGCTGTTTACCCCTCCCTGCCGACGTCAGCGGGTAAAGGACCAGTCCTCGATCGACAAGCGGACCTTGAACGGCGGTTTCTCGGCAAACACGCGCGTCGGCATCGCCGGTTGGCGTGTGGTGTCCCACTGCTTGTAATCCACGGTCCAGCCGTCCTGCACCAGACGCGACGGCAGGCGATCGCTGCCGAACGCGATGTCGGCCGGGCCGGTGTCGGCGCGCAGACCGAGCACCCAGCGTTTCAGCTCCGTCATCGGGATCTGCCAGCCGACCGTGCTCGCCATCAGCGATTCGGCGTCGGGGCCGCGGCGCGTGCCGCCGTCCAGACCTTCGAGCTGCGCCCCCTCGGGACCACCCGTGAGGCGAAAGCTGCGCCCTGTGACGGGCGCTCGCACGGTGAATTCGTAACGGTCGCCGTCCTGCTTCCAGGTGAGCCCACCGGACCCGGAGTCCTTGCCGTCGGAGACGGCGAGGCGACCTTCGAGGGTCCAGTGATCCGTGTCGGCGAGTGCGCGTTCGCGCTGCTCCTGCAGGCCGAGCGTGACCGCGTCGCCAGGCTGCCGAACCGGTGGACGCGTCGTGGCGCAGGCGGCCAGGAGAAGCACGGGTAACGCGAGGACTAGCGTTCTACGGAGAAGGGACACGATCAAGACCATGGCGACGTCGGTGGGAAGAGGAGAGGCTAACGGCAGCGATGGCCGCGGACGTGCTCCGCTCAAGGCGTCAGCTTCCGCTCGGTCTTTTCCAGTGCCGCATTCTTCGGATCGAGCCGGCGCACCTCGTTGAGCAGCTTGCGTGCCTCGTCGCGATGCCCGCGGGCCCATAGCACTTCGGCGAGATGCACGCCGATGTCGCCGTCCTTGCGCTGTGCCCACGCACTGCGCAGCGTGCTTTCCGCCTGATCGAGCTGGCCCTGGCGAAATTTCAGCCAACCCCACGAATCCGCCACCGACGGATCGTCGGGACGCGCCGCACGGGCTGCCTGCAGCAGCGTCTGCGCCTCGGCCAGATCGCGATCGTTGTCCGCCAGCGTGTAGCCCAGCGCGTTGCTGACCTCGATGTCGCCCGGTTTCAGTTCGAGCACCTTGCGGAAGTCCGCCACGGCTTGGTCTACGTGTCCCGCTTCGGCATAGGCGAGCCCGCGGCCGTAGAGCATCTCCGTGTCGTCGGCCTTCACGCGAAGCGCCTTGTCGTAGGCCGCGACGGCGGCGTCGAACTGGCGTGCGTCCATGTACAGCTCGCCGTCCACCGCGAAGGCCTTGCGCAGTTGCTCCGGCCGATCGGCATAGGTGGTCTGCAGTTCCGCGACGATTTCATGGGCATCGTCGTCCTTGCCTTGCAGGTGCAGGATCACCGCGCTGCGCACCGACGCGTCGAAGATGCGCGGATCGTCGTCGGCCACCGCGGCGTACCAGTCGAGCGCATCGTCCTGCTTGCCCAGCAGCTCGGCGAGTTGGCCCAGCGTAAAGGCGTTGTCCGACTGCACGTCGTCCGATTGCCGGCGGATCTCCTCGTAGAGACGGCGGAGCGCCGCCTTGTCGGACGAACGGGCGGCGAGGGTCATGCGCAGCGTGTAGGTATCAGCGTCCTGGGCGCCACTGGCGAGCAGCTTCGCAGCCGCCTGCTCCTGGCCGTCCTGGACGAGCAGCGAGGCGTAAGCGAGACGGAGACGCGGATTCTTCGGCTCCTTGGCCACAGCCTTGGCGAACAGCTTCCGGGCCGCATCCTTGTCGCCCGCCTTGAACTTCTGCTGGCCGGCCCAGGCGTAGGTCGTGCCGTCATGGAAACGCGCCACGGCGGCATCGCCCAGCGTTTTCGCGTAATCGTGCCGCCCCAGGCTCTCGCCCAATTCGCTCATGGCGAGCCAGGCGGCGGAATCGTTCGGCAGGCGCTGCGGCGTGGCGATACGTTCGAGCAGCATGCCGGCCTGCGCGGCGTCCCGCGCGGTGGCGAGAATCCTGCCGAACTCCCGCCACGCATCGGGATCGCCGGACGACACCAGGGCGTCGAGCTGACGCTGGGCCTCTGCCGTGTCGCCCCGATCCAGCGCCATGCGGGCGCGGGCGCTGGCCAGCTCCGCCGGCTTGCCGCCCAAGGCCGACCAACGGGCGAGAGCCTTGTCCGCCGCCGCCTGGTCGTGCACGGCCAAGGCCAGTTCCAGAGCCCGGCCGGCCACTTTCGGATCGTCGCTCAGCTCAGCGGCGCGCCCGTAGGCATCGGCAGCGCCTTTGAGGTTGTTGGCGGCCAGGGCAAAGTCGCCGGCCATCAGTTGCGCCTGGAGATCGCGCTCCGGCGGCACGATCGCCACCTGCATGCGATCGAGCGGCTGGACGCCCGTGCGGACGGCCTTGGGCGCCCCCACGGGCGCCACGGCGCAGCCAGCGAGCGCCGCGGCGAGCGCGAGAGGAGCCACAAGATGCCGCACTTGCTTGAACTTGGACCGACCGCTCAGCACACTAGTCTCCGTTATTCCCGATAGGCACCTGCAAGCGCCGGCTGCCTTGTGAGCGCACAATGCGCCCCTAGCTTAGCCGACGCCACTCAAGCCGACCCGTCATGCCTCTCATCGCCCTCGGGCTCAATCACCTCACCGCGCCGGTCAGCCTGCGCGAGCAGGTGGCTTTCGACGCCGCCGTGGCGCCCGAGGCACTTGGCGACCTGACCCGGCAGCCGGGCGTCGAGGAAGCGATGATTCTCTCCACCTGCAACCGCACCGAGTTGTATTGCAGCGTGGCCGAAGGTTTCGAGGCGGTGCCGAGCCAGTGGCTTTCACGTCAGCACCGGTTGACCCCGCAACGCCTCGACGAGTTCCTTTACCGCCACGACGAACAGGACGCCGTCCGCCACATGTTTCGCGTGGCGACCGGCCTCGATTCCATGGTGCTGGGCGAGCCGCAGATCCTCGGACAGGTGAAGGACGCCTACCAGCAGGCGCGCTCCGCGCAGACCCTGCGCGCGCCGATGGAGCGGCTGCTGCAGCACACGTTCGCGGTGGCGAAGCGCGTGCGCACCGATACCCGCATCGGCGCCCATACCGTGTCGGTGGCCTATACCGCCGTGCGCCTTGCCGAGCAGGTCTTCACCGACCTGCGCCAGGCGTGCGTGCTGCTGATCGGTGCCGGCGAGACGATCGAACTGGCGGCTCGCCATCTGGCGGACAAGCAGGTGCGCCGGCTGATCGTCGCCAATCGCACCCTGGAGAACGCCCAGGAGCTGGCCGGGCGGTACGCCGGCTACGCCATCGCCCTGGCCGATCTGCCGCGCCATCTGGCAGAGGCGGACATCGTGATCACGTCCACCGCATCGCGGCAGCCGGTCGTGACCCGCCAGATGGTGGCCGACGCGATCGCCGCGCGCCGCCGTCGCCCCATGTTCATGGTGGACATCGCCGTGCCGCGCGACGTCGAGCCCGAGGTGGCGTCGTTGGACGACGTATACCTCTACGGCATCGATGACCTGAAACAGGTCATCGACGAAAACCGGCGCTCGCGCGAGCTGGCGGCTCGCGAGGCCGATGCGATCATCGATCTCCAGGTCGAGCGCTACATGGCCTGGCGCCGGGCGTTGAACCTGCGCAATCCGGCCGTGGACATGCGCGTGGCCGCCGAGGCCCAGCGCGACGAGGTGCTGGCGAAGGCGCAGGCGATGCTCGCCAAGGGCCGGACCGCGGAGGAAGCCCTCGCCTTCCTCGCCAACACCCTGACCAACAAGCTGCTGCACACGCCCAGCGCGCGCTTGCGCGATGCCGCCATGGCGGGCGACCTCGACCTCCTCCACGCCGCCGGTCGCCTGTACGGGCTGGACCCGGACGACGATCATTCCGCATGATGTGCGGATAGCAGGAGCCGCTATCGCCGCGAGGGGGAACCGTCCTCCCGGCTTCATAGCTCCGTTGGCTTCTCGCCGCCATGGCGGCTCCCACATCTGTTGACCCGAATGACCCCCTCGATCCGCCGCAAACTCGAAGCCCTCGCCGAACGCCATGAGGAAATCGGCCTGCTGCTCGCGCAGCCCGACGTGCTCGCCGACGGGCAGCGCTTCCGCGAGCTGTCGCGCGAGTACGCTCAGCTCGAAGCCGTGACCGCCTCTTTGAAGGACCACGATCAAGCGGAACGCGAACTGGCCGAGACGCGAGCGATGCTCGACGACCCGGAAATGCGCGAGATGGCAGCCGACGACGTCGCGCGAATCGAAGCGCATCTCGCCCGACTCGACAGCGAATTGCAGATCCTCCTCCTGCCGAAAGACCCACGCGACGAGGGCAACCTGTTCCTCGAAGTGCGCGCCGGCACGGGTGGCGACGAGGCGGCGATCTTCGCAGGCGATCTGTTCCGCATGTATGCACGTTACGCCGAGCGCCAGCGCTGGCACGTCGAGATCCTCAACGCCAACGAAGGCGAGCATGGCGGCTACAAGGAAGTCGTCGCGCGCATCGAAGGTCGCGGCGCGTACTCGAAGCTGAAGTTCGAGTCCGGCACGCATCGCGTGCAGCGCGTGCCCGAAACCGAATCGCAGGGGCGCATCCATACCTCCGCCGCTACCGTCGCGATCCTGCCTGAGCAGGATGAGGTCGACGACATCGAGCTGCGCGATGCCGACCTCAAGGTCGATACGTTTCGCGCATCGGGCGCCGGCGGACAGCACGTGAACAAGACCGACTCGGCCATCCGCATCACGCACCTGCCCACCGGCACAGTCGTGGAATGCCAGGACGAGCGCAGCCAGCACAAGAACCGCGCCCGCGCGATGAGCCTGCTCAAGGCGCGCCTGCTCGACGCGGAGCGCAGCAAGCAGAGCGCGGCGCAAGCCGAATCGCGGCGCCTGCAGGTCGGCTCGGGCGATCGCAGCCAGCGCATCCGCACCTACAATTTTCCGCAGGGCCGCATCACCGACCACCGCATCAATCTCACCCTCTACCGCCTCACCGAGGTCATGCAGGGCGATCTGGACGAGTTGATCGACACCCTCACCCGCGAGCACCAGGCAGACGAGTTGCAGACGCTGACTGCAAGCGCCTGAGGCCTACCTCGAACTTAACTGGTGGGAGCCAGCCTGCTGGCGATGGGAGCTTGCCGGCGGGAGGCACCCTTGCCTCACCGCTACACCGCTTCGTTGGCTTATCGCCACCAGGGTGGCTCCCACCGTTGCTTCGTTGGCTTTTTTTGCCACCACGGTGGGGGCTCACATGTGGTTCGTCGGCTTCTCGCCGCTATAGCGCCCCCCATTTGAGGCACACTCGGGGTTACGTCCGAAGTGGAGCCGTCGCATGGGCAAGAAAAAAGAATACGAGAAAGCGCTCGAAGAGCTGCAGATCGAATTGGTCGGCTTGACCCGCTGGTTGCGCATGTCCGGCAAGCGCATGGTGGTGATCTTCGAGGGCCGCGATGCGGCTGGCAAGGGTGGCACCATCAAGGCCATCACCGACAAGCTCGATACGCGCGCTGCGCGTGTCGTGGCGCTTGGCAAGCCCTCCCCGGACGAAGACACGCAGTGGTATTTCCAGCGCTACGTGGAACATCTGCCACAAGCGGGCGAACTCGTGCTGTTCGATCGCAGCTGGTACAACCGCGCCGTGGTGGAACCGGCGATGGGCTTCTGCACCGACAAACAGTACGACGCCTTCATGAAGGCCTGCCCCACCTTCGAAAAATTGCTCACCGACGACGGCATCCTGCTGTTCAAGTACTGGCTGTCAGTGGATCAGGACGAGCAGGAGGAACGCTTTGCCGAACGCGCGGCAGACCCGCTCAAGCGCTGGAAACTGTCCCCCGTGGATCTGAAGGCGCGCGAGAAGTACGTCGAGATCGGCGACCTGCGCGATGCCATGATCCAGCACACGGATTCGCACGATGCGCCCTGGTTCGTCGTGGATTTCAACAATCAGAAGCGTGGGCGCCTCAACCTCATCCGTCACCTTCTCGATCAGATTCCGGACAAGCTCTGCCCCGACAAGGAATTCGACCTGCCCCCGCTGAAGGGCAAGCTCAAGAAGGACAAGGTCACCGCCAAGGCGGAGCGCGTGCCCGAGGTCTATTGAAGCGACGCACACGGCTGACTGCAGGAGCCGCTACAGCGGCGAGGAAACGCGCCTCACGGCTTCACGGCGCTGCCGGCTTCTCGCTGCCATGGCGGCTCCCACATGGCGACGGCGCGAGAGCCGAAGCCACTGGCGCAGCGCCAGCAGCCCGCCGATCGATTCGATCATCGCGGCGGGCACCCACATGATCACGCCACCGATCAATTGGCCGGTGAGCACGTTCATGGTGAAGGCGCGCCCGCAGATCTCGAAGATGGGATACAGATCGGTCTTGGAGAAGGTGACGATGGCGCCAGCCACAATCTGCGGCGTCATCGTGATCGCCGGTGACAGCACGCGCCAGCCGGGCGACATGCGACCGGGCGGCTTCGGGCGGTGATCCAGCACCAGCCACCAGTAGGACAGGCCGGAAAGCACCATCGACCAGTTCATCGCCCGGTATATACGCCAGTCCAGCATCGCCAGCGTCTGCATGCCCGGTATCAGCCAAACGAGGATCAGCACCACGAAAAACAGCGTGACGAAGGCGGGGTTGAAGGCCACCGATGCGACGATTCGCCACGCCAGCGACTGCCCTGCCTTGCGCACACGCATGCGCCAACTCAACGGCAACCCGGCGCGCAGCACGGTACCCGGATACGACGCGATCAGAAGCAACGGCGCCAGATGATGCAGCAGCACCTGCTGGATGCGATGCATGAAGAATTCATGCTCGGCGAAATAATCGAAATAGGTATGCAGGGCGATGTAGATCATCGCCATGCCGGCCCAGAACGCCAACTGCCGCGACGGTGACACGCGCAATTGCCGAACCCCGCGCAGATACAGCCAGCTCGCGCCAAGAAAGACAATCAGGAAGACCCAGGAAAACTCCCAGGGCACGACCCATTTCAATGCGCTGTCGAGCACGTCAGACCACGCGTCGGCTGCGACGCGTACGCCGCCAGCCGTAGATCAGGCCGATCAAGGCCACGATGCCGGGCACCAGTACGATATTGATGAACTTCAGGCGCAGGCCCAGCGCATCGATCTCTGCATTGAGCTGATGCTGCACGTCGCGCAGTTCCTTGCCGATGGCGAGCTTGCGCTGGAGATACTGCTCCACCTCGCGGCGCTGTTCGGCTGTGGGCGTGGTGGGCGTGGCGGCGTTCTTCACCGGCTGCAGTTCGGCGAGACGACGCTGGGTCTCGTACAGCTCGTTCTCCAGCTCGCGTTTCTTGACCAGGAACTTGCGATCCGCTGCGGCCTGTAGCGCGCGCACCTTAGTGAACGGGCGCTGGGAATTCACCCGACCGCGGATCGACAGCAGTGCCGTCGAGCCACCGAGGTTGTCCACGATGTTGGCGACGAAGTCGCCGTTGTTGGCGAACGGCGTGAGCTGCTGCTGTCCCAGCAGCGGCTGCACGTCGATCCAGAGACGATCGGAAAGCAGGTCCGTATCCGCCACGAGCACCACTTCGCCGGGCGCCGCGGCGTTCGCAAGATGCCCCTTCTCCTGGCGTTCCGGAAAGGCCGTGCGGAACGTATCGCGCAGGCGCGCTGCCAGCACGTAGCGCTCGTGCGTCGGCTCGTAGTTCTCGAGAAGGCTGGCTGGATCACTCGCGGCGTCACGCGCGCGCTGGGCGGGTACCACCGCCGCTTCGTCGGACGTCTGCACGAGCGGCACCATGCGCGCCTTCGTGTCGGGCGCCAGCTCGAAGAAGCCCGCGGTAGAGAAGTTCACCCGCTGCAGGCTGGCCGTCATCACGTCGTCGTGGTTGAGATCCTGCGGGCCAAGGCCGAGCATGGCGGGATGCGCCACGCTGTTGCCGTTAAGTTCAATGGTGAGCGCCTGCGAGCGGTCGAGCACAACCTTGGTGGGGTCGTAGACCACGCCCCACGCTTCGAACAAACGGCGCAGATCCGAATCGTGGTCGTCCACGATGCCATGCGAATCGATCAGTGGCGCATTGTCCATTTCCGCATCGGGATCGACGAAGACCACAAGGTGTCCGCCGCGCAGAACGTATTGGTCGATCGCATAGAGCGCATCGTCGGACAGGTGCTTCGGATGGACCAGGAGCACGACCTTGAGCGCGTCGTCGATATGCGTCAGGTCGCTGGGATCCAGCGTGGTCACGTCGGCCAGTTGGTCGAGCTGCCGCACGACCGCCCATGCCGGCTCGCCGATCACCAGGTTGCCCTCCACCGGCAGCGAGCTGATGACGCCGAGCCGTGGTTTCGTCGGCATACCGAGTTCGTAAAGCAGCTTGGCGATGTCGTACTCGACGAAGGCCTCGCGCGCGGGGTCGAAGAACGGGATCGCCTGCGGCGGCACATCGCCGCTGCCGTCCGCACCCACCAGGCCGAAGAACACACGCTCGCCGTTGCTGCCACCACTCGCAGGGGAGAGTCCGTAGCTTTCCGCGGCGTCCTCGTCGTCGGAGTACGGCACGGGATCGATCACCCTGAGGCGGATACGCCCATGCGCGCGCACCGCGATCTCGCGCAGCATTTCGTGCACGCGCTGCTCGTAACTGCGAAGCTGCGGCAGATCCCGCGTCGCATGTTCGGAGAAGTACAAGGTAAGGTTCAGCGGCTTGCGCAGGCTGTCGACGATCTCCTGGGTACCCGGCGTCAGCGTATAGATGCGGTCGGCGGTGAGATCGACGCGCGCGGTGCGCAAGGACATCGAACTGGTCGCGACCACCACGAGGAACAGCACGGCGATGCCGAACAGCGCCAGGCGCAGCCGGAACGAGCGGGAGAGATGCATGTGGCGCATCGTCAACGCGTCCGCTTCAGATCGAGCATGACCACACTCGCCGCCAGCCAGGCGACGATCGTGGCGAAGAAGTAGACGAGGTCGCGCAGGTCGAGCACCCCGCGCGCGATGGCGTTGGCATGTCGCGCGATGCTCAACTGCCCCATGGCGCCGAGCAACTTCGGCGGAAGCGAATCCTGGAAGAAGTCGATGACCTGCGGCTGGCCGATGAGCAGCAACAGAAAGCACACCGCCGCCGTGAGGATGAAGGCGATGATCTGGCTGCGCGTACTCGTGGACATGCAGGTACCGATCGCGATGAACGCACCCGCCATGAGCCAGCTACCCACGTAGCCCGCGAGTACCACGCCGTTGTCGGGATCGCCGAGGTAGTTGACGGTGATCCAGATCGGAAAGGTGAGCAGGAGGCAGATGCCGATGAAGCCCCATGCGGCGAGGAACTTGCCTAGCACGGCCTGCGAGATCGTCACCGGCAGCGAGAAGAGCAATTCGAGGCTGCCCGAGGCGCGCTCTTCCGCCCAGGTCGACATCGTGACCGCCGGCACCAGCACGAGGTAGAGCCAGGGGTGCATATCGAAGAACGGTTGCAGGTCGGCCAGACCGCGATCGTAGAAGTCGCCTGTGTAGAAAGTGAGCAGCCCGGCAAGAACCAGGAAGATCACCATGAACACGTACGCCACCGGTGTGACGAAGTAGCTCCACAGCTCGCGGCGTGCGATGGCGAGTGCGGCGTTCATGCGCGCACCTCGCGCGGCTGTGTGGTGATCTGCCGGAACACTTCGTCGAGGCGACCGCGTTCCAGTTGGATCTCAGAGACTTCGAGGTTCTGCGTGCGCAAAAGTGCCTGCACCTCGTCGAGAATCGGTTGGCCTGCGCGCGGGAACACCGTCACCCGGCCGTCCAGCGGATCGACCTCGACCATCGACACATTGGGTATGCGTGCCAGCATCTCGCGCGACACGCCACTACCGGGTGCACTGAACGAGACCGCGCCGTGGTAACGCGAACGCGCTTCCAGTTCCGCGGGCGTCGCATCGGCGAGCAATTGCCCCTTGGCGATGATGGCGACGCGGTTGCACAGGGCGTGGACCTCTTCGAGCAGATGCGTCGAAATAAGGATAGTGCGCTCGCGCGCCATCGCATCGATGAGCATGCGTACCGAATGCTTCTGGTTCGGATCGAGACCGTCGGTCGGTTCGTCGAGCATGAGCACCGGCGGATCGTGCAGGATCGCCTGAGCAAGGCCGACGCGGCGACGAAGGCCCTTGGACAGCGTGCCGATCGTCTGATCCAGCATATCGTCCAGTTCCAGCCGCGTGACCACCTCGTCGAAGCGGCGATAGGCGATGTCGCGCTCCAGACCACGTACGCGGATCATGAAGACGAGAAACTCGCGGATCGTCATTTCGCCGTAGCTGGGGGCCCCTTCGGGCAGGTACCCGAGCGCGCGCTTCGCGGCGAGCGGCTCCTTGCGCACGTCGTGACCGCAGACGCGCGCGGTACCGGACGTGGGCGTGAGGAATCCCGCGATCATACGCATGGCGGTGGACTTGCCCGCGCCATTGGGACCGAGCAGTCCGAGCACCTGCCCGGGTTCGGCACGAAGGCTGAGCGAATCGACCGCGGTGAGCGGCCCATAGCAGCGAGTAAGTCGGTCGGCTTCGATCATCGCCGCCAGTGTAGCGGTTGCGCGTGGCTGGGGAATGGGTTGCGCGCGCTGACGTGCGATGGTGCTGCGAAGGTTTTTGCGGGCGCGTTTCATCAGGCAACAAAAAACCCCGCCGTTTTCACGGCGGGGTTTTCGATGCCTCAGGGCGCGAGTTACTGCGCTGCGGCGGTGCTGGCCGGAGCCGGGGCGGTACCCGCCGGGGCCGGAGCCGAGGACGCACCGGCCGGAGCCGCGTCTTCGAGGCCCGGCTGCTTCATGCCGGCTTCCTGCTCGGGCGTCTGCGACGGCAGGTTGTCGCCCTGCAGCGGCAGGTAGATCTCGAACTTCTGTTCGTCGTAGCCCTCGATCGTGCCCTTGTTGTTCACCGGCGCCTTCACCTGGATGTCGTAGGCGCGGTAGGTCACGTCGTCGTACTTGTAGCCGTGGGTCTGCGAGTAGGCAGCGAGCATCTGGCGGGTCTGCGGGAGGCCGGCACCGGTGCCGTTCCACTCCGTCTTGAGCGCCTTGCCACCGAACGCGAGCACGGCCTTGACGTTGCCATCGACGATCACGCGACCGAGCTTGTCCTTGCTGCCCGGAGTGGCGGCATCGGCAGGGGCGCCAGGCGCGGCGGCAGTCGAGGCCTCGGCAGGTGCCGCGGTATCGAGTGCCGGACGCTGGGCGGCCGTGACTTCGACGTCCTGACCATTGATCTTCAGCGTGGTCGAATCGATCTCGGCGGCCACGTCGAAGGTGTAATTCTGGTCACCCCAGTTCGTGGTGAACGTGATGCGCGGGCTGACGATGTTCACGCCCAGCTTCTTCGCCGCGGCCTGGATCTCGGCCATGGCCTTGTCCGAGGCGGTGTCGACGTCGTCCAGCGTGCGCGGGGCCGTGGTCGAGACGAACAGGATCGGCTTGGCCGGCTGATCGACGATTTCCGGAACCATCTTGCTGTAGTCGATGTTGGGAATCGACGCCATCAGGTTCTGGAGATTGGACAGGCTGAACTGGATCAGCGCGTCAGGATCGCCATGGATGTAGAGGTTCGAGAAGCGGTTGATCAGGTTGAAGCCGTACGACACGTCGTAGGCCCAGTTGACCTTGACGAGCTTCTGGCTACGGCCAGTGCGCTCGAGCTTGATCGTGAACTTCTTGTCCTCGCCACGCCAGCCGTTGTCGAGGTTCCAGACGATGGTGCCCTTGCCGGCATCGGAGATCTGGGCGAAGCCCGGATCGATCGAGGCGATTTCCAGCGAGCCATCGCCCACCTTCGGGTCGGAGGCCTTCCAGGAAATCTTGGCGCCCGGGCCATAGGCCTTGCCGGACAGCTCGAACTGCACCTTCGGGTCGAACGACCGCAACACGGTGTAGTCAGGGAAGCGGCGGAAGTTGCTGAAAACGTCGTAAACCTGACGCAGATCCTTGCTGATCAGCATTTCGCGCTCGACATGTCCGGTCGAGGGCATGGCCACGCCGACCACGACACCGAGCACGGCGACGATGACTAGGGCGACGATAAATTCTAACAGACGCGTCATTCCACGGATCTCCGAACGTCTTACGAACAGGCTCCACGCAAGGCCATGGACGCCCAGCGGTCACCCCTGATGGATCGGCCCGTGGCAGGGGTTCGCCCGCGCCGAAAGAGCCGATGGTACTTGCTCGCGGCGGGGAACGCCATTGGGTCGCCTGCCCTTTTTTTCTAGCTCGCACAAGCGGATTTTCGGCCGGAGTAGCCCCGCCCACACCCCTGGTCAGGTTCGGGTCACCCTTCCCCCACGTTCCTCAGCTAGACGATGCCCAGTTCCAGGGCCTTCAAGACGGCGCGGGTGCGATCGCGAACCCCGAGCTTGGAAAGGATGTTGGAGACGTGGTTCTTCACCGTGCCCTCGGCAACGCGAAGGGAATTGGCGATCTCCTTGTTGCTGTAGCCGCCGGAGAGCAGACGCAGAATCTCCGTCTCACGCTCCGTGAGGGGATCGGGCTGCTCGAGGCTGGAGAACTGGTTCTGGATACGCCCCACCCCCGCCAGCAGGCGCTGGGTCACCATCGGCGCAACCAGCGAACCGCCCGCGGCCACGGTACGTACCGCTTCGACCAGTTGATCGAGCGAGACGTCCTTCAGCAGGTAGCCCCGTGCGCCGGCCTTGAGGCCCGAGAGCACCAGTTGGTCGTCGTCGAACGTCGTCAGGATGATCGTCGGCGGAAGCTCGTTGCGGCCGCCGAGAGCCTGGAGCACCTCCAGGCCGCTCATGTTGGGCATGCGCAGGTCCAGCAGGACCACGTCAGGCCGTATCTGGGGAATCGTCTGCACCGCTTGCGCGCCATCGGCGCATTCCGCGACGACACGGATGTCGCCGGCGAGGTCGAGCAGGGAGCGGATGCCCTGGCGAACCAGGTTCTGATCGTCAACGAGGCAGACGGAGATCATGGAAGATCCTCGGAAGGAACGGAGAGTTTGGCACGCGGCAGCGTTTCGGGCTCGTCGCCGAGGCCGGGATCGAGCACCTGCCGCGGGGGCGCGTGGGCGAGCGAGGGCTCTTCGCCCAGCGGCAATCGCGCCGTGAGCGCGAAGCCGCCGGAGGCATCGGTGCGGAACGCCACGGTGCCTCCGAATTCAGCGAGACGCTCACGCATGCCGTTGAGGCCGTTGCCCGGGCGGAACTCGCCGTTGCCACTGCCACGGCCGTCGTCGCGCGCGTCGAGGCAGAGTTCGTCGGGCCCGGTGTGGCGGAAGGTCAGCCACAGATGGCGGGCATTGGCATGGCGCACGGTATTGGTCAGGATTTCCTGCACGCAGCGCAGCAGCATCTGCGCGCGACGCGGGTCTTCCACGCCGAAACGCGGCGGAATGGTGAGCCGCACGTCCAGCCCGGGCACGCCCTCGGTCAGGCTGCGCAGGGCTTGGGTGAGGTCGATCGCATCGTCCTGGCGCAACTCGCTCACCACCTCGCGCACGTCCGCCAGCAACTGCTTGGCGGTGCTCTGTGCCTTGAGCACGTGTTCACGGGCCGTATCGTTGGTCAGGTGGCTGGCGACTTCCAGGTTCAGGCTGAGCGCCGTCAGATGGTGGCCGACGAGATCGTGCAGGTCGCGCGCGATGCGCATCCGCTCGGCAATGCGGGTGGACTCGGCCAGGAGCGCGCGGGTCGCACGCAGCTCGGAATTGAGCCGGCGAAGTTCCTCGCGCTCCTCCGCCTGCTGGCTCGCCACCATGGAAGCGATGAAGACCAGCGCCGAGAAGCCGAAGTAAAGGCAAGCCTGCATCAGCGCACTGATCACGCCCCAGCCCGGCACCTCCGCAAAGACCGGTACCAGCGCCACGTGTGCCACCACCATCCAGGCGATGCCCAGCGGCAGGCTCACCAGCCAGGGAACGACGGTGGCGACGATGATGAGCAGCAGCGCGCCCACGCCGCTCTTGCTCAGCACACCGATGGCGAGCGCGGTGCCGGTGAGGATCA
>Ga0209674_100538_pt1 | contig 15315 bp, 12 predicted proteins | sample AraplaCvi_mMS_r2_FD_184279 | JGI IMG/M metagenome (GOLD analysis project Ga0209674, IMG submission 184279) | Arabidopsis root microbial communities from North Carolina, USA - plate scrape CL_Cvi_mMS_r2 (SPAdes) (version 2) | ecosystem: Host-associated > Plants > Roots > Endosphere | place: USA... | reverse complement strand
ACCAGTCGGTGTAAGCCACCGCACCCGCACGGGTCTGGTTGGCCTGGCTGACCCGTCCGGCCGGGAAGGTGTACGGCCGGTGGTTGGAGGTGGTCATGATATGCAGAAAGAACGGTTTGCCCGCGGCATGCGCGTCGTCCATCTGCTTCAGTGCCAGCGTGTACAAGTCCTCGTCGGCCACGCCCCACACGTTCTCGCTGTGGATCGTGGCGCCCTTCGGGATATCGCGGCGGTCCACCGTGCGATAGCCGTTGTGGCTGAAGAAATAATTCATATTGTCGAATTCGCCGTAGCCGCCGTAGACGAAATCCGACTGGTAGCCGCGGTCGTTGAAGATGTCCGCCAGCGACAACAGGTTTTCGTTGTTGTGCTCCTTCAGCAGCGAGTCTCCCGGGGTCGGCGGCACCGACAGCGACAGCGCTTCCAGTCCGCGCACGGTGCGCGTGCCGTTCGCGTAGAGGTTGTCGAAGAACAGGCTCTGGCTGACCAGCGAATCGAGGTACGGCGTGATGTTTTCCTTGTTGCCGAACGTGCCCAGATAGTCGCCGGACAGGCTCTCGACGCTGATCAGCACCACGTTGAGATGCCGCTCGGGGCCGACGCGGCGGATCGCGCGGGTGAGATCGTGCGGGTCGTCGTTGATGTAGGTGGCGTCCGGTGTCTTGAGGCCCTCGCGCACCAGGCGGAACGCCTGATCGTCCGGCAAGGTGCGGTAGAACTTCGCGTAATCGAGATGGCTGCTGCGGAATGCGTTGAAGAACTGGTAGATGCCGTTGCCGGCCAGCTCGTTGACGTAGTTGTTGCTGGTGCGATCCTTCATGCCCCCGTTGACCGCGGCCAGCGAGACCGCGGTCAGCACCAGCCACAACAGCACGATCCTGCCGCGCTGCCAGAAGCGGCTGCCGTCGTCGCGGGCGCGCAGGCCGCGACGGCCGATCGCGAATACCACCAGGGCGCCCACGACCAGCAGCGCCAGCCAGCGGCCGATCGGATAGGACTCGCGGATGTTGCCGATCACCTCGGTGGTGTAGACCAGATAGTCCACTGCGATGAAATTGAAGCGCACGCTGAACTCGTTCCAGAACACCAGCTCGGATGCCGCCACGAACAGCAACCCGTACAGCAGCACCAGCGCCAGTCCGTACAATGCCCATTGACCGCGGCGCGAGACGTAGGCGAAACCCGGAATCGGCAACACCAGCAGGAACAGCACCACCAGCGGCCAGGTCATGCCCAGGTGCGCGCGATACAGCGCGTACAGCGCGCCCAGGCACAGCGCATACACCAGCGCCAGCGCCAGCGCCCAAAGCAGCCATTGCCCCAGTCCAGAAACAGTGGCGCGCCGGGTCGGCACCAGCCACAGGAACAGCACCAGCGGCCAGGCCACGTAGATGTAGGTGATCAGGTCGTAGCCGAAACCCACGCCGAACGCGTACAGCAGGTTCAACGGCGTGTGCGGCACTTCGTGGCCGGACATGATCAGCAACACCACGCGGGTGACGAACGAGATCGCCACGAAGGTGATGGCCAGCCACAGCAGCGGACGGAAACGCTGACGCAACGGGGAAGTCGGGGTGAATGCACTCGACACGGGGAACTCCAGCGAAAAGACATGAAATCAGCGGGCGCCGACGACGCGGGCGCGACATGATCCGGGCTTTATACCGCGGATCAGCTTGGCGAATGGTTAGTTTTCAACGCGGCGATGGCGTCGGTCCGGGCCGCTTCCATCGCCGCGCCGATCGCCGGCCCGGCCAGACCCTGGGCGACAAAGGTCGCCGAGTCGACCGCCGCCGCGGCAGCACGGGCTTCGCGCAGGTAGGCTGCCTGCGGGTAGTCGTCGTGCTCGTGGCCGAGCCGGCCGAGCTTGTCGGCTTCGCAGGCGGCAAGGAAAGAGTCCAGCCGCGCGGGGCGACGCAATGCGTCGAGCGCACTCAGCAGCTTCAGCACAGTGGCCGGCTTCAGCTCGAACGCGCGATGCGCATTCAGATGCTCGCGACATACCAGTTCGGCCAGCGCGGCATGCTCGGTCGGCACTTTCAGGCGCGTGGCCAATACGCGCAGTGGCGCCACGCCACGATGCTCATGGCCGATATGGCGCGGCAGTTCGTCGGCCGGCGTCAACGCCTTGCCCAGGTCGTGCGTGAGCGCGCAGAAGCCGACCAGGTCGTCGCCCGGCGCGATGCGCGCCGCCGCATCCAGCACCATTTCCAGATGCACGCCGGTATCAATTTCGGGATGGAATTCGGCACGCTGCGGCACGCCGTACAACGCATCGATTTCGGGAAACAGCACGGCCAGTGCGCCGCATTCGCGCAGTACGCGCAGGAACGCCGACGGCTGTGGTTCGCCCAGCGCCTTGCGGGTTTCCGCCCACACGCGCTCAGGCACCAGATGATCGACCTCGCCATCGCGCACCATCTGCCGCATCAGTGCCATGGTTTCCGCCGCCACCGTGAAACCCAGCAGTGCGAAGCGCGCGGCGAACCGCGCCACCCGCAGCACGCGCACCGGATCCTCGACAAACGCCGGCGACACATGTCGCAGCACCCGCGCCTCGATATCGCGCACGCCGTGGTACGGATCGGTCAGCGTGCCGAGCTCGTCCTGCGCGATCGCGTTGATGGTGAGGTCGCGCCGCGCCAGATCCTGCTCCAGCGTCACCGTCGCATCGGCCTGGAACACGAAGCCGTGATAGCCGCGCCCGGTCTTGCGCTCGGTGCGCGCAAGCGCGTACTCCTCGCCGGTCTTCGGATGCAGGAACACCGGGAAATCCTTGCCCACCGGCTTGTAGCCCAGCGCCAGCATTTCCTCGGGCATCGCGCCGACCACCACATGGTCATGGTCGACCACGGGGCGGTTCAGCAATTTGTCGCGGACCGCGCCGCCGACGAGATAGGTTTGCATGGGGGGATTCTGCCATGCCGGCAAGCCGCCTCAGCAGGACCCGGCTACTCGATGTGCTTGACGTGAAGTCTCGGCAAACGGGCTCGCTCGTCGCGGCGATCGGCATTCGACAGCCCTAGGCGCCTCCGTTGGTCACCAGTCGGCGCAAAAGCGAACCGCGGCAAGACCACGCGCGACGCCACTTGCATCCGACCATACTGCGACTTACCGAGCGAACGTGACCTGTTCGCTTTATGCCGCCGTCCTGCTCACGTAAGCTGGCAGGCGAAAACCGATGGCGGACAGGGGGCCTTCGATCATGGTGGCAAAGCAGGGGCATCCGCTGCTGCGGGATCGTGCTGCGGGTTTGTCGCCGGCGGCGGCGCAGCGGCTGGACGAGGCGACTACCGCGCTGAGCCGCAACGAGCTGAGTGCCGCCGAGGCTAGCCTGCTGAGTGTGCTGGACCAGGCGCCGGACTGTGTGGAAGCGCGGCGTCTGCAGGGTTTGGTGAAACAGTTGCGTGGCGATCACGCACAGGCCGTGACGATCCTGCGGCAGGCGCTGGCGTTGAGTCCGGACCACGCGCTGATCCACATGAACCTGGGTATTTCGCTGCATGCTGGCGGTGAGCCTGATGCGGCGCTGGCGTCCTTGCAGCGGGCCTGCAAACTGGCCACCGATTTCGCACCGGCCTGGTTCAACCTGGGGCGGGTGTTGAGCATGCAAGGTCGTCCCGCCGGCGCGGTTACCGCCTTGCATCGCGTGCTGGATATCGATCCGGATCATATTGAAGCGCGGATCATGCTGGCGCAGGCGCAGGCCCGACTCGGTGCGCTGGAGCCGGCGAGTGCGAATTACCGCGAGGTGCTGCGTCGACAACCCGGTCACCCCGATGCGTGGATCGGCTTGACGCACCTGCCGGCCGTGCGTTTCGACAAGGACGATGTCGCCTGGTTGCAGCAGGCCTTGCAGCTGTCGCAGACGCCGCAGGCGCGTGTTTCGCTGGGCTTCGCGCTGAGCGGAGCCCTGGAGGATCAGGCTGACTACCGCGGGGCTTTTCGCGCGCTGTACAAGGCCAATTCGCAGAAGCGCCGCCTGGTGGGCTGGAATGCCGCGGTCGCTCGGGCAAAAGTCAGCACGATGCTCGATGTGTTCGCCACTCCTTTGTCTGGAGCACCGGATGCCGCGCTGGGCGAGCAGGTGATCTTTCTGGTGTCGCTGCCGCAGTCCGGTGCCGACGCAACCGTGCAGATTCTTGCCGCACATCCGCAGGTCGGCGCGGTCGACGCGCTGCCCGACTTGCAGCAGGTCGTTGGCGCCGAGTCCAGGCGACGAGGACAGCCGTTCGCGCAATGGGCTCGTGCAGCCACCGCCACAGACTGGGCGCGACTGGGACAGGACTATCTCGCGCGCACGGCCCAGGCACGCGACGGCAAGTCGCGCTTCGTCGATGCCAATCCGCTCAATTGGCGACTGGTGGGCGCGGCGCTGGCGATGTTGCCCGGTGCGCGCGTGGTGAACAGTCGTGGCGACGCGCTGGAAACCTGCTTCGCCTGTTACCGCCAGCTGTTCGACAGCGGCAACGAGTTCAGTTACGACCTCGACCATATTGCCAGCTACTGGCGCGACTACGACAGGCTCTGCCGACACTGGCAGCGCCTGTTCCCGCAGCGCTTCCTCGATCATGTCCACGAGTCGTTGCAAGCCGACCCCGAAGCCCGGGTCCGGCGCCTGTTGGCGTTCTGCGGCCTTGAATACGATCCGGCCTGCCTGGCGATTCATTGCCCGCAACCCATCGCGCGCAGTGCGCCTTACGGCAGCGAGTTGAATCGATTGCGGATGTTGCTTGGTGCTGCCTGATCGGGTGCTGCCGGTCAGCGCCGCAGCGAACGCGCCGCGGCCAGCCGCCGCTGTCGCGCCGATGGGTTGAGCAGCACCGGCAGCCAGGGAGAGAACGGTTGCGGCGTGATGCCGAGCGCGAGGTAACCGTCGACCGTGCCCACCGAATCAGTGTGCAGCGAGCGGAAATTGTCGAGCGAGAAAGGTTTGCCCGGCAGCAGTTCGGCGAACTGCGCCTGGAGCCGGCCGAGGCTGTCGGGCAGCGCGATGATGGGCGTGCGCAAGCCGGCGGCCGCGCGGATTTTCTGCACGATCTCGCCCAGCGTGAGCACTTCGGGGCCGTACAGTTCGAAGCTGCGCCGCCGCCCGAGCTTGTCGCTGCCGACGCAACGTGCGATCGCCTCGGCCGCGTCGCCGACGAAGGTGGGCGCCATCCGTGCCTTTGCGCGCGCCAGCGGCAACGCCGGCATGCGTCGCAGCAGCGCGGCAAAGCGGCTGACCAGTCCATCGCCCGCGCCGAATATCACGCTGGGCTGGTAGATCGTCCAGTCGAGTCCGGATGCCCTGGTCAGCACCTCGGCCTCGCCGCGGGTCTTCAGGTATTGCGACAAGCCCTGGCCCGCTTTCAGCGAGCTCATCTGGTGCAGGCGTGGGACGCCGCTGGCGTGACAGGCTGCGATCAGGCGACGGGTCAACTCCACGTGGGTGCGCTGGAAGGTGTACGGACCGCTCGGGTTGAGGATGCCGACCAGATTGATGACCGCGTCCGCGCCGGCGAGGTGCCGGCGCAGGGCGTCGTCGTCGTAGACGTTGGCGCTGCGTACGCTCACACCGGGCAACACGCCCAGTTCGCGGTGCTGCTCCCGATTGCGCGACAGCAGCACGATGCGATGACCGTCGGCGGCCAGCCGCGGCAGCAGATGACTGCCGACGAAACCGGTACCGCCGAGAATAACGAGTTGCTGTGCGGCCATGCGGATCTGTCCTGGATAGGCAGCGTCAAGGCGACGCGTTGGGCGCGCTGGATGTCGCCGCTGGAACACTGGCCGGCTCCACGGCCGGACAGCTGATCGCGCGGCGTACCGTCGACGCGTTTGGCAGTCCATACGGCTGGCCGATCGCACTCATGCGCGTGGCCAGCGGCACGGCATTGCCATGCAGGCGCCAATCGTAGATCACGCTGAACGCCATCACCCGCGCCACGTACTCGCGGGTTTCCTTGAACGGGATGGTCGCCACGAACAGGTCCGGCGTCAACGTGCCGCGCGCGGCCAGCCACTGGTCGACGCGGTTCGGGCCCGCGTTGTAGGCAGCGCTGGCCAGCCACGGCGAACCGTTGAAACGCTCGGCCATCTGCGCCAGATAGCGGGTGCCCAGCACGATGTTGGTGGCCGGGTCGTACAGCGTGTCGCCACCGCCCCAGTCGAGGCCATTGCGTTTGGCCACCAGCGCGGCGGTGGCGGGCACCAATTGCATCAGGCCACGGGCGTCGGCGCCTGAGCGCGCATCGTCCATCCATGCGCTTTCGGCGCGCACGATGCCGTAAGCCCAGACCGGTTCGATGCCGGCCTGTTCGGCCTGCGGCACCACGCCGTCCTGACTGGCCAGCGGGAAGCGCAGGTCGTACAGCCGCAGCGCGTCGCCGCTGCTGAGAGTGAATACGGCGCGGTCGTACCAGCCGCGGCGGTGGGCCATATCGGAGGCGATCTGCAAGGTGGCCTGATCGGCGTCCTGCAGCGCGCGGGTCCATTCGCGCCGGGCCAGCTTGGGCAGTCCGACCGCGTACAGCTCGAAGGCGCGCAGCAGGCCCGGGTTGGCCAGCAAGGCCTGTTCGCCTTGAGGATTGTCGGCGAGGGTCAACGGGCAGATCGCGTACGGCTGGTCAAGCTTGTCGGCGGCGAGAAAACCGTAGAACGTGGACTTGGTGGCCTGCGCGATGAGCTGCCGGCGTGCCTCGTCGCTGCGGCCCAGCGCGGTCAGCGCGCGGGCGTGGAAGTATTGCCATTCGCCGTCCTGCTGCTGGCTGGCCGGCATCGCGTCGATCGCCTCCAGCACCGCGGTCCAGTTCTGCCGGGCCAGCGCCACGCGCACGCGCCATTCGCGGCTGACATCGGTCTGCACGGCGGCGGGCAGCGCGATCAGGCGGGCCAGCGCGCCGTCGTCGAAATCGGTGGCGTGGAACAGCGCCAGCGCGTACAGGATCTGGCCGCGCTGCTGTTCGCTGAAACTGAAGTGCGCTTGAAGTTGCTTCCAGGCCGTGTCGGCGCTGGTGGACTGACGGCGGGCCAGCCGGGTCAATGCCAGCGTGGCGGCCTGCCGGTTGCGCGAGGTGTCGGGCCAGTCGGCTGCGGTAGTCAGAGCGCCGGCCGGATCGCGCAGCGCCAGCGCGAGTCGTTGCGCGGTGGCGCGATCGTCTGCCGGCAGCCAGTCGGCCAGCTTGGCGATGGTGCCGGGCTGGCCGGCGTCGGCGGCGCGGTCGATGCGCGCCCACAGCCGCGTACTGGTCAGCAAGCCCTGGTCGTGCGCGGCATCGAGTACTGCATCGCAGGCATCGGGTAGATTCGGCTTGGCCCAGAAGGTGGCCAGGTCCTTGTCGAAATCCAACGTGCCGCCGCTGGCCAGTCGCGCCTGCAACGCATCGCAGCCGAGCGTGTCGCCGAGGCCGGGCTGGTACAGCGCGAGGAAATGGTTCCAGTCCTGGCGGCGCGCCAGTTCCAGCAGGAACGAGCGGCGCAGGTCGGCGGCGGGAATCCAGTCGGGGTACTGCTTAAGATACGACTCCACGGCGGCGCGGTCGATCTGCTGGATATCGTGTTCCAGCGCCGCCGCCTGCAGATAGGGGTACAGCGGATAGTCGTGCAGGCCGGCGGCCAGGCTCTGCCAGCCATCGCCACCTTGCTGGGCGGCGGCGTACGCCTGCTTGAACGCGGCGCGCTGAGCGGCACTGGGCTCGGCGGCATGCGCGATCGCGGCGATCAGCAAACAGCCGGTCACCGATAACAACCGTGCCAGCAACCGCCGGCTGAACGAGATGCGCCGAGGTGGGGCGGCAACAAACATGGGGACTCCTGCGGTCGATCTATGTGCAGTGTAGTCGATGGTCCGGATTCGCTTGTCGCGAATCGGTGAGGGCTCGCCTGCTAAGCTGATGCGCTTCGTCTTCAGCATTTCCGGGATCGGCATGTCGTCAACGCCTTCGCCAGTTTTTCGTCGAGCCGGGTGGGCGTGGGTTGTACTGGTGGCGCTGGCTTTGGCCGGTGCGTACTGGTGGTGGGCGATCGGCCGGCCGGTGGCACTGCCGGATGCGCCGTCGGCGCGGATCGCCTGCGTGTCGTATGCGCCGTTCCGCAACGACGGCGAAACGCCGCTGGATGCGCTGGCCTTCATCTCTCCCGAGCGTATCGACGAGGATCTGCGTGCGCTGTCGCAACGCTTCGATTGCGTGCGCACCTATTCGCAGGGGCAGGGCCTGAGCGCGGTGCCGCAGATCGCCGAACGCTACGGCATGAAGGTATTGATGGGCATCTGGCTGGGTGCCGACAAGAAGTCGAACGCGCAGCAGATCGAGCTGGGCATCGCCACCGCACGCAAGTATCCGCAGGTGCTGCGCGGCGTGATCGTCGGCAACGAGGTGCTTTTGCGCGGCGATCTGTCGGCGACGCAATTGGAGGGCTATCTGCGTGAGGTGCGCTCGGCGATCAGCGTGCCGGTAACTTATGCCGATGTGTGGGAGTACTGGATGCGCCATCCCGAGCTGGCCGGCTCGGTCGATTACCTCACCATCCATATCCTGCCGTATTGGGAGGACCAGCCGGTATCGCCGGAGCGCGCGGTGCAGCATGTGGCGACGGTATACGCGACGGTGCAACAGACGTTTCCAGGACGGCGAGTGATGATCGGCGAAACCGGCTGGCCCAGTGCCGGACGGCAGCGCCAGGCGGCGAGCGCGAGCTTGGTCAACGAAGCGCGCTACCTGCGCGAATTCCTGGTTTATGCGGCGACCGTGCACATGCCGTACAACGTGATCGAGGCATTCGACCAGCCGTGGAAGCGCGTGCAGGAAGGGGCCGCGGGCGGTTACTGGGGCATCTTCGATGTGCAGGCGCGGCCGAAGTTCGCGATGCAGGGACCGGTCATCGAAGAGCCGCACTGGTGGGCCGGGTGGCTTGCCGGTGCCGCTGGCGCCGGATGGTTTGCATCGATCGGAGCATGGCGGCGGCGCTGGCGAGGCTGGCGTGGCTGGACAGCGCTGGCGCTGACCGGCGTCGCCAGCGGCTGTGCGCTGGCCTGGCAGTACCGCCAGATGTGGTATGCCTGCGGCAATCTATGGGAATGGACGGAATCGTTCATCGCCTGCGGCGCGGCCTTGCTCACCGCGCTGCTGCTGGCGCGCTGGATCGCTGCGCGGCTGGCCGGTGTGACGCCGCCTTCCGTCCCCCGATGGCTGCGCCTGGGTTGGCTGTTTGCGCTGGCGTTCTACGGACTGTTGCTCGCGTTCAATGGGCGTTATCGGGATTTTCCGCTGGGCCTGTTCATGCTGCCCAGCGTCGGCTACGCCCTGGTTACCTGGTTGTCCGATCGACGCGACGTGGCGATGCCGCTGCTGGAGGAACGTTTCCTCGCCGCCTGGTTGCCGATGCTGGCCGCGATCGTGCTGGTGGAGGAAAACGGCCTCACGCCGGCGGCATGGTTATGGCTGGGACTGAACCTGTTGCTGGCGTTGTCGGTGTGGTTCGATTGGCGCAACGCGCGCCTGCAGCCGCAGCAGGCGTAGGCTGCCGATCAACAGTGCCACGGCGCCGATCTCGAAGTCGTAGAGCTCGAATGCGAACGCGCCCAGCGCGGCGGCCAGCCATGCCAGCCACGGGCGTTGCGACAACAGCGACAGCGCAGCGGCGAGCAGTGCCGCGACACCATAGGCGTGATACAGAAAACCCACTATCAGCCACTGCCGTCCGCTGCACCACGCGGGGGCGTTGACGGCGTCGCACTGCTGTCCGATCGCATGGGATTCGATCAGGCTGAAACGAAGCCATGCCGTACCCAGCACGACTGCCAGCAGCAGTACCCATGGCCATCCCCATCGCCACGTTGTCGACTTCATTGGCGCCGACTCCGTGAGGTGTTGCCGCCGACATGCGCCGGCAGGCGGATCTCCGCCGCCAGCGGCAGGTGATCGGAGAACGCCTGCGGCAGCGCCCAGGTCTTGTCCAGGTGGATCGCCGAGGTGGTCAGGATGTGATCCAGCGCGCGCCGTGGCTTCCAGCTGGGAAAGGTCGGGGTCGACTGCGCCGGTGGCTGCAGATTGCATTTGGCGAACAGGTGGGCCATCTCGACGCTGTGCGGCTCTGTGTTGAGATCACCCATCAACACGGCGTGCGGAAAGTCATGCAGCAACTCCGCAATGAAGCCGAGCTGGCGTGCACGCGCCGGTGCGCTCAGCGACAGGTGCGCGATCATCACCGCCAGCGCGCTGTCGCCCTCGCCGAACTGCACCAGCAGTGCGCCGCGGCCGGGGATACGGCTGGGCAGCGGATAGTCCAGCACCGAGTGCGGCTCCAGCCGGCTGATCAGTCCGTTCGCCGAATGCGCCAGCCGCGCCATCGCCCGGTTCGGCTGGTGGCTCCAGAACGGCATGCCGGCGGTTTCGGCGAGGTAGCGGGTCTGGTTGAGGAAGCCAGAACGCAGGCTGCCGGCATCGGCCTCCTGCAGGCCGATCACGTCGAACTGCGGCAGTACCTCGGCGAGCCGGTCGAGGTTGTCCATCTTGCTGCGCCCGGGCAGCACGGCGTTGATGCTGCGAGTGACGTATTCGCTGTAACGCTGCACGCTGGCGCCGGCCAGGATGTTGCAGCTCAGCAGGCGCAGACGGCGCTCGGCAGGGGCAGCTTGGAGGAGGGCGGCGCGGGTCATCGCAACACACTACAGGGAAGGAGGATGCCCACGCTCATGGAGGTGCGCCAGGCAATGCCGCGAAGCATGATCCATCGCATGTGAACAAGACGGCACTCGTGCCACCGGAGGCGGCACGGTGCGGCCGACTTATTTGCCGCTCAGCTCGCGCTTGACCAGCCAGAGCGTTACCGCAAGCATTTCGTCGAACGAGTGGACGGTGGCCACGCGATACTTGCCGTTGACCACGATGGTCGGCGTGCCGTCCACCTGCCACTTCTGGATCAGTGCCAGATCGTTCTTCAGCTTTTCGGTCGTTTCGGCGGACGTGGCGATGCCCATGAATGCGGCGCGGTCGACGCCTTCGCGGGCGTAGAAGTCGGCCAGTTCGTCCATCGAATTGATCGGGTAGTTCTGGCCGAATTTGGCGGAGAACAAGGCCAGGTGGGTGCGGTCGACCACGCCCAGTTGCTTCGCTGCGTAATAAGCGCGTGCATACGGCAGCCACTCGGCGTTGAACGGCGCGGGCACCAGCTTGAACTCCGCGCCTGCGGGCAGCTGCTTGCGCAGTTTCTCGGCAGCCAGCGCGAACTGCGCGCAGTGAATGCAGCCGTACGAAAACACCTCGACCACTTCCACCTTGCCGGCACTGCTGTAACGCTGCTGCGGAGCAGGCAGGGTCACGTACTCGGTGCCCTCGGTATACGGGGCCGTGGTGCTGGACTGCGCGGTGCAGGCGCTGGCCAGCAGCAGACCGCCGAACAGGATGAATGCGTGCAGACGGGCAAATCGCTTGAGCATGGGGTTCTCTCTTCGCTTGGGGTTCGGCATCAATCGATCCGGCTTACTTGCCGGCCGCTTCCTTGGCCACCAGCCACTGGGTCAGCTCGATCGACTGCGCGTAGCCACCAGCGGAGGTTGCCGTGAAGCGGTACTTGCCGTTGATGATCATGGTCGGGGTGCTGTCCACGCCGTAGGCCTTCATCAGGTCGTCCGCGCGCTTCATCTGGGTATTGATCGAGAACGAGTTGGCGATGCCGACGAATTCCTTCGGATCGACGCCGTACTTGGCGTAGAACTTCGCGATGTCGTCGATCGTCGGCCATGCCTCCTTGGGCTTGGGCTTTTCAGCCTTGAGGTCGTAAGTGGACAGCTCGCCGGTTTTCCAGGCGGCGTCGAACATCGCATCGTGGGTCTTGTCGACGACGCCGAGCGCCTGTGCCGCGTAGAACGCGCGCTGGAACACCGGCCAGTTCTCGTCCGGACGGAACGAGGCCGCCAGATAATTCATCACCGCGTTCGGCGGCAGGCTCTTGGCGATCTGGTCGGCGGTGGCATGGAAGCCGTTGCAGGCCGGGCAGGCATACGAGAACACTTCGGTCACTTCGATCTTGCCCGGATGGCTGGTCGGCTGCGCCGGCTCGATCACGAAGTAGTTCTTGCCCTCGACCCATTTGCCGTTGTCGACAAAGGGCGCCGCCGCTGCGGCAGGTGTGGCAGCGGCCGGTGCGGCGCTGCCTGTGGCAGCCGGCGTTGCGCTGCTGGTGGCTGCCGGTGCGGCGGTTGTCGCGGCGTTGGCCGGGGCAGCGCTGCTTGGCGCGGCCGGCGCGGCCGCGGTGCTGCTGGTTACGGGCGCGGCCGGTGGGACGCTGCCGCCGGTGTCGCTGTCATGGCTGCAGGCGGCAAGCGCGAGCAGGGCGGCACACAGGAACGGCAGACGCTTCAACATGGCAGACCTCGAAAGATGGGGCATGGAACCGACAGCGCCGACACGTCGGTCGGCGCAGGTCTATCAGGGCGAGGGCGTGGCGGCCGGCTGGGTATCGGCGCTGTGCAAACCTTCGATGTAGCTGGACAGTGCGGAGATGTCGTCGGCGTCGAGTTTCTTCGCGATCGCCGGCATGATTTGCGATTGCGCATCGTCACCCCAGGTGGTGCCGTCGTGCCAGGCCTTCAGCGTGGCTTGGACGTACTGCGCGTGCTGGCTGGTCAACTGCGGATACATCGCGCCCGGATTGCCGCGGCCGTCGATGCTGTGGCAGGCCATGCAGGCCGGGATGCCGCGCGTGCTGTCACCTTGACGGAACAGAGTCTCGCCCTTTTCGACCAGCGCCTGGTCGGCCACGCCGGGCAGCGGGGTCTTGCTGGCGAAGTAGGCGCCTACGTCGTGCATGTCCTGGGTGGACAGCGGCGTGGCCATGCCCAGCATGATCGGGTTCTGCCGCTTGCCGGCCTTGAAGTCGGTCAGCTGGCGAACGATGTACCGCTCGCTCTGGCCGGCCAGCTTCGGGTATTGCGCGTCGCTGGAGTTGCCGTCCATGCCGTGGCAGGCACCGCAGGCGGCGGCCTTGGCCTGGCCGGCCGCGGCATCGCCGGGTTTGGCGGCTTCAGCCACCGCGGGCGCGACGAGAGGCGCTGCGCTGGCTGGTGTTGCCGCCGTGGCGGCAGCGGCAGGCGCGGCAGTTTTCGGCTGGGCGTCCTGTGCTGTCACCACACTGGCGGACAGTGCAAACACAAGGGCAATGGCGGACCCAAGAACAGCGGGCCGAAAACCAGCGGACCGAAAACTCATACACTTGACTCCCGAAAGACTTGCAAACACTGCCAGTGATTGCGGCCATGCGGCCTGCAGCAGGCAGAAACCGCAGAATTATCCCTGTGCCACCATAGCTTGGTCAAACCATTCCCATGTCGAATCCCTTACAAGGTGCGCAGTTTGTGCTCGCTGCCCACCGCATCAGCCAGCTTCCCGCCGATCAGGGCGCGGAGGTGGCGTTTGCCGGCCGCTCCAATGCCGGCAAGTCCAGCGCGCTGAATGCGTTGACCAATCACAAGGGGCTGGCACGCACTTCCAAGACCCCTGGCCGCACCCAGCAGATGGTCGCGTTCAGCCTGCCGCCGTACAAGGATGTACCAGTGTCGCGGGCGCAGGATGCGCAGGAGCGACCGCCGCCGACCCAGGTGGATGGCCAGCCACCGTCGGATGTGCGCCTGATCGACTTGCCCGGCTACGGCTACGCCAAGGTGCCGCTGGAGATGCGCGAGCACTGGAAGCTCGAGATCGACGCGTACCTGCATCAGCGCCGCAGCCTGCGCGGGCTGGTGCTGATCGTCGACATCCGCCATCCGCTGAAGGAGTTCGACCGGCAGATGCTGGAGTTCTGCTTCGCCACCCAGCTGCCGTGCCACCTGCTGCTGACCAAGGCCGACAAGCTCTCGCGCGGCCAGGCCACGCAGGCGCTGGCCACCTTGCGCAAGCAGTTCGCTGCCGAAGGCCTGCATGCCACCGCGCAGATCTTCTCCTCCTCCGCCGGCACCGGCGTGGAGGAAGCCCGGCAGGCAGTGATGACGCTGCTGCGGCAGCCGCGGGAAGGCGCCCATCAAGACCGCGAACGCTTGTTGTAGGAGCCCGCTGGCGGGCGATGCTCTGGCTCTTGGTTGATTGGCTAGAGCGAAGAGCTTTCGTGCGCCTCTGGCGCCCGAGTTACTTTCTCTTTGTGTGGCCAAAGAGAAAGTAACCAAAGAGAAAGGCCACCCCGCTTGGCGCTTGCCGCCCATCCCTGGGCGACAAGTCCGTGAGCCGGGGCCGGGCTTTTCGACAGGGCTCCTGCCCTGGCGAAAAGGAGTCGACCTCCTTGTCGACTCCCGCTGCGCGGCCTGTCGTCCCCGTCTCACCGCCGCACAGGGGCCCCGGTAGAGCCGCGGGCCATCGTGGCCCGCACTCGGTGAAAAGCGAAAGCGAAGCAAAGCGTCGCTCTGCTGTTGCTCTGGTTTTTCTGAACAGTACGCGCAGGAGGCGCGTTGCTTTACCGGGGCCCCTCTGCAGCGGCGGGTCGTTTTCTCTTGGTTACTTCTCTTTTGGACAAGCAAAAGAGAAGTCACTCGCCCTCCGCAGGAGGGTGAAAGCTCTTCGCTTCAAATCCATCAACCACCAGAGCAAAGGCATCGCCCGCGAGCGGGCTCCTACGCACAGTTGAGGAATCGTCGGGCGATCAGCCGCGCACGGATTCCATGAACACCGTGCACAGCGCCTGCATGCCGGTGCGGTCGTCCTCGTCGAAGCGATCGATCACCGGGCTGTCGACATCCCACACGCCGAGCAGGCTGCCGTCGGCCTTGATCAGCGGTACCACGATTTCCGACTGCGAGGCGGCATCGCAGGCGATATGCCCGTCGAACGCATTGACGTCGCGCACCAGCTGGGTCTCGCGCGTCTGCGCGGCGGTACCGCAGACTCCGCGGCCGAGCGCGATGCGGATGCACGCCGGCTTGCCCTGGAAGGGACCGACCACCAGCTCATTGCCGTCGTACAGATAGAAACCGGCCCAGTTGAGGTCGGGCAGGCTGTGGTAGATCAGTGCGCCGAAATTCGCCGCATTCGCGATCAGGTCGCGCTCGCCGGCGAGCAGGCCGCGCGCCTGCTGCGCCAGGTCTTCGTAGTGTTCGCGCTTGCTGGCATACGCGTGGGGCTTCAGTTCGAACATGCGGTGTGTCCGGCGGCAAAGCCCGTATTATGCGCCGAGCGATCATGACGGGGATGCAGCATGAGCTTGAACGAACAGCGCGAAGGCATCGAGGCGGGGCGGTTGGACATGTTTGTGGATGGCGCGTTCGCGTTCATCCTGACCTTGCTGCTGATCGGCGGCGAGTCCATTCCCGACAGCACCGATAAGTTGCTGCTGACGCTCGGCGGCATT
>Ga0209674_100527_pt1 | contig 15471 bp, 14 predicted proteins | sample AraplaCvi_mMS_r2_FD_184279 | JGI IMG/M metagenome (GOLD analysis project Ga0209674, IMG submission 184279) | Arabidopsis root microbial communities from North Carolina, USA - plate scrape CL_Cvi_mMS_r2 (SPAdes) (version 2) | ecosystem: Host-associated > Plants > Roots > Endosphere | place: USA... | reverse complement strand
ATCTCGCTGCTATACAGGCCTGATCGCGTCGCGATCGTTATGTCGGAGGTGATGAAGCGCTCGCGGAGCGAGTAGACGCAGTCGACGCCGCCAGACGGGTCGCGCATGACCGTCGTGGCATCCGAGCCATCTCCGGGCGGCTGAAAAAGCAGGTATTCGCCCCAGAAATTGTCGATGAGGAACTCGACGAGCTTGTGTCGGGAGGGAAGGCGGGAGAGGTCCACACCTCCCTCTGCGCGCGGGAAGACGTGGCCGATAAGCGCACCACCGGACCCCAGGGGAACTATGGGCGTGCCCTCGGCGGCATACAGGTCGATGTGTCCCAAGGCCAGCCTGTGCTGAAGGCCGAGCTGCCGAAGCGTCTCATGGATTCGCGCGTCGCCATCGCTCTGACGACGTCCATCGAGCAAGGCGATGTATCGGTACATCACACGACCCGTATCGGCGTGTGTGAGGTGACATTGCCTACGGTGTCGTTCAAGACAAGGTCGTCTGCTTGCACCCAGCAATGTGCGGAGAAGGGATCGAGGTCGATTCCGAAGACGACATGCGCGTGAATCCCTCTTCTAAGCAGGAATCTTGTCATTGCAATGGAGTCCAGCAGGCAGCGCATCTCGATCGGTACGTAAAGGCGCGCACGACGAAATACGGCGGCTGCATCGCAGAGGCGCTGCTCCGTAAATTCTGCAAGTGGCTTGGTTACTGTCGTTTGGTTGTGTCTGTCGGCTGTAATGCCATCAAGGGCGCGTTTGAGCGTGGAATTCTTCAGCTTCATCCGTGTGATCAAGACGATCGCAAAAACCTCCATCAGTTCGTAGACGCGAAGACTCCGCGGCTGCGACGGTGCTTCCACGGCGCTGCGAACGGCGGGCGTGATGTCCGGGCGGCTGCCGGTCACCGTGCTTGTTTGTTCAACCAATATTTTGCGTTCGACCAATCTGGTTATATCAGCGTCCGAACATCCAACCCCATCCAGGTACGCGGTCAAGGCCTGTTCCATCGAGCATGGCAGATGGAAATACCGATCATTACCGACATCCAGAAAGACCAGTTGCTCACCAACCCGGCAGAACGAGAGGTCGTCACGCATTACATAGTGGGTCATGTCCAGGTCCCCCGAAGGAAAAGGGACGCGCCCTCTCGGGCGCGTCCCTTTTTCTTACTCCTGTGAAATTCCCATGGGGGCGACGCCTCCTATGAACTCGTTCGTCAGCGGACCTCCTTGGGTGTCAACGCTGGCGACGCCGAGCTCGATGACATCTTCCAGCGCGTTGGTGCGGATGTTCTCGTTCGTGTTCATTTCAGTCTCCTGCGGTTACGTCATGGCAGTCCCATGACGCCGGCAGCGTAGGAGGCGGAATTTTTGATTTTCAAATGATTATTGCGTTGTTATCCGGTGATTATTCCGGGAGCGTGATGGTCGTCTCGCCACGTCGGACTCAGCTTCGAGCTTCTTCGGCCGACTGCGGCCACCGCGGAACTCGATCACCTGAACCGACCGTCAGTGACCGGGTCGCCAGCACACTGATCGGCTTCGAATCCAGCAGGCGCAACCGGCCAGAAGCGGACGGTCAACGCTGGAGTTAAGCGACGGCGAAGCCATCCGCCTTGAACGAGTAGTTAGATTGGCTTCCTACTCGATGGACGCCCAAACAATGCGCAAACGAGGCCAAAAAGCATTAGGCCACCGTAGAAGTTAATTGGAAAATCGTTGACTATTTTGCCATTGACGGAATACGTGAGTGCCCACTTGTCTTTTTGGATAAGAGTGCCAACCGGAAGACGCCTTCCCAAGGGTGCATCCGTTGGACCAGCCACATACGTAGAGCGCACATGATTTTGGCTTTCCACTATGTATGTGGTGTCACAACGATTGTTATATGGTTGAAGACAGCCAGTTTCTGATGACACTACAGTGCCGTTCAACGCGACCTCGGCTCGTTGATAAATTTCGTGCCCCGCAAAAAGCCAGATCAGTAGCGCAACCGGTGCTAGATTTGGAATGCTCTCGCGAAAAGTGGGGATCCTATGGCCTCCACCAGCACGCGCGTTGATGGCCAGCCTGAAATCACCAAACCAGTCCTTTGCATTTTTAAGCGCACTGCTGGCAGATCGTGGCACTGGCTTCCCCTGTGTTCCGTGGACGTCAGCAGCTCTTTTCAGAAGGTTTTCAGGTAGTTCCAACGCCATTGCGTATATATCCCCTTCAGTCCGCTGGTTGCGTGGTGGTGACGTCCGCTTCGGGTGGAAGCGGACATTAGTGGGCCCTGGATAGAGCTCTCACTGCCTTGAGCGTCGCCCCGATGTTTTCCAAAGCTCCGGAATTCCCGCAGTTGTCCACATAGTTTGGCGGAAGCTTTTCCTTGCCCGCCAGCTCAACCGTCGGAGAGTGGCTTACAAAGAGCAGATACTCCTTGTTCTTATCCATAGGAAAGCGGGCGCTGGTGTTCTCCGACAGCAGCCTGACCCTGTGAGGTGGCTGCCCCTTGAATGCTCGCAGGACTTCGACGTCGTAGATGGTCCAGTCGTAGAACTCAGGGTCATCCGGGCTCGCAACATTCCTGCTCGCGATGGCGCGCCCAATGAATACCCACGGCGCAGATACGTACTCTTTCGAGATGGAAGGGTGCCGCGTCTTGACGCTCGGGCCAGTGAGGTCGACACATGCTGCACGCACGCCGAACGATATGACTGAGAGAGTCATCGAAATCAGAAGAACGCACTTGCCGGTCCGTACCACTGCCATCCCCTCGATTATCGAATGTTGGAGTTACTTGCGGATGTCCGCTTCGCGTCGGCCACTGCCGGTCGAGCTGGCCCGGACATCATTGCACCTACAAGGACCGCAACCAGCCAGAAGCGGAAGCTGGGTCGGAATGTGGTCGCCGCATGGCGGACGCTCAGGCGGTCAGGGTGCCGATAAAGCGAGCCCGCGGAGGACGTCGAGTTGATTCGCTGATGCATCCGGGGCCATGAACACGGGAATTGTTCTTTCCGCACGGCGGGGTCTGGCGAGACATTCCGCAGGCCCCGGGGTCTTTCTGCGGCATCGACTCAACGCTCATCTCTATCGATCCGCCCCCCAGATCACCCGCCCCGCCCGGATCGTGTCGCGCACGCGGGCGAAGGCGGTCGGGTCCTTGGCGGGATCGCCGTTCAGCAGTACCAAGTCGGCATCCATGCCATTCGCAATTCGACCCTTGTGCGCGGCGAAACCGAATCGCGCGGCCGGCGCAGTGGTGAGCGAGGTCAGGATTGCGCGCCAGTCGAGGGCGGCCGACATCAGTTTGTACTCCTCGGTCGTGTCGAAGACGTCGATATAACCGACGTCGGTACCGAACAGTATCTGGCCACCAGCGCTGGCGTAGTCCTTGACCTCTGCCGTGATGACCGTAATAGCCTTCGCGAGGTCATTGGGACTTTCGTGGAACTTCTTTGCCTCGACACCGAACAACGTCATGGTCGGAATGAGAGCCATGTTGTGCGCGCGTAGCCGGGCGATCAGTTCCGGCGACCACCCTCCGGGTCCACCTCCGTCCATCGCGGTGGTGTGGGCCAGAATATCGACTCCGGAGTCGATCGCCACATTCAGCCCGGCGAGGTTGGAGGGGTGAGCGAAAGCGGGCTTACCGCGGCGGTGTGCTTCGTCGACGATGGCCTTGGCGATATCGATCCGCATCGGCAGAACACCGATCTTCCCGCCAACGATCGCGCCGGCAAAGATTTTCACGCCATCGGTTCCGCGATCGAGTTGGCGAGCGGCACGGGCCGCCGCCTCCTCAGGGGTCGAGACTTCCTCATCGGGCGCGCCATGCGCCCGCAGGTATTCGCGCACGTAGATCGGCGTTCCGCCCTTGGGGTAAAAAGGGTCGCCGACCGTCAGGATCATGGGGCCTGCGATCTCGCCCGCTTCCACGCGGTGCCGCAACGCGATCGCGTTGTCGGTTGATGAGGCGATGTCGAAGACGGTAGTGAAGCCCCAGCGGGTGAGCATGGTCTCCAGGGCGTCTTGCAATGTGCCGGCTTTCGCCGCGGCGGCACCAAGAAGATCCGGCGTCATCAGGTGGACGTGACTGTTCCAGAAGCCCGCCGTCAGCACCGAGCCGCGCGCGTCGATCACATGGGCGGTTCGAGGAACCGTAACGGTCTGGCGCGAACCCACTCGCACGATCCGACCGTCGCGCACGAGGACGACGCCGTCGTCGATCGGCGTGGCGTCTGGTGCCGGGTAGATTTTCGCGCCCACGATCGCAAGCTCCGCCGAGGCCGGAAGCCCCTTCTGCTCTCGGGCGGCCGCAGACGCCGTAGGAATTGATCCAACAACCGGCCCGATCAGCGCCAAAAAAAGCAACGCGCCGACTTGATATCGAGCGCTCCACAGCCGGGTCAATGCGGCGACCATCATTTTCTCCCAAGAGGTTTGACTGAATAGGATTCGAGGCAGTGACGCAGCGCCGTGCGAAAGATGGTTTTGAATTGTTCTTCGCTCGAAAAGCGGTTGCCGCGATACATGGAGACAAGGCCTTGGGCCAGAGCCGCGAGCGACAGCGCGACCTCAAGCGCCGGCTTGTTGCCCAACCATCCGTCGGACTTGGCTTGGTCGATCCGCAAGATGACCATCGCCATCACGGGCGAGCGACCGGCTGCGAAGTCGTCCGGGAATCGGCGCGCGTTGGGTGCGGGTAGAAAGAACGCGGCGTCGAAGCGGTGCGGCTTTGTCAACGCGAAATCCAGGAACGCTTCGGTCAGTTCCTGCAGCCACGCAATCGGATGGCGGGCCGTTATGGAGGATGCGATCTCGTCCCACGCCGCCAAACCGTCATCCATCAGGGCGTCGAGCAATGCACTCTTATCCGCGAAATGTCGGTACATGGCCATCGGCGATAGCTTGGCCCGCGCGGCGACCTTCCGGACAGTAAGTCCCGGTACCCCATCGCGGTCGAGGACGGCTCTTGCGGCGGAGAGGATGCGATCTCTAGTCATAAGTGTACACTGTACGCTACACTGCGTACAGTGTACACATCCGTCGTGCGCATTTTTCGTGCAACGGCATGCGCAGCGCATGCCGCCCATTGCCCGTGGCATGTAGTGCAGCCTTGTTCTTCATCAGGACAACCCATGCAGCGTGGGCCCAGCAGGCGCCGTAGCAGTCCCGGCTGAAACCCGCCGCGGCCGAGCCGGCGGCAGCGCTATAAGGCGCGAAGACCAAACCGCCGGCCGGCGGAGAGTCCAAACCTGCGGCAATCGAACTCGACACCATCGTGGTGACTGGCATCACCGGCAGTATCCAGAGCACGATCAAGGCGAAGGGGAACTCCAACGATATCGTTGAACCCGTCGCTGCCAAGGACATCGGCATCTGCCACCCGGGCCTTTAAACAACGACGACAGCAACGTCAGTCCCTACTTTTGGCGGGTAGCAACAGAGGGGCGTTGACAATCCCTCTGCTGCCTATTACCTTGGTACCAAGGTAACAAATAACAGCAACGTCAACTGGATCGTCGAGAACCACCTACCTTGCCGTGGGGTTTGAATGAGCATGAAGATAATTCTGATCGGTTCCATAGCTGCGTCTCTTGCGATCGGCCTGGGAATGGCGACAGTCCATTCGCAAAGCCATGCGAAGGAGAGCCAAGGTGCACTTGGCGTGCACGGAATTCACAGCGCATGGAATCCGTCGTCCTCTACTGGAGCGGCACACATGTATGCGGAACGCGAGTTCGATTTCGACTTGCCGGGAACAGTGGCGGCGCTCACACCTTATTTCGGACCACTGAAAGAGCGCGAGTGGGCACCCGACTGGAGACCGGAATTTGTGCGCCCCGACGGCGGCGTCCAGGAGGTCGGCGCCGTGTTCCAGACGAAATCAGAGTGGGGTTCTGCAACCTGGGTTATGGACCACTATGAGCCAAAACAGGGCAAGGTCGGCTATCTGATCTTCATTCCAGAAACAGGCGTATCACGCTACGACATTTCCCTGAGCCAGAAAGACCCAGCAACAGTGCACGTTCACGTGTGGTGTAGTCGAACGGCATTGAAAAACGCCGACGCCACGTATCTCGCCAAATTCGAACAGTTTTTCACGGCGCAGGGGCCAGAGTGGCAACAGGCGATTACCAGCATGCTTTCTCATTCCCCGAGCAACCGCACTAATCCAAATTCGAGCAACCACCATGGCCGAGGCGATCACTTCTGACAGCTCGATAGATTTTCTGGAGGCCGCGGCGAACAGCAGCCTCTTTCATCGCATCAGTGCCTACATGACCACCGAGCTTCGCGAGAGCGGCCACGACCAGCCGGAGGGGTCGCTCACTACGCACGATCTGCAGAATGCCTACGCGATCTTCGCGTTTCGCGAACTCTCGGTACAGGGCATGATCGTGGTCAGTTTTCAAGCCGATTTCGAACTCGCCAGGCTTTATCGCCTTTGGGTTGTTCCGTCAGCACGACGCTCCGGAATTGGACGTGCTTTGATGATGCACGCAGAACGTTTCGTTGCAGGAAGAGGCAGTCGAACAATCGAGTTCGACACAGGACAGGATCTTGTCTCTGCAGTTGCCCTCTATCGAAGCATGGATTACAAGGAAGAGTCGTTTTCAGAGCGGAGTCCAAGGAGCCTTCTGTTCCGGAAGTTCTTGACAAGAAGCTAAGTTCGAATGTGCGCAACTGACGGTTACATCATGAATGACGAAAAGAAAATCGATCGCGTGCAGACTGGCGTACGGATCGAAAAGCGAATATTGAAAGTGCTCAAGAGCCTTGCAGAGACCATGGACATCTCATTGGGCGATCTGATCGAAGGGATCGCCTTGCATGCTTTCGAGAACAAGAAGCCCTTCACGCCGAAGACACTGCAGCACATCCAGAAGCTGCGAGAGATTTACGGTCTGGATCTAACTGCAGGGGACAGTCACAAATTAAAAGAATGAGCGTGTAGAGGACCACTTCGTTTGATCCGATTCCACCGGCTGGCTCGATCGGAGGATTCAGCTCCTCGCGAACGACAGCAGTGTGTTGCATCGATCGGTTGAATCCGCCGTCGCAAACGGGCATTTCATAGCTACCTTACTGACTCGCCAAAGCCTTCCGTGCGATCAATTTGCGGATGTGCGCCGCTGCCATTGATGTCGTGGACCCAAAGACCGTCTTCGCCCACATAATATGTATGGAAATCTTCCACTTCGATGTTGAACACCCGTCGATGCATCTCGGGGGCGTCGCGCTGAAGGTGATGCATCAGATCGTCTCCATCGGAACTCAGGCAGCGGAAGCCATGCGCAAGATCCACGCGGAAGCCAAAATACTTGTCAGCAAATGAAGTGGTGACGAATCCGATGTTTGGCTCGCTAGTCCGATACAGAGCGTCACATTTGTAGACTACAGCGACGGTGCCATCGCTAAATTCCATATTCTGACCCGGCTCCAGATCTTCCAGTGCTACCCAGCCGGCATCCTGCATCCAGAATGGATGATTGGCGGTCGCGTAGAGGTACCCCATATCTTCCCTGCGCGGGTCGTAATACGACAGGTGCCAGATCTCCTTGTCTTCGTGCACGAAGGTATTCAGCACTCGTTTGTACTGCTGGGCACCCGTTGCTTCGGCCCGCGACAACACCATGTGCCCCGGCTCGAGCTGCTCGATGGGCACCAGGCCAAGGTCCGTCCATACCGGCGTGCCTTCCACGAAGCACCCGATATCGGTTGCGGGATGGCTCTCGCACCCCGACTGGCAATAAGTGTCAGGACCATCTTCAGTCAGAAATCTCAAATCCCGGCTCATTCGAGCTCCTATTGATGCCTTTGCGTCAGGTCTGCTTCGGATCGAAAGCAGACATTACCCATGTCCGAAAACGGAGCCCAAGGAACTCCGACGCGGACCTTCAAATGAAAGGAATCGTGGCTCCCACTTATCCGATCAATACGTTCGACATGCCCACCACCACCACCGCTGGGATGGGCGCCTGCGGTCCAACGGGCGGCAGGTCGTGACAGGTTTCGCAGGGATCGCCTGCGCGAACCGCGCCGCGCCCGTTGATACGTACCGAGGCGCTTCCGGCAAGCACGCGCCCCAAATTGGTGGGAGGTATCTGAAAGGCCCCGCTGGAAGGGATATGCGGCAGAATATTTTGCGCCATCGATCCCATTACCGCGGCCGGACGCCCGTTGATGCGCACATTGGGGCTCGTATTGACCCTGATTCTGCCGTCGAAAGGAAAAGGCAGGGGCGTCGGCACCGGACCTCCCGGCGCCGGAATCAACACGACATGAAGATCGGTGGCGTTGACGATGCTGTCGCCAAAGCGCGCGGCTGGCTTTCCCATGAATGAGCTTCCCCTCAGTTGATGTCGATCATGGCGGCGCTGAGTCTCATGCTCTGTCCACCCTGGGCCTGCAGAGAGGCTGCACCAAGATCCAGCTTCACTGAGCCGGCGGTGTTCTGAATCACTACCTGGTCGGCTTTCAAGATCATCGTATTGGCCGCGGTGATGGTGACGTCGCCCTTGCTCTCTACCGCGACGCGGTTGTGAGCGGTGTCGATCTGCACCTTGTTCTGGTTTTCGTCGATCAGGGTGAGCTGACCTTCCTTGCTGTCGTCGAAAATCAGTTGCTTGCCCTGACGAGTCTTGATCACCCGAACGTCTTGCTGTCGCGCGGCACCTTCCGACGGCGGCTTGATGTTGCCGTTCCCTAGGAACCCAAGCACGAAACCTTGTTTCAAGTCGCCGCCGGCAAAGGCCACCAACACCGAATCACCCTCCTTCGGTACACAAAACGCGCCGCAATCCAGGCCGCCATAGAAGTTCATCACTTGCAGCCAACCCGACTCCATCGGGCTTCCCTCGCTATGGAACAGCACGGTCACTCGACCAAGCTCTTCCGGGTCGTTGACCTGTTTGACCTGAGCCAATGTCATGCCACCGTGCGATTGTCCGAGTAAGGCCTTGGGCATATCCAAATCCTGAATCATGTCCCGCGTCTCCTGATTGGGGATTGTCTGTAATGGGTCGACCTCTGCCCGCCGCAGCTTGCCCAGATGCTATCGCGCCTGCAAGAGCTGTCATCCGCCACGATGCCCCACGAGAGAGCACTGGATTGGAGGCTGCCTAGTGAAGGTAGTCGCTGCGGTCACTCAGCAAGGCCACGATGCCCGGGACGAGTTGCTTCCGACGTTCGTGATAGTCGCGTAGCGCGGACTTCAGGGCCGGGATGTCGCGCGTTTGCCAATGCCGGTTCAGTTCCGAAAGCTCTTCGAAGCCGTGATCGAGCAATCCATGCTTGGCCCGCCGTATCGGTGCCAGCCGGTCGTTGGCTCGTTTCACGGCATGGTGCAGAGACCAGTGACCTGTCGCACCGGCGATCGCGTCGAACAGCTGCCAGGTCAGCTTCACCAGATCGTCGTCGGCGCGCGCAAGCTCCAGTTTTCTGGTCTTTCGGAACATCGGCGCCACACCGATATCGCACGCCATCAACAACAGGCGCTCCATCCAATCATAAAGATCGCGCATGGCGACTTCGGTGAGCAAGGGAACGTGCATTCCGTTGCGGGCGTGGTCGGCGACCATGCCTTCGCCGACCAGTCGGTACAGGGCGAATCGAACGGGCGTGGGACTGATGTGGAACTCGGCGGCAAGCGTGGCCGGATCGATCCGTTGCCCAGGGGCGTAGCGTCCTGATTGCAGAGCGCGCCTGACCTGTCCGTACACGAAAGCACTCTTGGAGTGGGTCGCATCCATAGCTGAACTCCATGGGGAACGGCGCTCACTTCTTCAGCCACCAGGAAGTGAACTCGTCCTCGTTTTTTACTTGGCATGCCTGGCCATGTTGATGGCAGCGGTCTCGAACTCGTCTTTGGGCTTCAGCCCTTCGAGGGTCGTGACGTCACTGCTGGAAAGTCCGACGAGCGTGGCCGGCGCGTCGTGTCTGCCCATTGCTTTGGCGGCCCTTCAATGTCGCTCGGGTAGCGGCCAAAGTCCGCACTCTGCATGTCTGGAACAATGGTGTGTCTTTCGCCGCGGCCGTGCCCGGCGACAACATCAGCCGTGCTGCAATCCAAGCCTTCATAAAACTCCCTCCATGGTGAGTCGCAATATCTTACGACCAGCTAGCCGGGAAAAGGGTGAAGGAGTTAGGACAATTTTCCAGGTGCGTCCAGAACAGGGTGCGGAGCGCGCCTTGTTCTACCGCATACGTTACAGCCCCGCCCGTAGACGATTCGCAAGAACTTGCTAGTTGACATTAGATCCACTTGAGTCGGAATCTCCGATTTACGGCCTGAGCGCAACGCTTAGGTATAGGGGAGCTATAGATGCGCGTTTGGCAAGGGATCTGCCTGTCGGCAGTGCTGTTGTTTTCATTCGGTTCGTTCTGTCACGCGCAATCGGGTCCCGAGACAGAATACAAGCAGCTCATCCGGGTCAACGAAGACATTCAGCCGTTGGGCGAACACCCATTTGGCGAGAACATCGGTCTCTACGACGGAACCCTGTCCTTTACCCAGACGGACATCAGTCTGGCGGGTACGGGCCCGTTGTTGCAGTTGGTTCGCCAGTACGACGCTGAGGGCGACCGACCCAGCAGAACATATGGCGACCCCGTTTTCGGCGACTGGGCACTGGTTCTTCCCCATCTGGAAACGATGACGGCAGGCATCCCCCCGTCGACGAGCGACCCGACCGGCACGCCGATGTGGAACTACAACTCGTATACCCAAAACGTACAAAAGATCTACGGTTGGCAGATCGACAACTCCACGGCGCCGGGTATCGATCTCAATGCACGGTGCAGCCACTTCGACGTGCCTCCCACGTTCGTAAGACAACTGGGTGATTCCGCGCTTGAACCGTGGGAGCCTTATGAGTGGTGGAAGGGGTATCACCTCGTGCTTCCCGGCGAGTCAGGCCAGGACATGCTCTCCAACGTCGACGCCGCTACTAAAAGCACCTATCCCGCGGTCACCAAGAGCCATTGGCGCTTCAGCTGCCTTCCAACCACGTCGAATGGCCAGCCGGGCGAGGCTTTTCTGGGTCAGGCGCCCGACGGCACGTTGTATTGGTTCGACCAGTTGATCTATCGCGGCGAACAAAGCATGACGCGTCCGCTCTATTACAGCGGGGCCAGTGTGAATTCGCGCCCCTCCAGCAGCCTGGTGGCTTTCGCGAACACGTCCGTCGAAACGCTCATCAGCGTGTTGTCCGGTTCGACCATGGCGCATGCCGTATCCACTACCGATGGCATGTCGCGAAGCCTTGGCTTGCTCCTGGTCAGCAAAGTCCAGGATCGATTTGGCAACACACTCAACTACAGCTACGACGCCAACGGGCATCTGACGGGCATCACGGCGAGCGATGGCCGCGCGCTCAGTGTGACCTATGTGTCGGGCACCCAGCTTATTCAGAGCGTGACGTTGCAGCCCTCGTCCGGCGCAGCCCGAACCTGGACGTATGCCTATACTCCCTGGGCCGCTGGCACCTCTCTCAATGCCGTCACCCTGCCCGATGGCACCCAATGGCGCTACAACCTGACGGGCTTCGATGCGGCGACCTTGGTTTCCAGCAACCCCTTCTCCAGTTGCATTACGCTGGCGGTTCCCGCCTACCTCGGTCCGACGACAGGCACGATGACGCACCCCTCCGGTCTGGTGGGCACGTTCTCGATCCAGCCGATCAAGCATGGGCGATCACTTGTGCCTCGTGGTTGCATAGGCACTCAGTACGGTGATCAGGACACCGGTGGCAGCTATACGTATGTACCCGATGCCTGGTACAGCTTCACAGTCGTTCAGCGGACGCTTTCCGGCGCAGGCTTGCCGACCTGGACGTGGACTTACAACTATTCGCCGGCCAATGACAGTTGGGCCGATTGCACCGGAAGTTGCCCGACCACGATCTGGACGGATGTGGTCAATCCGGACGGCAGCACGGTGCGACATACCTTCAGCAACCGCTACGACATCACCGAAAGCCAGTTACTGTCGATGGACTACTACGCCGGCGCAGCAGGCTCGTCTGCACTGCTGCGTTCGGAATCCAGCAGTTATGCCCCGCCGACCACCGCGTCACTGCCAGCGGCGGCTGGCGGCAATTTGCTGGGTACCCTCAATGCCGACCAGGTGACCAAATATTCACCGCTCAACCAGCGCGTGATCACCCAGGACGGTGACACCTACACCTGGCAAGCGGAGGCGTTCGATGTCTACGCCCAAGTGACGCAGACCAAGCGCTCCAATTCGATCGCCGGGCAAAGCCCGATCGAGGAAGCCACCACCTACCTCAACGACACCAACCTGTGGGTGCTGGGCCTGCCGCAGCAGGTGACCAACCTCACCACCGGGGAAGTCGAGAGCCTCAACACCTACAACACCAGCAATGACACGTTGCTGTCGCGCGCTCGCTTTGGCCAGCCGCTGATGAGCTACACGTTTAACACTGCCGGCCAGCTGGCCAGTTTCACCGACGGCAACAACCACACCACCAGCCTGAGCAATTACAAGCGCGGGATCCCGCAGACCATCGGCTATCCGGACGGTACCAGCGAGTCCCTGACCGTCGATGACTTCGGCCAGATCAGCGCGATCACCGATCAGGCCGGCCACACCACCAGCTACGGCTATGACAGCATCGGCCGGATCACCGGCATCACCTATCCCGGTGGCGACGAGGTGGCGTGGCTGTCCAAGACCTTCGCCTACGACTTCGTCACCAGTGACGAGCGCGGCGTGTCGGCCAACCACTGGCGGCGCACCACCACCACCGGCAATGCGGTGGGCGTGACCTACTTCGATGCGATGCTGCGCCCGGTACTGAGCGACAGCGCCATCGGCGCCAGCGTGCAAGCCAGCACGCTGACCACCTACGACAGCAAGGGGCAGAAGACCTTCAGCGCGTACCCGAGCGCCAGTGCGTTGAACTTCACGCTGTCGCCCGCGGCGGCCGGCATAAAGGGCGTCGCGACCACCTACGACGCGCTGGAGCGGGTGACCCAGACCCAGCAGGACTCCGAGCTGGGCACGCTGACCGCCAGCACCGCGTACCTGTCCGGCGCCCGGCAACAGGTGACCGACCCCAAGAGCAACGTCACCACCACCAGCTACCAGGTGTTCGACTCGCCCAGCTACAGCGCACCGATCCAGGTGCAGGCCCCGGCCGGCATCACCCAGGCGATCGCCCGCGATCTGTACGGCAACCCGCTGTCGATCACTCAATCGGGCCTATACGGCACCGAGAACGATAGCGTCACCAAGACGCTCACCTACGACAGTTATCACCGGCTGTGCCGCACCACCGAACCGGAAAGCGGCAGCGAAGTGATGGCGTACGACGCCGCCAACAACCTGGCGTGGAGTGCGCAAGGCCTGACGATCACCGGTACCGGCTGTGGGCAGGAACAGGTAGCGACCGCCGCGCAGACCGCGCGCACCTACGATGCGATGAACCGGGTGCTGACCATCGCCCCGCCTTCGGGCACGCAGAGCACCCAATACCACTACACAGCGTTGGGCCAGCCGGACAGCGTAGTGTCCGGCATCAGCACCTGGACCGGTGCGTACAACTTCCGCGGCATGCTCACCGGCGAGAGCCTGCAGCTGGCCGGCCAAGCCGCCTGGGGCATCGGCTACGCCCACGATGCGTACGGCAGCCTCAGCCTGATCCACTACCCCGATGGCGAGAACGTCAGCTACGCGCCCGACGCGCTGGGCCGACCGACCCAGGCCGGTAGCTATGCGACCGGCATCGGCTACTTCCCCAACGGACAGGTGGCACAGTTCACCTACGCCAACGGCACCGCCTATGTGGCCGCGCAGAACGCGCGCCAGCTGCTCAGCAACTTCAGCTACGGCGCCGGCAGCACGGTACAGCTGAGTGAGGATCTCAGCTACGACGCCAACGGCAACATCAGCACAGTGGCCGACCTGACCGGTGGCCCGCGCGCCAAGTCGTTCGGCTACGACGCGTTGAACCGGTTGACCAGTGCCAATGCGGCGGGCCTGTGGGGCACCCAGGCGTATACCTACGACGCGCTCAACAACCTGCGCACGCTGCAGACCGGTAGCCAGACGTCCACCTACAACTACGACCCCACCAACAAGCTGGCCAGCATCACCAGCGGGGGCACCACGCTCACCAGCTATCTGTACGACAGCCGCGGCAACGTCACCGGCAAGAACGCGGCCACACTGGTGTTCGATCAGAAGAACCAGCTGACCCAGATCATCGGCCGCGACACCTACGCCTACGACGCGTCGGGGCGGCGGGTGTCGAAGACGGCCGGCGGTGTCACGACGTATTACTTCTACAGCCAGGCCGGCCAGCTGCTGTACCAGTGGGCGCCGGGCAGTGCACTGACCACCAGCTTCGTCTATCTGGGCACCAAGCTGGTCGGGGACAACGAAACGATCGTGCTGGGCGCACCGGCCACGGTCGGCTTCGACGCCAACCCCAACAACGGCAGCTACACGGTGAGCTGGGGTGCGGTGCCAGGCGCCACCAGCTACCTGCTGCAAGAGAGCGCCAACGGCGGTGGCTGGACCACGGCGTATAGCGGCAGCGCCGCCAGCAGTGCGTTAAGCGGCAGAGCAGGCGGCAGCTATGTCTACCGCGTGGAAGGCTGCATCGGTACCACCTGCGGCGCATGGACCACGTCGGCCACGCTCGGGGTGCGTCCGGCATTACCCGCGGTCACGGTGCCCAGCGGCACTATCAACGGTACCTACACGGTGAGCTGGACGGCACCGGCCAGCACGACGAGCTATGACGTACAGGAACGCCTCAATGGCGGTGCCTGGACCGCGATCGCCAACGGCACCTCCGCGACTTCGATCAGCCGTCCGGGCACCACCAGCGGCAGCTATACCTATCAAGTGGAGGCCAACAACGCCTACGGCACGCGGGGCTGGGCCGGATCCAGTGCGGTGACCGTCGACACCACTTACGGCGTGCTGCCGACGGCGCCCGCCAGTTTGACGGTGCCGGCCAGCAGCAATACCGGCGGCGCCACGTTGAGCTGGGGTACTTCCACGCTCGTCACCCGCTACGTGGTGGAGCAGAGCAGCAACGGCGGCACCAGCTGGACGGGCATCTACAACAGCAGCGGCACCAGCACGACGCTGTCGGGGCTGGCCGATGGCAGCTACGTCTTCCACGTGCAGGCCTGCAACACCTACGGCTGCAGTGCCTGGGTGGCCGGCAGCGCCACCTTGGTGGTGACGCATCCGCCGACCACCGCGCCAACGATGAGCGCACCGGCCAACAGCACCAACGGCAACTACACGGTGAGCTGGAGCGGCGTCGCGGGCCAGGTCAGCTACACGTTGCAGGAGCAGATCAACGGCGGCGGCTGGAGCACCGTGCAGACCAACGGCCTGACCAGCTGGAGCACCAGCGGCCGCGGCAACGGGACGTACGGCTATCACGTGCAAGCGTGCAATGTGGGGGGCTGTGGACCGTGGAGCGCGGTGGGGAGTACCACCGTGC
>Ga0209674_100524_pt1 | contig 15556 bp, 16 predicted proteins | sample AraplaCvi_mMS_r2_FD_184279 | JGI IMG/M metagenome (GOLD analysis project Ga0209674, IMG submission 184279) | Arabidopsis root microbial communities from North Carolina, USA - plate scrape CL_Cvi_mMS_r2 (SPAdes) (version 2) | ecosystem: Host-associated > Plants > Roots > Endosphere | place: USA... | reverse complement strand
GGCCTCGGCTGCGATCCGCACAACCGCGATGCCTTCGAGCGCCTGTTCGCGCTGAAGGAGCGCCCGGCCACCCAAGGCGTGCTACTGATCGCGGCATCGTTCGAGCAGGTCGAGCAATACATCGACCGGGACGCCGTGCCCCCGGCGGTGCTCGACCAGGTGCTGGCGTCATGGCCTGGTCCGAATACCTGGGTGTTTCCGCGCAGTGCCGCCGTGCCCGACTGGGTAGCGGGCGCACACGCCGGCATCGCCCTTCGGGTGACCGCGCACGAGCCGGCGGCAGCGCTGTGCCACGCCTTCGGAGCCCCGCTTGTGTCCACCAGCGCCAACCCGCACGGGCAGCCTCCCGCGCGCGATCTGGCGACCCTGGAACGCTATTTCGGTGAGCGGCTGGACGGCGCGCTGGACGCCCCGCTGGGCGGATTGGACCGCCCAACCATCATCCGGGACGCCCTCAGCGGCGCTATGATCCGCGCCTGATCGGGGGAGAATCCGTTGTCGTCCAACCTTCATGAGTTCACCGGGCGCCCCGCAGGCGCGCCCTTGCCGCTGCTTGTCGGCGACCTGTCGCGGCCGATTGCCTGGCGTGACGGGCGCCCCGTCAGCGCTGCCACCTTCCTTGGCCACGTGCGCACGGTCGCCGCCTTGCTGCCCGAGGCCGTCGGTGCGGTCAATCTGTGCGAGGACCGCTACGCGTTCCTGGTGGCGTTTGCTGCGTTGATCGTGCGTGGGCAGACCAATCTGCTCCCCCCGTCGCGCGCGCCGCATGCGATCGACGAGGTGATGGCGGGTCATCCTGGGTCGTATGCCATCGGCGAGCTTCCGCTGTCGCCCGCACCGGTGGGCTACCTGCAGATGCCCGCGCTCGACGACGACGCGGCGCCGGGTGAGATCCCGCATATTCCCGCCGACACGGTGGCCGCGATTGGCTACACCTCAGGCTCCACGGGCCGGCCGAAGCCCAACGTGAAGACCTGGGGCAGTTTCGTTGCCAGCAATGCAGGCAATGCCAACTTGCTGCGGACCGCGATCGGCACGTCGTTCGATGTCGTCGCGACGGTACCTCCGCAGCACATGTACGGCATCGAGATGTCGGTGCTGATGCCCTTGCTGTCCGAGGTGAGCGTGCATGCGGGTCGGCCGTTCTTTCCGGCCGACGTTGCCACGGCGCTCGGCACGATGCCCGAGCCGCGCGTGCTGGTGACGACGCCCGTGCACCTGCGTGCGCTGGTGGAATCCGGGGTGGTCTTGCCGACGTTGGCCGCCTTCGTCTCAGCGACCGCACCGATGCCGGCCGATCTCGCCGCGGAAGCCGAACGTCGCTTTGGCGCACCGCTGCACGAAGTCTTCGGCTCGACGGAAACCTGCGTCTTCGCCAGCCGCCGCACGTCCGCCGCTGACGACTGGACCCTGTACCCGGGCGTGACGTTGCACCCGCAGCCCGACGGCACGCTGGTCGATGCGCCTCAACTCGACGAGCCCATCGCGCTCGCCGACATCGTCACCTTGCATGACGAGGGGCGACGGTTCCAGTTGCGTGGACGCAACACCGACCTGCTCGAAATCGCCGGCAAGCGCGCATCGCTGGGTGATCTGAATCGCCGTTTGCTTGCTATCGAAGGCGTGCGCGACGGTGTGCTGTTCCAGTTGGACGAACCCGATGCGTCAGGTGTGCGTCGCATCGCCGGGCTGGTCGTGGCGCCGCTGATGAGCGAACAGGCGGTGATGGCCGCATTGCGCCATGCCATGGACCCGGTCTTCCTGCCGCGCCCGCTGCGTCTGGTCGATGCGCTGCCGCGCAACGAGACCGGCAAGTTGCCGCGCGGCAGCCTGCTGGAACTCATCCGTCCGGCACTTTGATCGGGAGCGAGCCTGGGCGTCGACTTACGGCACCCAGGCCGTGAGTTTCAAGGCTGGCTGAAGGCGCCGAGCGTCGTCAGCAGTTTCTTTGCCAGCGTTACGCGCTGCACGCCGTCTTCCGGCTTCGCGATGTCGATGTTCATGGCGAAGAACCAGCGCTTGCCGCCGTGTTCCACCCAGCCCACGTACCAGCCGATGTCGTCGGACTTGGCCGGATCAGGCCGATTCTCCGCCGCATGCGTTCCCCAACCCGTCTTGGCGTGCAGGATGAAATCGGTGCCGGCTTCGTAGATGGTGATGCGGCGGACGATTTCCTGCGCGCGCGCCGAGAACGGAAGCGTGCCGTCGGCGAGCCGGCGCAGGAACGCCACCTGCTGCTCGGCGGAAATGCGCAGATCGCCGGTCAACCAGAACTGGTCGATGCCGCCGCTGATGTCGCGGTTGCCGTAGCCTGCCTTGTCGATCCAGGACTGCATGCGCTGCTGACCGGCTCGTCGCGCCACTTCCTGATAAAGCCACACGGTGGAATAACGCATGCCGCTGGCGAGGCTGTTGGCGCGATTCCATTGCGCATTCGGCGTGCCGCCCATGCTGCGGACCTTGCCGTCCCAGGGGATCGGATCGAACTCGTCCGCCACCGCGCCGGTGTCGATTGCCACGAGCGCGTTGAAGACCTTGAACGTGGAGGCGGGAAGATAAGGGCGACGCGCGCGCTCTGCGTCGTAGACGTGCATCGTCTGGGTACCCTCCTCGTAGACGAGCAGCGTGCCCTTGACGTGTGCGTCGGCGAAGGCCTTGCCCCACTCGGGGTGTTCCTTCCAGTCGGCGGCGTGCGAGGCGGTAGCCGCCACGAGGGCAAACAGCGCGGGAAGCAGTGTGAACAGACGTCTCATGTGGGCGATCTCCATGGGCAGTGCTCACGGAGGCTGACAAGCCGAACGGCGTCGCACAGGGCGGGGTCAGGGCGTTTCGCGGGCAAGGTGAGGATGTGCCGGGTAGAATGCCCGCCTCAACGTCTGGAGATCCTCATGAAAGTCCTCGTCATCGGCGGCGGCGGGCGCGAGCACGCGCTGGCCTGGAAGCTCAGCCAGTCCCCGCGCGTGGATGAGGTGATCGTGGCGCCGGGCAATGCAGGCACGGCGCGCGAACCGCGCATGCGCAACGTCGCCATCCCGGTCACCGACATCGATGGGCTACTGGCGCTGGCACGCAAGGAGAACGTCGAGCTGACCGTCGTCGGACCCGAAGTGCCGCTGGTCGCTGGCGTGGTCGATCGCTTCACCCAGGAAGGCCTGCGCTGCTTTGGACCGACTGCCGCGGCGGCGCAACTCGAAGGCAGCAAGGCCTTCGCGAAGGATTTTCTCGCCCGGCATGCCATCCCGACGGCGCACTATGCGGTGTTTACCGACCTCGCGCCTGCGCTGGCGCACGTTCGCACGCACGGCGCGCCGATCGTCATCAAGGCCGACGGCCTGGCCGCAGGCAAGGGCGTGGTGGTCGCGATGACGCTCGCCGAGGCGGAGGCCGCGCTGGACGACATGCTCGGACAGCAGGCATTCGGCGACGCGTCGTCGCGTGTCGTCATCGAAGAATTTCTGGACGGTGAGGAAGCCAGCTTCATCGTCATTGCCGACGGCAAGCACGCGCTGCCGATGGCGACCAGTCAGGACCACAAGCGCCGCGACGACGGCGACAAGGGACCGAACACGGGTGGCATGGGCGCGTATTCGCCCGCGCCCGTGGTGACGGACGAAGTGTCGGCGCGTGTGATGCGTGAGGTCATCGAACCCACGCTGGCCGGCATGGCCGCCGATGGCATGCCCTTCACGGGCTTCCTCTACGCCGGGCTCATGATCGATGGCAACGGTGCGCCCAAGGTGATCGAGTTCAACGTGCGTTTCGGCGATCCCGAGACGCAGCCGATCATGCTTCGTCTTCGCTCGGATCTCGTGGACCTCGTCGACGCAGCGCTCGACGGCCGCATGGCTGCCGTCGAAGCGCAATGGGATCCACGGCCCGCGATTGGCGTCGTCATCGCGGCTGGCGGTTACCCCGGCAAGGTGCGTGCAGGCGATCTGATCGACGGTGCCGATATCGACTTCGGTGCCGACGTCAAAGTCTTCCACGCGGGCACTGCCGAAGGCCCCGAAGGCCGCCCCGTGACGGCGGGCGGTCGAGTGCTGGCAGTGTGCGCGTTGGGCGACGACATCGCTTCCGCGCGTGAGCGGGCCTATGCCGCGGTCGACCGCATTCATTTCGACGGCGCGTTTCACCGGCGAGACATCGCCTATCGGGCGTTGTCCCGCCGGTGATGCAAGCACCAGGGGCGATCCGTCGCCCCTGGTTTTAAACGCTACAGGCCAAAGCGAATGGGCAGCGGCTGCCAGCGTTCTTCGGTACCGACGGCGTCATAGCCGAGATAGCTGTCGGGGATCGGTGGCGAAACGCTGCTCAGGTTCGGTACCACGTCGCCCTTGCTCGGGCGGTTGGGATACGACGACCACGGACGTAGCAGTGGGTGGTACTGATTCGAAACCATCATCTGGTGTCGCTGCGGATCGAACATCGCATTGACGATGCCGTCGCGCAGGTGCAAGCGCCAGGTGTTGCCACCCATGTACAGCGAGTGGATACGGTCGGCCGACCACTGCCATTGCTGGGTGAGCGACGCGCCCGCGCAGTCCGCGGCATGGATACGCCCACTATGGGGGTCGGTCGTCAGGCATTGGCCGCTGCCGCGATTGCGGTAGGTGTTGTCGACTTCGAGATACCACTGCTGTGCCTTGCCGCCCTCACCCTTTTCACAGAACTCCAGCACGACGTCCGGAGCGTTGGACACCGGCTGCGCCAGGCACTGGCCCTGTCCATGCAGCGATTGCAGACGGACCGTCGGCTGCCGGGTGAGGTGTGCGGAACCCAGGTTGATGCGTGTCGTGAATGCCATGTCCGACTCGGCGTCGTCGGGACCCGAATCGATGCTTTTTTCCAGCGAGTCGTACACGCGCAACTCGACGGTCGCACGCGTAATCACGTCAAGCGACCCCTCGTAGCTGCCGGGCACTCGCCACACCGAACCGACCTGCAACGTCGCCTGGCGCATCATCGGGGTCATCCGGCGCGTGGAATTCACCGCCCCGTAGAAGTTCTCGCCGTCCGCGAAATAATCGACGGAGTGCGCGATGTCGGACGCCAGCGGAAATGTCCAGTCCATGGCGCGTGTTCCCTTGCCCGAGCGCGGCGAGGCCTGCACGAAATAGTCCTTGAGCGACATGGTGACCGACCTCTGCTCAAGATGTTCCTTGGCATAGTTGAAGCCGAGCGCGACCTTGCCCAGATGGGGGGCGTTGTTGTGAGCCAGTCCGTTCAATACGTCGAACGTGGCGCTTGCACCCGAGGTCGTCTTGATCGAGACGGTGTCATTGATGAGCCGTTCGGTCGCGCCGTCCGACTTCGGTGCGTAATCCTGAAGGGTCAACGGAACGGGTTGATCCACGCCTGCGAGTTGCGTCGTCACGATGTAACGACCGGGGACGATCAGGTGGTAGCCCTTGCCTTCCGCAAGGGCCGTACCGTTCCACATGGCACCGACCAATGAGGGCACCTGGTCCACTTCGGTCGTCACCATCACCACTTTTTCGTCGCGTTGCGCATCGATGTCGCGCAGCACGACGATGTGATGGCGCACGGCGCGACGGCCGGGAAAGATGCGGTCCTGGTGAATCTCGATGCGTGGTGTGTATTCGCCATCGTCCACCGTGCCGTTCTGCACGAGCGACCTCGTCCTGGGGTGGTCTACTTCGGACAGAGGCTTCTGGCGACCAAGCCATTCGGTGAAGGCTTCCGCCGCTTCGTGTGCAGGCAGATCGGCATCGGCGGTGATGACGTCGATGGCGCCGTTGCTGGAGCGCCGATAGATCGATGCCACGCCCGGCGCGCGAAAGCCGAAGGTTTCCATTTCGCCTTGGTCGTCTTCGCTGGATCCGGTCACCAGCACGGCCCGTTTACGGGCCAATGCGTCCACGACCCGCTGGCGAACGGATGCCGTGGCGAGGTCGGCGCGCTCGACCCAGACCAGCGCCTGCGCGGACGATGCGTCGGGGGTCGAACGCATCGTCTGTGGCGCTGTCAGCGCACTCGACAGATCCTGTGGGGCTAACAGGCGCGGGGAAGGCGCCTCGCCCGGCACGTGCGGAGCGACCTGCGCAAACGCAGATGTTCCGGCCATGGCGGCCGCGAGGGCGAGAGCGAGGTATCGGGGTTTCATCATTGCCATCTCCTTGGCATGGGGGAGGGCAGAGCGTGGCGGGAGCGTCCACGACGTGCTGTAAGCGAATGCCTCATTTCCCGTGGGTATGTTCGGATCTCTCGAACAATGCGAACGCGTCGGTGGATTCGTCGGGCCGGACGTGCTGGCGACGCTCGGTTACACTGCGGCGAACACTCAGGATCGGCCACGGAATGTCGCAGTTCTCTCTTCTCGCCAAGCGCCGCTTCGCCCCGTTTTTTTGGACCCAGGCGCTCGGTGCCTTCAATGACAATGCGTTTCGCAACGCCATGGTCATGCTGGTCGCCTTCCAGATGGCGTTGCCTGACGCGCAGGTATCGCTCTATACGAACCTTGCACCCGCGCTGTTCATCCTTCCGTACTTCCTGTTTTCCGCCACGGCGGGGCAACTGGCGGAGAAGTTCGAGAAGACGCGGATCATTCGCTTCGTGAAGTTGTTCGAGATCGCCGCGATGTCGATCGCGGCGATCGGTTTCTTCACGCATCACGTGGCGCTTCTGCTCGTAGTGCTGTTCCTGATGGGCATGCATTCCACGGTGTTCGGCCCGATCAAGTACTCCATCCTTCCGCAGGCGTTGGAGCGGAGCGAACTGGTGGGTGGCAACGCGCTCGTGGAAACCGGTACTCAGCTCGCTATGCTGATCGGCATGATCGTCGGCAATTCGCTCATGCTGATTGCCGGTTACGGCACGCTGGCCGCGTCGCTCACGACTATCGGCATCGCCTGCATCGGTTACCTCGCCAGCCGCGCCATTCCGCCTGCGCCGGCGACGGCGCCGGACCTGCGCTTCAACTGGAACCCGTTCAGCGAAACCTGGCGTGTGCTGAAGATCACGCACGACGATCGCGCCGTGTTCAATGCGGTGCTGGGCATCTCGTGGTTCTGGTTTTTCGGCACCGTGATGATCGCGCAGTTGCCGACGTACACGCGTCACGTTCTCGGTGGCGACGGCTCGGTGAATACGCTGGTGCTGACCCTGTTCTCGCTGGGCACGGGCATCGGTTCCCTGCTGTGCGAGCGGTTGTCGAATCGCCGCGTGGAAATCGGGCTGGTGCCCATGGGGGCGTTCGGTCTTACCGTGTTCTCGGCCGATCTTTTCTTTGCCCATCCGGCGGTGACGCCGGGTGCGGCGCTCGACTGGATGTCGTTCATCGCGATTCCGGGCGCGTGGCGAGTGATGCTCGATCTCACCATGATCGGGGCCTTCGCCGGTTTCTACGTCGTGCCCCTGTTCGCCTTCGTGCAGAGCCGCGCGCCGCGCGAGCGTCTGTCGCGCATCATCGCCGGCAACAACATCGTCAATGCGCTGCTGATCTGTGCGGCGTCCGGCTTCGGCATCGGCTTGACGGCACTCGGGCTCGACGTGCCGACGATCTTCCTCATCACCGGCATCGTCAACGTTGCCGTCGCCGTTTACATCTTCACCCTCGTGCCCGAATTCATGATGCGGTTCATCACCTGGGTGCTGGTGAATTCGCTTTACCGGGTGCGTGTGGATGGCTTGAAGAACGTGCCCGATGAAGGTGCGGCGCTCGTCGTTTGCAACCACGTGAGCTTCATGGACCCGCTGATCCTCATGGCGAGCGTGCGCCGGCCGATGCGCTTCGTCATGTACTACCGCATCTACAACCTGCCCATCCTGCGCTTCGTGTTCCGCACGGCCAAGGCCATCCCGATTGCGGGGAGCAAGGAAGATCCGGCACTCATGGAGCGCGCTTTCGAACTCGTGGACGAGGCGCTGGCGAAGGGCGAAGTGGTGTGCATCTTCCCCGAGGGCGGCATCACGCGCGACGGCAGCATCCAGCCATTTCGTCCTGGCGTGGATCGCATCCTGGCGCGGCGTCCGGTGCCGGTCGTGCCGCTGGCGTTGCGCGGCATGTGGGGCAGCATCTTCAGTCGTCGCGACAGCGCTTTGCACCGCGCGCGGTTGCCGAGGCGGTTCTGGTCGCGGATTGAACTCGTGGGCGGTTCGATCGTGCCGGCCAGTGAAGCCAACGCAGCGGCACTGGAAAGCCGCGTGGCCGCCTTGCGCGGCGACGCGGCGTAACGGTCAGGCGAACCAGGCGGCCAGCACGATCGTGGCCACCACGGCGAGCCATACCACCAGTACGCGCCGGATCACGCGACGCGCATCCTCCAGTTCGGCGATGGGATCGCTCACGTCCTGCACGTAGCCGTCGCCGGCTTCCACGTCGGCGTCGACGCCAGCGCGGGCCACGGCGCCGAGGAACTCGGGGTCCAGGCGCGAGCGCGGGCTTCCCGATGTGCGATGCCACAGCTTCCACGCGCCCATGACCGCGTCGAAGTCGGAGACGAGCGCCATCGCGAACACCATCAGGTGCGCCGGGACCCAGTCGAGCGCGTCGGCCACGCGCCGTGCGGCGGTACGGGTGGCGCCATCCAGCGCCAGCGCGGCGTCGCGTCCGAGGACCTGTGCGAGGCGGTAACCGAGCGCGCCCGTGGGGCCCAGCAAGAAGAACCAGAAGAGGACGCCGAAGCGGCGGCGCAGGGCGCCGTAGAAGGCGGCTTCCACCAGCACGGGTGCGAACCAGCCCAGCGGTGCATCGTCGTGGCGAAGCGCCGCCACGGCTTCCTCGCGACGCAGCGTGTCGGGTGCGCGCACGATCGCGTCGATGTCGCTCTCGATTTCTCTGGGGCCCAAGGCGTAGACCAGCACGAGAATCGCGAAGGCCAGCCAGGCGAGGTCGAAGAAGGGCAGGGTGCGCAGAATGCCGGCCAGAATGGCGCAGCCCACCATCGGCACCAGCAGCACGACCGCAACCCGAGCGGGACCGGCGATGTCGCCGAGTCGATTCACCCAGAGGCGGAACCACCGATCGTCGCGCCAGCGCGCGAGCTGAGGAAGGCTCCAGGCGATGACGAGGGCGACGAGAACGGCAAGAAGACGTAAGGCCATGGCAGGCGCGATCCGCAGGACGATGCTTGATTGTAGGCGATGGATCGCGTCACGCGCTTTCGCGCTGGATCACGATTCAGGCGTTTTCTAGCGTGTCCCTAGCGCTTCGGCAGGGACGTAGTCACCAGATCGTCGAGCGATACGCCGCGCAACGCGAGCCAGTGCTCGATCAGTCGGTAGGAAACCGAGAGCGGCGGTGGCACACCGAGGCTGCCCGAGCGCATGCCCCGGATGATGTCGTCGGCGGTGAACCAGCGGGCGTCTTCGAGTTCATCGTCGCGCAGGTGGATGTCGCGGTTGCGAGCGGTGGCGGTGAAGCCCACCATCAAGGAGGCGGGCAGCGGCCACGGCTGCGACGAATGGTACGTGGCGTGTACGACCTCGACGCCCGATTCCTCGCGTACTTCGCGGCGCACGGCGTCTTCCAGCGATTCCCCGGGCTCGATGAAGCCCGCGAGCGTGGAGTAGCGGCCGGCCGGCCAGCCGCGCTGTCGGCCCAGCAGGCAGGCGTCGCCCTGTTCGACGATGACGATGATCGCTGCGTCCGTGCGCGGGAAATGCATGTGCGGGCCGTCCGGATTAGTGCACTGGGCACGATGGCCGGACGCCACGACGAGCACCGGCGCGCCGCACTGGCTGCAGAACCGCGTCTGCCGTTGCCAATGGGTAATACCCTTCGCATACGCGAACAAGCCGGCCTCGAAGGCAGGCAGGATCAGCCCGGCTTCGCGCAGCGACATGCGGCGGTGCGCCGCGAACGAGGCATACAGGTCAGCCTGCGGGTGATCGAGCACCAGGGCGAACCACGCGCGGCCATCTGCCAGGCCAAGGAGGGTGGAAGCGACATCGCCGAAGCGCTCCGCGCGCATTTCCGGCGACATCCAGAGCAGGCATTCGGCATCTTCCCGGGCGAAGGCATGCCCTTCGCTGTCGAGCACGAGGAAGCGCGTATCGGGATGGCGCTCCATCTCCTCGACCCAGAGCCGGTCGTCGCGCCGCTCGGACATCCGATCAATGTCTATGCCCGCGAACACGTTCTCGCGGGCGCGCGTGGCGGCTTCCTTGTCTCGCTCCTGCTCGACGCTCACGCCTCGCGACCAGTCATGCGCTGAACGAGGAACCGCACCCGCAGGTGGTCTTCGCATTCGGGTTGCGAATGACGAACTGCGAGCCGCTGAACGATTCGGCGTAGTCGATCTCGGCACCGGTGAGGTATTGCAGCGAGAGCGGATCGACAAGCAACGTGACGCCCTCACGGGCGACGGCAAGGTCGTCCTCGGCCTGCGCTTCGTCGAAGGTGAAGCCGTACTGGAAGCCGGAGCAACCGCCGCCGCTGATGTATACGCGGAGCTTCAGCTCGGGGTTGCCTTCTTCCTCGATCAGCTCATGCACCTTGCGGGCAGCGGCCTCCGTGAAGACGAGCGGCGCGCCTGCCGAGCGGTAGTCCGGCGCCTGGCCCGGAGCCATGGGGAATGGGTTGTTCATGCCGCTCATAATGGCGCCGTTCCCCGTCAGGTCAAGCCTCGCCGAGGACCGGTGCGGCGTCGATCGCGGCCTGGGCCAATTGGCGGATGGTCTGGGGGGCGCGGTGAACCATCTTTCCGTTCACCTGAGCACCGGCCGCAATTTCCAGGATCTGGTAATGCACATCGCCGTCGATGCGGGCCAGTTGGGCGAGTTCGAGGCGTTCCGATACTTCTACGTCGCCATTTACGCAGCCGTTGATGACGGCATGGGGCACGTCGATCCGACCCACGACACGGCCGGTCTCACTGATGGTGAGTACGCTGCTTCCGGCGGGATCGGCCTGTACCGAGCCCTCGATCGTGCCGTCCAGGTGCAGCGTGCCGGTGAATTGGACGTCGCCGTTCACGGTGACCCCGCGGGCGATCAGGCTGGTGGTGGCCGCGTTGACGGCGGGCCCCTGGTTCTTCCGGTTACTGTTGAACATCACTGGCCTCGTTGTTGCGCAGAGCATCGGCCCACGCCACCGCCCCGGTGACGGCCTGGTCGCCGCTGACGTCGGCGACCACGCGCAGGCGGGTCGGTTTGAACCCTGCGGGCAAGGTGAAATTGCCTTGAATCTGCTGAAAGTATTTGAAAGAGAAGGGGAGTTCGCTGGATTGCCCGGCTTGCCCGAGCGCGCCGCCCTCCAGGGTCACCACTTTGTTGCCCTGGATTCCCTCGACCGCCACCTTCAGTGAACCCTTCACCACATCGCCTCGGCGGGCGTTCTGGGTCAGGGTGACGACGAGGTTCCAGCCGTTGGCGGTGCCCTTGACCGGGCTGGCGCGGACGCCCTGGATCTTCAGGCCGTCACGCTGGCCACCGTTGCCCACCAGGCGTGAGTAAAAGCCCAGGTCGGTACGCAGGCCGCTGATTTCCTCGTCGCGCTCGGCAAGGTTGCGTTTGAGTTCCTTCGCAGCCACGTCGCTGACCTGCGCGGCACGTTCCAGGTTCGTAACCTGCTGGCGCAGGTCTTCGTTCTCGGCGCGGAGGCGACGCAGGGCGCCCTTATCGGTGACGGTTGCCGGGCCACCCGAAGCGGCAAACCACGCGCCCGCGGCCACCAGGACGAGGCTCAGCACCCAGCCCGCCGCTACGACGAGTCGCTTGCGGCGAAGGCTGGCCGCATCGTCGAGCGTACGCACGACAAAGCGGGGCGGGTGGCGAGGAGCCATGGACAATTCCGTGGAGAAGGCGTGAAGGCGGGATGGTATAGCCCCCGCTTCCACCCAAGGTCAAGGAACCCGCCCCCTGAACGGGAAAGCCGCCTTGCGGCGGCTTTCGGTCAATCGTGCAGCGAGCCCACCTTGCTTAGCATGTAGCGCTCGGGTCCGATGTCGGAGATCAGGCTGAACTGCGTCTCCAGCCAGTCGATGTGTTCCTCTTCCTGGCCGAGAATGAACTTGAAAAGGTCGCGGCTGACGAAGTCGTGGATGCCTTCGCTGTAGGCGATGGCCTCGCGCAGATCCTTCGTGGCGAGCATTTCGAGGTCCAGATCGCCCTGCAGGGCTTCGACCACGTTCTCGCCGATGCGCAGCTTGCCCAGGTGCTGGAGATTCGGGAGGCCGTCGAGGAACAGGATCCGCTCGATGAGCTTGTCCGCGTGCTTCATCTCCTCGATCGATTCCTCGTACTCGTGCTTGGCCAGTTCGTTGTAGCCCCAGTCCTTGAACATCCGGTAATGGAGGAAGTACTGGTTGATCGCGGCCAGCTCGTTGTAGAGGACCTTGTTGAGGTATTCGATGACCTTCGCGTCGCCCTTCATGGGGATCTCCTTGCGTATACGAGGCGCGACTATACGTCGCTCTGAAAGACAGCAGCGTAACGAGAATGAAGGCGGTTCGCGTCCGCAGCTAAGGACGCGGAGAGGTCAGGCTGGCTGCGGCAGGAAGGTCAGCACCGAGCGGGTCTCCGCGACGGCGTCGCGCAGACACTGGCGGGCTTCCGACTCGCACGCGCCGCAGCAGTCCGAGCAGCCGGTGCGGGCCTGGAGTTCGGCGAAGGACTCGACGCCCTCGGCCGCGGCGCGGCGGATGGCGTGGTCGGTGACGGCGTTGCACATGCAGATGTACATGGGTGCGCATTCGAACGCGAATGCGAACGATTGTCAACTACACAAATGTGAAGGCGTGGGCGATCATTAATCCACGCGGCGCCCAGGCTTACGGCGCCCGGCGGAGTGCCTCGGCTTGCTGGGGGCAGCGGCCGACTTCGACGCGGCAAACGGTCTCCACGGTAGGTGCGAACTGGCGCAGGGCGCGCTCGTAGACCTCACGCTTGAAATTGACCACGTGATGGGCGGGATACCAGAAATCCACCCAGCGCCAGAGATCGAACTCGGGCTTCTCGCAGGCGTCGAGCCGGAACGCGTCTTCGCTGCAGGTGAGGCGCAGCAGGAACCAGACCTGCTTCTGGCCGATACATGTCGGCCGCTGGTGATGGCGAACGAACCGGCTCGGCAGGCGGTAGCGCAGCCAGCCACGGGTTTCCGCCAGCACTTCCACGTGTTCGGCGCGCAAGCCGGTTTCTTCCTCCAGCTCGCGGTACATGGCTTCCAGGGGTGTCTCGTCGCTACGCATGCCCCCCTGAGGGAACTGCCAGCCGTCGCGATTGACGCGACGCGCCCAGAACAGGCGGCCGTCTCCGTTCAGGAGCACGATCCCCACGTTCGGTCGATAGCCATCAGCGTCGATCATCCGCCCTCCGCAGACCCGGTCCGGCGTTTTCCGGCGGTACGCCGGCACGCTCGCTGCGCCCGATTCAACCACAGCGTGAGAAGCGCGGGCAAGGCGCTACTTGAACGGAAGGCCAGCGCCGATTAAACTGCCCGGCCTTCGCGGGTCCGCCCGTGAACGACCAGGTTTCACGGCTAGGTAGCTCAGCTGGTCAGAGCGCGGCACTCATAATGCTGAGGTCGGCGGTTCGAGCCCGCCTCTAGCCACCAAGACGACAAAGGCCGCGCCTCCCAGGCGCGGCCTTTTTCTTTGGCCTTGTGGCAGCCCGCCTACGGAGCAAAGGTAGGAGCCACCCTGGTGGCGATAAGCCAACGAAGCGGTGTAGCGGTGAGGCAAGTCCCCATCGCCAGCAGGCTGGCTCCCACCGGCAAGTCCCATCGCCAGCAGGCTGGCTCCCACCGGCAAGTCCCATCGCCAGCAGGCTGGCTCCCACCGGCAAGTCCCCATCGCCGGCCAGGCTGGCTCCCACCGGCAAGTCCCCATCGCCGGCCAGGCTGGCTCCCACCAGCAAGCTCCTACAACGGAGTAGCGGCCTCCTGGCGGGGCGACAGGTCCATGTCCAGCACTACGCGCGCCAGCTCCACCACGTTGTTCACGCGCAGCTTGGCCATCAGATTCGCGCGGTGCAGCTCGACGGTCTTCGGACTGATGTTGAGTTCGCCCGCGATGACCTTGTTGAGCTTGCCGCACATGATGCCGTCGAGGACCTGGGATTCACGGGGGGTGAGCGATACGTCGGGCCGCAGGGTGGTGAAGTGGCTCGTGGCCGGTTCTTCGATGCCTTGCTCGTCGTCTGCCAGCGCCATCAAAAAAACGGCATGAAAGGCGGCAGGGGGCACGTCGATGAGCTGGCGGGTCATGTGGTAACGCCGCGTTCGTGCATGCCGGTCCCGGAAGACAAACTCGTCGGCAGCGGCGGTCGGTTGGAAATGCTCATCCAGCCACGCCGGTCCTGCGCGTCCGCAGGCGATGCCGAATTCGCGCTTGAACGCCGCGTTGACCATCACCGCACGCTGTCCCTCTTGGCGCCAGACCACGCATGGCCAGGGCAGGGCGGCAAACACTTCCTCAGCGAGTCCGCAGGTGTGCGGACCGTCGAGCGAACCACGACCAAGGCACATCGATGCCTCCTCAGTGCACGCATGGAAACCGAAGGAACGCCCCTCCGCGCCCTTCAGTAGTTACCACTGCAACCGTTGAGCGATGAAAAGTCCATGAATGACTACTACGAATTTTCGGATTTGCGAACCGTGTCGTGAATCCGGCGATCCAAGGCGCGCGGGACGGCCTCCGCTACAATGCGGGGTCATCTGAGCAAGGCTGTCGCCCCATGCGTATCTTCAAGACCTTTCATATCGAAGCGGCGCATCGCTTGCCGAATGTGCCCGAAGGGCACAAGTGTTCACGCTTGCACGGGCACTCGTTCCGGGTCGATCTGCACGTGGAAGGGCCGATCGATCCCGTGCTGGGCTGGGTGATGGATTTCGGCGATCTCAAGGCTCGGTTTCAGCCGCTCTACGACCGTCTCGACCACCACTATCTCAACGACATCGAGGGGTTGGAAAACCCAACCAGCGAGAACCTGGCGCGCTGGATCTTCGAACGGTTGCGCCCGGACGTGCCGGGTCTGGCGAAGGTCGTGGTGCATGAGACCTGCACGTCCGGGGCCGAATACACGGGCGACTGACCGCGGTCCGCCGCAAATAATCGCGGTTGCTGCGTCGCGGCACGCAGGTCTACACTCCGGCACCTCCCCGTTCCCCGACGGTGCATCTCGATGGCCGCAGTAAACGATTACGCCGACTTCGCTCGCCTTGTCGAGCAAGCCGCCGCCGCCCAGGCACTCGCCTGGCGGGGCATGGAGCGCGTGGCCGATCTGCAGTTGCAGGCACTGGAAGGTCATGCGCGCGCGGCGACGGGTCTCATGGCCGACGCCATGGTGGCCTCCGACGCCGATGCCCTCCGCGCCGTGTTTGCGCGTGGCGGGGATCTTCAGCGCCAGAGTGTGGAGCGCACGGCCTCTGCCGCAGGCGACATCCTCGATGTGGCGGTGCAGACGGCGACATCGCTCGGCGCTTTGGTGGGCCCGCCCGCCAGGGCCTGACTCACCGCGCCTCCTCGCCAACGACGCGACGGCCGGTCGCGCCGGCGGGTGTTTGTGGACTTTCGCAGCTTGTCCCGTCGTTTACGGCACTGGTATACTTTTCCAGATTAAACCGTGGCCCGTTGAACCATCTGGTGCCGCCTTCGAG
>Ga0209674_100520_pt1 | contig 15665 bp, 11 predicted proteins | sample AraplaCvi_mMS_r2_FD_184279 | JGI IMG/M metagenome (GOLD analysis project Ga0209674, IMG submission 184279) | Arabidopsis root microbial communities from North Carolina, USA - plate scrape CL_Cvi_mMS_r2 (SPAdes) (version 2) | ecosystem: Host-associated > Plants > Roots > Endosphere | place: USA... | reverse complement strand
TGCAGCGTGCGAACGCCGATACCCAGCCCTTTATGTCCGCATTGGGTTGCGGCCGCCGTCGGAAGCGGACCTTTGTCTACGGCGGAAGATAGCTCCTTCTCTACCCCTGATAACGCGCCCTAATCACGATAAAGCGAAATTAAGCGACAAGCCAACACGGCCGTCGACAGCTTTGTTTCTGACAATGCAAAAATGACCCCGAAAACCCCAGCGATCATCAACGTGGTGCGGTGGGTTCCGCAAACAACTGACTGTGCGGAACCACGGTTGAAAACCCAACATTCCCCTACCCCTGATAGCACAGGCTAATCGCCCTGCCCTTAATGCCACGGGTCAGACGCAGGAATCTCACTCTTGCATTCCGGGCTTTCAGGTTTGTCAATGCGAATCGGCGCTTGCTGCACTTGTCGGGACCTCCGCCGCGGTCGCAGCACGCTTGGGAGTGTCGGCCGGACACCAGCTCTTGAGGCGCTTGCCGGCCCGATAGAGATCGATGCACTCACGCATTTGGGCCTGGAAAATAATTTCAGGTGTATTGACCGGGCAGCCCTGCGACAGGCCCTTGCCCTGGCCGTACTCATCGATGCAGGTCGAAAGCGGTACCGGCTTGGCTGGCGTACCACCTCCGGCCAACGGCGGTGGTGGCAGATTGAGGCGCTCGTCGGTGTCCTTCGGATCGGGCGGGAGCGGCGGCGAACCACACAGCAGGTTGGCGGCCGTGCTGCGCTTTTCCGGATCGCACATGGCCTTGGCTATTTCCTTGATCGCATCGTCGATATGCCGGCCCGCCGCGCCGCCAAGGGTTTCGTTCGGTGGCGGGAAATACTTGTTGAAGCGCGTCGGCTGGTAATGCGTGAAGTCGGTGTGCTCCATGATCTGGCGGTCGTCCTTCGGCTTGCTCGTCTTTACCTCGGATGATGTATTGGCCGAATACTGGATGTGTTCGGGCGGCAAGCGGATCGAACCGCTGGCGGAAAATAGTTGGCTGGCGTCCGGTTTGTTGCCAGAGATAGCCGGCGTCGTTGATTTTGTGGCTGGCGCATCGACCACCTCTTTATGCGGCTTTTCCGTTCGCTTGGGTTTCGCAGGTGGCACCGGTGCCGACGATACCGTGACGGGTACCGCGAGCGACGGTGACTGCTTCGGTGGCGTTGCCACGTTAATCAAACGCACGCTCAGCGGGCGCTCCCGATCCTCCGAGGGCAGCCGCATCGCATTCCACAACATCAGAGCGAATAGCGTGTGCAAGGCCAGCACTACGGCCAGCACCAGCACCCTCCCCCGCGGATTCAAGGACTGCGTAGACCAGGGCGCATGACTTTTGTACGTATCGATCTTGCTATGCGCGGCGTCCTGCGCATCTACTTGATCGCGATTCTGTCCGGAAGCTTCGATAACCCCGCCTCATTCAAGCTGATTGCTCACGCAATACTGACGCCAATATCCATTGCGTGTATTGCAGCCAGCCCAGTAGACCTGCCGCGTTGACCGAGGTTCCTCGAATAAACGGCGGTGACAAAAAAACAAGGCGATCAGGCTGATTTAAGGCATTCGACGATTCGTTTTAATTTGCGATCTAACGCTGGCCAGCGTGACCAAGTTTGACTCATATTCGGTCCTGATTAGCGTCGAGTCTCAGCTGAGCCGATCGCTCCATATGTCGTCACCCCGGCGAAAGCCGGGGCCCAGCGACTTTAAAGCGAAAGACACTGGATCCCGGCTTTCGCCGGGATGACGAAGCTTTCGGCAAGGTTCTACAAATGCGGCCCAGCTGAGATTCGACGCTAATCAGGTATTCGGTTAGCTCGCGCGTCTTTCCGGCGCCTGAATCCACGTATTGCGGGAGCCGCTCTATTCCGACCAGATAAAGCGCGCGCCATCGCTATCATCCGGCATGGGACCAGGACTGTCGGCCCGGATATCGCCTGTCTGCGGATCGATGCGCAGGAAGCGGTTGGTGGCCAATGACATCAGCACCAGCTCTCCCGTCGGCGTTTCAATCCATTGGAACGTTTGTGCCGTGCCGGACTGGCTAGCCACGAGCGTCACTCCTCCATCCTCACCGACCGTGACATAGCGTCGGCCCGATCGCAGAGCGACGCGGCCCAACCGGCGGTCGACGATTTCGAACCGCGTCGGAACACCCGAAGCCAGACGCCCATGGTTGGCTGCCAAACCGGTCGTCGCATGAAACGATGTCAGCCGGATCGATCGGCCATAGGGAATGGGCCGCATCAGGCCGTGGGTATGCGGCTGATAGACGTCGATACTGTCGAAATCGGCAAAACCGCCCTGCTCGCCGGCCGTGTTGTAGTTGAACAATCCATAGCGAATGCCCTGGAAAGTGAAGGTCTGGTAGACCAGCACGACTTCGTCGCCGATAGGGGTGAAGGTAATGCCATCGAACGAATAGCTGAAGCGCGCCCGCTCGGTGAGAAAATCGCAGTCGGCGCGAAGCCAGATGCGTGTCCCGGTCATCTTCACTCGCACCGCATGGTTGAGGCGCTGATCATAAAAAACGACGTCGAGTTCGTCGGCGCGTTTTTCGACGCCCAACGTCGCATAAGGCAGATTGAGCAGCCCCAGGCCGGCCGTGTCGCCTGGTTTCAGATTCGACGCATCGAGCACGACGGTCGGCGTCGACATCGGCCCGATCGCCCGCTGCGTCAACGTATCGCGCGCGTCGTAGAACGAGGTCGCCGGCAGCGCGTGTAGCCGCAGGAAGCCCGGCCGTTCCGACAACGACCACTTGCCGTCGACCGGGACATGGTTCCACTGCCATATCGGCTGGAGTTGCGTCGCCGAAAAATCATCGCTGCGCCGATACGGCACACGCACCGGCTGCGGCGTGGCGGTCTTCGGCTTTACCCAGGTCCGCGGCGTGCGCGTCAGATTGCCCGGCAGGCCGAAATAAGGCCAGCCGTCCTTCCAGGTGATCGGGGACAGATCGAGCAGGCGGCCGACGGAATTGAAATCCATCATCGAAAAACCCCACCATTCGCCCTCCGGGGTACGGACGATGCCTCCCTGGTGCATAGCCAGTCCATGACTGGCGGCGGCGCCGGGCGCCCAGAACTTGAACGGTGGCTCGGGCGTGGCCGTGCGCTGGCTCGCCGCCATGCCGAAGTCCTCGTGCAGGCTGATCGCTCGATTGACCTCGTACGGGCCCAACACATGATCCGCACGCGCCGCTGGCATGCGAAAGCCGCCGGCATATTCGGCGCTGATGATGTAGTACTTGCCGTCGATCTTGTAGAAATGCGCGCCCTCGCCCATCCCGGCGTCAGCGGTGAACAGGACGTGCTCGGTGCCCGGAACGATGTCGGTCAGGTCCTCTGTAAGTTGGGCCAAGTGCATCGTTTGGTGACCCCATACGACATAGACCTTGCCGTCGTCGTCGAACAGGACGGACAGGTCGTGAAAGCTGCGCTTCATCGGCGTGCGCGTCCACGGCCCCTTTGGATCGGTGGCCGTGAACATCTGGGTCGTCTGGCCGTTGACGTTCGAGAAGATGTAGAACTTGCCGTCGTGGTAGCGAAAGGACGGCGCCCAGATACCCTGGCCATAGATATTCCGGCCGTGCTCCAGCCGGTAGGCCGGGCCGAGGTCGAGCTTGTCCATGGCATAGGCAACGAATTCCCAGTTGACCAGATCCTTCGAGCGCAGGATCGGCAAGCCCGGCATGGCATGCATGGTGGTGCCGGTCAGGTAGAACCAGTCGCCGACGCGGATAAGGTCCGGATCTGAGAATTCGTCATAGAACAAAGGATTGGTGAAGGTGCCGTCGCCGTTATCCGGCGTCCACGTCGCGGTCGACAAGCTCTTGGACGCGCTGGTCACCGGAACGTCCCGATTTGGCGCTGATGCCGGCGCCACGCACGAAATGAGCATCAAGGCCGCGCAGCAGATCCATCCGGATATGAAAATTCTGGGCGATTTCGACTCATGGCGCATGCCGCTTCTCCTCTTGCTGCCGCATCTTTTTTGATAAAGGCTGCTGAAGCCGCTTGCATGAGTTGCAAAGGAGCTTTCTTGCGCAGCGCCGAGTCCAGATTCGGTGCGGAAGCGACGAACTCGTCTATCGCCCTGATGGCGATACTGTGTTGCATGAGCAGCGGGTGACCGCATCAATTTGATCGGTGTTGAAGACCTGCGGCGTGCCGTAGCGTGACAGCGATGAAAATCAGACGCAACGGCTGATTCGCAAACGCACCCGCTCAGCGCGATCGGATGGGCTTCTGCTTTGGCGCGTTCTGCGACCGGAGCATTTGCGTCGGAACATTTTCGTGGAATGGCCCACCGATTAAGGCAACACTGATCAAGTATCGCCGTCGTCACCAACCCTGTCTGTTCGCAGGCCACAGGGCCGTCGGCGAAGGCAGACTGGCCGTCTGTCGAGACGACGGACCGAAGGCATGCGGACAGACAGGGTTGGCCCCGCACATTGGATTTAAATTGATGGGGTGATGCCTGGAAGGCTCGCAGGCTGCGCCGCGCGGCTTGGCAAGACGGCCAGTCTTCCCCGCGCCACGCAACACACCCTGCGAGCCTTCCAGGCATCATGACGACGGCGATACTTGATCAGTTTTGCCTTAACACCGAGCACAAAAAAATGACTGGACTTTTTGCGCATTAAACGTGAAGGAAAAAGCAATCAACCACGTCTTCTTTTCATCACTCTTCGAAACCGTTTTTATTACGTTTTTCCGCGCACACTTCAATCCTGCCTGCCCATTGCAACCGAACAGTGCAAGAAATGGAACCGGCAGCGCAGTCATACATAGTCGTTATCTCATGCCACTGAGGAAAGAATGCCATGACCAATGCCCCTCACTTCCTTTCTGCCTCCACCTTGACCGGTGACGCGGTGAAAAATCTTCAAGGTGAGTCCCTTGGTGACCTGAAAGACATCATGATCGACACCGATAACGGCACCATCGCCTATGGCGTACTTTCGTTTGGCGGCGTGCTTGGCCTAGGTGAGAAACTGTTTGCCGTGCCGTGGGAAGCCATCAAGGTCGACGGGGAGAACGAAGAGCTTATCCTCAACGTCGACAAGGAGCAGCTCAAGAACGCGCCTGGTTTTGACAAGGACAACTGGCCGAACTTCGCTGATAAGCGATTCACCACGCAACTCCGTGAATATTACATACGGTGATATCGCGTCCTCCTCTCCGCGACGCTTGGTATTCAAGGCTGAGGGCGACCTTTACGTTTCAGATGCGAGCGACGCTGCGTAGCGTCGCCCGATGCCGTTGATTGTCGATCAACACAGTGCGCCGGCAAGCTGAGCGAACGCTATGGCAATCGCCATAGCGGAGAGGCGCCATGCATTTTTCGCAGGCGATTGGGCTGTAGCGGCGTTTGTCCTGCAACAGATAGTTGCAGCTGCGTTCGACGCTTGTGGCGGATCGTCCTCTCTCTCTGTCGCGCATTCAACGTATGACGAGTCTGCAATCCATCGAGATGGATTGCCCCGTCACGTAGTTGGCCGCCGAGCTGCAGGGCCATCGCACGGCATCAGCGATCTTAATCTCAATGGCGCGGCCGTGTCGCTCGAATGCGGCGATTGCAAATGAATAAACATCAAGCCTCCCAGCCGATTTCGCAATTGCGCGCAACCTTGGGGCGTTCCCAGTATCCAGAACTGGCCGGCACGGTGATGCCTGTGTGCCGCACGAACGCTTCAGTTCGCCCAACCGAGGGGTTTTCCGTATGGATTTGCACCATTCGAACGTTGCCCGGCATCGCACTCTTCCAGCTCCCCGCCTTTCGCCTGGAAGCAAACCAAAGTTTCGAACCATGCTCGCGCTGACCCTGGCGGCAGGCTTGTCGCTGCTTCCGACAAGCGGACGGTCTCAGCTGGCAAGTCCGACTTATGGCTGGAACCTCGGCAATACCCTGGAAGCCACCTGGTCGGGTGCGGTCATGCCCACGCAGACGCTGATCAACAATGTCGCGGCCGCAGGCTTCAACACCATTCGCATTCCTTGCGCGTGGGACCACAACGCCGACCCGAATACGCATGTGATCAATGCGTCCTACATGGCAACGGTCACACAGGTCGTGCAATGGGCCCAGGCGGCCAATCTCACCGTGATCATTAACGATCATTGGGACGGTGGTTGGTTCGAGGATTCGAACTTCAACACTTTCGATCCGAACATCAATGCGAAACTGGTTTCCTACTGGACGCAGATCGCGAACAACTTCAGAGGCTACAACTCGAAACTGCTTTTCGCCGTGGCCAACGAGCCGAACGTTTCCTCGCAGGCGCAGACCTCGGTCCTGCTTCAGTACTATCAGAACTTCATCAATGCGGTTCGTTCCACCGGCGGCAACAACAGCACGCGCTGGCTGGTGCTCCAGGGGCCAGGCGGCGGAAACATCGACGACACCAACAGTTGGGTAACGGCGCTCCCGTCCGATCCGGCAAAACATCTGGCGGTGGAGGTGCATTACTACTCGCCTTATCAATATGCACTGATGACGGCCGACGCCACATGGGGATCGATGTGGTACTTCTGGGGCCAGAATTACCATTCCTCGACCTTGACGACGCGCAATGCGACCTCCTCCACGGAGGAGTCCTACGTGACGTCGGAACTGAAGAAGATGAGCTCTCAGTTCACCAGCAAAGGAATCCCTGTGCTCCTGGGTGAATTCGGTGCCATTCGCCGCACCGGCACGGCGGGCCTGACAGGCACCAACCTCAATCTGCATCTCGCCTCGCGGACGTATTTCGACAAGTACGTCGTCGGCCAGGCCAACAGTCTCGGTATTCGTCCGGTGTACTGGGATGATGCCGATAACGGCACTGGCAACAACGCCTTCGGAATCTTCAATCGGTCCACTGGCGTGCTGACGCGTACCGATGACGCCCGTGCCTTGACCGGTGGCGCGGCGCTACCGCCTCCGGGCGGCTAGTTGTCGGTTGGGATGGCTGGGACCTTTGCGGATCCAAGCGGATGCCGTAGGAAGACGGGTGCTGGTAGAAAGCGTTGAATGGTTCAGACCATTGGAGGAGGACGGACGCTTCCGATGAACAGTTCCCAGGAGAAAACATTTCATGAAGCGCGCCCGTCATTCGGCTTGTCGTTCATCAAGGCACCCATGAAATACCGCTCGGCTGTTGCTCTCGTATCCTTGGTTGTTGCATGTGTCGCGTGTGGCGGCGCTGGCTATGCGAATCCTCCAGCTCGGCCTGCAACTGCCGCATACACGGATGATAGTGACGCAAGTTCGAGCAGCGGATTACCGGCTCTGCCCACCGGCGGGCAGCCAAAACCTGCGGGGGCTGCAGGAGGCCTGCGAGTTCTGGATTGGGCGGGGCTCAAATCCGCCGTAACCTATACCTTTGACGACGGTACGCAGGCGCCCTACTACCCCCAACTTCACGCTACTGGCGTGCGCGTCACCTTCTTCATCAACTTGAACGCCGGCCATGTCAGCACGTGGACCCAAGCGGCGAAGGACGGAAACGAACTCGGTAATCACACCGCACATCACTGCCGCGCCGATGGCACGAGTTGCGTGGGGACCTACGCAGGCACGCTGGAAGCCGAGTACGACCTGTGTACCGATTACATCAAAAAGACCTATGGCGTGCGCGACGTTTGGACGACGGCCTCGCCGTATGGGGACACCGGATGGGACAACGTGGCAAAGACGCGCTTCTTCCTGAATCGCGGGGTATGGCCAGGAAAGATTGCGCCCAACGACAGCACCGATCCCCATAATCTGCCGATCGACGGTGTATCGAATGGAGCGACGGCCAGCACGATCGACGCGCAGATCGACGCAGCTCGAGCGGCCGGCAAATGGCAGATATTCCTGATGCACACGCTTGACGACCACGCGGTAAAGGCTTCGGAAGTGGTCGCGAGCATTGATCACGCCAAGTCGCTGGGTGATGTCTGGATCGACAGCATGGTGAACATCGGCGCCTATTGGGCCGGGCAAAAAGCCCTGGCGAACGCCACGCGCACACCATCCGGCACCGACACCATTGTCAGGTGGACGCTGCCCGCACATTTTCCGACAGGAAAGTATGTGCGCGTGACGGTGACCGGCGGAACGCTCAAACAGGAAGGCCGGGTTCTCCCGTGGAACGTGGCCGGATACTACGAAGTCGCGCTTGATCCCGGATCGCTGACCATCTCGTCAAACACCATGCATCAATGACGAACCGGTTTTCTTCGGAGCCAGCTTCGATGTTTGTTTTCATGTCCTCACATGGCCAAGACAGCACGGCCGCAGATCGGCTCGCATAAAAGATTATCGAGGCGCTGAGAGGCACCCCACCCGGCATGGGCGGCGATCACGTCGCGGCATCACCGACGTTGCTTGCTGCAACGCCGCTCATGCATCACGGGAATCTGGAGCGCAGTCCGGTCAAGAAGGCAACATTCATGCGATCACTGCGTGTGCCAGTCATATGCCGTACCGTTGGTTACGAAGCGGGCGCTGCCATCGGCAAGGTTGACGATGTTGACTTGAGACTTGAGATCCACGGTCGCGGGCGGGGTGGTGGTTTCAATGTTGCAGTTGGCCAGGAGCCGCGTACCATCCGGCGACACGCGCACCGGTTGCCACCACAAATATACGTTCGGATACAAGGAAGCGCACGGCGAGGTTACTTTGCGCAGACCCGATCCGTCCGTCTTCACGGCATAGATCTCTGAATCCTGAGGCGAGAATGACGGGGCAGCTGCGGGCACGAAGGCTTGGCTGCCATCCGGCGAGATCAGCGCCTGGCCGTTAGGCAAGAACGTTATCAGCTTGCTGGGATCGACAAGCGCGACCGTCTGGCCCGTCAGCATGTTCTTGGCGCACCACAGGCCACTGTAATTTCCATTCACCCCCGCCGCATTGCAGGGACCAGGTTGGCTTGTGTTCTTCAACATGGCATAGATCACTTCATGGCCATCGTACGAGATATCGCCGACGCCCCCTCCCATATAGGGCTCCTGCACATTGGCCTGGACCAAGGTCGCGGCACCGGTGTCGGCATTGATCAGATAGAGATCCGCTTCCATCGTGGTTTTGTGATTGGCATGCACGGCGTAGGCCAGCAGGCTTCTTCCATCGCCCGACCAGCGGATCGCCTCGACGGCGCAGTAATTCCAGCGGTCGGCGCACCAGAGCGTGTGGTTGTTGCTGCCGTTCGAATTCATCAGGCGTACGCACGCGGGATGTTTACCAAACTGATCGTCCGGAACATTGGCATAGGCAATCTGGTCGTTACCGGCCGGTCCCCAGCTGACGGAACCGTAGCCCGGACCTGTGCTCGGCGGTTGCAGGTCATCGGCACCGGAAAATATCGGCGCCGTGCGCTCACCGTAGGCGTTTATGAGGACGTATTTGCCGTAGAACTGCGTGCTGTCGTAATGGGGAAGCGCGGACTGCGCCGGCAGGAGCACGCTGTAGGTTCCGGCAGGATTGAAGGCATTCGTCAGCCACAGGCCTCCGTATACGTAGTTCCCGATACCGGGCATGTCGAACTCACCCGTGGTATACGGCGTGAGCTGTCGCTCATGCAGACCGTCGTCGCCGATACTGAAGATCGCCGAACCGATAGGCGTACTGGCTGGGCCGGCCGCGCCGTTCATGGTGCGCCAGAAAAGAATCTTGCCGGCAGATGCTTGCGCGGCAGCGGTCAATGGTTGGGCCGCGAACACGGCAACGAACAAGCAGACAAGCGCCACCACGGCGCGGCTACGCGAGGGGACTTGCATGACACTCTCCTTCGGCCATGGCGGCCGGCATGTCACAGGCGGATTACCGGCGCACCATCCCCCCTCGACACCTGACGGTGCGTCGCGCGCGGCACTTTAGGCTCGCAACCGCATGTGATCCGTGAAGTGCGTGATCGCTTGCAGAAAACAACTCGTTGAAGGTACCGGCGGTGCTCAGGATCGGATGTTGGTCAACATCGCCACTGCTGTTGGATAGATGGCATGGGCGCCCTTGCGCTTATACCGAAATTCGACAGAAGTGTGACTAAGATCACACCGCCGCCCGGTACATGACAGGGGATATGTGCTGCCTGCGATGCTTGCACCGCAGAAGGCGGTCTTATTACCTATGACGCACCTGCGTAGTGAGCGGGATGGGGACGCGTATGTCCTATCGAATGGCAATGGATGGCACGGAGGCAACGGTGCGGCGCTTTCGATGTGCGCACAGCATTGAGCAAGCCGTGCGCTCGGTGGTTATCGAGCCATGAAAGATTTCCAAATAGACGAGAGTTCAATTCAAGCAACGAGCTTCGCTTTGCGCTCTGGAACCACCGATCGACTAAATATTCAGATCGATACCTCGCCTTATCTGAGCGAAGTTGATTTTTCACTGCTCGACAGGTTCAAAGGCCGTGATCTTTCATTGGATCTGGTATCGCTGGCTGACCTGCTACGAAATTCATTCGTCTATCCGCCACATTCCATTTATCGGAATGTGAAGGTCGCGGGCACAGGTTTTGACTCGACGCAGGACATGCACACCGCTCCGCAGTATCACTACAGGTTTCAATCGGCGTTTGCACGTTCGCGCCCGTCGCCCGGGGTGGTCACCGAAAATGAGTTGCTTGGGACCTATCATCGCCTGCTGTGCCATTCGATCGCACGCACCACCGCAAACATGCACGCACCCTGGCTGTTTCAAAGCGGCGGCAAGGATTCCACAACGCTGGCCATCGCATTGTCCGAGACGCGCCCCGACACGACCTGCTTCACTTATCTCGGCGGCTGCGAAGAAAATGAAATTCCGTCGGCTAAGCTCATCGCCAAAAAGCTTGGCTTGCGCCACGAAACGCTGATATGCAATGCGGAGCGCGCCTATGACCGCTATCTCGCAATGCTCCCGCGCATACCTTTGCTCACCGCCGATTTTGCGGCGCTTTCCTATGCCGATTTGGTGACTGAAGTTCGCGCGCGGGGCGGTGACGGCATCATCGACGGCCTAGGCGCAGACGAATATTTCGGCTGTCCTTTACACAACACTGATCGTTTGCTCGCGCTGTTGGCATGGGGTATCCGTTTACCCAATGCACTGTTCACATCGCGACTGGTGAGCCGAAGCTTCAAGCTTTGCTTTGTGCTGTCGACCCTGCAGATGGATGAGTTTGAGCGCTTCCTGCCCGGCTCGCGTTTCAGCGATGCGGAAGTGGATGCCTTGCTTGGCAGCAGTATTTCGGCCAGCTCACGGCAGCGCCTTGAGTCGTTCCGCGCTGACATCGATGCGGCGCCATCGGAGGAAGCGAGACGTCGCATTTCATGCACCATCCTGGAATCGGGCATGCTCGCCAAAGGCATGTACATGGCCAGGGCGATGTCGCTTCGGCTGGCCTACCCTTATTGCGACGAACAGTTGCGCGACTGGGTTTTCAATCACGTTCCCGACGATTACCTGATTGGCCCCGGTGGCGTGAACAAGGTACTGATGCGCAAGTACATCGCCGCGCACTTCAAAAATCTGCCCTACGTGCAATCCAAGGGCAGCTTTCGTTTCGACCTGCGCGGGCTGGCCCGTCTCCGCTTCGATCAGGTTAGCGCTTTTGCCGAACAGGCTCGCGACGTGGTGCCGGGTGCGCCGGCCTGGCTCGATGCAAACCGCAAATTTCTGGACAACAAGTACTTCGCATCGAAGTTCTACTTGCTTGCCGTCACCCTTCCTTGGTTGCTCGACCGCATGCTCGGCGCCAAGGCCATCGCCCAGGCCAAAGGTGAGCGAAGCCCACACTACTGAATGTCGTCTTGCATAGGCCCTGCGGGACGAAGGAGGAAACATGAAACCTCAACGCTCTTCGTTGCTTGTGACGATGCTTTGCTTGGTTGTCGCGAGCCTGAGTTTCCATACTGCTGTTGCGCAGACCGTCCAGCCAAACGTTCGCATGAGTTGGCAGGCCTTTGTCAGCGGACCGGCTGGAGCATTGCGCTTGGCCAGCTTGAAGAAAGCCATAGCCAAAATGAGATCGCTCGACAACAGCCCGACAGGTACGGCCGATTTTCGCCGTAGCTGGAAATATTGGGGGAACATCCATGGCTATCTTGGATCGACCAGCGTGTTCGGGACCGTCGCCCAGCGAAACCAGCAATTGATCAATGATGGTCTATCGCAGTACCTCCAGTATTTGAATGGAACCTCGACCCAGCCTGGAATCGTCGACCAGACACCGCCAGATGCCATCGGCAAGGCGCTGTGGGCAACGTGCCAGCATTCGCCGACAACGACTGAACTGAATTTTTTTGCCTGGCACCGCATGTATCTTTACTATTTCGAGCGCGTGCTGCGCTGGGCTGCGAATGACCCGACGCTGACGCTACCGTATTGGGATTACACAAATCCTGCTCAGACCGCACTTCCGGCGGAGTTCCGCGATACCACTTCCCCGCTCTACGACTGGCGCCGGTATCCACCGGTGAATCAGGGCACGCTCGCATTGAATCCCAACATCACCAATATCGACGGCCCGTTGACCACGGACACAAGCTTCCTCCAGTTCGAAAAAGACATTGAAAAGGGCGTGCATGGCAACGTGCACTGCGCTGTGGTGCGTTACTGTCCAGTACCGTTGATGGGACTGGTAGGCGTAGCAGCCAACGATCCGATTTTCTATTTCCACCACGCGAATATCGACCGCATGTGGTCTTGCTGGCAGCATTCGCACCCCAATGAGGTGCCCGGCACGTGGGAAAACCAAAGTTTCTCCTTCGTGGACGAAACCGGCACCGAGGTGACCCGTACCGTCAAGGATTTTCTCGACACAACCACGCTGGGTTATGTTTACGACAACAGCAGCGCATGCACGCGCGCACCGGCACCCGCCGTTGTAGCCATGCAGATCCAGCAATCGTCCAGTGCCGAGCAAACTTTCCCGAATATCTTGTTTTCGCACATGCCGCTCAGGCTGAGCCCGGCCGTCACTTCCATGGATGTAACGATGCCAGCGGCTGCGCAGCTTCAAAATACGGAACTCGTGCTCCGCGATGTAAGCGCGCTCGTCACGCCAGGCGCATTGATTGACGTATACATTGCGAAAGGCGGCGAACCGTCCTCGCGCATTTTCGTTGCCACCATCAACTGGTTCGGCGTCTTCGATCATATGGACAAGATGGGTAACATGGACCATGGAAAGCCCATGGCGCGCACCTTCGAATACAACGTCACCAGGCAACTGAAACAACTCGGGTTTCCAGACACAAAAGCGCTGACGATCATCTTCGAGGCGAGCTCAGGGCTGGTGCCTGTAAGCAAGAACCAAGTTGCATCAAGCGAAGCGCTCGCAGCGTCCCGGGCCACGCTTCGGTCCGAGGCGCATGTGACCATTGGTGCGATCGAACTTCGGCAGTAGCTTCGCCTTGGCGAGGGCGGGACACGTTCGGCCCTCGCCAATCAATACTGCAGAGTGTGAATCCATCGAAAGGTGAAATCCAAGCACAACACGTGTTGCTGCATCGATAGCTGCGGTCAAGCACGAGCCGCTCAGGACATCTCGCCGATCATCCAACCAGGGGTGTAAACGGGCGTAGGCATTGGACCTGAAAGTGACTGCTTTGACTCGAGGGCATGTCCCCGCCCTACCCTAGATAACACGGGCTAATCGCCCCTTGAGGTCTGCGTTCACTCAAAAGCGGAGGCACGGATCGCGTGCTCTTCTCGACCGACTTTCCCTACCAGAAGCGCGCCTTGTCAATCCCGGAGCGCACTTCGGACCATGGCTGACATTTTTTTCTAGGTTCGCAGCGGAATGGCCTCCGCGAAGAAATCGGTCACTTGGCGGACGCGGGCCGGAACGAAACGGCGTTTCGGCCAGACGAGACTTATATCCCTGGCATCGCTCATAAATTCCTCGAGGATAGTAATGACATCAGGATGGCGGAGTTCATCAGCAAGGGAAACCTTGGCGAACAGGCCAATTCCAACACCGGCCAGAACCGCGGCCCGGATCGTTTCGACACTGTTAGACCAGAGGTTCCCCCGCACCGGCACGCTGAATCGACCTTCTCGCCCCACGAATGGCCAATTCGCCGCCTCTGTCAGGCCACCATACAAAAGGCAATTGTGCTTAACGAGCTCCGCAGGGGTCTTTGGGATCCCGTGGCGCTCGAAATAAGGACGGGATCCAACGCATACGAGCGGGGTGATCGCCACGCGCCTGACAACCGCATCGGATTCATTGACAAGCCCCACGCGTATCGCCAGGTCGATCCGATCTTCAACCATATCTCGCACGATGTCCGAGAGAACGAGATCCACCTGAAGGCCGGGATTGAGTGACAACAGGTTGGGGATGAGCGGCAAAACATGAAGACGGCCGAAAGTACCAGATACGGCGATCCTAATTAAACCCGAAACACCCAACGTGCTTCTGGTTAGTTCGCTATCAGCGTCTTGCATCTCGTCAATAAGTGGCTTTGTCCGGTCATAGTATCTCCGCCCCTGATCCGTCAGGGTCACCCGGCGTGTGCTTCTGTTGAACAGCATCACGCCGAGGCGTTTTTCCAACGCGCCGATGGCTTTACTGATGGCGGACTGTGAGTCCCCGGTTGTGCGCGCCGCAGCGGAAAAACCGCCTGCTTCAACCACGGCTATGAAGGCGTTTAATTCGCTGAGTCGGTCCATCCCATTCGTCCCTGGAATTAATGTTATGGCAATTTAAGCCATTATCATTCGTTCCGACATCATCCAGCATACAGATCTCTCCGCAGTTGAAGGAATGGTGTCATGAATATCGATCTTACTGGCCGCAAGGCGGTCGTTACTGGGTCCACGGCAGGTATCGGCCGGGCCATTGCAGAAGGGTTGGCGCGTGCGGGTGCCGCGGTCGTCATCAACGGCCGCCGCCAGGAACGGGTCGCTGCAGCGCTTTGCGAGTTGCGCGAGCTCTTCCCAAAAGGTGAGTTCACCGGCGTCTCCGCCGATCTAGCAACCCCTGAAGGCGCGGCGGAGTTGTTCGCGCTGGCTCCGGAAGCTGACATTCTCGTCAACAATGTGGGCACGGGCCGCCCGAAACCCTTCTACGATATTGCTGACAACGAGTGGATCGATCTCTTCGAGCTGAACGTCATGAGCGGCATTCGCGCATCCCGCCACTATGTGCCGAGCATGACGAAGCGTGGCTGGGGGCGTGTCGTCTTCATCAGTAGCGAGTCCGCGCTCGCAATCCCCAAGGACATGATTGACTACGCCATGACCAAGACCGCTCAGCTCGCCATTGCGAGGGGTTTGGCCGAGGAGGTCGGTGGAACAGGCGTCACCGTCAATTCGGTCCTCCCTGGTCCGACGAATTCGGAGATCATGGACGGTTGGATGAAGGCGGCTGCAGAGGCGCAAGGCATTACGCGAGAGGAAGCCGAGCAACAGTTCCTAAAAACGATGCGCCCGACATCGCTCCTTAATCGCTTTGCGACAACCGAAGAAGTCGCGAACCTGGTCGTTTATGTCTGTTCGGAGCAAGCGTCTGGGACAACAGGCACTTCCTTGCGTGTCGACGGTGGTGTCGTTCGGACAATTGCATAGGGCGCCCGCTTTTTCACTCGGCGGTCTCTAGACTCAAGTGCAACACCCTCAACCAAGGTGCTGCATGGGTCGAAATTACAGTCATCTGAGCGCCGAAGAACGCGGCGCCATCATGGTGGGCAAAGCGCGCGGAGAGAGTGCTCGGC
>Ga0209674_100517_pt1 | contig 15688 bp, 16 predicted proteins | sample AraplaCvi_mMS_r2_FD_184279 | JGI IMG/M metagenome (GOLD analysis project Ga0209674, IMG submission 184279) | Arabidopsis root microbial communities from North Carolina, USA - plate scrape CL_Cvi_mMS_r2 (SPAdes) (version 2) | ecosystem: Host-associated > Plants > Roots > Endosphere | place: USA... | reverse complement strand
TCGCAGCGGTAGTCCTTGGTGCTTTCATTGCGGTGAGCGCGTTGCTGCGAGCTTTCGGCGTACATTTCCACGGCTCGGGGCCGGAAGAATACCCGGTGAGTATCGTCGGTACCTTCATTCTGGCCCTCATCGTTCTGGGTGCGACCGCGTTGATGTCCCGACTCGAACATGTGTCGGTACTCGACTATGGGCTCCGCGATCGAAGCGCTGTTCGCCGGGCTGTGATCGGCGCAGCGACAGGTTTTCTTGCGATTGCCACGCTAGTGCTGGGCCTCCGGGGTACGGGCTCGCTCGCCCTGCACGTCGTTGCACAGCCAGTTTCAAGCGCTGTCCTGTACGCCGGGATCTGGGCTGCAGGTTATGGTCTCGTCGCGCTTGCAGAGGAGATGCTTTTTCGAGGGTACCCACTAGCGGCACTATCCCGCGTTTTCGGTGCGCGGGGCGCGGCGATAGTTACGTCGCTCGTGTTTGGCTTGTTGCATCTTGGCAATGGCGGCGAGTCGCGCGTCGCCGCTATCAACGGAGTGCTGCTCGCACTCGTGTTCGCGGCGAGTGTGTACCAGACCGGATCGCTCTGGTGGGCCATCGGTTTTCACGCGGCATGGAACTGGGGTGAGTCATGGCTGTTTGGGGCAGCAGATAGCGGGATTCTCGCCGCTGGGCGTCTCCTTGAAGCGACGCCTCAGGGCAACGACTGGTTAAGCGGCGGAACTGCAGGGCCCGAGGGGAGCGCCGGGATGATCGTCATCATAGCCATGGCGGCGCTTTCTCTACATGGTATGAAAAGGCGCTTACAAGATATTACTAAATGATTGAAGAGTGCCTCTGCCTTTTTCAGCTATATCCCGGAGCAGGTGGCACTCGGCGTGGCCGATAGCAGCGTTGACGAATACGATCGAGATCCTGTGCTTAGGTTGCCCGGCACCTCGGTCTTGCTGTTTCCCTTGACGATGATTTCCAGGCGCGTCGAGCGAGGTTAGGCCGTCAACGTCCAGGCACTCTTTCAAGCTGCAGTGGTGTCAATTCAGGATTTTCAGCAGCAGATTGAAATGTCCGCTTCCGACCCGGAACGGACCTTGCCGGTGTCAGTAAACACGCTCACGTCTAAGTAAGACGGCTACCTCATCTAGAACACGCGCCTATATGCTATGACTGGCCGGCGTCACGCGCTGCGTTTGCAGACGGCGCCCGGCAAGGCCTGAATGCCACGGAGCTGATATGTCTACGCGTAATCGCTGGTTCGCTACCTTTGCCGCTGCACTTGGCTGGTTTGCCCTTGCGCTACGGTTGCCGCTGTGGATCCAAGTATCCCAGTCCAAGGGCGAAGGCGTGCTGGCTGGGGTGTGGACTTATTTCGGCTTCTATACGGTGCTCACCAACATTCTGGTCGCCCTGGCGCTCACGGCGGGTGCCGCCGGGCCGCGCGGGACGATCACGCGTTTCTTTGGCCGCCCCGGTGTCAACACAGCCATTGCGATGAGCATCGCAGTGGTGGGCGTTATCTATAATTTGCTGCTGCGCAAGCTATGGAGTCCGGAAGGCTGGCAGCTGTTCGCCGACAAGACGCTGCATGACGCGATGCCGCTGATCTTCCTGTTGTACTGGTGGATGGCGGTGCCCAAACAGTCGCTGCGCTGGTTGCAGGTGCTGGTATGGCAGGCATATCCGGCTGGCTATTTCGCTTATGTGCTGGTGCGTGGCGCGTTCAATGGCTGGTACCCCTACCCGTTTCTCGATGTGACCGCGTTGGGCTATGTCAGCGTGGCGGGCAACGCCTTGATGGTGCTGCTGCTCTTTATCGCGGTTGCGCTGGCGCTGGTGGGCCTGGGTCGCTGGCAGGCGCGGCGGGCGGTCGCGCAGCCGGCCTGAAACACCTCGTCAAGGGCTTGCGGCAAAATGCGGCGCAGCCATGTTCAACCGGCAGAGACCGACCCGGAACGGACAGTGGTTCTCGGTCAACATGTAGCGTCTCGGGTACGGCGATAGATCGCCATCAACAGGCGGCAAGTTGGACGGTGAGCAGGCTTTGCACTCTTGGCCACTCCTCGCGCACGATGCTGTAGAAGGCCGTATCCCTTGGATTGCCGTTGGGCTCGATCTTGTCCTTGCGCATGACACCCTCGAAGATCGCACCGATCTTTTCGAGCGCGCGCCGAGATCTGGCGTTGTCAGCCTTGGCCCGAAATTGGACCCGATTTACACCGAGGGTCTCGAAGCAGTACTCAAGCAGAAGTTGCTTGCACTCGGTGTTGATGCCGCTGCCCCAAAATTCACTCGCTATCCAGGTGACGCCGATTTCGATCTTTCTATCTTGACGATGAATGTCGAGGAGCCGGGTCGTGCCGATGACTCGGTCACTATCGCGATGGCACACCAGGAATGGGTAGGCGTTGCCCTGCTCTCTGTCGTGCAGGGCGGCCTTGAAGTTTGGATAGAAGATGGCGGGATCTGAGTAGTCCACCGACGTCAGCCGCCAGATTTCTGGATCACGGCCGACGTTGAAAAGTTGGTCCAGGCTTGCTTCTTCCACGGGACGAAGTTCGACCATGCGGCCCTTGAGGACCAGGGGGTGTTGGAGCCATGGGATAGCCAAAGTGCACCTATTGCGATCGAATTCCGCCGGTCGACGTGGGCCGGTATATTACCGCTGGGAGTGGGGTCAGGTTCACTTAGTCCACGTCTACCACGCGATGACGAGAGAATAGGGTTCGGTGAGTCATGGACTTGGCGCACTGGGTCGGTCCCGCTGCTGACGAACGGCAGCTTTCGTCGAACAGGCGTGGAACAGGCGCAGTCGGAAGGGGGCCGGATATCCCCGCGGATTGTGGTGGATAAGACATAGCACCCCGGATAAAAAGGTTTGCGTGGCAGCGTATCGACGATGCCGACTCCGGGAATATCAGATAAGTTTTTGATCTCGTGTAGGATTAAGGCGGAAAAGGGGGCATGGGGAGGCTGAACATCCCGTGCATATTGCGGAATCAAGGCACTACTGAAGCGTTAGACGCTAAATCGAATGACGTACTTCGCCACACCGAAAGATGAGTTGCTGGAGGCTCAAAATGCTGCGGAGCAATTGCTTGCTGAGTTGGCTGTCTCTGGCATCGAAGTGACCGACCACTCTGTTGCCCGCCTAGATCGGCTTGCTTCAACTTGCGCCAAGCTTGCCTATGGCAACAAACTCAACTCGCTTCTCTCTTCAAACGTGCACAACCTTATCGCATGGTGTGACCATATCGACCAACCTTCTTGGAGGGAAAATTTCCTTAAAGCGCTCAAGGCTAGTCCGCTTGTTTCACCGTTGTAGCGGCGCGCCTAACATTTCGTTCAAGGCGGACGCCTCCGGCGCCGCTTAACTCCAACGTTAGCGCACACAATGAGACTTCTCGGCCTCCTCCTGCTTGTACCCTTGGCAGCTACCGCTAGCGAGCGTTATGCGACGAGTGACGGGCCTCAGGCAGCGATCGAGGCTTATTCTCGTGCGGCGCATCTGTTGCCGCTGCGCGCCTCGGACGAAGACACCTTGCGTGTCTGGACGCGCGACTACATGATCGGGCAGGTTCAGGGGTACACCATCACCAAGACCACCATGATATCGTGCCGTGCATCTTCCAGCTACGCGAATGGGTCGATCACCATAGAGCGCGTTAGATGTGGCCTCTCCGCAAGACCGGCGGCAGTTAACGATGCTATCCGCGTGCTTCCGGTGTTTAGCCGGCAAGAATGGAATTGCCCCGCGTTTGATGGCGGTGAGGTGTTTATTGAGGGGGTGCGTCAGCACAAGTATTTCGCAGTCCGGGTTGGGAACCCGCAAGCCTGCGATGACCTTGAGTCCAAAGCCATCGTTGAGCTTCTGGGAAAGCTGGGGTGATCAGTGGTGTGCGCTAACAATTCGTTCAAGGCGGACGCGCTAACACGCGCCGCTTAACTCCAGCGTTAGATCCCATGAAATCATCTCGGCTCGACAAACTAGAGGCGGAACTTTCTGCAGCCGAAACGTGTTGGACTTGCTTGCGCAGGCGCTTCCTCGCGTAGCTCAGTCCGGTGAGATGCTCTTCTTCAACTCCAACTTCTTGCCGGAAACGATCCGCCCTCATTGGCTGCCGCAAGAGAGCGAAATGCTTCTTTCCCTCGCCAAAGACGCGGTTTCGCTCCGTGAGGAGTTGGGCTTGTCTGTGGTGGGCACGGTTGGCCAGCTTTACCTTTCTGCATGCAGCGAGTCAGCGAACTACTCCAACGGCAATCGGCGCGGGCCACGTCAGCTCGCAACTTGGTTGCTTGGCGAGTTGGGGTCTAACATCTCGTTCAAGGCGGACGGACGGCTAAGGGGACGGACTACCTCCTCGGGTCCTCCGCGTCCCTGATTCGCCATGATCCGTACGCGTGACCTTTGTCCCATGCGCGAAAGCACCAGAACGCTAAAGTCGGTCTATGGTGCGCGGGAGAATCCGTGCGCGCTCGAGAAGAGGCAGTCATGACGCTACGCCATGTTTCCGGATCCGCCGTTGTGCTGGCGCTGGCGACACTGTTCGCCACGCCGCTATGGGCGCAGTCGCACAATGCGCTGTCGGCGCAAGAACGTGCCGAAGGCTGGCAGCTTCTGTTTGATGGCCATAGCCTGAAGGGCTGGCATGGCTACAACCAGAAGGGCACGGGCAAGGATTGGTCGGTGGTGGACGGGGCGATCCGTTTGGAACGTGGGCACGACGGCGACCTGAAGGACTTCCAGGACCTGATCACCGATGCCAGCTACGCGGACTACGACCTCAAGCTGGAATGGAAGATGAGCCCGTGCGCCGATTCCGGCGTGCTGTTCAACGTGCACGAGACGCCTGCCGATACCTATTCGTTCCAAAGCGGGGTGGAGATGCAGATCGCCGACCTCGCCTGCACCGTGCCCGACAGCCGGGTGCTGTACGAACGTTCGGGCGACATGTTCGATCTGTACGCCGCACCGTACGAGTCGGTGCGAGAGGCCGGGCAATGGAACCAGATCGAGATCCGCGTCGACCACGGTCACGTGCAGTTTGTGCAGAACGGCCGGACCACCGTGGATACCACGCTGTGGGACAGCGCCTGGCATGCCCGCTTGGCGCAGACCAAATTCGCGCACTGGCCCAACTTCGCCCGTTTCCACCAGGGTCATATCGCCCTGCAGGGGACGGAGGACAAGGGACAGAAGGGTCAGCCGATCCACCTGTGGTTTCGCGACATTCGCATCAAGCCGCTCTAGAAGGGCCTGCCGTCGTGGCTTGCCGATGTTTGCGAGGCTGGTGTTGACCAGCATTCCTGCAGACAGGACACAGAGAAGGCCAGCATGGCGACGGATTCTGCGGAAGGAGCCAGTCCCTGGCTCGACAGATTTAAGCCTTGGCTTTCGAGGCGCCACCCCATAGCGATCCCGGATTGACGCGCTCCGGATAGAGCGCCAGCATTTCTTCGTAGAGTTCGGGCGCCGTTGCCGTCGACTCGTCCAGGCGGTTGAAATCGTGGAGATATTGGCGCGTCTCCTGGATATGTCTCAGGTCGCTGTCAGGTTCGAGCACGCCGTGTCCGGCAATCACCGTGCGCGGCTTCAGCGCCTCGATTTTATCGAGCGCGGCCAGCCAGTCGAGGCGACCTTGCTTGTTCGACTCTCCCAGGTAGAGATGAGCACCGTTGTAGACGGCATCCCCGGAGATGACGAGGTCGATGGACGGAACATACAGGCATGTTGAATGATCAGTATCGGTATGCCCGATATCCACCACCACAATCTTGTGTCCTTCCAGTTCGAACTCCTTGCTATCCAGCACATCGGCGGCGATCAACTCTTTCGGAAGCTGTCCCGGCCAGAGTCGATCCCATATGTTCTTTACGACGTCCGGGGCGATCGTGGCATGCATGGCCTTGACCACTTGGGGTGGGGCGATGGCCCTTGCACCGGGGAAGCGATCCAACAGCTGCTTCAGACCGGCAAAATGGTCGGGATGAGCATGGGTGATGTAGACCATGGTCAGGTTTTTTCCGCTGGCAGAGATCCAGTCGACTAGTTCCTGGTTCTGTTCGCTGGAAAGAAACGTATCCACCAGCATGGCGTCCCGCTCGCCGTAGAGCAGGGTCACCGTATTGGTAATCCAAACGAGCGATGGGTTACCCGGTGGCGGCGCGCGATGCGGATCGCTATGGCGCTTCTTGACCAGTAGCTTCCACTGTAGCGGCGCGTTCGATGTCGTGGCTTCAGTCATTTCAATCCCCTCATGAGCCGATGCGGCTTCAAACACAATCCGTCCGATCATACAGAGGCCATTGTTCCGTCACCCTTACGTCTGGCCATCAGGAACTTCACGGATGCGAAACGTTTCGTTTCCGGACTGCTTGCCACGACTTTCGACGCGCGTGGACGATAAGAAAACGAGTATGGCTGGATTAGGCTAGATTCCGTAACGCCTGCTTCCGCCACCGAAGTCGGCCAGTCGACTAACTTGGTCAGCGTTCCTGGCGAGCCTGGTCAGTTCCGCTGGCGATGATGGTCGGGTCGATGTCAGGCATGGGGAGAGGATTGGCGGTTTGCATCCGGTTCGGCATCTAACTGGATCAGCATGCTGACCAGCAGTTACCGGCATCAGCGGCCAGATGCACCGGAGTCCGAACGTGTTCTCAAGATCAAGGAACTCACGCAGAAGGCGGCGGAGACCGACGGCATGCGCTCTGACCCGCGTTGCGTTTTATGACGTAGGTGGGAAGTATCGGCGGAATAGGTAAGGCACCCCTCTAACCGAACGAAAACGCTCGCATGTGCGGGCGTTTTTTGCTGAGGCGCCGCACGCCTGTTTCATTGCATAGGGGCTGCTGGCATGATGCCGTCTGTTGACCCGGAGGTTGTTTGCAACCACTCGATACCGAGACGTTACTGAGTGTCTACCTGGCGCTGTCCGGGTTGACTGCGTTGTTTACGCTGGTGGGCGGCTGGACCACGCGCAAGCCCGGATTGTGGTTGTGGTCCGGTGCGTTCCTGGCCTCGCTGGTCAGCCAGGCGATCAGGCCGGTCGTCGCCGAGATCTGGGGCATCCAGGCGTCGAAGCCGCCAGGTCACCTGGGCGGGGTGCTGCAGGCCTTGCTGGTACTGGCGGGGTTGATGGCGTTTCTCGGCCAGCGCATTCCGTGGCGTGGCATGGCGCTGCTGTTCGGCGCGCTGGCGGCTTTTTCCTTTACCTTGTTGGCGACCGGGCAGAGCCTGTGGTGGTCGCTGTCGATCACCCAGGGCGTGGCGGGGCTGGCCATGGTCCGTGCGGCCTGGATCGCCTGGCGGGCGCGACCGCCGGGCGGCAGCGGCGCGCTGGTGGTGATGGCGGCGGTGCTGGGCACCGCGGCGCTGGTCGCGCTGGCCCGCGCGGTGTCGATCCTTCCCATCCACATGTCGGCGGCGCAACTCAACGAAGCCAACGAGCGCTGGCTGATGGCGACGCTGCTGCTGATCGTGGCCGAAGGCTTCGCCATGCTGGTGCTGGTGAACAGCGCCTTGCGCGAAGAGCTGCTGAAGCTGGCCGATTTCGATCCACTCACCGGCTTGCTCAACCGCCGCGGCTTGCGCTCCCGACTGGAGCGGCTGATGCAGCCGCTGCCGGCGGCCGAGCACGTACCGGCAGACGTGGCGGTGGCCGTGGTGGACCTGGACAACTTCAAACTGATCAACGACCGGCACGGCCATCAAGCGGGCGATGAGGTGCTGGCCGAGGTCGCGCGACGGCTGCATGCTGGCATGGGGATGGGCGACCTGGTGGCGCGCACCGGCGGCGAAGAATTCATGCTGGTATGGATCGCCGCGAAGAAAGGCGTGGCCGAGGCCGCCGGCGAGCAACTGCGCACACTGGTCGGCGACAAGCCCGTGGCCAGCCAGGCCGGCGAGCTCGGCGTTACCGCCAGCGTCGGCATCGCCACCGGGCCCTGGCGCAACGGCAGCGACTTCGAAAGCCTGGTGAGCCGCGCCGATCACGCGCTCTACGCCGCCAAGCGCGAAGGCCGCAACCGGGTAGTGATGGGCTGAAGCGAACGGCGTGTATCTGCTGTGGCCGAGAGGCCGCCGAACCACGCGCCGCCGCTTGACCCCCTCTCCCCCGGCGAGGCCGGGGGAGAGGGTTGGGGTGAGGGGTGCTCTTCCGCCATAAGGGACGCGGGCTGGCCGATCACAGGCTTTGCGGGATCGATGACGCGAAGTCAAGCTCGACGGGCAGAGGTCGACCCATCGCAGCCGCTCGCGAGTGGCTGCTTTCGGGAGGGTACGTCATCAACGTTTGACATGAGCGGCTGGCCATAGGCCAGTCCGCTCGATGGAAGGGTCAGGCGGATCTCACGCCCACTTCTTGCCGATTGCCTCCAGGCCAGCTTTTTGCAAATCCTCCGGGCTCATCAGAATGCGAAACTTGCAGTTCGCTTGGAAGTTGAGAAAGAAGGGTTCTGCAAGCGCGGGCACATCTGACGGATTCAGCACATCAACTACGAAGACTCCGCCGCGTGTTCCGTCTTCCTCCGTGAAGTAAGCAGCCTCAGGCTTGATTGCTTCGAGAATACGTCCAATGATCTCGCCCGCCTTTCCGCTTCTGACAAGGGAGTTGAAAGGCTCATGTGGGATTGCGACTGTAAGTAGCATCTTCATATGATGACCTCTGTCCGTTACGCGGCATTTGAAGGCGCCGCCGCAGACGCCTAACGCTGGAGTTAAGCGGCGGCGAAGCCGTCCGCTTTGAACAAGTAGTTAGAAACCCCCTAACTATTGAATATACGGACCCGTGGGTCCGGTTATACATCTCGCGCTGGACACCGCGAACGGTAGCACAAACCCATGATGTAGAAAGAACTTCGCGGAGCTGCGTCCAGCTAACCATAAGCGGTATAGCCGGACACAGCGGACGCTGGAATGAGGCTTCCACGCGTGCCGCAAGCACCAACGAGGCAAGCTTCCAACGACTGCTATTCGGAAACTATGTTGAAGCTGCGACAGGCAGCTCTTGGCCGATGGTTGCCCTTGCTGTCCAGGTGACGCCCAGGCAGGGTGCGACGGGCAGAGGTCGACGGTAAACTGCAGCCCACCGCGGCGGCGACCGCCTATCCCAAAGGTTAGGCATCACATTGAAAATCATCACCGCTCTCGCATCAGCATTAAATATAGTGCTTTACCTGGTTATCGTTCATCGAATCCCGACGTTTAGGCTTTTCGCGCCTCGCGGCGGCATAGTCCCCTTGATCATTTCCATGGCGATAGCGAATGGCATGGTGTGGGTTTCGCAACAACCCGATCGGACAGCCAGCACGCGCTTTCAGCTATTCGTAGCGGCATGGATATGGATTGTCGTGCAACTCGGCTGCTCCGTTTACATAATGAATTCGAACCTTTGAGCATGCCGTCTGCGGTGCCTGGTGCGATGGATTCAAGCAGCCAATCAGATCATCCCGTCAATGTGTCACCTTGTACGGCCGCTTCCGCCGAAGTCGGCCAGTCGACTAATTTGGTCAGCGTTCCTGGCGAGCCTGGTCGGTTCCGCTGGCGATGATGGCCAGGGTCGACGTCAGGCATGGGAAGGGCTCTGACCCGCTTTGATTCAAGCGGGCAAGGACGGTACACGAGCGGAGCAGAGTGAACCGGGCTATCGTGCCGTCCTGATCACGAAGAAATACCATGACGAAAAGCTACGACCCGCCCCTGACCACGAACCCGCACGCTCCCCTGTACCGTGTCGATAAAACGATCAAGGCAGCCCAGCAACGGCTGGACGCCGCTATCGACGCAAAGCGGCATCACACTAGCCAAAACCTGGCCCACGAAGTGATCAAAGAGGCTCGCGAAGGGCTCAAAAAGTCCGAACAGATGCGTGTTCTCAAGATCAAGGAACTCGCGCAAAAGGCGGCGGAGAGCGACGGATCGGGCTCTGACACGCTTTGATTGCTGGGTGTCGAATCCCGGTAGCACGCTCCATGAACGAAAGGGATCATCTCTTGGCCAAGAAGACCCACCACGTCGTGCCGCACCGATCCTGCTTGCCGGGCGTGGAAGCCTTGTCGCTGCTCAGCGAGCATGTCTTTCCCCGCCATGCGCACGATCAGTACGGGATCGGCGTGATCACCATGGGCGCGCAGAAGTCCTGGAGCGAGGTGGGGGCGGTGGAGTCCGGGGTGGGCGACGTGATCATGGTGAACCCGGGCGAGATGCATGACGGTTCGCCCATCGGTGATGCGCGTGGCTGGCACATCCTTTATCTCGAACCTGATCTGGTGATGCGCGAACTGGCTGACGAGTTCGGCGGCGGTGACGTGGTGTTCCAGCCTGTCGCGCACGACCGCGCCCTGGCGCATGAAGTCATGAAGTTGCTGGGTGCGCTCGATCCCTCTACGGCATGCGATGACGCCGAAGAGATTCTGCTCGCCTGTCTGGCGAGCGTCGTGCAGCGGCACTGCTTGAGCAGCCCGCGGTTGCCGCGCAGATCGCCGGCCGTCGCGCGGGCGGTTCAATGGATTGAAGCGGAGCCGGATGCCGCCACACCCTTGTTCACGTTGGCAGCCTCCTGCGGTGTGAGTCGCTTCCAGCTGATTCGCGGCTTCATGCGCGAGGTGGGCACGACGCCCCATGCCTACCGCATCCAGTTGCGCGTGCGGCTGGCCCGGCGACACCTGGCGCAGGGCTGCTCCGTGGCGGAGGCCGCGGTGCTGGCCGGATTCGCAGATCAGAGCCATCTCACGCGCGCGTTCGTGCGTCAGTTCGGTATTACGCCGGGGCGTTACCAGGCCGCCGTGGGTTAGGGGCGGCGCAATAATCTTCAAGACGGCGCGTGGCCGGTTTGCGATGGTCCAGCCTTTCCCGATTTCACGAGGAGAGGCATCCATGACGATGACGCGAACGCTCGAGGCCGCGAGTGCCGCCCCATGAACGCCGAGTTCCTGCTTACCTCGCTTCTGGTGGTGGCCTCGCCGGGAACCGGCGTGCTCTATACCGTCTCGACCGGGCTGTCGCGCGGTGCCCGCTCCAGTCTGATGGCGGCTGTCGGCTGCACGTTAGGCATCGTGCCGCACATGGCGGTCGCCGTGCTGGGATTGGCAGCGGTCTTCCGCACCAGCGCGTTCGCCTTCGAGCTGCTGAAATACCTGGGGGCGGCCTATTTGCTCTACATGGCCTGGACTACGTTGCGGGATCGAAGCGCACTTGATCCCAACCAGAAGATCGCCGCCCGGTCGCCTTTGAGGATCGTGACCTCGGCCATCCTGCTCAATCTGCTCAACCCGAAGTTGCCGATCTTCTTCCTGGCCTTCCTGCCGCAGTTCATCGCCAAGAACGATCCCTCGCCGATGGCGCGCCTGCTGACGCTCGGCGCGGTCTTCATGCTGATGACGCTGGCGGTTTTCGCCGTCTATGGCGTGTTTGCGTCGTTCATGCGGGCACGCGTGCTTGCGCGCCCGCAGGTCACGATGTGGCTGCGGCGCGTGTTCGCTGCCGGGTTCGTCGCGTTGGGCCTGAAGCTGATGCTTTCTACGGGTAGGGCCTAGGAGCCTGGGCGGCAGAAATAAAAAAGTGTCAGGGACAATTTCTGACAACGGATTGGATGCTGGAAAGAGGGTGAGGCGCGGCTCGCGCTAGTCGTCGCGGGGAGGGCGCTGCGTAATCCTGTCGGACATGGCCCGACTTCCACGCTTCGATCTCGCCGGTGTTCCGCAGCACGTGGTGCAGCGGGGACGTTCAAATTGTCCCTGACACCTTTTACGTGCCTTTTACGATCACCGCGCTACCAGCCGCGGCCTGAAGCGGCTGACATGCGCGGCCTCGACCCCTGTGAACGCGTCATCGGGTGCGGGTTCTGTCACCACGTGACCGGGACGCGGCCGCCGATGCACCTCGGCGATGAAGCGATAGCCGAGGGTATGCACGGTGGCGATGTAACGCGGATGGAGTGCCGAGTCGCCCAGGGCATGACGCAGCTGCGAAATGGCGTGACTCAGTACGCCCGGGGTGACGTTGCGGTGGCCCCACGCTGCATCGAGCAACGTGTCCTTGTCGACCATGTTGCCGGCCTGCTCCAGCAGCGTCACGAGTACGGTATAGGTCTTGGGCTCCACTTGCCGGGCTTGACCGTCGCGCTCCAGTCGGTGCGCGGATGGATCGACGACGAGGCCGTCGCATTGATAGAGCCAGTGGGTGTCGAGTTCAGTGTGACGCATGATCGTGCCTGTCGATGACTCACCCTGCAGGCGAAGTGTGTGCCTGTCGTTGACCGGCGCCATCTGCCAGACGTAACGCCTGCGGCGTGGTCTGCACCCGGTCGGTTGGGCACGATTTTTTCCCGGTGTTGCCGACAGGTCTCGCGCGGCGCCTGCGACGACCGGCCTGGGTGTCGTGACACCTTTCCGGCGCGACGCGCAGCGTCTTGGGATGCGGTACGCGCTATGGCGCCGGACCGTACCCGACTGTTTCCGGCAAGGCTGGCCGCGCCTGCGGGTACGGGCAGGGAAGGCGACGGCGGTACATGCCCGGCCCATCGCGGGAGCCGACGGCTGGCTGCCCATGGGGTGACGCTCCCGGTTTTTCCGGCCTTCGCATCCAGCCGGTGGATCTGCCGGAAATCCTCAAGGAATCCACGCATATTCCACCGGAATCCCTCAAGCAAGCGCCGCGACCCCGGCGCACGATCATCCAACGGACATTGGCGTCCGTCTGGAGGCTCCCATGAGACATCTGATCAGTGCCACCACCCTTGCGCTCGGTCTTGCCTGCGTCGGCGGCGTCAGTGCGGCCCAAGACGAGACTCAGGCCACCAACATGCGCAATGTCACCGTCAACGCATTGCCCCAATACGAAACCTACGTTGCCAACCTGGATGCTGGCTTCACGTTGCACGCCCTGGTCGGTAACACACACCGGCAGTTCGTACAGGCCAAGCAGACGGCCGGCGGATCGGAATCCCTGCGGAAGCGGGGCATGGCCACGCAGCCGCTTGTCGCCGTGGCTGTCGACAACTCCTCGGGCCCAGGCGTGGCGAGACAGCTCCAGCTGCTCGACGCCGATAACGTGACGGTGGCTATCGTCAACGTGTATTGCAAGCGGGCCGTGCCGTCGGGAGACCCGCATTGCAGGTTGGCTCCTCAGCCCATCGGGACCGGCAGGGGCAGCCAGGGCCTGGCGGCAACGCAGGCGAAGTATCTGCAGGTCGCAGAGGTGGCTCTTCGTGACTAGACAGACGATAAGGGGACGGAAATCAAGTTGAATGAATTGCCGTCCCCTTTTTGCCGCAGTTTTGAGGCGGAACAAGGGCGCCGGCGGAACGGGCTCTAACCCGCTTTGATTGATCGGGTCACGACGGTACACGAGCGAAGCGGGGTCAACCGGGCTATCGTGCCGTCCTGATCACGAAGAAATACCATGACGAACCCGACCATTCGGCTCTAAGGGCTTTGCACTACCTCTCGCCTGCGCGACCAACCCAGTCGCCACTTCAAATTGACGCCGAGCGTGCCGACTACGATCAGCACCAGCCCTGCCAGTTGCACCGGCGCCAGGCGGTGTCCGTAGATCAGGTAATCCAATAGCAGTGTCACCAGCGGATAGACGAACGCCACGACCGCAATCGTCACCACGGGCAAGCGCGGATACGCCGAATAGAACAGCACGTACACGATGCCGCTGTGGATCACGCCCAATCCCAGCAGCCACGCCCAATGCGGGCCCACATGAAACACACCCGCGCTGCTGAAGCCCGCCAGCATCGCCACGCCAACCCAGCACTGGATCATCACCAGCGCGAACGGACGCTGCTTGCCGATCTTGCGCGACATCAACAGCGACGCGCCGCACAGCACGGCAGCCAGCAACGTCAGGCCGATGCCGATCAGGTAGGACGCATCGGCATCGCGCCACAGGCGTGCCGGGTCGGCCGAGCACGCCACGCCAACGAAGCCGAGCAGCGTCCATGCAAGGTCGGCCGGGCGGGTGCGCTCGCCTTGCAGCAGCGCCGCCAGAATCAGCATCACGAACGGAAAGAAGTGATAGACCAGCGTCGCCACGCCGATGGACGAGCGTGCCATGCCGGCGAACAACGCCACCCAGTTGAGCACCAGCAGCACACCACTCAGTACCGCGCCGCGCAGCAACACGCGCTCTTGCAGCAAGCCGCGCAGATGCCCGCGGGCCAGCCCCCACGCGAGCAGGAACAAGCCGCCGAACAGGCAGCGATAGAACACGGCTGTCACCGCGTCCTGGCCGCTTTCGTGGACAAAGACGCCGACCGAGCCGATCAACAGTTCGCCAAGTAGCAGCTGACCTAACGCGGCGCGCGCGTCGCCTGTGCCGGTGGACGTTGTCATGCAGCCTTCCTCGCGGGTGGGATGGCCAGCGTAAGCAAGTTGCCGCTATCGATACAGATTCAGATAGGATGGAAATAGACCAATACAGATGGATGGGCTGCATGCTTCTCTACGAGCGCCTTGCCGGGGAGTTGCGCAAACAGATCGCGCAGGGCGCTCTGCGTGCCGGCGAGCGGCTGCCGTCGATCCGGCAGCTGGCGAACGGCCATGGGGTGAGCGCCGCCACGGCGGTGCAGGCCTGCCTGCAACTGGAGCGCGAAGGGTTGGCGGTGGCGCGGCCGCGCTCCGGTTACTTCGTGCGGGCCACCGCGCCGCAGCCGCCGGCAACGCGGCCGGCCCGGCGCAGCGTGCCCGGTACCGTCAGCAACCCCGCGTTGCAGGACGTGTTGGATATGCTGGCTCGCAGCGATCTGCTGCCGCTGCATAGCGCCACGCCGGCGCCGGCGCTGCTGCCGCAATCCGCGCTGACCGCATCGCTGGCACGTTGCCTGCGGCACGACGCGTCGGCGGCGCTCGACTATGCGCCGCCGCAAGGTCATCTGGCGCTGCGGCGACAGATCGCGCAGCGTTATGCGCAGATCGGTGCCGGGGTGGCGCTGGACGAAATCGTGATCACCGCCGGCGCGATGGAGGCGATCAATCTGGCCTTGCGCACCGTCACCGCACCGGGCGATGTGGTGCTGGTGGAAACACCGACTTACCACGGCATCCTGCAGACCGTCGCCGCGTTGCAGTTGAAGGTGTTGGAAGTGCCGAATCTTTCCGGGCAGGGCATCGATGTCGTCCGCCTGGAGCAGTTGTTGCAGCGGAACGCCGTGCGCGCGGCCGTCGTGATACCCAACTTCAACAATCCGCTGGGTAGCCTGACCAGTGATGTCGCCAAGCAGGCGTTGCTGGAAAGTTGTGCGCGGCACGGTACCGTGGTGATCGAAGACGACATCTACGGCGAGCTGGCCTGGTCGGGTCAGCGGCCGTCGCCCCTGCGCCGATGGGACCGGCACGGCAATGTGATCAGTTGCGGCTCATTCTCCAAAACCCTTGCGCCGGGTTTGCGCGTCGGCTGGCTGGCCGGCAATCAGTGGACCGATGCGTTGGTGCGCGCCAAATATTTCTCCACTGTCGGCAGCGCGAGCCTGCCTCAGTTGGCGCTGGCCGACTATCTGCAACGCCACGATCAGGAGCGGCATCTTCGCCGCTTGCGCCGCATGCTGGCCGACAACGGTCAGCGCCTGCACGAGGCCATCGCCCGGCATTGGCCCGCCGGTACCCGTGCCAGCGAGCCGCAGGGCGGGCTGTCGTTGTGGCTGCAGCTGCCGCCGGGCGGCGATGGTCGCGTGCTGTTTGAAGCAGCGCTAGCGAAACGTAT
>Ga0209674_100516_pt1 | contig 15692 bp, 17 predicted proteins | sample AraplaCvi_mMS_r2_FD_184279 | JGI IMG/M metagenome (GOLD analysis project Ga0209674, IMG submission 184279) | Arabidopsis root microbial communities from North Carolina, USA - plate scrape CL_Cvi_mMS_r2 (SPAdes) (version 2) | ecosystem: Host-associated > Plants > Roots > Endosphere | place: USA... | reverse complement strand
TGCGGGAGCGGAAGCCGTGGCAGCGGGTGTCGGCGCGAACGGCTGACCGGGCGTGCTTGCCGCAGGGGACGGTTTACCCTCCGACGTGGCGGTCGCGACAGCCGCCGTGACAGCAGGAGCCGGCGACGCGGTGCTGCCTGGCGGCACGGGCAGTTCGGTCAGCAGTTTCAGTTTCGGCACGCCGCCGTCGGTGGGATCGACCGCGTGCGTACCGGAATCGCCCAGCAGCAGCCATGCGGCTACCGCGATGTTGAGGGCAATCAGCAGAACGAACAGCAAACGCAGCAGCATGGGGGCCTTGGAAGTCCGGTTGGGCCTGCGCGCGTTCCCCTGTAAGAACCGGCGGCTTCGGGATTCTAGGGGATATTCTTCTCGGTCTGGGCATGGGTCGTCGCCCAGACGGCCAAACCGCGCAAGACGGCATCCGGCACGAGCGTTACCTCGTGGTCGAGCAATGGCGCAAGCAGATTGGCGTCCCCGCCACCGAGCGTTACCGCAAGGCGTCCGCCGAGCAGCGGGGTCGCACGATCCACGAAACGCTCCACCAGGGCAGCACAGGCCTGCCAGCAACCGGACGCGAGGCCATCTGCGGTGTTGTCGGCGAGATCGCGCACCGTGCCTGCGCCATCCGGGCGCACCTGCACGGTGGCACCGAGTACGGATTGCTGCATCAGCAGTGGCCCCGGCGCGATCCACCCACCCAGATGCCGGCCATCGGCCGACAGCGCGTCGAGCGTGAGTGCCGTGCCGACGCTGGCGAGTACGCACGGTGCACGGCCAGCGGCGAAGGCATCGACCATCGCCAGGAAGCGATCGACGCCCAGGCGATGGGGCTCCGCGTAGGCGTTGGTGACGCCATTGGCCAAGGCAGGGGTACGCACCCAGAACGGGCTGTGACCGAACGCCTTGCCGGCCGCCACGGCGACGGCCGTCTCACGCGCGCCATCCACCACCGAGGCGCCGACGATCCGTTCGGGCGTGGGCCAATCGGCCCACAGCGTGGCGAGCTCGTGCGCGATGTCGGCATCCCAGCCGAATGCGCCGCGATGAGTGAACTCGCCCTCGTGCAGCAAGGCGAACTTGAGTCGGGTATTGCCCAGGTCGAGCAGCAGGATCATGGGGCGTTCCGGCGCACGGAAACCTCGGCGCTGTCGACGGTGACCCGCACGCCGTCGGGGCGACGCACGCACAAGGCGCCGCGATCGTCGACGCCTTCGCCCACGGCTTCGTACTCACCCCGCGGATCGAGAATGCGCAGCGGCTCGCCACGAAGCAGGTCGCTCGCTGCGTACTCGTCGGCGAAGGCGGCGAAACCGTGGCGGTCGAAAGTACGCAGGCCTTCGGTCAACTCGGTCACCACCGCAGCGGCGATCCGGTTGCGACCGGGCGGATCGCCGCCGAGCAAGGCGGCGAGGTCGGTAATCGGTTGCCCGGCACGCTCGTGCAAGGTATCCGGCAGGCGAATGTTGAGGCCGACGCCGATCACGGCAGCGCACGGACCCGAGTATTCGCCGGACAGTTCCACCAGGATGCCGCCGAGTTTCGCGTTGCCGGCCAACAGGTCATTCGGCCATTTGAGGCCCGCGGTGCGGATGCCCAATTCGCCAAGCGCGCGGACCAGCATCACGCCCACGGCGAGAGACAATCCGGACAAGGCCGCGAAACCGCCATCGAAACGCTTCAGCGCCGAGAGGTAGAGATTCATGCCCGGTGGCGACAACCAGGTGCGGCCCCGACGTCCGCGCCCCGCGGATTGCGCCTCGGCGATCACGAACGACAGATCGTCGAGCACCGGGATACGCCGCGCCAATTCGCTCGACGTGGAATCGATGTCCCAATGCACTTCGAGCATGCCAACGTGGGCGGCTATGCCAGGATCGAGGGCAGCACGGATGCGCATGCTCTCCAGCAGCTCGGTGGTCCAGGGCAGACGATAACCGCCGCCGACCTTCGCCTCGATCGGCACGCCCTTAAGGCGCAAGGCTTCGATCTGCTTCCAGACGGCGGCGCGGGTGACGCCCGCCTTCCTGGCCAGGGCCGCGCCGGACACGGCTTCGCCACCGGCGAGGGCTTCGAGAAGATCGCGTGCAAGCATGGGCGCCGGGCCGTCAGGCGGCCGCTGTCGAGGGAGGGGAAGGCCGAAACATCCGGCGATTCTAGGGGATTTCGCCTCGCATGGCGCCGGGGCTTGCGCCGACACACCTCCAGCACTGGCACCGTCGTGAATTTTCTGCGAGGATCGGTCGTCCCCCTCCACGTCCCGAGGGGCCTCAGGGTAGACCGATGAACGCCAGACCCTACATCCTCGGATGTCTGTGCCTCGTCGGTGCCGCCGGCACCGCCGCCGCTTCCGACATCGACCCGACAAGTGGTCTGCTCTCCATGGGCGGATCGTCGACGTCGTCGTCGTTCGAAGGCAGTTCGCGGTCGTCGCAGGGCAGCCATGATGGCGGTGGTTATTCCATCTCAATCCGCCCGGCCGCCGGCCCCCAGCGAACCGCGCCACCCGCCCCGGTGTCGTCGCCAGCAGATGCAGGCGATGCAGCCGATAGTGTGCGTGACGACGCCCTGCCCCTTCGTGGCAGCGCGCCGAGCTGGCAGTCCCTGCTTCCCGGCTCCATGCTCTGATCTCGTCCGGCTGTCCTTCGTGGGTTTCGTTCAGTCGTTGATCGCGCGTTTTCGCGCGCCCGTGCCACCGATCGACGATGCCTCCTGGCGCCAGGCCGTGGAACGTGTGCCGCTGGCCCGCGCCCTGGATGCGCCGCGACAGCACTACCTGCGCCAACTCGCAGCCATCTTCCTGCACACGAAGCGCTTCCACGCGATGGGCGACGCCGTACTGGACGATTTCTGGCGCCTGGCCATCGCCATCCAGGCAAGCCTCCCCGCCCTGCCGCACGGCCCGAAAGCCTTCAAAGGCTGGACGAACGTGCTGATCTATCCGGGCGAGTTCAACGTGCGGCGCAGCCACTACGACGCACCGAGCGGCGTGGTGACCGACAGCGACGACACGCTGATCGGCGAAGCGTGGGAGCGCGGCCCGATGATCCTCTCGCTGGCCGACGTAGCGCTCGACCTCGAGGCGCCGTGGGACGGCTACAACGTCGTGATCCACGAAATGGCACACAAGCTCGACATGCTGGCAGGGACCGCGAGCGGTGTGCCGCCGCTGCCGGCGTCCATGAATCGGCGGCAGTGGATCGAGACGATGCAGCGTGCGTTCGACCGGCTTACCAAGTCGGTGGAGCGCGGTCGGCACACCGCCATCGACCCGTATGCGGCCGAGGCGCCGGAGGAATACTTTGCAGTGACGAGCGAGCTGCACTTTTCAAAGCCAGCGCTCTTACGCGAAGCCGAACCGGATGTAGCGACGTTGCTGGATGCGTTCTACGGTCCGTCGCCCGCGCCTGGTGCCTAGGGCGGAGGCAGCTTCACGCAGAAACGTGCGCCGCCGAGTTCTTCCGAACGATCCACATTGAGTTCGCCCTGGTAGGCCTTGACGATGTCCTGCACGATCGACAGGCCGATGCCGTGGCCCTGCACGCGTTCGTCGCCGCGCACGCCGCGCTGGAGAATCTTCTCGACCTTGTCCTCGGGGATGCCGGGACCGTCATCCTCCACGATCAGTTCGAGGCCGCTGCGGCCGCCCATCTTGCCCACCGAGCGCGCCGTAAGCAGCACGCGATGCGACGCCCACTTGAACGCGTTCTCGACGAGGTTGCCCATGAGCTCGAGCAAGTCGCCCTGCTCGCCGGGAAAGGTCACACCTTCTTCGATCTCGAACTCGCACAGCACGTTCTTCGCCGCGTAGACCTTTTCCAGGCTTTGCACGAGGTCTTCCGCGTGTCCGGCAATCGGCTCCACCGACGCGATAGTGCGCCGCCCGGATGTAGCGGCACGCGACAGCTGGTACGCCACGAGCTCGTCCATCCGGCGCACCTGATCGAGAATGTCACCGCGCAGGTTCGTCGCATCGCCACCAGTTTCCAGCTGCGAACGAATCACCGCCAGCGGCGTCTTGAGGCTGTGCGCGAGATCGGCCAGCGTGTCGCGATAGCGCGATCGCTGCTCGCGTTCGCTGTCGATGAAGGCATTGAGGCGCCGCGTGAGCACTGTCAGTTCCACTGGATAAGGACCATCCAGATGGTCACGCGTGCCGCGCTCGATATGTGCCAGATCGCTGGACACACGACGCAGCGGCAGCAGACTCCAGCGCAGCAGGAACAACTGCAGCAGCATGAGCATCATGCCGAGCATGGCCAGCCACAGGAACTGCGTGCGCCGGTAGGTCGCAACCTGGCGTTCGAACTGGTCCTCGGTCTGCGCGACCGCGAAGGTCAATGGCACGCTGCGTTTTTCGGTACTGTCGAGCGACACACCGTAGCTGAAGACGTAGAGCTTGCCACTGCGGGTTTCGACCGGCTCGAACGCCGTCTCGCCCGGCGAGAGCATGCGCACGAAGTCGAAGTCACGACCCAGTGCAGAAGAGGACTCCCAACGAAACCCATCGTTGCCCACGATGATCGCGTAGAGCCCCGAGCCCGGGCGCGAAAAGTCGGGATTGGGCTGACTGTCGGGCGTGGTGACCTTGCCGGCGCGCGTGATGTCCGTGCCGGTGATGTACGCAATGGCGTAGTTGTGCAGCCGGTCGTGCATGGCCGACAGCTCGGACGCGTAGTTGGCCTTGTTCTGCGCCAGACCGGTCAGACCAAGAAATGCGGCAAGTGCGAAGCCCGTAGCGAGGGCCGCACGTGCGGCCAGCGAGAGGGGGCGCCGTTTCGTTGAAGCGTTGTCCATGCTTCGAGCCTACCTCACGGGCGGCGTGCCTCGACGGCCCGCCGCCCGCCGGGGGTCAGTCCTCGTCCGCTTCGTTGCGGGGGATGGCGAAGCGATAGCCGCGACCGCGAACGGTCTCGATCGGCTTCAACGCGCTTTCCGGATCGAGCTTGCGGCGCAGGCGGCCGATGAAGACCTCCAGCACGTTCGAGTCGCGATCGAAATCCTGCTGATAGATGTGCTCGGTGAGGTCGGCCTTGGAGACCAGCTCGCCCGCATGCAGCATCAGGTATTCCAGCACCTTGTATTCGTAGCTGGTGAGGTCGACCTGGCGGCCTTCCACGGTCACGGTCTGTGCCGTGGTGTCGAGCTTGATCGGGCCGCACGCAAGCACCGGCTTGGACCAGCCGCTGGCGCGACGGACCAGCGCGTTGATGCGCGCCAGCAACTCCTCGACGTGGAACGGCTTGACCAGGTAATCGTCGGCACCGTACTTCAGGCCTTCGACCTTGTCCTGCCAACTGCCGCGCGCGGTGAGGATGAGGATCGGGTAACGCTGGCCGTGCTCACGCAGGGCCTTTACCAGATCCATGCCGGACAGCTTGGGCAGACCCAGGTCGATGATCGCCAGGTCGAAGGGCACCTCGCGGCCGAGGTACAGGCCCTCTTCGCCGTCCTGGGCGGCATCGACAGCGAAGCCATCACGCTTCAGGCGCGCTGCGAGAGTCTCGCGCAGCGGGGCTTCGTCCTCTACGAGCAGGATTCGCATCAATGTTTCTCCTTGTTGTCCCCGGCACTCATGTCCAGGGGCTTGGCGGTCTCGGTACGCACCGGCACGACCTTTACGTGGCCGTCCAGGGTGAGCACCTTGACCCGGTATTCGGTGATCCGGCCTCGTTCGACCAGCCGCGTGTCCGCTGACAGCACTTTCCCCCCGGTCTCCTTCTGCACCTTGCTGACCGCCTGCTCGAGCGTGAGCGACTGATCCGCCAGGGCGGCGACGGGCAAGGCGAGGCAAAGCGCGGCGAAAAATAGCGGACGAAACGTGATTTTCATGTGGGGCACGGAGCGGCCGGCATGGCTAGTCGGGCGATCATGCCGAGCCCCGCCCCGCCCGAAGCTGAACGAAAACCGGATTGGAGACCATCCTGCGGCCCGGCCAGCTGCCGGCTTTGCCCTCCCGCGCTCCGGCGACCGTCCGCTCCCGCAGGAAGGAAGGCCCCGATCAGGGAGCGCGATCGAAGAGCGTCATCGGCTTATCGCGATACGTTGCCTGGCGGAACGGACGGTAGCCAAGTCGCTCGCCCATTCGCACCGAGGGCCGGTTCTCCGGATCGATGAGGCACACGGTCCGACCCTTTCCACGCTGCGCGAAGAACCAGGCATGCACCGCCTCGAGGGCTTCGGTGCCGTAACCCTTGCCGTGTGCCGCGCTCGCCAGGGCCCACGCGCCCTCCGGAAAATCGTCGAAGTCGTTGCCGAGCCCACGCCGGAAGTGAGCCAGCCCACCCTCGCCGACAAAGCGGCCGCCGTCCTTTTCCCGAAGGGTGAAGAGTCCATAGCCGAACGCCGTCCAATGACCGACGTTGCGCAGAAGCCGGATCCAGGTGTCCTCTGCCGAGGCGACGCCGCCGATGAAATGCATGACCTCAGGGTCGGTCCTCATGGCGTTGCAGTCGTCGAAGTCCGAGATGGCGCTCGGGGTGAGGACCAGGCGCTCGGTCACGATCATGCAGTACCTCGTTCTTCGAACCGTTGGGGGGTCAGGCAGCGTGGCGAAAGGCGGAGAGTGCGCTTTCGATGAGGCGCCAGTCTGCGCCGGGAAGGTGAGCGCCCTCCGACAACTGGCGGCGGAAGCCCCGAGCGCCCGGCTCGCCCTGGTAGAGACCGAGGATATGCCGGGTGATGTGCTTCAACTGCGTGCCACGCGCCAGCTCCGCGTCGATATAGATGCGCATCCGCTCCAGCACGTCGGCGCGCTCGGGCAACGCTGTGCCGTAAAGATCGGCTTCGATACGCGCGAGCACGTAGGGATCGTGATACGCCGCGCGGCCCAGCATCACGCCATCCACCCGGGCAAGATGCTCACGCACGGCTTCGACCGTGGTGATGCCACCGTTGATCACCACGACAAGCTCGGGGAACTCGCGCTTCAGCCGGTAGACGCGCTCGTAGTCGAGCGGCGGAATCTCACGGTTTTCCTTCGGGCTCAGCCCTTCGAGCCAGGCCTTGCGCGCATGGACGATGAGGATACGCACGCCGGCTTCCAGCATCGTCGTGGTGAAGCGCTGCAGGTCGGCGTATTCGTCTTGGTCGTCGACACCGATGCGGCACTTCACGGTCACCGGCACATCGACGGCATCGGCCATCGCACGAACGCATTCGCCCACCAGATCTGACTCGCGCATGAGACAGGCGCCGAACTTGCCCGACTGCACCCGATCCGAGGGGCAGCCCACGTTGAGGTTGATCTCGTCGTAACCGGCCTGCGCCCCCAGTACCGCCGCCTTCGCCAATTCGACGGGATCGCTGCCGCCGAGTTGGAGCACTACCGGATGCTCCTCGTGGCTATGTTCCAGAAGCCGCAGCTGATTCCCCCGCACCAGCGCCGCGCTGGTCACCATCTCTGTATAGAGCCGGGCATGGGGCGACAGCAGCCGGTGGAAATACCGGCAGTGACGGTCCGTCCAATCCATCATGGGGGCGACGGTGAGGCGGAAGGCGGCGGGATCTACGAGGGTCATCGGGCGATTTTAGCAACCCGGATGGCGGTGCGCTTGCGTTGCAGCCCGCAGCCGACGATGGCGCGGACCCCTGCTGGCCTCACCCGGCTGGCAGGGGCAGCCGCTGTGTGTCCAGCCACTCATGCAGTTCCGGCCGTGGCATCGGCGGGGCGAACAGATAGCCCTGGAAATGATCGCAGCCGAGGCCGATCAACAGTTCGCGCTGATCGGGTGTCTCCACACCCTCGGCCAGGGCCGTCATGCCCATGACGTGCGATATCTCGATGATCTTGCCGAGAAGCTGCTGTGCGCTCTCTTGCCTCGTCGCCTCGGCCAGGAATCGCCGATCGATCTTCAGCTTGCGCACGGGAAGCGTACGCAGTGTTGCCAAGGAGGAATAACCGGTTCCAAAGTCATCGAGCGCCCAGGACACGCCGGTGGATTCCAGCACTTCCATCCGCTCGATCATCGCCGCGGCATCGGCGGCCAGGGCGGACTCCGTCAGTTCGAACTCGAGCAAGGTCGGGTCGATGCCTGCCTCACGGATGATCGAAGACACCGAGGAGACCAACGAACCGTCCAGCAGTTGCACCGGACTGATATTCACGGCCAGGCGAAGCGCACGCGTCCGTGGGACGGAGGACCAGTGATTCAAGGTTTCGCAGGCTTGGCGGAGCACTTCCAATCCGATCTCGCCGATCAGGGCACTTTCTTCCGCCAGATCGATGAACACATCGGGCGCCAACAACTTGCCGGACGGATGCCGCCAACGCACGAGTGCCTCGGCGCCGCTGACGATGCCGCTGTCACGCACCTGAGGTTGATAGTGCACTTCGATCTCACCATTGCGAACAGCCCTGCCCAGCTCGCGCTCCATTCGCAGGCGCCTTCCGCTATCGATACGGTAGATCGCGAAGATCCCGGCCACGAGCAGCATCGCCGTTGCCGCGTTCAGCCTCGCGCCCCAGGCGCGCACCTCCAGGGGCGGCGACATGTTGGGCGCGAGCGCATCCAGAGCGCCCATCGCGAACACTGCAAAAGCGGCAAGGCAAATCAATGGAAAAATGAGCGTTCCATACCGATCGCGCCGCTCGAAAGTAAACGCCGCACCGGCAGCAAGTGGCAGCAGAAACAGATGGACGGAGCGCGGCACCGCGGCGATAGGCGCGTCGATCAGCGAGATCGCACAGATGACGGCAAGAATGCCGTGCGCCACGAGAAGGAGCGATGCGCCGTCGCTCCGCTTGCTGCGATACAGGGCGAGCACGCCCACGCCCGCCAAGCCGACGAAGACCACCGACAACTCGTAGCGCCCGAAGTAGATGTAGCAGAACATCCACGCCAGTCCCTGGGTGAGGCATGCCAGGCCGGTCAGCTTCAGGACGAACGCCACATCCCGTCTTCGCGACTCGCGCTGCAATCTCATCCGAACCGGGTGCGAGTCCGTCGGCTCACGATCATCGGCCCTTCTCGTCATTTGTAGAGCACCCCTTGCCAGTTCAGGCGTGCTCGTCTTTTCGCGCGCCTACAGACATGACAATGCCTAAGATTCTCGTAAGGATCAAAGGTCGGCTCCCGTGCCGCCGATTGGTCACGCCTTGTGATGCCCTGTCAGGGGGATGACAACCGGGTGAAATAATGCATACGCATCGCCGGCTTACCATCGTTGGCATAGAACGACACCACCTCCGTCATGGTCTTGCCATCGGGCGCCACGGCGTACACGCGCGTGGACGCGGGTACGCCGCTCATGCTGAGGCCCAGGACAAGCACATTCGGCTGCGGATGCTCCATGGCCGCGGCATCTGCCTCGGGGCTGCCGACGACCGGGACCGACCTGCCATCGGTCGGATTGGTACCTACGGTGTGAACCTTCTTGCCATCGGCAAAAGCGATATCCACCACCATGCCGACCTTGCCGTTGCCTGCGTCATTGAATCCGAGGATCACGCTTTTCGGCCGTGCTTCCGGCGGCATATCCATGCGACTGGTATCGACGGACCAGCGGCCGAACAGCGGCGACGGCGAGGAGGTCGACGAGGACGCCTGTGCACTGCCGGCGACCAACGTAGCGACGAAGATCGTAGGGAAGAAACCCATCTTCATACGCGCTTTCCTAAAGGCCCTGCTCGGCGAGGGCGTCGGGCCGATCATACGACCGACATGATCGGCCATGGTGGCTTGGCCTTATTTGCTTCCCAGCAGTTCGGATCGTCCGATCACGGCACGACCGGAGGTGACTCGCTCAGGATCGGAGAACCCGCGGAACGCCTCGCCAAGCTCGCGAGCACCCAGGGCATACACACGCTTATCGCGAAGGCCGCCCATGCCCTCCTGCCACGCTAACAACATGCGCTTACCGATATCGTTGAACCCCGGATGCTCCCGCATGGCTTCGCGCACGAATGGACCGACGTCAGCCAGCGCGTCCGCAATGCGTTCGACCGTGGCTTTCTGATCCACGGCGGAGACGCCAAAATTTGCCGTGATGAATTGCTGAAGCTGCTTTCCGGGCGACCAGGTCTTCCTCCCACCGAAGCCTATCCCTGGGGGATTGTTCTTGTATTCGGGGTATGCCGCCGTCGTGATCATGTCGTACGCCGGGGCAAGGTGGACGTCATGATGGCCGGTATAGAGAAGTGCGACGTTCTTTGCGTGGCAGTCGGCATTTCGTAGCGCATAGGTCAGCAGCAGCATGGTCGCCATCTGCCGGAACACATCATGACGGTGACCGACCGGCACATGGTCGCGCACAGCTTTGGCTATGCGCTCCCACGTCGTTTCATATTTGGCCGATGGACGTAGTCCGAGCAACGCGCAGAAATCCTCCATGCCCCAATAAGGAACACCGCGCTCGTCTACATCGAAGCGATGAACGATCAGTGCCTGACCGTCAAGCGAGATGTCGGTTCTGGCGGACGGCATTACCTTTGCTGCGACCTGCATGCACAAATGCTCGTTGAGCGTAACAAACGGCAGCAGCCTGGAAGCGCCCTTGATGATGTGTCGGTGCGTGAAAAGCGTAGTCTTCTTATGGCGACCTGCCGCCACCTTCTCCGTCTCAGCGTCTAGGAATTTCGGAACAACACCGGATACACCGCTGGTGGCGTGCTGACGCACCAATTCTGCGAAGGCTTCCTCGGAGTTGTCGCCGCGCAGCAAGGCCGCGACATCCACCGGTTTAGGCGGCTCGTTCAGATCCGCCCCCGGAGCCGCGACCTGAATACGCCCGATCATGTTGCGACCGATGACCGAGAGCAGCGCCATGGGACTGGCACCAATGTGTGGACCGAACTGTTCCTGCAACACTTGAAGCAGATAGCCTTCTGGCAGGTTCATCTGGAAGATGGGATGCAGCACGTCGTCCCAGACATAGGGATCCCTGCGAACCCGCATGGTCAGCGAGACAAGGTCGTTCGGCGCCACGCCGTCGTGATAGACCATGGAACTCTTGAAGTCGCCAATGGACTCCAGCCTGGCGACCTCGCGACCGAGCAGGTAAACCGAGAGGTTCATGCGCCGCCCCGCTCGCGGCGCAGTTCATCCAGCGATCCGGACGTGCCCAGTTCAACGAATTGCAACTCCATCCCCAGCACGGCAAGTACCGCGAGGAGTTTCCGCGAGCCGAACTCTGCTGCTTTCCCTCGCTCGAAACGGGATAGCGCCTCTTGGGTGAGCCCAGCTTGCGTTGCCACATCGCCCTGCTTCAGGCCCAGCGACCGACGCCTGCTCGCTACGACTTCGCCTAGTTCCGTGAGAGTTTGCATTTTTGATGTATTTGGCAAAATTTCCAGCCCGAAGGCCACTATTTACCAAATAGATCAAAAATGCAAGCGTGATGGGCGCCCCAATCTCCAACGCGCCGAGGCGCAGACACCAAGCCAGGAACGAACGGCCTTGCGGCCGTTCGTCGAAGGTGAAAGCTGCCGGCTCTTACGGCATCAGCACCTTGTCCACCACATGGATCACGCCGTTGGATTGCAGCACGTCGGCGATGGTTACGTGCGCGACATTGCCCTTTACGTCCGTGATGGCGACACCGTTGGCATCCTTGCGTGCGGTAAGCGATTCGCCCTGCACCGTCTTCAGTTCTGCACTGCCGCCGCCTGCGGCGATCTTGGCGAGCAAGTCCTTCGCCGTAACGCGACCGGAAACGACGTGATAGGTAAGTATCTTGGTGAGGTCTGCTTTGTTTTCCGGCTTGAGCAGCGTGTCCACCGTGCCGGCAGGCAAGGCCGCAAAGGCTTCATTGGTCGGCGCGAAGACTGTGAACGGTCCCGGCCCGGAGAGCGTATCGACGAGACCCGCCGCCTTTACGGCGGCAACCAAAGTGGTGTGGTCTTTCGAGTTCACCGCGTTCTGAACGATGTTCTTGGTCGGATACATCGCCGCACCGCCCACCATGACCGATGCGGGCGCGCTCATGCTGCCAGCCAATGCAACGGGCGAGAGCGCCGCCGCACCGAGCAAGACCATGCCGGCCAGGAGGGAACGCGCAAGAGGATTGATCTTCATAACCTTCTCCGTAGTGATCGACTTCCGGCTGGAAGCAGAAACACATACGGAGGATCGGGTACGGATGGATGCAGGGGCGGCGTAGAAAATCACCCTGCGCTGTAAACGTGATGTCTACGCCATGGACGAGCGGATTATCGCAGCGTATCGGCGTCCGCGGCGCTGGCGAGCCCGGGATACAGATACGTCCAGAGCCGCGTATAGGTGGCGCCGTTATGCACGACCGCCACCACTTCCCGACCAGCAAAGGCGGGAACGGGCTGATCGTTCAGAACGACCGATCCGCCGCTGCTTCCAAAGTAGCTGCGGCAATTCGGTAGTTGCAGGCCTGTGCCCGAAAAATTGTTCTGGGTGGTACTTGCGCACCAGTACTGCGAGCCGCCCCCGTAGGCTTCCCCGGGATACGCGACAAGATTGACGAGGGGAAACAGATCGTCCGCCGTGGATGTGCGTGGCACCAACGCATCGCCCAGTACGCCCTCGATCGGTTGACCCAATTGATCGTAGGTATCGGCGACGACAAGGTCCCAGTCGGTTTTCAGGATGTTGGTGGGATCGTCTTCGATGGCCTGTGCCGCGAATGTGCGACGAATGGGCCACAGGCCATAGGGCGCTCGCTGTTCGTCGGTCGCCGGCCGCGTGGCATCGTACGCGGGGACGAACATCGGGTGCTCCACCCACACCAGGCGCCCGCGTTCCGAGCCGTCGTTTTCAATGATCGCAAGACAGTGGGCTGCCGTGACGATCAGGCGCCGACTCTGCGAGGTGATAACGGATGCCGAGCAATAACCGTCCTTGTTCTGCAACGGATCGACGAAGAAGAGCTTGCCCGCCACGCGAGAGATCGGGTGATCCCCATACGGCGTAGCGACCCTCGCCTGACCGCTCTCGTCGCCTCCTGGCGTAATGACGTCGAGCCGCGGGGCTCCGCCGTCATCACCCTGCGCCACGGCTCGTTCCATCCGCACCATGGTCCAGTACCTGAGCGTAGCGAGCTTGTCGTTGACCGGGCTGGCGACAACACCCGGCTCCTGTCGGTGGATGCGAACGGGCTCCCGTGACTGCGCTGGAAGGCATGCTGCGACGGAAAACAAGAGAACGAACGCAGCGACTCGCTGCGACATGCCAAAAGTGCGGAAAGACATGACGATTCCTCCATGAACTCGCAGCTCCGACTCATACCGAGCCGGCGGTAGGCGCAAACGACACCGCGGGCGGCCACCTTACGTCAAATGCCACACTGGATCGAGACCCGCGTGCACACGACGTGCCGCCACGCGTACACGCGCGAGACTCAAGTGGATTTTTTCGAACGTGTTTTCTTCGTGCCATTCAACGCCACGGCAGCACGCACCAGCGCCTTGAAGGCGGTGGCGTCGAGAGCATCGCCTTCCGCGATATCTATCGCTCGACGTACATTGCCATCCAGGCTTGCGTTGAACAGCTTGTCTGGGTCCGCCAACGCCGCACCTTTTGCAAAGGTCAACTTCACCTTCGCGTTGTACGTCTCGCCAGTGCAGATGATCCCGTCATGCGACCAGATAGGCGTGCCCCTCCACTTCCACTCCTCGACGACGTGCGGGTCGGCGGCGTGGATCAACTCGCGCACGCGCGCCAATGCTGCACCGCGCCAATCGTCGAGATCGGCGATGCGCTTGTCGATCAGCTGCGCGGCGGTCGCCTGCAACGGCATTCGCTTTGCTCATGATTCATCCTCGCCCTGTCACTCCGCGACGATAGTACCTATGCCATCGACCTGTGCAAGACGTTGAGCGCAACCCATGCCCATACCTTCGCCGTGATGAGATCGTTCTTATCTGGCGCGACGGTGTGGTCGTGACGACGCCACGAGAGAATGCGGATCAGCGCGACGTCGTTTGACAGCGTTTTTTACCGATGCAAGGTTGCGGGCTCCCCCACCCCAGGAAGCGATACCGTGCGCCATCATCAAGGACGACAGTCATCCCATACCGCTACCACACGTCGCCAACGACGCCATCTTTCATGCCTCGCCTTGGCTTTTACCCTGTTCGCGGGCACCGCCCAGGCCGAGGTGGCCTATTTCTCGTTCGTGCCGACTACCGGCGCCCAGTTCGGTGACTGGACCCGCTACACGATCAATCCGCACGAGTTCGTCTTCGGCGTGACCGACCCCGAGACGATCGACCGCCTGCGCGGCGTCGTGACCGGTGCCTCCGGCACACGCGGCAGCGAACGTGTCACAGGAACGATCGTTCGTGGTCGCGAGTGGTACAACGCGGAATGGCCGTACCATTTCGAGCCGTCCACCGTACGGCTGTCCAAAGATGTGGACATCGAAGTCTGCGATGCCACGCCGTTCTACATCGAGGAGAACCTGCATCTGGTCGGCGGCGACTTTCTTCCCGCTGGCTTCTGGTGCCCCTGGTCGGTTCGCCTCGTGAGGGAGGTATCCATCGCACCGCCCCCGGACACGCCCATGCGCTGAGGCGCCGTTGACAAGGCGGCCCCGCATCCCGGGGCCGCGGTATCAGAGCCTGTTCACATTATTCGCGTGGCCCGCGGCGTGAACAGGCCCTAGAATGCCGGCCCGCCCGCTCCACCGTGATCCGCGCATGCACATCGTCGTCAACGAAGAACTCAAGGCCTACATCGACCCCCTCACCCCCGACGAATACGAGTCGCTGGAGCGCAGCCTGCTCGCCGAAGGCTGCCGCGAAGCCCTGGTGCTCTGGGGCGACACCCTGGTCGATGGGCACAACCGCTACGGCATCTGCCGCAAGCACGACATCCCATTCCGCACGGTACAGAACGATCGCTTCCAGTCGCTGGACGACGTACACCTCTGGATGATCGAGCAGCATCTGGGGCGGCGCAGCGTGTCCGACTTCCAGCGCGGGGTGCTGGCCCTGCGCAAGCGCGAGATCCTGGCCGCGCGTCGCGCCCGCGAGGCAGCGACCGAAGGCGGGGAAGCCGTCCCCGACCTTCCCTTCGACGCGACGGGCGCCCAGCCCGCCCCGGCGAAGACGGCCCGCCCCGCGCCCGCGGAATCGCGCAAGGAGATTGCCCGCGAAGCCCGGATCAGCAGCAACCAGGTCGGCATGATCGAAAAGATCCGCAAGGAAGCGGCGCCGGAGGTGGTGGCGGCGGTCAAGGCGGGCGCCCTGTCGATCAGCGCCGCGGCCGCGGTCGCCAGCCTCCCTGAAGAGGAACAGCGCGCGGCGGCCTCGGCCGGCGACGCGGAGCTCAAGGAAGCCGCCAAGCGCGTGCGGGAGTCCAAGCGGAAGCCTCGCGAGAAGCCGACCGACGAGGTCAAGGCCCTGCGCGATCAGGTCGCCGAGCTGGAAGCCGAAAATCGCAACCTGCGCCGCGAAATCGATGCGCTGCGCGCCCGCCTGGGCGAGGCTGTTCCCGGTGATGAAGAGCAGGACGAGGCACTGGCGGAGGAGTAAGGTGACAAGCGGCCGGGAACTCGAACGCCTGTCGGGCGTTCCAAGCGCGGTACACCGGACGCGCCTTTGAGCGTTCGAAGGCCAAACCCGGAGCGTCCCATGAAAGCTATCCTCGCCCTCGCCGTCACCAGCCTCCTCGCCACCGCCGCTGTGGCGCAGGAAAAACCCTTGAATCTCAAGTTGCCACCGGACTACGTGCCCGCCTCCGCCAGCACGGCGGCAGCGCCTGCCCAGCCGGCCGATGATG
>Ga0209674_100515_pt1 | contig 15748 bp, 10 predicted proteins | sample AraplaCvi_mMS_r2_FD_184279 | JGI IMG/M metagenome (GOLD analysis project Ga0209674, IMG submission 184279) | Arabidopsis root microbial communities from North Carolina, USA - plate scrape CL_Cvi_mMS_r2 (SPAdes) (version 2) | ecosystem: Host-associated > Plants > Roots > Endosphere | place: USA... | reverse complement strand
CCGATCGTCCCACCGTCAGCGCTGGTGAAGAGCACCGGCAGGCAGTCGGCGGTGAGGATCGCGAGCGCTTTGCCCGGCCCACGGGCGACGGCGGCGTCGGCCTCCGGCTCGTCCTCGCGCGGTGCCGAGTGCTCGGCGACGGCCGTGCCGTGGACCTGGCGCAGCCATAGTGGTGCCGCCGGCAGCGCGAGGGCCTGGGCCAGCGCCGCCCGGTTCGTCACCACGGCGGCGAGGTCGTCCCCGGAGCGCAGCCCGAGATTCAGGCGGTCGTACGGCGGCGCCGAAACGCCCGGCCCCTGCCGGGTCGAGACCGCGGCCCCGACGTTCGCCGGGGCGGGCCAGTCCGGCACGATCCAGGCGTCGTCCATGCTCAGTCCTCGATCGGATGCAGGGCCGTGTCGGCCCGCAGGGCGGCGATCAGGGCTTCCTGGTCGGCAGGCCGCGGCGATTCGAACTCCAGGTGCTCGCCCGTCAGCGGATGCTCGAAAGCCAGCTTTTCCGCGTGCAGCGCCTGACGACGGAAGCCACGAAGCGCGTCGATCAGTTCCTGGCTCGCCCCACGCGGCAGGCGCAGGCCGTTGCCGTAGAGCTGATCGCCGACCAGGGGATGGCCGAGGTGGGCCATGTGTACGCGAATCTGGTGCGTGCGCCCCGTTTCCAGATTGCACTGAACCACGCTGTGGGCGCGGAAGCGCTCACGCACGCGGTAGTGCGTGATGGCCTCCTTGCCGCCATCCTCCACGTCGCGGACGCCCTGTTTCAGGCGATCGTGCTGGTGGCGGCCGATCGGCTGGTCCACCGTGCCGCCGGCGACCATGGTGCCGAGCACCACGGCCTCGTACTGGCGGTGCACGTCGTGCCGGGCCAGCATCGCCACGAGCGCGGTATGCGCCGCGATGCTCTTGGCGACGATCATCAGGCCCGCGGTGTCCTTGTCCAGGCGGTGCACGATGCCGCCGCGGGGCAGTTCGGCCTGGGCGGCACTGTGGTGGAGCAAGGCGTTGAGCAGGGTGCCGGCCGAGTTGCCCGCCCCCGGGTGGACGACCAGCCCCACGGGCTTGTCGATCACCATGAGGTCGTCGTCCTCGTAGCGGATGTTCAGGGCGATGTCCTCGGGCTGGGCATCGACCTCGGTCTCCAGCTCGGCCTCCAGCTCCACCCGCTCCCCGCCTCGCAGCAGGTGCCGGGGCGCCACCTTGGCGCCGTCCAGCAGCACCTTGCCCTCCTTGATCCAGGCCGTCAGGCGGGATCGGGAATACTCGGGGAACATCTCGGCCAGGGACTGGTCGAAACGCCGACCTGCGGCCGAGACCGGCACGCTGGCCTCGTGTCTGACCGTCGTCATAGCGCCCCACCCGGCCCAAGGCCGGTTTCGGCTATCATGCCTTTTCGCTCAAGCATCCGAACTCTCTCAATGCGTGCAACTAAGATCACCATTCTGCTCGTCCTCGCCCTGTCGATGAGCGCCTGCTCGATGTTCCACAGCAAGAAGGAGACGATCGACACGATGCCGGTCGACCGGCTCTACGCCAATGCTCACGAGTCACTCGAGCATTCCGACTATGCCGCGGCCGAAAAGGCCTACGAGCGCCTCATCGCGCGCTTCCCGTCGGGGGACATCAATGAGCAGGCCCAGATCGAACTGGCCTACGCGCAGTACAAAGACAACAAGCCGGACGACGCGTACTCGACGATCAACCGCTTCATCAAGACGTTTCCGACCCACAAGCATGCAGATTATGCCTATTACCTGCGCGGTCTGATCAATTTCGACCGTACCGGTGGCCTGATCGAGCGTTATCTGCAGCGCGGCAACTCGGCGTCCACCCGTCGCGACCAGGGCTTCAACCTCACGGCGTTCGACGATTTCAGCCAGCTGACCCGTCGTTATCCGAACAGCGCCTACGCCACCGACGCCCGCCAGCGCATGATCTTCCTGCGCAACCAGCTGGCCCAGTTCGAGATCAACGTGGCGGAGTACTACCTGCGCACCAAGTCGTACGTTGCCTCGGCCGACCGCGCCCAGTATGTGATCGAGCATTACCAGCAGTCGCCGCAGACGGCGGACGCCCTGGCGATCCTTACCCGCAGCTACCTGGCCCTCGACCGCAAGCCGCTGGCCGACCAGACCCGCCAGGTGCTGGCCCTGAACTACCCGGACCATCCGTATCTGACGGACCCGAACTGGCCGCACCACCCATCGGTCTGGCGCAAGGCGATCCCGTTCTCGGGTCACCACTGATCCAAACGAACAAGCCGGCGAAAGCCGGCTTGTTCGTTTTAGCGGGCGATCCCGCGAGCTGATGCGGGGAGGCTCCTGCCAAAAGAAGACCGTCTCACGCACTTCTCACAATGTGCGGCGAATGTTAAAACACGTGGGCGAAGGAGCTTCACCCTTAGTCAAGAAAGCTTTAAGACTGACGTCAGGCGTTACAGGGGAAAATATGAACCGGATTGCTATCGCTTTAGCAAGCTTGGCTTTGTTTGTCTTACAGGGACACGCCAAAGATGTCACTTATTACTATACAAGCCCTCAGGGGACTGTACTCGCCAAGGCAGACGAGAAAGGGAATCTTCTTTCCACATCCGATTATCGATCTTTTGGGAGCACGGCGTTAGGACAAATCCTGCAGGGTCCGGGATATACAGGCCATGTTCAAGACGCAGAAAACGATCTTGTATATATGCAGGCCAGATATTACGACCCCGGCACCGGCCGCTTTCTAAGCACGGACATCGTCTCAGAAACTGCTGGCAACGTGTTCAATTTTAATAAATACGCATACGTTAATAATAACCCGTTCAAATACGTAGATCCGGACGGCCGAATGATCGGCATTCGTTCCGACTTCCGAGGTGATTATTACGAGAACGGCGGGGAACAGCACTCGTGCCTATTCTGCCTCTCGTCTGAATCAAAAGCAGCGTTCGGAAGCAACGAGGTGTCCATCGGCGCCGGATATGTCGGGCGGGCCGACAAAGTGCCGGGAACGGATCTCTACGAAGTCCATGTTTATGAAGACTCTACTGCGTTCCGGAAGGCTTTACGTGGTGGCGCATCAGACCTTGATCGGTTTGAGGTAGGTGTAATGGGTTCCCGAGGTGAATGGCTGGCAAAACACGGGCACGACGCGGTCCCATCGCTCCCTGGGGAGGCAAATAATGCATTGCGGGGTTATGCGGCAGAGATGGCCCGCGCACGCGGATGGCTTCCAGTAAAAGGTGAGGTGAATATACGAGGTGCACGCTTGGCTGCTGCAATCGAGCGCGGGATGGAGCGTACCGGCTCGGCTGCATTCCTTCGCGACATTGGTAGATCGCTGGGGCCGGTAGCCGGTACCGCAGGCCTTCTTTTCGGCACAAGCGTCGATTCCGCTTGCTCAAGCGGAGTAGCACAGGCCGGCGGATTGGGCGGGGACCTGCACTGCGATGACTAAGATAGATACAAACCATCGGGCGAAGTGCTGGGATGGTTCCGATGACGACGTCAATCGGGCGGTCGAAGCGAGTCATGCGGTAGCGCGGCGGATATGCCCGCCCGAGATGCTCCCATATCTCGGCGCGCTTCCACGCAGTTCGGCGCATGAAACGCTATATGACGCTCACATCCGTGGCGTGGACTTCTCCACCGCTTCAGTGAGTGAACGCCGAAAGGACCATGACTTGCGGGGCGACGTGACCTTTCGGTTGATCGGCGCTTTCCACGATCGGGCACTCGCCATCCGGTTCGAAGATGTCACAGCCTACGACGCGCCTACGGCGGACCATCTGGGTATCGGCGATATCTACTGGATCGAATTTCTCCAAGACGGCGGCTCGGCTCGTGATTTCGTCTGCCGTATACATACACTCGCCGTGCGGCAAATTTTTTCCGTGAGATTCCGACGGGTGTCATTCCAAGTGACGGCACCACTGAACGCTGACGTGGACACCCCCACGACAACGAAATGGCTCACCGGCGCGGATGACGCGGCTCAGGCACCAGACTGATGCATCCTGGCGCGGAGCGGCCCGCCCCCTCCTTTAGCGCCAGCCGGACGTGATGGGGTAGCGGCGTTCGCGGCCGAAGGCCTTGGTGGTGACGCGGGGGCCGGGGGCGGCCTGGCGGCGTTTGAACTCGTTGATGAAGACCATGCGGATGACGCGGCGCACGGTGGCGTCCTCGTGGCCCGCCGCGATGATGTCTTCCGCCGACGCTTCGCCTTCGATGAAGTGTTCGAGGATGGCGTCCAATTCGTCGTAGGGCGGCAGCGAATCCTGGTCGGTCTGTTCGTGACGGAGTTCGGCCGAGGGCGGACGGTCGATCACCGCCAAGGGAATCGCCCCGTCGATCGCCGCGCGCCAGCGCGACAGCGCATAGACGGTGGTCTTGTAGACGTCCTTGAGCGGCGCATAAGCGCCGCACATGTCGCCATAAAGAGTGGCGTAGCCCACCGCCATTTCGCTCTTGTTGCCCGTGGAAAGCAGCAGCTTGCCGGTCTTGTTGGACATCGCCATCAACAAGACGCCGCGCGTGCGCGACTGGAGGTTTTCCTCCGTGATGTCCGGTTCGCGTCCGGCGAAGACAGGCGCCAGAGCACCAGTGAAAGCCTCATAGATGCCCTCGATCGGCAGCACGTGGTACTCGACGCCAAGCTGCTCGGCCTGCGCCTTGGCTTCGCGCAGCGACAGATCGGAGGTGTATACCGTGGGCATCATCACGGCGGTGACCTTGTCTTTGCCCAGCGCGTCCACGGCGAGGGCGAGCGTCAGTGCCGAATCGATGCCGCCGGAGAGGCCCAGCAGTACGCCGGAAAAGCCGTTCTTGCCGACGTAGTCGCGCACGCCGCGCACCAGCCCGGCATACATGATGGCTTCCGGTGAGCGGGTGTCGGGTGCCGGCCAATCGATGGCGGCGAGGCGCTTCGTTTCCGTGTCGTATTCCACGGCGAGCAGCATTTCCTCGAACGACGGTGCGCGTGCCGCGACGTGACCGTCGGCCTGCACGAGCAGCGAGTGGCCGTCGAAGAGCAGGTCGTCCTGCCCGCCCACGAGGTTGACGTACGCGATGGGCACGCCGTTTTCCGTGGCACGACGGCGCAGCAGTTCCTCGCGGGTGGCCGCCTGCCGACGATCGTAGGGCGAGGCATTGATCACGAGGATCAGCTCGGCGCCCGCCTGTGCGGCATGCGCTGCGGGTTCGGCTTCCCAGATGTCCTCGCAGATGAGCATGCCAACGCGCACACCGTCGATGACGAACACGCGGGTGGCTTCGCCATGCTGGAAATAGCGCTTCTCGTCGAAGACGGTGTAATTGGGCAGCGCCTGCTTGTGATAGGTCCATTCCCGCTTGCCTTCGCGAATGAGCGTGGCCGCGTTGTACACCTCGCCGTGCGAGTCTGGGTAACCGACGATGGCGGAGATCCCGCCGATCCGCGGCGCCAGCGCCTCGATTTCCCGGTGACAGGCTTCGAGAAAGCTGGGCCGTTGCAGGAGATCTTCGGGCGGGTAGCCGGACAAGGTCAGTTCGGGAAAGGCGATCAGCGAGGCACCGAGGCGGTCGCGTGCTTCCTCGGCCAGCGCCTGTACGCGCTTGGCATTGGCGGCGGTGGCCCCGACAGGGAAATCGAACTGGGCCAGGGCGAAGCGGAACGTGGACATGGAAGATCCGGGCGGTCGCGGGGAACGCCCATGATAAGGCATGACCCGAGGCTGAGCTTTGTCAGCCGCGCTTACCGGCAGCCCCTCGCGTTGGCGAGTTGCGGCCTCCCACGAACGCCGAAACCGCAGCAGCCAACGCGAAGACGCCGCGGAGAGTAACGTAACTCACGTTCACTTCACTGGGACATCGTAGATCACGCCGGCCTCTGCGGCCGACGGCAGCGTGTAATGCCACCACTCCTGCGGGTAGTTCACGAAGCCTTCCGCCGCCATGGCGCTAAGGAGCCGTTGGCGATGGGCGCGCTGCGCGGCATCGATATCGGGAGCGTCGGTATGCGCGCGCGGATCGAAGAAGTCGAAGTCGGTGCCCATGTCCAGCGGCGTGCACTGCCCGCCGTCGCAGCGCATCAGCGTCAGGTCCACCGTGGCGCCGCGACTGTGTCCGGAGATCGGCGCGATGTATTCGCCCAGTAGCTGGTCCTTGCCGAGGTGGGGGTAATGCATTGCCTTGGTGCGCGTGTCCGAAAGGTCTCCCGCCCAGCGGACAAAATCCGCGACCGCACGCGCTGGCCGATAGCAATCCCATACCAGCAGACCGTAGCCCTGTGCGCGCAGGCGCCGTTCTACGCGCGCCAGCGCCTCGGCGGCGGCAGTGCGCAGGTAGCACTTCGCCGCCGCATAGCCATCCACGGGGCGGCCGACGAAGTTGTCGCTGCCGGCGTAGTGAATCGCTTCGGCGATGTCCGGCGCGCGGGCACGCACATCGACCAGTCCAGCCTCTTCCGGCGTGCGGGCGGCCGACAGCCGCGGCGGCGGCTCGCCAGCGTGGGCGCTAAGGGCAAGCGCGCACGCGAGTGAAAGCCAGATCTTCGAAGTCACTGCTGAAATCGGCATCGGGATCGACCTTGGTCAGGCGTAATGGGGCGGGCGGTAGGAGATCGACCCAGGTTCGACGTCCATCCGCTGCCCGTCCCACTGTACGAGAAAGCGCGAGCCGACGCGCTAACCGTAACCGTAGAGACGCGTGTCGTTCCACGCCTCGCGACGTTGGCCGACCGGCACCGGATTCTGCTGGGTCGATGCCGCTTCGTCGGCGGCCCATACGCGCAGCAGGTTGCCGCCCCAGAGTTTTGCGATGTCGTCGTCGGAAAAGCCTCGGCGCTTGAGGCCCGCGGTCACATTGCGCGTCTGCGAGGCATCCATCCAACCAGTGATTTCGCCGCCACCGTCGAAGTCCGACGCGATACCGACATGATCGATGCCGGCCACCTTCACCATGTGCTCGATGTGATCGAGGAAGTCGTCCAGTGTCGCGAGCGGGTGTTCGCGCTGGATCGTCTTCATGCCCTCGACATAGGCTGGCAGGTAGTCGTGCTTTTCGCTGTCGTAGTCCTTGTCGCCGGCCGCCTTCGCCACCCTTGCCTGCAGGGCCTTCTCCGCTGCCTCGCGCTCGGGGTCTTTCTTCAGAAACTCCTTGTATGCCACCGCCTGTACGACGCCGCCCTTTGCCGCGATCGCGGCGAGCAGGTCGTCCGGCAGATTGCGAGGGTGATCCGTCATCGCACGCGACGACGAGTGCGATGCAATGATCGGCGCACGAGACAGTGCCAGCACGTCGCGTACACAGGCGTCCGAGGCGTGCGATACATCCACCATCATGCCGAGCGCGTTCGCCCGCCGGACGACCGCCCGCCCGAACTCGCTCAGCCCGAGGTTGCTGTCCGGGGCGTCGCCGAGTTCCTTGCGCGGAAGCGAACTGCCGCACAGGTCGTTGTTACCGACATGAACGAGGCCGACGTAGCGCGCACCACGCGCATAGGCGGCATCGAGACGCTTCAGGTCATGGCCGAGCGAATACGCGTTCTCGATGCCGATCATGGCGGACAACCGCCCACCGGTCTTGTTGGCGCGAACGTCCCCCGGCGTACGCGCCAGACGGATCTGTTCCGGGTAACGCTGCACCATGAGATCGATGGCGTCGTACTTGCGCTTCGCCTGCGCGACGGCCTTCGCATAACCCGCGCGGGTCAGCGGCCCCTGCTCCACGTAGATGACGAAGAACGCGGCATCGAGCCCGCCGCGTCGCATCTTCGGCAGATCCACCTTGAGCACGCCATCCTGACCGGCGTCGAATTTCGGATCCTGCATGTACGACAACGGGATATCGACGTGCGTATCCAACGTGAGGGGATGATCCTGCGCCTGCGCAGCGCTACAGAGCAGGAAGGCCAGACCGAGAATGCGCTTCATGCGTGCCTCCATGAAAAAAGGCGGCGCCCACTACCGGGCGCCGACGCAAGGGACATTAAAAGTCCAGGGAGACGGTGAGCTGCCCGAAACGGGGCGACTGGAAGCGCTGCGGCTGCAGATAGGTGGGATTGAGGCCACCGACCGACGTCTGCAGATCCTGATCCACGCCAAGCGTGCGCTGCTGATTGAGCAGGTTGTACACAGCGAACTTCACGCGCAGGTTGTTCTTCTCATCCAGCGGCATGAGGTAGGTGATGCTGGCGTTGAGGTTGAAGGTCCATGGGGTGCGATCCTCGCCGCGCGGTGAGCGCTGGTAGACACGGTTCTGCGAAATGGGGTCGGCGCAGTTTTCCACGCAGATGAAGTAGCTGTGATAGACCGTCGCATCGTACGGATTGCCCACGCCGTAACCGGTGATCGGGCTGCCCGAAAGCGCCGTGAGATCGGCACCCACCTGCCAGTGCGGCGTGATGGCGTAGGTGCCGCGTACCTTGAACTGGTGGCGATGATCGTTGGGGAGGTAACCGCCGGAAAGGTTCACCCACGGATCGTCGAAGTTCTCCGTACGGCCCGTATCGTCGAAGTTGGTATCGGAATTCACCGGCCCCTCGGCGTTACCGCGACTCCACGAAAGCACATAGGACGCGTTGAACATCCACTTCTCGTCCCACGCGCGGTCCACCTGGAATTCCAGCGAGCCGAATGAGCGCCTTGGCTTCTTCCAGCCACGCTGACCGAGGTAGTTGCCCTGCGCGTCATACAACGCCCAGCCCTGCTTGGATGTGTCGATGTCGATGTAACCGTCCGGCGTGCCGTCGCAGTTCGTGTCGCCGTAGACGGTGAGCTTGCGACCCGGGTTGCCCATCACGTAACCGATGTACCCGTCGCCGCCACATTGCGGCGTGGCGCTGATTTCCATGTCGTCGATCGCATTGTGCAGCTTGCGATAGGTGCCACTCACGCCCCAGGACCACTTATCCGTGATGGCCTGTTGAAAACCCAGGATGGCCTCGTCCTGATAGACGCTGTCCATGTGCTTGTCGACCTCGGCGCGCAGATCGCCCACCGTGCCGTTACCCTGCGAATCGTCCACCGGGCCGATCTGCGGCCCCAGGATCGGCATGGCGTAGGGCGAACCGTTGCGATCGAGGATCTGGTAACCGTCGAACGCATAGTAGGTGCGCTGGTCGAGCAAGCCGCCCGCCTGCTTGATGTTGATCACGTTCGCCACGGGCAGGTAGTAGCGCCCGAGGTTGCCGAAGATCTTCGTCGTGCCGTCGCCCTTGAGATCCCACGAGAAACCAAGCCGCGGCGCAATCATGTTGTCCATCTTGATGTAGCTGGCTCCCTCGCCCGTCTTGTTGTCGAAGGCGTCGCGCCGCAGGCCCGCATTGAGCAGGAAATCCGGCGTGATGTTCCAGTTGTCTTCGACGTAGTACGCGTTGTTCGTGGTCTCGAAGGTGCCCGCGATCTCGTAGCGTCGCGCACGCACGTAAGCGTTGTAGCCGGCAGGGACCACGCCTCCGTTTTCGATCGTCGCGCCGGGCGTAGTCGCATAGATGTTGTAGTAGTACGCCCCCGGGCCCGGGTAGTGACGCGAATAGATCGACGTGTCTACCTCGTGGTCGTAGCCGAACCGAACGAGGTGATCGCCCAGGCTCCACTCGAAATCCGCGCGCCCCTGCTTGCGCGTGTCGTTACGCTTGATGACCGCGGTGCTCGTGCTGCATCCGAGCGGTACGCCCGGTCCGGGTACAGCGGATACCTTTGCCACCGGATTGCACTCGATGTCCGACTGCGCGCGGGTGAAGTCCTCGCGCTGGTTACGCCCGTACATCAGCTTCATCGACAAGTTGTCGACGAGGTAGCTGGTGAAGGTGCCGTTCCAGTTCTTGCCGCCTGTATCGCTGAAGATCTGATCGTTGCGCTGGCTCTTCGTGTGGGTGGCGTAGTCGTAGTTGTAGACCGAGCCGACGTTCTTGTCCTTGTCCGAGAAGGCCATGAACTCGAACAGGTTCTTGTCGTTGATGTGCCAATCGATCTTGGCGCCCCAGAAGCCCGAGTCGGTATCGTTCTGGGTCAGCACCGTCCCGAGGTTGTCCGTGTTCTGCGGCGTGTAACCACGCGCCTCGTACATCGCGAAGAAGAACAGCTTGTCCTTCACGATAGGGCCGGATGCATACACGTTCATCTTCGTGCGCGAGTAGTGGTCCTCGGACGAGGTGATGTAGCGCTCGCCGTCCCAGTAGCGGTTCTTCGTGGTGGCCTGCCAGGCGCTGGGTTCGAAGGTCATCTCCGCGCCCGCCTTGAACTCGTTGGTGCCAGAGCGGGTAACGGCGTTGACCACGCCGCCGGTGGTGCGGCCGAACTCGACCGAGTAGCCACCCGTCTTCACCTGGAACTCCTGGTAGAAGGCGAACGGTGCCTCGGAGAAGCCGTTGCGGTTGTAGAAATCGGTCACGTTGAGGCCGTTCACATAGAACGAGTTCTCCGCGACGGACGAACCGCCGAACGAAATGCCTCCGAAACCGGCGTTGCCCTTGTTCACGCCCGGCGCCAGCAGCGCGACCGACTGCACGTTCTGATCCACCGGCAGGCGGCGGATTTCCTCGCGGCTGATGTTGGTCGCCGTCTCGGTGGAGCTGACGTCCACGGCGGAAATCACGACGGGGGCACTGACCTGCACGCCTTCCAGCTCCGTGGTGGCCGAGCCGCGTTCGACAAGATTGACCGTAGTGGCGTTGCCCAGGCTGACGGTGACGTCGGCGGTCGTCGCCACGGGCTTGCCATCCTTGCTGCTGTCGACCTGGTAGCGCCCGACCGGCAGGTACGGCAGGCGGAAATTGCCTTCTGCATCGGCGGTCACCGTGCGCGTGAGCCCAGTCGCCGGATCGCGTGCGGTCACCGTGGCGCCGGACTTCGTGCGGCCGACGATCGTGCCGTCGGTATTGGCGGCAAATGCCGAGCCGGATACCGCCAGGCCCAGACCGATGGCCAGGCACAAGGCGCCATGGCGCAGCGCGCGCCGGTTCGTCGTGATCTCCCCCATCTCCCCACTCCCATAAGGTGACAATCGGGTTGTATTGATCCGTCAGGGCGCCGCGTCACCGCCCCCTCGCGGTACATCGACGCGGTGCCAGCGGAAGTCGTAGTCGAACTGATCGAAGTACAGGTTGCCGCCCTTCCATTCGACTTCGCCCCGCTGCGAGTCGACCGTCTCAGAACGGAAGAAGGTCTTCGCCGGCACAAACGGCCGCGAGTAGTCGTCGTTGAAGGCGATGCGGTATGCATCCAGGCCGCCGAGATAGAACCACTCGAGCGCGTTGTCGCCCGGCTTCGCGTTCGCGCCGGCCATGAGGCGCCCGAAGGTCACGTCCATGGGCACCCATCCATAAGGCGCGAGATAGAGCTGGCCCCAGTCGTGGATGTTGTTGTACGTGCCGTCGGAGAAGATCCAGCCGGATTGCCAACGGGCGGGAATACCGTTGAGGCGCAGCAGCGTGATGAGCAGCAGGGTCTGTTCGCCGCAATCGCCGTGTCCGGCATGCAGTGTGTAGTCGCCGATGTTGGTGATGGTCGAATACTCGCGGGCGCCCGCCCAGGGGATCGTATCCACCGCTGCGAACAGCTTCTGTGCAATGCGGTAGGGGTTCGTCTCGTCGCCTACCACGCGCTTCGAGTAGGCGCGCATGGCATCGGTAAACACGACATGCGGTGCGCGCTCGGACACGAAGGGCGCAAGATCCGGCGTGATCGGCGTACGCGTCACCTTCGCCGGATCGATATCGACGTAACGGGCGTAGAGCGTCAGTTCGTAAGTAATGGAAAACTCGGTCGGCTTGCCCGCCTCGGCCTTCTTTTCGAGATACGCGGTGCGTTGCAGGGTCGATGACGGGGCGATCGAAGCGCCTCCCGGTTCGCTCCCGACGAGGCGGATGTTTTCCTGCTGCCCGGCGATCTCGCGCGGATACGGAATCCAGGCGCGAATCGTCTCCCCGGCCGGTACGGCATCGGCTTTCACGGTGAGTATCTGGGTCACGCTTTCGCGGCGTGGAAGCACGCTGCCGGTGTGTTGCGCGAGCGCTGCCGCACGCACCGCGCGATGATGATCGTTGAGGACCTCATTGGGGCCGTCGTCGAAGGGCACCTGCACCTTACGCCGCGCGCGTGCATCGGCGCTCAGGCGGAACAGGTTGCCGGGCGAACGCTTGAAATAAAGCGTGCGACCGTCGATGACCTGCTTCTCAAGAAGGCCCGCACGATCCCACGCGGTGAATTCGGCGTCGGTAAGGTCGGGAATGGACTGGCGCAAACGTGCCTTCACCGCGTTGGCGTCGAGTGTAAAGTCGAGAAGGATGCGACGCATGCGCTCGCGCTGAAAGGTCAGCGCTACGCGCTGCTCGGGCGCCAGACCGGGCTGTGCAAGCGCCCCTGCGATGGCGGCTTCGGCGTCGCGGAAATGGCCTGCATCGATCTGGCGAGACACGGCATCGCCGACCTTTTCGCGAACGGCCGGCCGTTCGCCCCCCCACGTCACCGGCACCACGCACGCGGCCAGCAAACCTGCCGCCAGGGCCGGGAGGATCGTTGCATGACACAAGAACGCTTTCACCGTTCGGTATCCCCGATGCGACCGTGGTGGGTGGACGTGCGTGAGGGCTGTGTAACATGCTTGCAAAGCGTGGTCAATAATTTATGCTTCACGCCACTTCGTTAGGAATAGATATTCCTGACGGCCGTTGCGACACCACCCGGGGAGGGACGCGTGATCCAGTCGGTTTGGCCTTACCTGGCCGTGATGTTGCTCGCCGCGGGATTCTGGCCCGCGATCGAGCGTCGCTTCGGCTGGAAGGTGTTCGAGATCCTTCCGCCCATCGTGCTCACCTACCTCAGCGTGACCGCGCTCTCCGTGGCCGGTCTCTGGAGCGCCTCGCCCGAGATCCATCTCGCGCAGAACACGATCGTCGCAAGGCTGGTACCCGCCCTGCTCTTTCTGCTGATGATCAACTGCAACCTGCGCGCGATTCTTGCACTCGGGCCGCGCGTGCTCGGCGTGTTCGTCTGCACGTCGATCAGCCTGTTCTGCGCGTTCGTGCTCACGTTTCTGCTCTATCGACATTGGATGCCGGGCAACGCGTGGATGCCGCTTGCATCGCTGTCGGGTAGCTGGATGGGCGGCACGGCGAACATGATCGCCGTGAAGCAAGCCATCGGCATGTCCGATACGTCGCTGGCCACCACCCTGCTGACCGACGCGCTGTGCTACTCCATGTGGGTCGTCGTGCTGTTCGCGGTCGCTCGACTGGCGCCTGCGTTCAATCGCTGGACGCGCGCGACGTCGAGCGCGGGGATGGAGGTCGCCGAAGCGGCACCGCGCGCACCCGCCACCGGAGAAAGCGTGCTCCTGTGGCTGGGTCTGGCCCTGCTCGTCGCCGCGCTCTCCGCAGCACTGGGTGCGAAGCTCCCCGTCGGCAGCATGGTCTCCGCGACGACCTGGACGATCCTCATTGCCACGACGGCCGGTCTCGTGGCAGCGCATACACCGTTGGCCCGGCTGCCCGGCGCGCCGTCGGTATCGAGCGCGCTGCTGATCTGCGTGGTTGCCGTGCTGGCCTCGCAAAGCAGTTTTGCGGGCATCGCCGCCGCACCGCTCTATCTGCTGGCCGGGGTGACGGTGATCGCTCTGCACGCCGTCCTGCTCTCCCTCGCCGCGCGCCTGTTTCACTTCGATCTGTATCTTTGCGGCATTTCCTCGCTGGCCCATATCGGCGGCGTCGCGGCCACGCCGGTATTGGCGGCGACCTATTCGCGTTCGCTCGTGCCCGTGGGCATCCTGCTTGCGCTGCTCGGCTATATCCTCGGCACGGGCTTCGGTCTTCTCGTCGCCGCCGTTCTTTCGGCGCTGGCCTCCTGATTCAAGGACTTCCATGAACACGCTTCGCCATACCTTGCTTGCGGCCACGCTGGTGTTCGCCATGGGCGCGGCCCCCGCCTTCGGCCGCGACCTGCCCGTGCCACCGTCAGGCGTCATCGGCATGAGCGATGCGCAGCTCTCGCCGGAATTTTGGGTGAGCCGCCTGCCCGATGCCGATGCACCGGTACTCGACCGCGCCGCGATCGCGGCCCTCAACGAACGCGTCGCGCGGCTCGACCCCTCGATGCACGACATCCGCCACCTGGCGGCGACGCTGCCACTGGCGCAGGTCAAGGGCTGGATCGAAAAACTCACCCGCCGTCCGGACAAGCCGCTGTACGACGTCGAAGGCAAGCCGGTGCCTGCCACCACCCTCGACGCGGTGGTAACCAACGCAGCGATCGACCGTATTCCGGCACAGGTGACGCCGCGCTACGGCATGGCCGTGCGGCGTGCGGCACTGCGCGGCTTCCCCACGGACCTGCGCGTTTTCAGCCACGCAGGCGATACCGATATCGACCGTTTCCAGGAAAGCACGCTGTTTCCCGGTGACCCGCTGGTCGCCGTGCATACCAGCCAGGATGGCAAGTGGGTGTTCGTCGTGAGTCCGCGCTACGCGGCCTGGGTGCATGCGGACGATATTGCCTACGGCGATGCCGCCACCGTGTTCGCCCATGCCGATGCCACGCCTTATCGCGTGATCACGGGCGCCAAGCCGCTCACCGTGTACACGCCGGAAGCGCCTGCCGTGTCCGAGCTGCAACTGGACATGGGCACGCGCGTACCGTTGGACGCCACGCTGCCGCCGGACCAGCCGGTCAACGGCCAGAGCCCATACGCCTCGTGGGTGCTGAGCCTGCCGGTGCGCGGCGCCAATGGCACGCTCTCTTTCCACCCTGCGCTTCTGCAGCGCAACCAGGATTCCTCGGCCGACTACCTGCCGCTGACGCGAGCGAACATCGTGCGCCAGGCCTTCAAGTTCCTCGGCGAACGCTACGGGTGGGGGCATGCGTACAACGGCCGCGATTGCAGTGGCTTCGTCTCCGACGTCTACCGCAGCATGGGCGTGCAGATGCCGCGCAACACGCGCGACCAGAGCATCAGCCCGGGCCTCACACATACGGTGTACACGAGCAAGGACAGCCACGAGACGCGCCTCAAGGCTGTCATGGCGCTCGAGGTCGGCGACCTCGTCTACATCCCCGGCCACGTGATGATGGTGATCGGCAAGATCGACGGTGAGCCCTACGTGATCCACGACGTGAGCGGCATGAGCTATCGCCAGGCCGACGGCAGCCTGCGCCGCGTCACGCTCAACGAGGTTTCGGTGACGCCCCTCCTGCCCCTGATGTTCAGTGACGACAGCACGTTCGTCGATCGCATGACCAGCATCGTGCGCATCCGCTAATGCCTTCGGGACCGAGTTCATGAAGATCACCGACATCCGCTTCGGCATGCTGCGCGTGCCGCTCAAGACCCCCTTCAAGACGGCACTGCGCACCGTCGACAAGGTCGAAGACATCGTCGTGATGGTGCATACCGACGATGGCCGCGTGGGCTACGGCGAGGCACCGGCCACGGCGGTGATCACCGGCGACACGCACGGCTCCATCGTCGACGCCATCCGCCATTACATCGCGCCGCGCCTGATCGGTCAGGACATCGCCGACCTCAACAGGGTCACGAAGCTGATCCAGGACACGATGGAGAAGAACACCAGCGCGAAGGCGGCGGTCGAGATCGCGGTCTACGACCTGTGGGGGCAGCTCTACGGTGCGCCGTTGTACAAACTGCTCGGCGGTGGCGATCCGGTCATCAGCACCGACATCACCATCAGCGTCGATTACATCGACAAGATGGTGGCCGACTCAGTCGCCGCGGTGGAACGCGGGTTCGAGTCGCTGAAGATCAAGGTCGGCAAGGACATCGGCGTGGACATCGAGC
>Ga0209674_100514_pt1 | contig 15759 bp, 12 predicted proteins | sample AraplaCvi_mMS_r2_FD_184279 | JGI IMG/M metagenome (GOLD analysis project Ga0209674, IMG submission 184279) | Arabidopsis root microbial communities from North Carolina, USA - plate scrape CL_Cvi_mMS_r2 (SPAdes) (version 2) | ecosystem: Host-associated > Plants > Roots > Endosphere | place: USA... | reverse complement strand
GGCCGAGGCCGAACTGGCGGGAAGCGGCCTGCCGCTGATGAAACTGAACGTGGCGCACACGCCGGAGCACGTGGCCTGGCTGGCCGACCAGCTGGAAACCGGCGACGTGGTGGCCGTGGCAGGCGACAGCCTCTCGGTGGCCGGCGCGGAGGGCTTGGCGAAAAAGCTGGAGGCCGTCGGCGCCACGCTGCGCACCGACCTCGACCTGCCGAGCGTTGCCTGGGACGACCGCCCCTCCCGCCCGACGGCGCCCGTGTTCGCGCATGGCGCGCCGTTCGCCACGGTCGAACGTGCCGACAAGCTGCGCCACGTGCGTACGGCGATGCGCAAGGCCGGCGCCACACATCACCTGTTGTCGAGCCTGGACGACATCGCCTGGCTGACCAACCTGCGCGGCGCCGACGTCGAGTACAACCCGGTGTTCCTGGCCCACCTGCTGATCGGCGATGCGGGCGCCACCTTGTTCGTCGACGCGGCCAAGGTGCCTGCAGACGTGAAAGCGGCGCTGGCCGCCGATGGGATCTCGCTGGCCGACTACGCCACCGCCGCGTCCGCGATTGCCGCTCTGCCGGACGAGGCCACGCTGCTGTACGACCCGGCCCGCGTCGTCGTCGCGCTGCTGGAAGGCGTGCCGGCCAGCGTCAAGCATGTTCGGGCGGCGAATCCGTCCACGGCGCAGAAAGCGCGCAAGACCCCGGAAGAACTGGACCACATCCGCGATGCGATGCGGCGCGATGGCGCCGCGCTCGTGCGCGCCTTCCGCCGCATCGAGATCGGCCTCGCCGCTGGTGAGCCACTGAGCGAACTGGACGTGGACACCATCGTCCGCGAGGCGCGTGCGGCACAGACCGGGTTCGTCGGCGAGAGCTTTTCGACCATCGCCGGCTACGAAGCAAACGGCGCGCTGCCCCACTACCGGGCCGCCGAAGCGGGCTTCAGCGCGCTTGCCGCGAAGGGGCTGCTGCTGGTGGATTCGGGCGGCCAGTACCTGGGCGGCACCACCGACATCACGCGGATGCTGGCCCTGGGCCCGGTGACGGACGAACAGCGGCGTGACTCCACCCTCGTGCTGAAGGGCATGATCGCGCTGTCCCGCGCTCGCTTCCCCAAGGGTGCCAGCGGCCCGCAACTGGATGCCTTGGCACGGGCGCCGCTGTGGGCCGCCGGTATGGATTTCGGCCACGGCACCGGCCACGGCGTGGGCTACTTCCTCAACGTGCATGAGGGCCCGCACGGCATCCGTCCGCCCGTCGCGGGCGGCGCACTGGTGCCGCTGGAAACCGGCATGATCACGTCGATCGAGCCGGGGCTGTACAAACCGGGCCGTTACGGCATCCGCCATGAGAACCTGGCCGTGGTGACCCAGGCCGACAGCACCGAGTTCGGCGAGTTCTACGCGTTCGAGACCCTGACACTCTGCCCGTTCGACCGGCGCGCACTCGAACCGCGGCTGCTGGAACCGTCCGAGCGCGCGTGGTTGGACGACTACCACGCCACGGTGCGGGCTGCCCTGTCGCCGCTGCTCGATGGCGCCGATCGCGAATGGCTCGAGTGGCACTGCGCGCCGCTGTGATCCCCCTTGCAACGCGCCCCAGCGGTGGAAGCCACCATGCGGCGAGGGAAATTCCGGGTGGGGACTACTTGCCGGTGGGACCACTTGCCAGTGGGGACTACTTGCCGGTGGGAGCCAGCCTGCTGGCGATGGGAGCTTGCCTTGCCGCTACACCGCTTCGTTGGCTTATCGCCACCAGGGTGGCTCCCACCATGCTCTGACTTCGCCACCAGGGTGGCTCCTACCCTCGCTTCGTAGGCTTCTCGCCGCCATGGCGGCTCCCACAATTTCGTGCCGGCCGATCTCACCGCGTGACATGGGATCCAGCCAAACTTGACCGTCTCTTGCCCTCGCCCCATCCTGCCCGGCTACGAACGAGCAACGCATCCGATGAACACTCGCTACAACGCCTCAGACATCGAAGTCCTCAGCGGCCTTGACCCGGTCAAGCGCCGCCCCGGCATGTACACCGACACCTCGCGGCCGAACCATCTGGCCCAGGAAGTCATCGACAACTCCGTGGACGAGGCGCTGGCCGGTCACGCCAAGACGATCGAGGTCACCGTCTTCAACGACGGCTCGGTGGAAGTGAGCGACGATGGCCGCGGCATGCCGGTGGACATCCATCCGGAAGAGAAGGTGCCCGGCGTCGAGCTGATCCTCACGCGCCTGCATGCGGGCGGCAAGTTCTCCAACAAGAACTACGCCTTCTCGGGCGGTCTGCACGGCGTGGGCGTGTCCGTGGTCAACGCGCTATCCACGCGCGTCGACGTCACGATCCGCCGCGACGGCCAGGAATACCGCATGGCCTTCGCGCATGGCGATCGCGCCAGCGACCTGGAAGTCATCGGCAGCGTGCCGAAGAAGAAGACCGGCACCACGCTGCGCTTCTGGCCGGACCCGAAGTATTTCGATACGCCGAAGATCCTCGTCTCCAAGCTCAAGCACCTGCTGCGCGCGAAGGCCGTGCTCTGCGCGGGCCTGACCGTGCGCTTGACCGAGGAAGGCGGCGAGACCAGCGAGTGGTACTACGAGGACGGCCTGTCCGACTATCTCCGCGGCGAACTGCAGGGCGCGGAAGCATTGCCGTCGGATCTCTTCGTGAAGCATTTCGCGCGCGATACCGACGCGCTGGACGTCGCCCTGGCCTGGTTGCCCGAGGGTGAACTGGTCCAGGAAAGCTACGTCAACCTCATCCCCACGGCGCAGGGCGGCACGCACGTCAACGGTCTGCGTTCCGGCCTGACCAACGCCATCCGTGAATTCTGCGACCTGCGCAACCTGCTTCCGCGCGGCGTGAAGCTGGCGCCCGAAGACGTCTGGGAGCGCCTCGCCTTCGTGCTCAGCGTCAAGCTGCAGGACGCGCAGTTCGCCGGGCAGACGAAGGAGCGCCTCTCGTCGCGCCAGGCCGCCGGCATCGTCGAAGGCGTGGTGCACGATGCTTTCAGCCTGTGGCTCAACCAGCACGTGGACCTGGGCGAGAAGATCGCCCAGCTCGCGATCGAGCGCGCAAGCGCGCGTTTGAAGGCCGCGAAGCAGGTCGTTCGCAAGAAGATCACCCAAGGCCCTGCCCTGCCCGGCAAGCTGGCCGACTGCGCTGCCACCGACCTGACCCGCACCGAGCTGTTCCTGGTCGAGGGCGATTCCGCCGGCGGCTCGGCGAAGCAGGCACGTGACAAGGACTTCCAGGCGATCCTCCCGCTGCGCGGCAAGATCCTCAACACCTGGGAAGTCGAGTCCGGCGCCGTGCTGGCGTCGCAGGAAGTGCATGATCTCGCTGTCGCGATCGGCTGCGATCCCGGCAAGGACGATCTCTCCGGCCTGCGCTACGGCAAGGTCGTCATTCTCGCCGACGCGGATTCGGACGGCCTGCACATCGCCACCCTGCTCTCCGCACTGTTCCTGCGCCACTTCCCGTCGCTCGTCCGCGAGGGCCACGTGTTCGTGGCGATGCCGCCGCTGTTCCGCGTCGACGTGGGCAAGCAGGTGTTCTATTGCCTCGACGAGGAAGAAAAGCGCCTCATGCTCGAGAAGGTAGAGCGCGAAAAGATGAAGGGTGCCGTCTCGGTGACCCGCTTCAAGGGCCTGGGCGAGATGAACCCGGCACAGTTGCGCGAATCCACCATCCATCCCGACACGCGCCGCCTTGTGCAGCTCACGGTCGACACCGACGACGGCACGCAGAAGCTGATGGACATGCTCCTGGCGAAGAAGCGTGCGGGCGACCGCAAGCAGTGGCTGGAAGACAAAGGCGATCTGGCGACCTTGGAAGTCTGAGCGCTCACGGTGTCGGCGGGTCCGGCGGTTGCAGAACGGCCTGATCGTCCTTGATGTACTCGAAGGTGGCTGGGCCGTCGATCTCAGTTGCGGGCGTCCAGCGAATGATCGGCACCCAGCGGTTCGCCTCGTTCGCGAAAGCCTCCTGATCGCTCTTGGCGGCCCCTATACGCTTGCGGATGGCGTCGCTGCGCGAGAGCCGGTCCGCGACAGGTGTTACTTTGCCGCAGTCTTTATCCGTGTAGAAGCAATTGTCCCGGTAGAAGAAGGCTTCCACGGGCATACGCGCGCCGACATCCTTAGGCCATGCCGTCACGATGACCTCGTTGCGCACGAAGATATTCATCTTTTTGCGGACGTCCACAGCCTGCTGCCATGCCTCGGCCGTGTTCGTCTGTCGCCAGTCCTCGACACCGAAGGCACACTGCTTCTCGTCGTTGGTGAATTTCGCCATCCACGTTTTGTCCGAATAGATGCCCTGGTCCTGGCAGATTTTCTGCGTTGTGGATTTCGGCCTGCCCTCAACGGGGATCGTACGATCGGTGACACACCGATCTGGCGCTCCCGTCCAGGCGTCCTGGGGGAAGATGCATCGCACCATGAGTTGGACATACCCTTTCCCCGACGGGTAGTCAAACCATGGATAGACGATAAACCCGTTGGCCGAAGGATAGTTCTCCGGGAAATTGGAATCCTGGCGCAGCCACGAGAACGACACGCCCCACGCGGCCGTTTTGGGGCTCGGAGTCCAAGAGAAATACGTTGGCGACGAACTCGTGGAACGCATGAGGATGCCGGAACACAGGAACGCGGGATGCGGGTGCCCGGCCTTGTTCTTCCCGCAATCGTATCGAGTGTCCTTGAAGCGTGTCTGCAAGTTCTCCGCCACCTTCTTTCCCGAGTAATCTTTGGTCAAGGCCGGCGACACGACATCCGCTTGTTGAAATCCCGTCGACTGCGCATCGGGAAAGCAACTCACCCATACAAACGCCAGCGCGGCCAACGGCCTCGTCCATCGCGTATTCATATGCACCTCCGTCCCTGGAAATGTCCGCACTCAATGCGGATGAAAACTTCGTTTGATTTGCCTCAGCGTTCGCGGCTCGGCGTTGGATTTCCTGATCGACCGGGGCGTAGGTGCGCGTCGCAACCCCGACGGTTAACTGACCGGCGCCCAGCGAGTCACCGACATCCAACGCTGCGCGTGCTGAAAGAAGGCGTTCTGACCGAGCGCTCCTGCAGATGCTGCGTCATTAGGTCCCGATTCGGTGGGGGGCGCCATCACAACGGACGGTGTGCGTTGCAGCGCGCAGCCCGCGAGCAAAGTCAAAGCGACAATCGCGAACGAGCGCAACCGATGTCGTTCCATGATCCGTCTTCCCTATCCGTGGGAAAAATTCCAACTCGATTGTGCAGCAGACGAAATGGCCGGGCGATACGCCATCGGCTGTAAGCGCTGCTGCTTCCTTTTCGGCAGGGAAAAAGAAAAACCCGGCCGAAGCCGGGTTTCTCGTGGATCAGCGGCGCGCCCGAATGGCGCCTATCAAGGCGCGCGTGGCGCCGTCGAATTGAGCGAGGTCGCCCGGGTCCTTGTCGTTGGCCAGCGACGGGTAAATCTGTTTCGCGATGACCTTGCCCAACTCCACGCCCCACTGGTCGAACGCGTTGATGCCCCAGAGGTGACCGAGCATGAACACCTTGTGCTCATACAACGCGATCAATGCACCCAACGAGTGCGGCGTAAGCGCGTCGAGCATGAATACCGTGCTCGGGCGATCGCCCTTGAAGGTGCGCTGTGCTGCGAGGGTGCGGCGCTCGGCCTCCGTACCCGTCTTCGCCTCGGCGAGGGCTTCGTCGAACGTCTTGCCCAGCGAGAGCGCGGCGGCTTGTGCAAGCAGGTTCGAAAGCAGCACATCATGGTTCTCGCGCAGCGGATGCGCCGGCTTCACCAGGCCAATGAATTCGAGCGGCACAGTATCGGTGCCCTGATGCAGCGCCTGGAAATACGCGTGCTGGGCATTGGTGCCGATGCTGCCCCACACCACGGGAACCGTGGGCTGCTGCACCTCGCTGCCGTCGTCCGGATGCACGTGCTTGCCCAGGCTCTCCATCTCCAGTTGCTGGAGGTAGGAAGGAAGATCGGCCAGCGAATCGACATACGGCACGACCGCGCGGCTGTTGCGGCCCAGGATGTTGCGATTCCAGACTTCCGCGATGGCCAGGAGCACCGGGAGATTGTCCTGCCACGCCGCGGTACGGAAATGATCGTCGGCCTCGGCGGCACCGGCGAGAAGCTCGCGGAAGCCCTGCATGCCGATGGAGAAGGCGATCGAGGCGCCCACGGCGGACCACAGCGAGAAGCGTCCGCCGACGTAATCCCACATCGGGAGCACCTGCGACGCGCCCCACTTCCGCACCGCCTCGACGTTGGAGCTGACTGCGATGAAATGCCTGGCGGTCTTCTTTTCGTCGCCGTCGTTGGCCTTGAGTATCCAGTTACGGAAAACGCCACCGTTGAGCAGGGTTTCCTGCGTGTTGAAGCTCTTGGAGACGAGGATGACCAGCGTGTGCGCGGGATCGAGCTTCTTCATCAGGTCGGTCGCGGCCTGGCCGTCGACGTTCGTGAGGAAGTGGCTGGTAATGCCCTTCACGTGGAACTGTTCCAGCGCGTGGACGGCCAGGCGCGGGCCCAGGTCGGATCCGCCGATGCCGATGTTCACCACATCGGTGACGCCGTCGATCAGGCCGACCGAATGGCCTTCGCCCTTGTGCACGGCATTGACGAGGGCCTCCATCTTGTCGAGCGCGTCCGCGACATCCTTGCGAACTTCGGCCGGCGCCGCGGGATGCCGCGACGCGCCACCGCGAAGTGCGGTATGCAAAACCGCGCGGTCTTCCGACGTGTTGATGTGCTTGCCTTCGAACATCGCATCGCGCGCGGCTTTCCAGCCGGTGCTTTCGATGTACTCGCCGACCGCGTCCAGCGCGGGCACGTCGAGCTTCTGGCGGGAGACGTCGAGAAGGATGGGGCCCATGCGGCGGCGCAGGCGCTCTCCGCGTGCCTCGTCTTGAACGAGGTCACGGAGGTGCGTCTTGGCGAGGCGAGAGGCGTGTTCCTCGAACGAGGGCAACGGGACGTGCTTTGATTCCATGGCTTCCACTTGGCTGCAACGGAGGGAAGACGGAATCTTACCGCAGTGCAGCGTAAGCGGATTGTATGTTCCGGGAGTCGGCGGCCACGGGCCGCCTGTAAGTCGGCCGCCGCGCGGCCTGTGAACCGTAAGTAAGAGCTGATCGTCGCGCGCTCTGCTTACTGTTCACTGCGCGTAGCGCGACTTACAGGCTGGGCGCAGCCCGCCGACTTACGCCGCCTGCTTCGGAATCGCGTGATTCGTGTGCGTGATGATGTTGTTCGAGTCAACGTACACGAGGTCGGGCTGGTACTTGGCCAGCTCCGCTTCGGACAGGCCGACGAAAGCGGCAATGATGATCAGGTCGCCGGTCGACACACGACGGGCCGCACTGCCGTTCACCGAGATGATGCCCGAGCCCTCTTCCGCACGCAGTGCGTAGGTCACAAAGCGCTCGCCATTGCTGATGTCCCAGGCGTGGATCTGTTCGTATTCGCGAATACCTGCGGCGTCCAGCAGGATGCCGTCGATGGCGATCGACCCTTCGTAGTTCAGCTCGGCGTGAGTCACCGTGGCGCGGTGGATCTTGCACTTGAGCATGTTGAGGTGCATGGCGGTCTCTGGGGTGTTGTTGCAAAAAAACGCCCATTCTAACGGAGGGTGGCCCGTCCGTCGTGAGGGCTGCCTCTGTCGGTGCGCTTTATGGGGGAGACGGCCCTGAAACGCAAGTCCCGGGCCGTGAAGGGATTCAGTCGAACGAGAGGTTGTCGATGAGCCGGGTGCTTCCCAGTCGTGCGGCCACCAGGGCGATCAGGCCCTCGCGATCCTCCTCGCCAGGCTCGGCCAGGTCGTCGGCCCGGCGGATCGCCACGTAATCCGGCACGAAGCCAGCCCGCTCCAGGCGTGCCCGGGCGGCCTGCTCCAGAGCCTGCCAGGCATGCCCCTGACGGAACAGCTCGCGCATCTGGACCAGCGTGGCGTGGATCTGTGGCGCGCGGGCACGTTCGGCCGTCGACAGGTACTGGTTGCGGGAGCTCATCGCCAGACCGTCCTCATCGCGCAGGGTCGGTGCGGACATCACCTTCACCGGCAGCGACAGGTCGCGGACCATCCGCTCGATCACCTTCAGCTGCTGGAAATCCTTCTGGCCGAACACGGCGAGATCGGGCTGGACGAGGCTGAAGAGCTTGGCGACCACAGTCGCCACGCCATCGAAATGACCCGGTCGGTGGGCGCCTTCCAGTGTCTCGGTGATGACCGGCACGTGGATGCTTACGCTGGCCGCGGCACCGAACGGATACATGGTGCTGACGTCCGGAGCGAAGAGGATGTCGCAGCCCGCTTCGGCGAGCCCTGCCTGATCTTGGGCCAGCGTGCGCGGGTAACGCTCGAAATCCTCGCCTGGACCGAACTGGGTAGGATTGACGAACACGCTCGCGACCACGCGATCGGCGCGCGCACGCGCCAGCTTCAGCAACGAATGGTGGCCGGCGTGGAGATTGCCCATGGTCGGCACGAAGCCGACGGTCTGCCCGGCGGTACGCCAGCCCCTGATGGCGGCGCGCAGCGCGGCGGCATCGGTCACGGTCTGCATTGGAATGTCCTCAGGTAAAGCTGTGCTCGACGCTGGGAAAGCGCTTTTCGCGCACGTCGGCAACGTAGGCGCCGATGGCGCCCTGGATGGAATCGCGTCCAGCGAGGAAATCCTTGGAAAAACGGGGTCGCTTGCCCGGGGTAAGGCCCAGCAGGTCGTACACCACCAGCACCTGGCCGTCGCAATCGACGCCTGCACCGATGCCGATGGTTGGAATGGACAATTCGGCCGTGATGCGCGCGGCCAGCGCGGCCGGCACGCATTCGAGCACGAGCAGATCCGCCCCGGCGGCCTCGACCGCCTTGGCGTCGGCCAGCAGCGCGGCAGCCGCTTGCTCGGTCTTGCCCTGCACCTTATAGCCGCCGAACTTGTTCACGGACTGCGGCGTGAGGCCCAGATGCGCGCAGACCGGAATGTCGCGCTCGGCCAGCGCAGCGATCACTTCGCAGATACGCCCGGCTCCTTCGATCTTCACCATCGCCGCGCCGCCCTCGGCGACGAGGCGGGTCGCGGCGTCCATGGCGGTCGGGACGTCGCGATCGCTCATGAACGGGAGATCGGCCACCAGCAGCGCGGACGACAGACCTCGCGCCACGGCGGCGGTGTGGTAGACCATGGCATCGACCGTCACGGGCAAGGTGCTCGACCGGCCCTGCACCACCATGCCCAGCGAATCGCCCACCAGCGCCACGTCGACACCGGCGGCATCCAGTTGGGCGGCGAAACTCGCATCGTAGGCGGTGAGCATCACGATCTTCCGGCCTTCCGCTTTCATTGCTTTCAGGCCCGGCACGGTCACCGGCTTGCGCGCCGGCGCACTCGTTTTTTCGACGTACACGCTCTTGTCGCCTCATGGGTAGAAAGACGGATTGTCCGCCTACCCGGCCGCTATCTCAAGGAATCCACGGCGCGGCGCGCAGGCGCGCCTCCCAGGCCTCTTCGTCCAGCCCCTGGTCCGCGTCGCTCGGCGCGAGACGGGCAAGCGTTTCCGGGGTCGCTGCCCGCCGGGCGAAGCAGAGGCCGGCATACCGTTCGTACTGGGCGAGCGTGCGCCGGGTGCCCAGCCACGGCACGGTCACAGGCGGCTTGTTGCCCATGCCGAAGGCCGCTTCCACGGCGGCCATGGCGCGCACACCCAGTTGACCGCCGTCCAGGGCGGTTTCACCGCGAGCGCGCGCCAGCGACTGGTCCTCCCAGACTTTCGGCGCACCCTCGCGGCCGTAGTAGTGCCAGAGCACGTGACGGTGGGGATGAAACAGGTCGTAGCCGTGGGTATAGGCACGCACGGCGAGCGTGATCTCTTCGGTATTGAAGTAATGATCGGGATCGGCCGGCACGTCGCGCACGATGCTGCCATCGGCAAAGGCGAAACCGCCGCTGAAGAATCGCGCGCGCACTGGCCGGGTCGCTGGCGGATGGATGGGTGTGGATCGGGTGCGAACAACGCAAAGCCCACCAAAGGCGACGAAATCCATCTGATGGCTTTCCTCGCAGCGTTCCGGCATACGCTCGCCCGGCACATAGGCCGGCGGATGCCCGACCAGCACGGGGCGTGGATAGGCCGGACAACGCAGGTCTTCGAGCATCTCGATCAGGTCACGATCCCAGTGCCGTGCGAAGCGGTGATGAGAATCGATCTGCAGGGAATAATCCTCATCGCAGAAGCCTTGCTGGGCCATCGCCCGCGCCCAACCACAGCCACGCGATTCGTCCATGGCGTAGTCGAACAGCTGGATCGTGGCGCCCCGCCGGCGCAGCGTATGCCGCAGGCGCCCCTTGAAGACGTCGCGGGTCACGCTGAAGCCGCCATCCATGAAACGCGTGGGATCGTCGAAGGTATCGTGCTGCCAGCAAACGCTTACACGCAGTCGCTGCGGGCTGCTCGCCCGTTCGATCATATCGACCAGCGTGGGCAACAGTTCGGCATCCCGGTAGGCGGGAATCTGCACAAAAAGGGTCTTGCGATCCGCTGCGTCCATGCGCTTCCTTGCACTCGCCTTCCTGGCGTCGGAGCGATGCTACGCCGGTGGCGGGAGCCTAAGGAAGCGGTTCGCAGCCCTGCGTACCAAGCGTTTCCAGCAACGCCGACACGGAGCCTTGTCCGGCAACGACATATCCCTCGTCGATATCCGCCAGAGGCAACAGCACGAAGGCGCGCTCGGCCATGCGCGGATGAGGCACATGCAGACGGTCGTCGTGCAGCGTGACGTCGCCGTAGGAAAGCAGGTCGAGATCAAGCACACGGGGCCCCCAACGCTCGCCATCGCGCACGCGGCCGAAGGCACGTTCGGTATCCAGCAATACGTCGAGCAGACCATGCGGCGCGAGGTCGGTCTCGATCCGGATCGCCGCGTTGACGAAATCCGGTTGCGGCACCGGGCCCCAGGGCGGCGTGCGGTAGAACCGCGAGCGCCCCGTGATCCGGATACCCGAGTGCTCCCCGAGTCGAGCGATCGCTGCATCGAGGATCTGCCGGGTCTCGCCGAGATTGCCCCCCAGGCCGATGAAGGCGCGAACGCTCACGCGCCGCCCGAATCGCCCTTGCCGCGCCCGGCAGGCTTACGCCGACGCCGACGCTTGCGCACTGCGGCAGCCGGGGCGGTCGCTTCGTGTGCGGGAACCCCGCCGCCGCCAAGCGCGGCGGCGAGCATCTCGGGCGGCAACTGCTGGGCATGCGCCCACCACTCGCCCAGTTCGCGCATGCCCGGCGATTCGTGCGCACGCAGCAGCAGGAAGTCGAACGCAGCGCGGAACCGGGGATGCGACATCAAGCGGAAAACACGCTTGCGGTGGATCTGCTCGAAGCGCGGCTGCAGCGCCCAGATTTCTTCCATCGTGAAGGTGAAACGACGCGGAATCGCGACTCGCTGGCACTGCTCGCCCACCACGTGGACCGCCGCGCGCTGCCAGGCCTCGTTGGCGTCGTAACCCTGGGCGATCCAGCCCTGTGCCTGGTCGCGAACCTCGCCCCACAGGAGCACCGCGTACAGGAATGCCGGTGTGACGGACTTGCCTTCGGCGATGCGCGCATCGGTATTGGCGAGGCCCTGCTCCACGAGCGCGCGCAAGGCGTTGTCACCGCGTTCGAGCGCACGCGCCGTGGCGGGGAAGAGGAACTTGAGCAGACCGCAGGCCTCGAGCATCTTGAAGCTCTTGAGGCCATGACCGCCAAGGAACAGCTTCAGCGACTCGTCGAACAGGCGTGCCGGTGCCGCTTCGCCCAGCAGGTGCCCGAGGGTGGCGAAAGGCGCCGCGGTCGCGGGATCGATCGTGAAGCCCAGCTTGGCCGCCAGGCGAGCCGCGCGAAGCATGCGTACCGGGTCTTCGCGGTAACGCTGCTCGGGATCGCCGATCAGGCGCATGCTGCGGTCTTCGAGGTCGCGCATGCCGCCCACGTAGTCGCGCACGCTGAAATCGGAGATGTCGTAGTAGAGGGCGTTGACGCGGAAGTCGCGGCGCACCGCATCCTCCTCGATCGTGCCCCATATGTTGTCCCTGACGATGCGCCCGTCGACGATGTGACGGTCGCCCTCGCCGCCTTCCTCCCCCGTGCCGCGGAAGGTGGCGACCTCGATGATCTCCGGGCCGAACACCACATGAGCCAGCCGGAAGCGCCTGCCGATCAGGCGGCAGTTGCGGAACAGCCCCTTGACCTCGTCGGGCGTGGCGTCGGTGGCGACGTCGAAGTCCTTCGGGTGCCCGCCCAGCAGCAGGTCGCGTACCGCCCCCCCGACGAGATACGCGGCAAAACCCGCGTCGTGCAGGCGATAAAGCACGCGCAGCGCGGCCTTGCTGATGTTCTTGCGGGAAATGGAATGCTGTTCACGCGGGATAATGCGCATTACCGGCGGAACGTCACTCCTGGTATCGGGATTCAAGCGGTCGAAGTCCTGGCGGACGCTCCGGCGTCCGTTCAAGTGGCTGCCCCCACCGGCAAGCGGTGTCGGGATGAATGGGTCAAATGTAACGAATTAGACTCAATTCCACGAGCGGCCCGGAAAGCCATTGCCGCCTGCGCGAATTTGGATATACTAGCGCGCTTCGTACTCTCAGTACGACCCGCTCCCTTCGTCTAGTGGTCTAGGACACCGCCCTCTCAAGGCGGGAACACGAGTTCGAACCTCGTAGGGAGCGCCACTTTATCCGGCATCGAACCCTTCGCATGACCTTTGTCGTCACCGATAACTGCATCAAGTGCAAGTACACGGACTGCGTCGAAGTCTGCCCGGTGGACGCCTTCCATGAAGGTCCGAACTTCCTGGTGATCAATCCGGACGAGTGCATCGACTGCACGCTTTGCGAGCCGGAATGCCCGATCAACGCCATCTACCCCGAGGACGACGTTCCCGCGGGTCAGGAGGCGTTCGTTGCGCTGAATGCCGATCTGTCGAAGGACTGGCCGGTGATTACCGAGCGCAAGGATGGCCTGCCCGACGCCAAGGAATGGGAAGGCAAACCGGACAAGCTCAAGCTGCTGCAGCGCTGAGCCCAAACGCTCCGATTATCCCTATCCAGCCAGCATCGCGGCTGCGAACGTATCAATCGATCAAGGAATGGCCTGGTCTTCCCGCCGGTAGACGAACGTCGCCCGATCGCCGGGCGTTCGCGCCATCGTCAGGCGTATCACCGGCACCCAGCGCCCCGTCGTGACGTAGAAGTCGCGCTGATAGGCCATGGCGCCGGTCGGACCGTCGTGCCCTGCCACGTAGAAGAACGCTTCGATGGGCAATTGCGCGCCCTCGCCAAAGCCCCATTCCTCGATGACCAATTCGTTCTGTTCGGCAAACGACTCATCCTTGATCGCGCGCATGGCAGCGAGGACAGCCTCGAAGATCGCCGACGAACCGGTCGTACCCGATACCACCGTAAATCCGCACTGATGGTTGCGCCGCTCGAACTTGTCCGAGACGACGTTGTAGTGAGCCACCCACGCCGCCGCACTGACAATGCCCTGCGCCTGGCATGGCCCGCTCTGCGTCGGGTACGTTTCATGGGCACCGCATCCGCGACGGTTGCGCTGATCGGTCGCAGCGTCGATCGGAAACGCGCATAGCACTTCCATGTTCCGAAATGGCCTGCCGCCATATTTCAGCACCGGCACCAACAGGAAGCCTTGCGCATAACGATGCGCCACCTTGTTGAACTGGGCATCGCGGCGCATCCAGGAAAACGATATGCCTCCGGGCTTCGGGTTCGCCGCACCCTTTGGATCCCAGACGTGACCCGTGGACGGATACACCGTGCTACGCAAGATCACGCCCGAACAAAGGAACGAGGGCGCGGTGTCGGACCCCGCACACGTGGTTGTCCGCTCGTCGTCATAGCGCGCCTGGATGGTTGCGGCCACGGCGATACCTTCCGCATCATGGTCGCGATGCGCGTCTCGGGAATCGGAAAGCGCGCTGCCGCCAATCGACAGCCACGCGGCCGCCGTCATGACCATGGCGAACCGTCGCAGGGATCGTCCTTTAACCATGGGATCAAGCTCCTGGTGATGGATCTGGCCTTCCCTAGTGATGGCTTGCAGCAAGGTCACGCATGACGCCGCTGCCGGGGTGGCCGGTTGGGCTCTGGGACCGCTTGATCGGCGGTTCGGAATAGAAACGACGCCGGTCCGCCCGGACCGCCCGGAAGGGTCACCTGAATGACCGGAACCCAACGCCTCGTCAATGTCACGAACTCGCTCTGGTTCGCCCTTGCCTGGCTCAATCCGTCCGCAGACCCCGAGAGATAGAAAAATGCTTCGAGGGGAATCTTCGGATCATTCTGTGGCCAGACTCCGATCATGATCTCGTTCTGCAAGCCAAAGTTGCCCAGTTTCAAGCGGATCTGCCCGATAGCCTGGAACGCCAGGTGCGCATTGGCGGTGCCGGGAAGCAACCCAAACCCGCACTGGTTTCCGTAAAAACCCCGGTTGCCGAACTTCGCCGTCCAGGCAGGCTCCCCCCGGATGTTCTGCTCCTGGCAGGGCCCACTGTCGGGGATGCCGGAGTACACACCGCACCCGTCCAACTTTCCGGTGGCCCTTCCCACCGTCGCGGCATCATATGGATACGCACAAAGGGCAAAGAGCTGCGTATAGCCATCCGAAGGCGAGTCGGCGTAGTAGTGCGGCAGGATGATGAAGCCGTTCTTGTAGTTGAAGACCAGGTTACTGAAGCCCGCGTCACGTCGAAGCCAGGAGAACGACACGCCCTTTTTTATCGGCGAAGCAGGATTCGGATTCCAGACATAGAAACCGGGCCCGCGCTGGGTCGCCCTCATCAGAATTCCGGAGCAAAGCAGTACGGGCTTCGGGTCAGGATCCCCCGGGTATTTCGTGCAAGAGGCAAAGGTTTCGTCGTAGCGCTCTTTGAGGTGCCGCGCCACGTCCGCACCGGAGGCAAAACCGTACGGGCCATGCGAACGATACCCCTGCCCCGCACACGCCGCGAGAAGAACGACGGCGACAGCGACGCCAAGGGAGCGCCATGCACGCATGAGTCGAGCTTTCATCCAACACCTCCCTGTGTTGGCCTGCAAATAAACGATCGCTCTATCTACATCGGCACCGCGTCACCAGCATGTGCATGCTCAGTGCTTGGCAGAAGGTATAGAGGCGGTCCGCGTCGCGGGCACCGCCTGGTCCTCGGGTAAGTAGCGGAAGTACGCGTCACTCCCTTCACTCTGCGGCAGAACAATCTGGACGACCGGCACCCAACGCCCTATCACCGCTTTGAAATCTCTCTGATTCGCCATGGCCTCACCGCGCCCTTTCGCGCTTCCGCCGATATAGAAAAAGGATTCCAGCGGCAGGCCAGGATCATCCTTCCGCCACGCACGCAACATGACCTCGTTGTGTAGCTTGTGCAAGTCTGGCCGTTTGAGTTTGGACCTGACTTCCCATCCCTGATAAACGGGCCACACCAGATGGGCATCGAAACTGCACTGACTCCCGTACATGCCACCAGCTCCGTAGCGGGCGATCCACTGATCGGCCTCGGTAATGCCCTGTGCCTGACAAGGTCCGCTGCCAGGGATACCCGGATACGAACCGCATCCATCGTCGCTGCGATTCCATGTCGCTGCGTCATAGGGGAAAAGGCAGAGCGCACTGACCGGGTCGAGACCTGCTTGCCAGGCCTGGTCGGAGGGCAGGAGGGTGAACCCGTTGTCATAGCCGAACACGAGGCCACCGAAAGAGCCTCGCTTGTTCAGCCAGGAAA
>Ga0209674_100513_pt1 | contig 15772 bp, 14 predicted proteins | sample AraplaCvi_mMS_r2_FD_184279 | JGI IMG/M metagenome (GOLD analysis project Ga0209674, IMG submission 184279) | Arabidopsis root microbial communities from North Carolina, USA - plate scrape CL_Cvi_mMS_r2 (SPAdes) (version 2) | ecosystem: Host-associated > Plants > Roots > Endosphere | place: USA... | reverse complement strand
CAGCCGTTAATACCGGTCACACCTTGTCGTCCGCGTTTCATCCTGGCCCGGACACGCTCTCGATGGAATCGTCGCGTTTCCACGGGTCGACGCGGTCCATAGGGGCCGCCGTTGATGCGTGTCAAGCGGCGGCTGCCCCGGCAGCCTAGGCTGGAAACGTGGACGACATCGTCCCGACGCACGCGTTCAGGCTGGGAGGCGGCCATGCAGACCGGACATCATTTCCTACCCGAGTTTCGGCATGCGACCGTGCCGACCTACTTCGTTTCCTACGTGTTTCCCCTGCTCTTGGCCGGCTACGAGGTCTATCGGATCGGCTATTGGGTAAGCCGGCATAGCTGGAATTTTGCACAACTGCCGCAGGCCGGCTACGAGTTCACGCTGATGTTGTTCGTATTTGCACTGCAGGTGATTCTCGACGGGTTGTTCTTCATGACGGCTTGGGTAGGCAAGCATCCGGACGTCGAGCATCGGCTCGCGAACTTGGCGCTCGGCGTTCTGTGCTCGGCACTGGTCATCGCGTTCGATGTCGTCCTTCAGATCGCCACGTTCTGAATCGAAATCTCAGGGACGCCGGCACGACGGGGCACGACCGGTATTCATCAACCATCAACGGATCAAGCAATGAAGCCACCTTACGAACTGGTACTTCAAGGCGTCCCGCGCTCGGACGCGCTCAAGGCGGGAGTCGCCCGGCAAGTGTCCAGACTCGATCGATTCCGGCAGGACATCTCGCATTGCCGGATCAATGTCGTGCTGGACGAGAAGCACGACCATCAGGGGAAACCGTTCAATATCCGGATCGAAGTCACGATTCCCGGACATCAACTGGTATCCAGCAAGGAACGCGACGAGGATGTCTACGTCGCGCTGCGCAATGCTTTCAGCAACGTCACGAGAATGCTCGAAGACACGGGACGAAAGCAGCGAGGCCGCGGGAAACGGCACGATGACCGTTCGGCCACTCCCGCCACGCGATCCGAGGCGCACGAATAGCCACTTTTGCGCGAGCGTGCGCCCCTGGACAGGCGGGCACCGCGCGCGCTCGACCAGCGCAAGTTGCGAAGCGATGCCGCGCTGATCCGATATGCGACCGCCGATCGAATCGTCGAGCTGGATTGATCGAGCAGTGTCGGCGAAGTCGCGGCTGATCTCGTATCGGCGTCACGTTTGCCGACGGCTTTCCATCCGCTCAGTACAGCAGAAATGCTACTCTCTCGGGCGCGAACGCCGCCTTCTGCGCGACGACAACACGCTCGATCTCGTCGATCAACCGCCCCGCATGGCACTGTCAACTTGGCGGCTGCAAGTACCGCTCGGCGAGAACGTAAATGATCCCGTCAGACTGCTGACGGATTCTGGGTGTCACTGGTGAATTCTCGCCAGATTGCGAAGCATGCGGCAAGCTGTTTTCGGTAGAGCGATGCGCGCAGCAGATGCCGCATCAGGGCGAAGTGCTGGCGGATCGGCCCGAAGTTCGACAGAAAGGCCTGAGTGCGCTTCGGGTCGCGAAAGCCCTTGAAGCGCCGCTCGCGTTCGCGGGTCGGCTGATGACTATTTTCGGCGCGGTTGTTCACGCGGGCGGCGGCCTTCACGAACACATGCTTGACGTTGGCGAGCTCCGGGATGCCAGCCTTGGCAGCCGGGTAGCTGCGTAACTGGTCGGTGACGATCTTGCGCGGTGCCGCACAGGAACGCAGCACACGCTGGAAACAGGGCTTGGCTGCGGCCCTGTCGCGCCGCTTCTGCAGCAGGATATCCAGCTCGGCATCGTGTTCGTCGCCCCCCCGCCACAGCAGCCAAGGCTCGCCGCGCAGATTCACGAACATCTCGTCCAGATGCCAAGTGTGTCCAGGCTTTCGCCGCGCAACCTTGACCCGCTGAGCGAAGGCCGCACCGAATTTGTCGCACCACCGGCGGCTTGCCTCGTAGCTGACGATCACGCCGTGTTCGAATAGCAGCTCCTCAATGTCGCGTAAGCTCAGCTGGAAGCGGAAATACCAGCGGACTGCTTGGCTGATAACTGCTGCGAGGAATCGATGGCCGTGGTAGAGCGCTTTCGGTTTCATCGCATCATCTTACGCGACCACGGCCGCCAACGTGACAGCGCCCCCTACAGCCCTGGCTGTCGCTGCACGAGTCAGCGGCCACGCAGCGCGCTTACCGCAAGGAGGCGGAGCGCCTGATCCGGTGGGCGATCGTCGAGCGGGGCGCGGCGCTGTCGTCGCTCACGACCGACAACGCGATCGCGTACTGCGGCTTTCTGCGCTGACCGCCGCCAGGGCCACTTTCGCTTTGAACGCCGCTGAGTGCGTCCGTCGGGTTCTCTTCGTCATCTTTCCGGTTCCCTTGCCTGCATTATCGCTGGTTTAGGCCCCGGGCATTCCACTTACCCGACTGTCCGAATTTGCGCGGCCACCTCTGATCGAGCGGCTTGAGCGGATGCGCGACGGCAGATGAATCTGTCCGCATTTTTGTGGGCGAGGCGCTTGAACAACCCGTTATCTGTATAAGTTTCGACTAAATCAAGCAGACAGCGTCAGATCATCTGACTCAGTTCGCCACTTGTGGTCGTTCGACAGCGCTCTCGGGTGAACATTCGAACGTCAGTTCCGCTCAGCTACCAGACTTGCCCTGTCGAAATATACCGTCCTGCTTCGGCGGCCCAATTGAGAGACTCCAATCTTTCTCCCCGCCAGGGAAGTCGGGGTTGCCAATCAACGACCGGCAAGCTACGAGTTCGCGTCGCGGTGCTGGCTGTCGAAACTTCGCCTCGCTTCTCGGAAGCGGTCAGCATTCTCGACGATCCAGGTCCACAGCGGGACCATGCGACCGAGCAGGTCCATGCCCGTGTCGGATAACTCGTATTCGACTCGAGGAGGCACTTCGTCGAAATCGTGACGGAGCACCAGGCCGTCACGTTCGAGTTGTCGTAACGTGCGCGTCAACATCCGCTGAGTCACCCCGTGCATGCGCCTGCCGATTTCGGCATGGCGCAGCCTGCCGTACACCCCGAGCGTATGGATGACACCGAGCGACCAACGACTTCCGGCGTGTGCGAGCACCTCCCGCCGGAGCCCGTCATCATCGTCTCGCAGGCCGTCGCACACGGTCTGCGAATATTGGAGAAGTTCGTCTCGATCCAACTATCTGACTCCCAGTATCACGCATGTACCTTCTTTCATACACGTCCAGGCACCGCTAGACTGCGTGCAACGCATTCCTCAGCAGGCAAGACGATGAACCAAACAGATCCTAACGCTACGTCTCAAAACATTCTCGTGCTCGGTGCCGGCGAACTCGGCCTCCCTGTGCTACGCAATCTTGCGCGTCGAGCGCAAGACATCGCAGGCGCGAAGATCAGCGTGCTACTGCGCGCGAGCGCCGTCGAGTCCAGCGCACCGGCCAAGCGGCATGATATCGCGGAGATTCGAGATCTCGGGATCGAGATCGTCGTAGGCGATTTCGTGAAAAGCTCCATCGATGAGCTTGCCGCCTTGTTCGCGCGATACGACACGGTAATCGGTTGCGCGGGCATTACAGCCGGAATCGACACGCCGATGAAGTTGGCGCGAGCTGCGTTGCAGGCGGGCATCCCGCGGTACTTCCCGTGGCAGTTCGGGGTCGATTTCGACGTGATCGGCCGCGGCAGTCCGCAGGACATCTTCGACGCACAGCTGGACGTGCGCGAGTTGCTGCGCAGTCAGCACAAGACCGAGTGGGTCATCATCTCGACCGGCATGTTCATGAGCTACATGTTCGAGCCGGAATTCGGTGTCGCGGACATGCAGAACGACGCAGTCCACGCGCTGGGCAGCCTCGACACCGCCGTGACGCTGACTACGCCCGATGATATCGGTGCGCTGACCGCCGCGATCGTGTTCGCCCAACCCCGTATCCGAAACGAGATCGTGTATCTGGCCGGCGACACCGTGACTTACGCAGAGGTTGCCGACAAGCTGCAGGCGGGCCTCGGCCGGCCGTTCAGCCGTTCCGTATGGAGCGAGCAGTATTTGCTGGATGAGCTGGCGCGCGACCCGAACAATATGATGCGCAAGTATCGTGCAGCTTTTGCTCAAGGGCGAGGTGTCGCATGGGACAAGAGTGGGACGTTCACCCAACGCAACGCCATTCCGGTCACCGACGTGGCATCGTGGATCAATGCAAACCTTGTTTCGGGCCGCGGCGAGTAATCGTGAGCCCAGCCATCTAGGCAAACCGTATCGAGGATCGTTCCCCCGAGCAGAAAGCCCGCCTCCGGCCAAAGGGCGCGGGCTCCTGTTTTCCGCACTGACTTCAGCCAAATTCTGCTCGGCGAAGTCGGCGTGTGAAAACGATGTGGCGGCTGGCGGAAGTTGCTTGTTAGCGCTCGTTGGCGACGCGGAGGATTAGATGACGGGTTAGGGTCGAGGCTGTGTGAAAACCCGCGCCGAGCGCACCGGCCGACAAACTCGGCACGCCAGATCGCCGCAGACGGGTTTCGAAGCGGCTCGAGAGGGGTAAAGCGACACCCGAAAGCCGGATAGTTTCGAGTTTTCACACAGCCTCGGTCGGTAGCGGCCCATCCATAAAAGTGCGGGCGTAGGTTTCAGCGTAGCTTTGTGCGTCGACCCTTGTCAGATAATGCGCAGGTACTGCTGCATTATTGGGGTGACGGTTGCAGGTGCTGCTGTGGGTTGCGTGCTCATGTGACCGGGAAAAGTTTCTTTGGCAAGGATTGGGGAGCGGTGACCGCAATGTCGAATTCATCTACACATGAGACCTTCGAATGCCGGTGTGCGGACCTGGAATCCCAATCAGGTTTCTCGAACATCCTGGGTCAAACAACTACCATTGTTTCATTAGGTCGCCGCTGACTCAGTGGCAGTCTGATAGACGAACTGTCCTGTTTTGCATCCGGTTGTCGCACCCAGGACCGGCAACAACGCTAGGAGACCGCCATGCCACAGGGCAACTCCGCCTCCGACTCGTCGTCGTTCAATTTGAGCGATATCGAGATCGAACACCGCTACCGGCTATTCATCGAAGCGGTGGAAGACTACGCCATTTTCATGCTCGATCCGGCGGGGAATGTGACCAGTTGGAATCGCGGTGCCCAGCGAGCCACGGATATTCATCGGATGAGATTATCCGTCGGCATTTCTCCGTGTTCTACACGGAAGAGGACCGCGCCTCTGGCAAGCCCGGCCATTTGCTGGCAGCGGCAGCGTTACAGGGGCGCGTGGAGGACGAAGGGTGGCGTGTGCGCAAGGACGGTAGTCGGTTCTGGGCGAACGTCGTCATCACCGCCATTCACAATGAAAACGGGGGCTTGATCGGATTTGCGAAGATCACGCGCGATCTGAGCGAGCGGCGTCGGCTGGAGGAGCTTGAACGGGCCATTGCGACGTCGTCATTCGTCCAACAAGCACGTGAGAATGAACAGAAGCGCATCGCGCGTGAATTGCATGACGATCTCGGCCAGCAGCTCACCGCGCTGAAGATGACGCTTGCACTTCACGAGACGGAGCTGACTCGGCATGTCCGTCAGGAGGCGCACAAGCTCCGGCCTTCGATCGATGAGATCGCTGGCCTGATTGACGGTATGGCGACGTCGGTGAGGCGCATCGCCGCCGTGACCTGAGACGTTTCTTGTAGCCATCTGGCAAGTGAGTTCTCTTTTATCCTAGAGGCAAGGAGAACTCGATGAAGAAGCGATTTACCGACGAGCAGATCATCCGGATCTTGCGCGAGGTCGAGAGCCGGGACGAGCCGGTGAAGGACCTGTGCAAGCGCCACAACATCTCGGAACAGACGTTCTATCGTTGGCGCAACAAGTTCGGCGGCATGGATGTGGCCGACGCCCGTCGGCTCAAGGATCTGGAATCGGAGAACGAGCGGCTCAAGCGCCTGATTGCCGAGCAATTGCTGGTCATCGACGGCCTGAAGGAATTCAGCCGAAAAAAATGAGCACCCCAACGGGCCGGCGCGAAGCGCTGGAAGTCCTGACTCGGCGGGGTCTCTCGCAACGCAAGGCATGTTGTTATCTGGGGCTGAGTCGCCGGGTGGCCACCTATAGGCTCAAGCAACCGGAGAAGGATCGGAGCCTGGGCGAGCGGCTGATGGCGGCCGCGCAGGAAGTGCCGCGCTTCGGCTACCGGAGGATGTCGGCTTGGCTGGCGCTGGGCGAATCGCGCGTGCGGCGAATGTGGCGAGCCTTGCAGCTCAACATTCCACGGCGGCGTCCTCGCCGCCGTCGTTGTGGCAACGACATTCGCCTGCCCGGTGCGACACAACCCAACTCGGTATGGAGCTACGACTTCGTGCACGATCAACTGGTAGACGGGCGGGCGTTGAAGATGCTTTGCGTGATCGATGAATACACCCGCGAGTGTCTGGCGATCGAGGCCGGCGCCAGCCTGCGGTCGCAGGACGTCATCCTGACGCTGTCGCGACTGATGCGGCTGTACGGCAAGCCCGCGTTCATTCGGTCTGACAACGGCGCCGAATTTACCGCTGCCAAGGTCATGCGCTGGCTGCGAGATGCTGCCATCGGTCCTGCCTTCATCGCACCGGGCAGTCCGTGGCAAAACGGGTTCGTCGAGAGCTTCAACGGCAAGCTGCGTGACGAATTGCTGAACCGGGAATGGTTCCGCAGCCGCGCCGAGGCCAAGGTGCTCATCGAACGCTGGCGACAGTTCTACAACGAGCGCCGGCCCCATAGCGCACATCGCTATCAACCTCCCGCCACGGTCCGTCGAGCCTGGCTGGATTCCGATAATATCGACGCGAGACTCACTGCCTGACTGGCTACAAAATTCCACCGCAGGTCAAATACACGTAGTAGGCACCTGCCGCAATCCACGGGGTTTCGCGTCGATACTGATAGATAGTCATGGCAGGCTCCTGTTAACTCTGCAGCGTAGTGGATTGAGTAGCGTCACACAGAGCCTGGTATCGGCGACGGAGGTGACTCGCAGTCTTTTGGGCACAATTGAAGTGCTCCCGGATACCATCGACCGTCGGACGAACCTTGCCATTGGCAACGTCGTCAACAAGCTGCAATAGTCGTCTATCGACCTCCTCGACGACTTGCGCGCCAACATCGGGAGTCACTATGTCAGTATCAGACGGTTGCTCGCGACTACCCGCAGTTGCGCCTGCGACGACCGGAGCGACCACTGCACCCATGTGTCGGCGACCACTCCCAAATGTTAAGTACCAACAAAGGCCCCCAGTCAGATCGAGCACGCCCGCACAAACGAGGGCGAGCAGCAGGTTCAGCGTCTGCTCATCAACCCCAGTCACATGCGAAAGTCGTGCAGTCGTGGGATCTTGCCGCATCGAGTCCCGCAGCCGTTCCTGCAAGTCAGCCCGACGATCGATTTCAGCTTCGCGGCGATAGGCTTGACGCTCCTCAACCCAAAGCCGCTGGAGCTTGGCGTCGAGTACGTCGTGACGCTTACGCTGCATCTGGCAGTCGGAAGTGCAGTGCTTTGAGTCGTTGGTAGCCATCTCTGTCCGAGCGCGCTCGATGTCCACGGCAATCGCCATCAAATCGCGCGTTAGCACCGGCTCCTTTTGCGGAACGACAGACGAAACCTCAGCAGCGTGCACACGCTGGCTTCCGGCATCGCTCTGAGTCGTGAGGAAAAACGACACCTGACCATAAAGCGTCACGACGAAGCTCGCCGCGCAAAGTGCAAACGCGCAACAACGGATGGAAATGGATCGTCCTCGCCCTAAAGCAGGAAGCAAATGGATTCCCATGACCGCCGCCACTGCCAGTGCGACGCTGGCCGACTGCTCCTGCAGTCCTACTGCTCGGTGCAAGCCAGATAGCACTGCGATACCGACCGAGGTCGCCGTGGTAAGAAGTGCGAGAGCCAGCGTCGTTAGCGCACGAGACTGCGCCCAACCTACTGCTGGTAGAAAACCGCAAGTCTTCATAGCACCATGATCAACATCCATTTCTGAATTCAAGTACGTGTTCACGGTAAATCCTTTTCGTTCGTCCGCCGCGATTCGATGAAATAGCCGGCATCTGCCGGAGTTTCAAGCTCAACGGCGGGCATACGCCGCCCGTCAGCACTTGATGGCGCTGAACAGGCGAACGGTTCAATCGGAATTAACAGCCGGGAAAATATTGCGGCGACAGGCGGATGAACTTGGCACTCCCGCGGCTGTCCAGCGACACCCAATGGGCTTGACACAAGGCGTGCAGCGCCCGCTTGCAGCGGGCTTCGTCGAGACCAAATCCGGGGGCCATGTCCGAGAGCTCTCGTCTCGCGACAAACGGACGGCGGTACCGGAGAACATGGACACGTAACATGTGCACGAGTATGTCAATGTCCTGCTTGTCTGCTGCTGAGGGTTCTTTCGAGCGCGAAATCACCCGGCTCGTCTCCTGCGCCAACCAGAACCCCAGCTCAGCAGCAACCCGCATCGTTGCATCCGAGATCAGTCCGTCATCGCCTTCGAAGCGATGAAGGACGCCAGCGATTCGCGTCATGAGAACGGGAAGCCTCAGTAGATACGGCTCCATTTCAGGCAATTGTCCGGCGCTCCAAAGCCGCGCCCTGATCATGTGCGGCATGCTATCGAGCATGCGACCTGCGGCCTCGGAAAACTCAAGAACTATCGGGTCGAAGGTGCCATCGCTACGCATGCGCTTACGCGCATCACGTGCCAACGAGACGACGCGATCGTCATATTCCTCGAGTGCAGCTTTCTCCAGCGTGTGCCCGCTCGGTGCGACCATCGGGCTTCGAGACGGCACGTCCAGAAGCTGGACACGCGACAGAAAACCAGTCTTGAATGCGTTCGCGCCATGCCTGTGCAAGTACTCGAACAGAGGGCCGGGCTGCGTCGCGATGACCATCGAAAGGAATGCCTGTGGGATTGACTCAGTACCTGTGGAAATTCGCTCGTTCTTCGCAAGACGTGCGTCATGCAGCGTGCAAAAGTCTGCAAAGGCGTTTGACAGCTTGCTTGTCAAAAATCGAACGCCCTCGTCAAGCACAATCCCAGCGGATGGCCACGTGGTGTGCAAACGACGACGCAACGCCTGAATAGTTGCGTCCTCTGCAAGCCATGACGCGGTGCGCGGTGGTTGGGGCTCCCCGGGAAGTAACGCACTCAGTCGTGCACTGAGGTAACCAGGATCCTCCCCAGCCGCAATTGCCTCGTCGATTTCGCGAGTAAGCTGGCGGACTTGCGACCTCCACACGACTCGTTTCGCTCGGTAGTGGCGACGAAGCTGCGCGCCGCCTTCTTTCGCCTCGATCTCCGCCTGCCCGAATGGTTGCGACAAGCGCGTGAGCACCGTTGATTTTCCGCTCGCTGGAGGCGCACTGACAATGAAGTAGCCCGTGAGCGGCGATAGCGTTCCGTTTCTCAGGCGAACGAACGCACCATCCTGACATGCGAAGGTAGTCATTCCGAGCAACAAGAACAGCGTCAGTTCATCCGCCGCGCAGCAGTTGTGTCGAAGCTCGTCGAAAACCCGCTGGAAGCGCGTACCAGCAATTTGCGGCAGGCCGGTTCCGACATCCGTATCCACGCCAGGAAGAAGGTATCCGTTCATCACAGAGCCTCCCCGCGCAGAAATTTCGCCACGGCGTCGGCACTCCACATGAGCCGCCGGTTCGGAAGCTTGATAGGCTTCAAGCCGAAATATGAGCCCGTTTGCGACCAGCGCTTTCGCACCGTCTGCGGCTCAATCCCAAAGACGTGAGCGACCTGCTCTGTCGTAAGGCGCGGCTCAAAATGTGGAGATGCACAATCGCTGGTAACGCGCGCGTGATTTAGCGCGCTCTGAGCCCGAACATCAAAATCTCCTTGCTCGATGCACGCCAAGTTTTGGCTTACACCCTTGCACCGCTTATCAATTGAAGTCATTTGTGACCTCTCAAAACGATCACTGGTCACAGCAGCAATCTACGTTGAGTGAGGTCCGAAAAATCCCTGCAGCCTGCGTATCGGACAATGTCACGCAGATGCCTGTTGAAGACGCAAAGCCCCAGTGACCGCAACGGACAAAGAAGCGGTGCAACGGCAACAACTAGTCAACAACAATGGGATATAAGGGCGTGCAGTGACACTCTCGATCGAGCGTCCGCCCGACAAGAGGCATCCGAGGCGCAAAAAATTTCATGCGTATTCGGACAATGCTGACCATCAGCGGCCAGCTTCACTACAGCTAAGCAGGTAGGATGTTTTGGCTATTAGCCTCAACCCTAATGGGTGTATTTGCGATGCTTGGGTGTCTTGATACTAGAGCGGCAACCTGTGACGGAGCGGCTGGCAAAATTCTACATCAATTTGTTGCTGCATAGGGCTTCGAGCATTGTTGATCAATGCTCGCCGTCAAGAACACCAGCGCGACATCATGTAAACCGTCCCGAGTTTTATGGGGGCGCCAACTCTTGAGAGTCTGAAGCTGTAGCAGTCCGGCGTGGCGGTCAATCACAAGCAGGTTAAGCGGCTGTATACGGAAGAGAAGTTGCAGGTGCGCTACCGCAAGCGCAAGAAGGTGCCAGTATCGGATCGTAGGCCGCCGATCAGGTCGATCCCCGAACCGGCGAAGGCCGCGTGTGAAAACGGCTACGCCCACCCAGACCTCGCCGGAAGCCACCGCATGATTCCCCTCGACATCGCACCCGTTTCATGGTGTGTACGCCGCCACGCGATGCCCGCTCGACGCGCACGGTCGCACGCTCGACGAAACCGCGCTCGCCCGCCATCTCGACGAAGTCGCATCGGTGCGCGGCATCGTCGGCCTCCTCGTCAACGGGCACACCGGCGAAAACCATGCACAGCACAGCCACAGTGATTTCACGCTTTTCGAAGGACGGCAAGTGACAAGGCGTGTGAAGAAAGTGATGCTGCATGGGCAATGGCTCGTCGACGATGGCGCGTGGGTCGGCACAACAGGATGCGGACGGTTTGTCGCACGGTACGAGCTCGGCACGGGCGGATGATCACGACATGCCAATGTACGAGATACATGCCCCGGTTGCGGTGTATTGGACGCGCGCCGCACCGTCTCCGAACGAGATATTCCTGCGTGCCGCTCACGATGCGGGGAACATGCGCCGCGTGTCAGACTGACGCTCCCGTCGACATTCCGGTCGAATCATGACGCTTCGCACAAAGACGATGGTGATGCGTATCTAAAGCCTCGATTCGATTGTCCTTGTTGCAGGTCGTAGTCTTTTACCGTTTTCGCATCCCCCGTGGGCGAAGCGGTTTCGCCGTCACACCCCTCAATCACAAAAAGCCAGCTAAGGCACCGGTGAGCGCCAACGAACGTGCTATGCGGGCTTCGTCCAAATGAGCGCGCCATTCCTCGAGTATGCGCACACACAGTCGCACCAGACAGCGCACCTGCGGCGATCGGCGTTGATATAAGTTCCTCCAGAACGCCTACACGGCGCCTACACATGAGGAATGAAACAAAAATTTATCGAGGGAAACGAACGCAATACATTGAAAATATTATTTTTTTAAGAATCATCCAACCCTAAACATCCGGATCCGGAATCCGCGCCGACTGAATCACAACCAGCGTGTCCCCTGCCTCGATCCTGCAAGGCGGGTCCTCGTAGAACGAAAAAATCTTCCCGCACCGATCGAGCCCGACGACGATCGCACCCGGCACGACGTTCGTCATGCAGCCGACCTCTTGCGGCATCGCCTCGCGCTCCAGCAGCGTCGCGCGTCCGCGCGTCGACAGCATGTCGTTCACGAACGGCACGATATAGCGGCTATGCACGGCGTCCGCGAGCAGCAGCGCGCCGATCTTCGTCGACGACACGATCACGTCGGCGCCCGCCTGCCGCAGTTGCCGCTGGTACAGGTTCTCCTGGATCCGAACGACGATCTTCGTATCGGGCGCGATGCTGCGCACCGACAGCGTCAGCAGGATCGCGGTCGGATCGTCGGTCACCGAAATGATCACCGCCTTCGCCGAACGCACCTGCGCCTGCTGCAGCAGATCCTCGTGCGCGGGATCGCCGAGCAGCCCGGTCACGCCGAGCGACGTCGCGGCCTCGAGCGCCTGCTGCTGCGAATCGATCACGATGACCGTCGCCGGATCGACACCGCTCTCGAGCAATTCGCGCACCGCGATCGAGCCCGACAGGCCATAACCGCATACGACGATGTGATCGGACAATTGCTTTTGCAGGCGTTTCATGCGGAATTCCTCGACGACGCGCTGGATCACGAACTGATAGGCCGTGCCCAGGAAAATGAACCAGATGACGATGCGGATCGGCACGATGAAGAACGCATCGATGAGACGCGCCCGTGCGGTGACGGGCACGATGTCGCCGTAGCCGACCGTCGCGACCGTGACCATCGTGAAGTACACGAGATCGGCGACGGTCATCGGCGTGCTCTTGGTCGAATCGCGCAACCCGTCGCGATCGAGATACAGCACGAGGAACGCGAGCGTGCACAGCAGCGCGACCGCGCCGAGACGGAACAGCAGCGTGCGGCGCGGCGACGTCGCACGACGCGTGAACAGCGTGCGCGCGCGCGGCGCCTGCCACGGGTTGCGCGCGCGGCGCAGGCGTGAGCGCAACGAGCGGCGCTGGGCGGAGGGCGATGCCAACGGGGAATCTCCTGAAGGATGCGGGCTCGATTCTACGATGGGTCGGCCGCGACCGGCCGACGTCATCACATCGATTCATCCGTTACAGCATGCTGCGCGGCCGCACCATCGTCCCGTCGACGAAGCGCTGCGCGCGAAACGCCGACAGGTCGAGCGACGGCGCGCCGGTGTCGATCCATTCGGCAAGCAGCCGCCCGACGATCGGCCCCATCGCGAAACCGTGGCCGCAGAACCCCGTCGCAATCGCGAGCCCGGACGGCGTGCCCGGCGCATCGATCACCGGAATGCCGTCGGGCAGCACGTCGATCAGGCCGGCCCAGGCCTCGACGATCTGCGCGTCCTTCAGCGCGGGAAAGATCGTCTTGAGTTTCGCGAGTGCACGCGGCGCATGCGCGCGATTCGGCTGCGGCTGCGGATCGCGCGGCTCGATCGGCCCGGTCGCACCGTTGATGCGCGCAAGCGCATCGCGCCAGGCAGCCCCGTTCACGTGCAGCCGGAATTTGTCGCGCTGCGACCAGAATTCCGGCCAGAACAGGCTCAACCCGCGCAGGTGGCCGAGCGTCAGGTCGACGTCGACCTGCATGTCGTCGGCGAGATTGATCGCGCCGTTCTTGCGCTGCCGGATGCCGAGGCCGTGCCCCCACACCGTCGACGCCGACACCGGCGGCACCACATTGGTGCGCATACAGGTGCCGCGGACGGCCTGCTGCGGCAGCCGGATGCCGACGCCGTCAAGCAGCCGGAAGCTGGTCGCGCCCGCCGCGCAGATCACGCGCCGCGTGCGGATCGTGCCGCGCTCGGTCACGACGCCGACCACCGCGCCGCCGGCCGTCTCGATCGCGGTCACGCCGCAGCCTTCGAAGAAGCGCGCGCCGGCCTCGACGGCACGCGCGGCGAACGCGGCAGCCACCCGGCGCGGCTCGGCCTGCCCGTCGGTCGCGGTATACAGCCCGCCGAGCGTGCGTGCCTGCGACGAAAGGCCGCTGACGCGCTCGTCGATCTGCGCGCGCGTCAGCGTGCGCGTGTCGAGTCCGTGCTCGCGCGCGACCGCGAGCCACGCGTTGAACGACGCCCAGTCCGTTTCGTTGTCCGCAATATAAAGACAGCCGCCCTGCCGCCATTCGAGATCAAAACCGAGGGTTTCCTCTAACGCTTCCCAGATCCGCATACCGGCCATCATCAGCGGCACCTCGGCAGCTTCCCGGCCCTGCTGCCGCACGAAGCCCCACGCCCGTGTCGACTGCTGCCCGGCGATTCGCGACTTGTCGAGCACGACGGCCTTCAGGCCGCGCAGACCCAGGTAATACGCGGCTGCGCAGCCCATGATGCCGGCACCGGCGATCACGACGTCGGCGTCGGCCGGGAATGGCGTATCGCCCAGGGTCAGGGCATCGTGCAGCGGATAGGTGGTCGTCATTGTTTCCTGTCAGGGGTTAATGCATCCGGATACGGGCGGCGGTGGTAACGTCGTGACACACCTTTCACACAAACGCACCTTTCACGACGCTGAATAACGACCATTTTGCGGTAAAGTTATCTTTTCCGCGCGTGGCCGGTCGGCTCGCCCCTGGACGTCACGAAGACTGTCCGTCGAGACTGCCGCAAGGCGTCGTTCTGAACGTCACGATCCGTTCCCGTAGCATGACCACTGAAGCAATCACCACGGATTCCCTCGCGGTTGCCGAGCGCGTGCGCGAGCTGATGACCCGCAACGGCATCGGCAAGCGCCAGCAGACCACCGAGCTATGCCGCATCCTCGACCTGAGCTTTTCGCAAGGCCATCGTAAGCTGCGCGGCAGCAGCCCCTGGACGCTCGCGCAGATCAAGAAAGTCGCCGAAGCGTACGGCGAACCCGCCGCCCAGCTGTTCGGCGCGCAAACGCTCGACCCCGGCATGGTCGGCGCCTATTCGCAGGAGGCCGTACTTTATGCGGGCGTCGCCGAGATTCCGTGCACCGCATGGATCGGCGCGCCGCTCGAAGCCGGCGCGCGCCCCGAATTCGTCGCATATGAGCAGAACGGCCGCTGGCGCGTGCTGCGCCACACCGGCGTGCTGTACCAGAACGCGTACGACGTGCACAAGATCGAGATCTATCCGCGCCGCGCGGAGAGCGACAAGCTCGTCGTCGCGGTGATCGACCCCGATCGCGTCAGCGCGACCGAGCTGTGCCGCTATCTCGAACGCCAGGGTTTCGCGACGGCCGCATTCGACGGCCTCGCGCCGTTCGTCGACGCGCTGCAGGGCCAGGCGTTCGACGCGGTCCTGACCGAATGGCTGTTCGACGACAGCACGGCCGCCACCGCGATCAAGGCCGTGCGCACGTCCGACAACCCGGGCGCGCCGATCTTCGTGCTGACGGGCGACCTGCTCACCGGCCGCGCGAGCGAGGCCGACATCAGCGAAGTGATCCGCGCGTTCGACGTCGTCTGCTACGAAAAACCCGCGCGCATGGCGATCCTCAGCGCCGATCTCGCGAAACGGCTCGCACGCGGGTAACGTCCGCCGGCCGTTCCCCGTCCGGACGGTCATCGTCCGCGCGGCGCGGCGGTCGTGAACAGGGTCGTGGATCAGTACAATAGCCGCACCCGTTCACGCCCACGCCGGCATCCGCCGCCCGACGCCATGGCCCGCCTCATCCCCGACGACTGGAAAAGCCTCGCCGCGACCGGCGCGGCCGAACGCGAGCGCGAAACGCTCGCGGCCCTCGAACACGCGCTGCCCGACGGCTACACCGTGTATCACGGCGTGCACTGGACGCGCGCCGACCAGGCGTTCTCGGTGTTCGGCGAGGCCGCGTTCGTCGTCGTGAGCCCGGCCGGCCGCGTGCTGCTGATCGAGCAGAAAGCCGGCTTCCTGCGCGAAACGCCGAAGGGGCTCGTGAAGGTCTATCTGCAGAAGGAACGCAACGTCCCGATCCAGCTCGCGCGCACGCAGGAAACGCTGCACCGGCGCCTGACGGCCGCGCTCGGCGCGGGTGTCTACGGCGTCGAGGCGCTGCTGTACTGCCCCGACTACTCGATCCGCGACGCGTCGATCGCCGGCGTCGCGGCCGACCGCATCGTCGATGCGTCGCGCAAGGCGCAGCTCGCGCAGGTGATCCTGCGGATCCTGCCCGAGGACGACGAGCACTTTCCGAACGCGCCGAAACTCCACCATTTCCTCGCGGACGAGCTC
>Ga0209674_100512_pt1 | contig 15884 bp, 8 predicted proteins | sample AraplaCvi_mMS_r2_FD_184279 | JGI IMG/M metagenome (GOLD analysis project Ga0209674, IMG submission 184279) | Arabidopsis root microbial communities from North Carolina, USA - plate scrape CL_Cvi_mMS_r2 (SPAdes) (version 2) | ecosystem: Host-associated > Plants > Roots > Endosphere | place: USA... | reverse complement strand
GTAGGCAGCGGATCGAACTGCGGATGGGCCTCCTCAGGCATCATCGGTGCTTTCGGCGGCCCCATCAGATACCCGATTTTGCCGTTTACCCGACGAGGTGGAACGAAACGTGCCGGCGTCTGACCTTCACCTGCCTTGCCGACGCTCGCATACGCGACGCCTAGCGGCACGTTGGCCACGAACGTCATGGCCGCCTGACCAAGACCACGTTTTCTTGCTTCGCTCGTCCTTCCACGGAATCCTTCGTCGAGTCCGGTGCCCAGGCCCACAAGACCCGTCCCCAACTGAACGGGAATGGCCAGCGGAGGCAGATAGCCGATAGGGCCTAGCAACGCTGCCGTGCGATTGAGCGTCGTGCGCCATCCCTCCCAAGCGGTACTGGCGAGAATGCGGGCATCCTCGCGCATGCGGTTGTCGACCTGCGCGCACAGATCCACAAAAACGTCGCCCGCCATTACCGCATCGGCATGGTCGATCGCGCTGGCATCCGCTTTCCACTGGCCTTTTGCGATGTTTTCCAGCCCATGCTCAACGCCGGTCCAGAACGTGCCGTCCTGGCGGTCGTAGCGAGAGAAGCGCGAGAGCAGCGCATCCAGTTTCCGTGCGTCATCCGTCTGCGCCAGCACCCATTGACGCAGCTTCTCCTCGTTGGCGAATTCCAGGAAGGGCTCGGCAGCCCCTGGCAAGTAGAGAACTTCGCTTCCATCCGAGGCGACGAAGCGCAGAAGGTCAGTAGCGAAGTATCCATTGATATCCAGCCGGCGCACCGCTCGCCCGCCTGGTGCCCGGCTCCCGTCACGGAGCTGCGCAAGCGTGATCGCTCCTTCGAGAGGCACGCGTGGCGCACCCTCGCGCATGATCTGCGCATAGGCTTCCTGGGTAAGCTTTCCCTTTACACGTGCCTCACGGGCCTGCTGGACGAAACGATACCGGGCGAGAACCGGCCATTCGTCTCGATTTGCCGCCCAATAGGCGTCCATGTCGGCATGAAGCTTGCGGACGTAGGGCAGTTCGGAGAACACGCCATCCGCCTCGAAGGCGCGGACAACCTGGGACAGAACGAGGTCGCTCGGCCCAGCGAACCCCTTGCCGACAGCAAACACACCAAAGGCCTCGTCCAGCGAACGGGCATCCTCGCGTACTGTCTCCACAACATTGCCTCTGGCGAAGAACAGGTTGTAGATGTAACCCGGCCCGGTGTGGCTCCAAAGATAACCGCCGATGCTTGAAAAACACTGTCGCACGCTGCGGCAGTGACGGGCCTGCTCGATGAAAGCGAGCGGGCCCGGGCTGGCCTGCCCACCTGTCATCACGCCGCCCACGGTGTCCGCCCATGCCGCGAAGGTCGAATGCCGGTCGTGCTCCGGAAACGCCTCCATGAGTGCGTCGGTGAGCGGCATGGTGTGGTCGGGCTTCCCCTGTGCCCAGTCCTGGGACGTGGCGAAATGCGCGACCACGTACGCGTCGCCGTCCACGCCCAGTCGTTGAAGAAGGAGTGCCTTGGCGACGCTACGGGCGTCCGGTATCGGCAACGCATGGGCCTTGGAGGCCATCTCCCAGTAGGCGCGCGCATCCGCCTGCATGCGGAAGCCGAGTGTCGAATCCGGAAGCGACAACGGCGTTCCTGGCGTGTGCCCGACATCGTCGTGGTCGGCCGAGTTCGGATGATCCTCATCGGCGTAGTAGGTAATCGTCGTATACGCCTGTGCTGTGCTCGCCGATAGCGCGGCTACGACAAGCCCCGCCAGAAGACGGGAGCCGAACGGAAATCCTTTCATGATGGTGACCTTCCTTGAGACTGGCGCGCACTTTAGTGGGCCATGCCCAACCGCGCATGCTCCGGCTCGCCCGTCACAGCGCGGGCCGAAAGCCAATAATGCGTAGGCTCATCTTGGCGGTCTGTAGCGGTCCGCCGATTGCTATAGCCGCTGCTCGGAAAAGCGGTTCGGCGCATGAATGTCCAGTCGGCCGGCCAGATACTCGTTGAAGGCGGCAATCGGGACGCCGTAAGGGGTGGCAACGTGGTCGGATTCGACGATCTCGCTGATGGCCTTGGCATAGGCCGGATTCGTGGAGTCGATGATGTAGATGTCTCTGGCAGGAATGTCCGCGGGGAAGTGAACTTCTTCGAGCGCCTTATCCGCCCAGGGCATGTCGTTGTCGGCTACCGCGGCGACCTCGCGTCCATGCGTCCAGATCACGTACTGATGGAATTCCCCGAGATGCGCGTTCACGGAAGCCTCGGGCCAGCGCTTGAAGACCAGATTGCTGCCCCGCAGGGAGCGACTACCGATCGTTGCGATGTCATCCAGCATGGGATCCACATCGAAGAACTCCCGCGACGGTCCGAAGCCACCGTTGTTCAGCAGGCTCATCGGCGAGCGGGAGTCCACGCGAAACACCAGCGCCCGATCGGTCGACACCATGAAGCCGCGCGCATTACGCGTGGTCGTAGGCGTTTCGACATCTCTCAGTTGGCCATGAAGATCCTTGATCGCGTTCTTTTTCAGATCGATGATCGCGGTGATTTGATCGGCGCTGTTCTCGGGCACGGCCAGAACCACATAGCCATCCTCGCGCACCTCGGCCTGAAGGTCGCTCGGTACCCACCGGCTACTCGTGGGCAACGGATCAAGTCGGATAGGGGGTTCAATGGCGAGACGGGCCGGCGGTGCCCGCAGCGACGTCGGTGGCCCTACCAGGTAACCGATATTGCCGGTCCTCTGCTCTGGTGGAAGAGAGCGTGCGGGCGCTTCGCCACCACTGCCCTGCCGGGAACTGGCAAAACCCGCTCCGAGCGTCACGTTGGTAACGACCGCCATGACAGCGTGCCCGAGGCCGCGCTTTCGCGTGTCGTTCGTCCGTCCGCGGAATCCTTGGTCGAGCCCCGTCTCAAGTCCGACAAGACCCGTGCCCAACTGGATGGGAATGGCCAACGATGGCACGTAGCCTAAGGGACCGAGCACCGTCGCCGTGCGATTGAGCGTGGTGCGCCAGCCCTCCCATGCCGTGCTGGCAACCACGCGCGCGTCGTCACGCATGTGCTTTTCTACCTGCGTCCGCATGTCCACGAAGACATCGCCGGCAATCACGCCATCGGCATGGTCGATGGCGCTCGCATCGGGTGTCCATAGCCCTTTCGCGATGTTATCGAGCCCGTGCTCGACGCCTGTCCAGAACGTTCCGTCCTGTCTGTCGTAACGCGAGAATCGTGAGAGCAGCGCATCCAGCTTCCGCGAATCCCGTGTCTGGGTAAGGACCCATCGACGCAGTGCTCCCTCGTTGACGAACGATACGAAAGGCTCGCTGGCACCTGGCATGTAGAGGATTTCGCTTCCATCTGCCGCCACGAAACGAAGTATGTCCGTGGCGAAATATCCGTTGATGTCCAGACGACGCACGGCTCGTCCACCTAGCTCCCGTTGTCCATCGCGGAGCTGCGCGAGCGTGATTGTTCCATCGAGAGGCACGCGCGGCGCCCCCTCTCGCATCACCTGCGCATAGGCTTCCTTGGAGAGCTTTCCCGTTCTGCGCGCCTCGCGGGCCTGCTCGACGAAACGATAGCGGGCCATGACAGGCCAGTCTTTCTCGCTCGTCACCCAATAGGCGTCCATCTCGGCGCGAAGCTTGCGCACGTACGGAAGCTCCGAAAAAGCGTCGTCCGCTTCGAACAAGCGGACGATCCGCGACAAGGCGAAGTCGCTATGCCCGGTGAATCCCTTGGCGACGGCGAATACCCCAAAGGCCTCATCCAGAGGACGGGCGTCCTCGCGTACCGTCTCCACCATGTTGCCTTTGGCGAAAAACAAGTTGTAGAGGTAACCCGGTCCGCTGCGGCTCCACAGATAGCTACCGAGGCTGGAAAAGCACTGCCTGGCGCTGCGCCACTGGCTCGCTCCTTCGATGAAGCCAAGCAGCCCGGGACTCGCCTGGCCACCCGAATTCACAGTGCCCACCGCATCCGCCCATTCGGCAAACCTCGTATGCCGGTCGTGCGCCGGAAACGCCTCCATCAGCGCATCGGTCAGCAGCATGGCGTTGTCGGGTCGCCCCTGCGCCCAGTCCTGAGGCGACGCGAAATGCGCGACCACGTAGGCGTCGCCATCCACGCCCAGGCGCTTCTTGAGCAAGGCCTTGGCGACCATACGGGCATCCGGCACGGGCAGCGCCTGTACCTTGGTGGTCATGCTCCAGTAAGCGCGCGCATCCTCCTTCGTAGTGAAAGCTACCGTGGTTCTTTGAAGCGCCAACGGTGTTCCTGGCGCCGGCACGGCATTGGCTCCGTCAGCGAGGCCAGGGCGAGTTTTGTCCTCGTGATACGCGCCCGTCGTGTGCGCAGGCACTGTCCCGGCCGATAGCGCGGCCACGACCATGGCAGCCAGGAGCCGAGGCTTGAGGGGAAATCCTTTCATGAGGGTGACCTTCCTTGAGACTGGCGCGCACTTTAATGACGCGGGCCCGACCGCGCAGGCACCCCAAGGCGCGACAAAGCGCAGCCAGCAGGCCTGGAATGTGTCGGCGCCGCCCAGGGGGCCCGTAGCGGTCCGCCGACTGCGACGGCTGGCATATAATCGACGGCTGCCCCGCCGCCCTCAGGAACACCCCGCATGTCCCACGCCACGCTCACCGCTCTTTCGCCGCTGGACGGTCGCTACGCCGCCAAGGCGGCGCCGCTGCGCCCGATCTTCAGCGAATTCGGCCTGATGCACCGGCGCGTGCACGTGGAAATCCACTGGCTGCTGGCCCTGGGCGCCCATCCGGGCATCGTGGAACTGCCGGCATTCCCGAGCGATGCGGCCGACCGCCTGCTCGCTATCGCGAACGACTTCTCGGCCGAGGACGGCGAGCGCATCAAGGCCATCGAAGCGACCACGAATCACGACGTCAAGGCCGTCGAGTACTTCATCAAGGAAAAGATCGGCAACGATCCGGCGCTATCCCAGGCCAAGGAATTCGTGCATTTCGCCTGCACCAGCGAGGACATCAACAACCTCGCCTACTCCCTTATGCTCCACGATGCGCGTGAGGCCGTACTGCTGCCGGCGATCGATCAGGTGATAGCAACGCTGCGCGCGCTCGCCCACGACCATGCGGGTCTTTCGCTGCTCTCGCGCACGCATGGGCAGACGGCGTCGCCGAGCACCATGGGCAAGGAGATAGCCAACGTGGTCGCGCGACTGGAGCGCCAGCGGCGCCAGCTCGTGGCAATCGAAATCCCGGGCAAGATCAATGGTGCCGTGGGCAACTACAACGCACACGTGATCGCGTACCCGGATGTGGATTGGCCCGCACTGGCATCGCGCTTCGTCGACGGGCTCGGGCTCGTCTTCAATCCCTATACCACACAGATCGAGCCGCACGACGGCATCGCGGAATTCGCAGACGTGCTGCGCCGGATCAACATCATCCTGATCGACCTGTCCCGCGACATCTGGGGCTACATCTCGCTTGGCTACTTCCGCCAGGCGTTGAAGGCCGGCGAAGTCGGCTCGTCCACCATGCCGCACAAGGTCAATCCGATCGACTTCGAGAACGCCGAAGGCAATTTCGGTCTTGCGAATGCCCTGCTCGGCCATTTCGCCGAGAAGCTGCCGATCAGCCGCTGGCAGCGCGATCTCACCGACTCCACCGTGCTGCGCGCCCTGGGCACCGCCTTCGGCCATACGCTGGTCGCGCTGGAATCGCTGCAGAAGGGTCTTGGCAAGCTCAACGTCAATGCCGAGCGGATCGCTGCCGATCTGGACGCGAGTTGGGAAGTGCTTGCCGAAGCCGTACAGACCGTGATGCGTCGCTTCGGCCTGCCGGAGCCGTATGAGCAGTTGAAGGCACTCACGCGCGGTCAGGGCATCACGAAGGATTCCATGCGCACCTTCATTGCCGGTCTGGACCTGCCTGCCGAGGCGAAGAAGGCACTGGCCGAGCTGACACCCGCTTCGTACATCGGCCTCGCCGCCGATCTTGCGCGCAAGGTCTGAGCACACATGGCCATGACCCCCACCCGCAAGCCGCTCCCGATCGAGGTGCGCGGCAACGCCAACCAGCCGCTCGGCATGAGCGCGGCGCAGTTCCTGCGCGATTACTGGCAGAAACGCCCCCTGCTCATCCGCAACGCGTTCCCCGATTTCCAGGCGCCGATCGAGCCGAACGACCTCGCCGGCCTCGCGTGCGAGGAAGGTGCCTTGGCACGCCTCATCATCCATGACGAGAAGCGCGATCGCTGGACGGTCAAGAACGGCCCGTTCGCCGAGGCCGAGTTCGGTAAGACGCCGAAGCGCGACTGGACGCTGCTGGTGCAGGACGTCGACAAGTGGGACGCCGACGTGGCTGCATTGCTTGAGCACTTCACCTTCCTTCCGAGCTGGCGTCTCGACGACATCATGATTTCCTATGCCGAGGACGGTGGCGGTGTGGGAGCGCACGTGGACCAGTACGACGTCTTTCTGCTCCAGGGCATCGGCGAGCGGCACTGGGCGATCAGTGACGACCCCGATGCGCCGCTCGATTTCCGCGAGGACGTCGAGCTGAAGCAATTGAAGGTGTTCGAGCCAACCCACGAATGGCTGCTTGAACCGGGTGACATGCTCTATCTGCCCCCCGGCGTCCCTCACGACGGCGTCGCCATCGGCAACTGCATGACGATTTCCGTCGGTATGCGCGCGCCCTCCCAGGCCGAACTGACCGGTGATCTGGCCGATTTCCTCGCCGAGCGGATGCCCGATGAACTGCGCTACGCCGATCCCGACCTTACCCCTGCCAAGCGGGCTGGGGAAATCGACACGGCGGCGCTGAATCGCCTTCGCCAGGCGCTGCCATTCGCGGCAGCCCTCGACCGCGACCTGCTCTCCGACTGGTTCGGTCGCTTCATCACCCGGTACCGCAACGCTCAGGTGGCAGCCGCCCCCCCGAAGGCTCTCACCGAGACCGCCTTCGACAAGGCGCTGGCGAGCGGCGCTACCCTCATGCGCCACCCCTACGCCCGCGTGGCCTGGGTAAAAGGCCGTAAGGAAGCCACGCTGTACGTCAGCGGTCAGGCCTACGAATGCCCAGCGGCGCTCGCCGAGCGGTTGTCAGGCGAACGCGAACTGAGCTTCGACCGCACGCCGTCCGGGCCGGAGAAGGCCGTACTACTGGCGCTGCTCAACGACGGGCAGCTCGCCGTGCGCAAGGCCCGCCGCCGGTGAACGACCCGGCGAGCCTGGTAGCGGATGACAAGGCGGCGCTCGGCGCCGCGCATGTGCGTCTGCTCGCCCAGGCCCGCCACCGCGTATCTCTTTATCTACCGATCATCGAGTCCGGCGTGCTGGATGACGACGAGGCCCTGACCGAGTTGCGCCGCATCGCCACCAGCGGCCGGCAGGCGCAGATCCGCGTACTGACCCATGACGCCGAGCGCGCCCATCGCGAGGGGCATCGTCTGATCGCCCTCGCCCAGCGCCTGCCCACCGCGATCACGCTGCGCGTTCCGACCGAGGACGCCCAGCTCCGCTACGGATCGGCCTTCGTCGTCGATCACGTCAGCGGCTTTCTGTTCCGGCCGGTGGCCACGCGCTACGAAGCCCGCGGTTCGCTCGGCGAGCCCGGCGAGACCGCTCGCTTGACCGCCTATTTTGACGACGTGTGGGAGCGGGCCGAGCCCGCCTGGCAGATACGACCGCTGGGTATTTGATTCCCAACGTGGTTTTGCGCTCAGTCGCGTCGCGCTGCGGTTGCCGGATCGGCGTGGCGAAGGTTTGCGGACTACGACAAAAGGTGGATTCGAGACGGAACATGCCTCGGTACATTGGTGGCCCACGGAATATCAACGTGGTCGCCCGTGAATCCGAGACCTACCCGGCGTCCCCCTAACCGGCCAGTCCGTCCCTCGACCTCACGCGAATAGCCCAGTGAAGCGAATCCGCGGAGACGCAGGGCTTGTAATGACATATTCCGTGGCCGCATACACCCCAGCGATTGACCAAGGAAGGTTCATATGAACGAGAGTAAGAACGATAAATCAAAAAAGGTTAGGCCTGGAGACATCGACTTGTCCTTCGACAACGATGGACGCATGACTTTCCCCGGGGATGGCATCGGGCTGCCTACTAGCGATGAAAAAATTTGGGTCTTTGGAGAGAAGCGGACAGAGCAGGCGGTGACCGTCGCGCGATTCATGAGCGATGGTTCGGAAGACAAGGACTTCACTCCCGGCAGCGTTACTCCTCCTTATCGAGGTGGAAATAACCTCTACAAAGCAGCCGAGCAGCCGAACGGGAGAATCATTCTCTACGGCACGCTCCACCCCGAATCCAATCCTTCATTTCCATACGCTATGTGCATCGATGCGCAAGGGAGACTCGATACTTCCTTCGGCATGATGGGCATGAAGCAAATTCAATTCGACCCTGGCCGTCCTAATTCGGGCAAACGTTACGAGGACTCTGTGATTCAGCCAGACGGTAAGTTGGTCGTACTGGCATCCGGTATGTTGGAGACCAATGTGGCGTACCGGGTGATCCGGCTGAACGAGACGAACGGCAGCGAAGATGCCGGTTTTGGAACGACTGGCGTCGTCTACGACCTCCCCGAGGACGTCGTTTTCGAGAAAATTGCGATCCTCAAAAACAACCGTCTGCTGCTTTCCGGACACAGCATTCGAGGGATACAGGAGTATACGGTTCTGACACGACTGATGGCAGACGGGAAACTCGACCCTGACTTTGGCGACAATGGCACCGTCAGATTGGATTATGTCTTTCAAGATCTCACAGGCAGCGCAGAATTCGGTGGAATCGCATTTTTCAACATGGATGACTCCATGGTGGTAGGTGGCCGCTTCACTATCAGAAGCGAGTCGATCGGCGGATGGATAATGAAGCTGACCCCAAGCGGAATACCCGATCGCGGATTCAACGAGGGTAAGCCATTGTTTGTCGACGTCCCCGTCAGTGCGTTGGGAACACAGGACGACAAGGCCATCTTGCAAGGCTATCGCAACTCATCGGGCGTCTCTTCCATGTACCTGGGTCGGGTCAATAGTGAGGGAGCGCTGGATGAGACGTTCGGCGAAGACGGCATAGTGCGTGCGCCGTCTTATGTACTTGCTACAAACGACCTTTGGAAGCGTCACTACGTCGTCGTTCGCGGGCAGGACAAGAAGACGCTCTTCGTCAGCAGCGTGGTGGACGACGGGCTCGAGGTACTGACCCAACTCGTTCGCTTCTTACTTACTGAAGAATTGCAGCCGTAGGCCACTGTGGAGCCCGCGTAGCGGACTAGGACGGCGTCTGGGGTCGCATTCCCAACAGAGGGGGATGGGAGATGTGCAAGGGTCGACCGCGAGACGAGTGCCTGGACGGTCCATATGCATTACAGCGAAAGCTTTATTCCGGCGCAGGAACCAGCGCCATAGCGTGCATCACACGGTTCATCAAGGAGGATTCCCATGCGCAAGATCATCGACATGCTTCGCCCCGATGACATCGACCTGTCCTTCGGGAAGGACGGGCGCCTGGGGTATCCCGGTTATGGCGTCGGGCTGCCCGCTAGCGATGGAAAGTACTGGCTCTTCAGAGAGGAGAGCGCAGGAAATCCACCACTTGTGGAAATCGTACGACTATTGAACGATGGCTCGCCCGATCCCGCCTTCCCGTCCGGGGGAACGACCGTACGTTTCCCCAATCTCATGGGTGCTAACAATCTTTACAAAGCCGTCGAGCAGTCGAACGCGAAAATCGTTCTCTGCGGCACGCTCTATGATCCAAAAATAGGGACTTCATTTCCTTACGTTATGCGCATCAACGCGGAAGGAGATATCGATCCCTCATTCGCTGAAGGCGGTATCAAGCCGCTCTACTACGACGCAAGCGTTCAAGCTGAAAACAAGTCGTATCGAGACGTCGTCATCCAACCCGATGGCAAGATCGTCGTACTGGCGACTAATAGTGGGTTGCTGCCTAGCAATAAGACGTGGTCGAAGGTGATCCGATTGACCGCCAGAGGACAAATGGACGCGACTTTTGGAAGGCATGGTGTATTCCATGATCTCCCCGAGGAAGTATTGTTCCTGAAGATAGTGAGCCTCAAGGACAACGCATTGCTGATGGCGGGGATGTACGCTCGCGCGGAAACACCATATCCAGTCCTGGTCCGACTGACCGCAGAAGGCGAAATCGATAGGCATTTTGGCGACCTTGGCATCAAGCGCCTTGATTATGTCAACCAAGGCGTGGAAGGTAGAGCAGACGTCAATACAATCGCGTTGTTCGACGACGATGATTCCATGGTCGTAGGTGGCCTCTTCATAACGGGCGCCGAACCAACCGGCGGGTGGATAGTGGCGCTCCATTCGGACGGGACGCCAGACGCTGATTTCAATGGCGGAAAGCCACTATTTGTCAACGATCCCGTCGTCGCGCTTGCGACACAGGGCAGCCAAGTCATTTTGCAAGGCTATCGCGATAATGCATCGGACGCTTCGTCGATGTACCTGGGTCGGCTCGATAGGGACGGATCGCCGGATACCGAGTTCGGCGAGGACGGCATAGTGATTGCACCGCCTCACATCGCCACAACAAGGGACATCTGGCGGCGGCACCACATCTTCGTTAACGGACAAGACAAAAAGACGCTCCTTGTCAGCAGCGCGGTCGTGGTGGGCGACAAGCAACCAAAGCTCGTAACCCAACTCGTCCGCTTCCTGCTGTCCTGAGGAGGGGCCCTTGCCGCCCGGGCGTTAGCTTCTACATTCAGCCGACAGGCGAAGCCGTGAACAACCTCGCCTGTAACCTGCGCTTATATCGAACGCTTTATACCGGCGCAAGGAAACGCGCCATAGCGCGCATCACACGATTCATCAAGGAGGATTCCCATGCGCGAGATCATCGATATGCTTCGCCCCGGCGACATCAATCCATTCTTCGGCGAGAGCAAACAATTCCCTGAACGGTTCATCCGCCCTGAAGACCTGCTTGCACAGCAGGCGGGGCCAGGAGACGTCATTGATGACGTAAAGCCAGGCGACCTGGATACGTCATTTGGGAACAAAGGAGTGGTGACCCGCCCCTCCATCGGCATCGGATTACCGACCGGAGACGGGAGATACTGGGTGGTTTCTAAGTTAAACCTGGTGGGCAGGGGCCCGCGATTGCATGTGATTCGTCTCTTGAGCTACGGGTCGCCGGATCCTGACTTCGCCCTCGGAGGAAAGATCGTAGATCTGCATCCATTCGCCGATCACACTCAACTAACGAATGCGGTATTGCAGTCAAGCGGGAACATTATCGTCGCCGGCTACATCTATTTCACGGACGCACCGGACGAACGGGCCGTATTTGTTGCGCGCATCAACAAGGAAGGAGAACTCGACCTCTCGTTCGGCAACGAGGGCATCAAGTTGATCCAACTATCAGGGAACCCCTTGAGGACCACTCTATACGACATTGCAGTGCAGCCCGATGACAAGATCATCGCCACGGCGATGGCATCTTGGAGAGTGAAGAGTTTCCCACGAATCATCAGGTTGAACGCAGACGGCGCCCTAGATGTCGATTTTGCAAAATTTGGAGTCGCTTACGATCTGCCCGCGCAAGTGTATATGTTCGGAACTTTAGCCCTCAGTAACAAGAAACTGTTATTGCACGGATTGTCAGCAACTGACGAGGACGCCGTTGTGATGCGCTTACACGCAGACGGCAGAGTCGACCGAACGTTTGGCGAGGAGGGTATCGTCCGACTAAGCCACCCGCTCTATCGACGCATGGGAGCCGTCGCGGCTGCGGAATTCCAAAAAAGTGACGGCTCCGTAGTGGTCGGCGGCTACGCGGACTCCCACGAGGGAGTAGCTGGTGGCTTCATAGCACGCATCCTTTCGAGCGGTCACCTCGACCCGCGGTTCAACCGCGGTCGGATCTTATTCTTCACCAACGATTGGGTCGACGAGATCGCAACGCAGGACGACAAGATCGTTTTCCAAGGTACCGCGCGCCGAGGGCCATCTGCGCGCTTGATCGTAGGCCGGATCAGACCTGATGGCCTACCCGATCCGACATTCGGCGACGACGGCTTCGTGATCTATGAGCGACCTGTACAAAACGGATTGTCCTCTCAATATGCCAACATCCACATCGAGAGTGCAGGACAGGAACAAAGGAAATTGCTCGTCAGCAACGTCAACCAGTTAGATGAGGACTTCGACACTCAACTGCTCCGCATCATCCTTTGATGAACCACGGTGGGCGGCCCGGCTTCAGCATGTCGGTTCGCATTCACGCTGCCGAGAACCGCTCACCGATCCATCCAACACTGTCCTGCCCATATATCGCATTGCAACCCGCCGGACTGGGTAGCGCAATAGACGCGATGACAACGAAGGCTATATACCGGCGCAGGAACTAGCGCCACAGCGTGCATCACACGATTCATCAAGGAGGATTCCCATGCGCGAGATCATCGACATGCTTCGCCCCGGCGACATCAAGCTCTCTCCCGGACGATGGGGCAAATTCTCTGAAAGAATGGCGGGATGGGAGGATCTGCTCATGCCTGACATTGAAGCGAAGGCCTCGCACGAGGCCGCGAGGCCAGGAGATCTCGATACATCGTTCGCGAACAATGGATTTCTGACGGAGGCTGCGCGCGGTATGGGACTCCCGACCGGCAACGGCAAACATTGGATCCTGACAGAACCCCAACGGACAGGGATGGCGAGGATCAAAGTCCAGCGATTGCTGGAAGATGGCGCGCCAGACGAATCCTTTCCCCCCGAGGGAAAGATTGTGGACCTGTCCCTCAGCGGGAGAGTCGAGGTTTTCAAGGCGGGAGTGCAGTCGGATGGAAGCCTTATCATCGGCGGCATGCTGCTCTCCCCAGGCGCAGGGACCCCAATCATCGTGCGCATGACGTCGGAAGGCGACCTCGACACATCGTTCGGCAATGCTGGTATCGCGTTGATTCATTTCAAGGAAAAGCTCGACGCCAACACCTTCTACGACTTCGCCATCCAGCCCGACGACCGGATCGTCGTGGCGTTACTCGTCCTCATCGACTATTTCGTATGGGACGAGGAGCCGCGGGTGGTCAGGCTGACCCGTCAAGGGCAACTGGATACGGAATTCGGAAAAGGTGGGGTGGTCTCCGGTCTACCTAAGCACGTGGCTTTCTTTAAGATCGCCGTCCTTAAGGACGACAAACTCTTTCTTGCTGGAGACTCCCTTGCTGGAGACTCCGCCAAAAGCCGGCACGCCGTTCTGGCACGGCTGAATGTGGACGGTAGTGTCGACACATTATTTGGCAACGAAGGATACGCAATGCTCCACCATCCCGATTACTCCGGCATGCGCGCCCATGCCATTGCGCTGTCTGATCGCGACGACTCCGTAGTGGTCGGCGGTCCGCTCTACACCGCACATCGGTCATTTGGATGGATCGCAAGAATACGCGCGGATGGCTCGCTGGACGACGAGTTCAACGGTGGCAAGATCTTCGTTTTCGATGGCGTCATCTTCTCGCTTGCCACGCAGGACGACAAAATTATTCTCCGAGGCCCCTGGCAAGACGGATTGGACTCGTTTCTGTACGTGGCTAGAGTCGATCGCCATGGATCGCTGGACACGACGTTTGGGCACGGGGGCGTGATGATTGTGGCCCGGCCGGTGCTAAATCCAAACACCCCTTCCCTCTCCTCCTCTTTCGTTCAAGGGCAAGAGCGGAAAACGCTCCTTCTCAGTGATCTGGTCATCTTGTGGGAGCCGAATATCGGCCACACGGTCATGACCCAGCTCGTCCGCCTTATCCTGACTTAAGCTAGAAATCAGCCCTGGCTGCCCCCCTGACCCCGCCACGCCGGTGGCGGTGCGTTCAGGCCACGGCCAGGGACCGACCTCTCTTCCCTACGGCGAGACCTCTTGTTTGGCCGCCCATGCCGGCCGCGTTCTTGCGCGGACAAAGCCCGACGCGCAGATAAGACCACTCGCCCACGGAGCCCGTCGGCGCGGCGCCGAATAGGTTGGCGCGGCGCAGCAGCACGAGGCTATAATTAACGGATTCTTTGCCGCGGGCGATCCCCACATGCCGAGCGGCGGCCCGTCCTTTTCGTGTGCCGGTGGTGACGTGAGCGCAAACCTGATCCGCGAGTTCTTCGAATCCTCCCAACTCGCCGGCGGCAACGCCGACTACGTGGAGCAAGTCTACGAAGCCTGGCTGGCCGACCCGAGCGCCGTTCCGGCGGAATGGGATGGCTATTTCAAGTCGCTGAAGGGCCGTGAGGCCGGCGACGTCCCCCACTCCGGCGCCATCGCCCGTATCGAGGCGGCGCAGAAACAGCGTCGTAGCGCAGCTGTCTCGGCCGGTCCGGTCGACAACGCCTACGCGCAGAAGCAGGCCGGTGTGCTCCGCCTGCTCACGGCCTATCGGTCGCGCGGTCACATCGCCGCCCAGCTCGATCCCCTCGGCCTGACCGTCCCCGACATCGACACTCCGGACCTCGGCCTCGCCTTCCACGGCCTGTCCGATGGCGACCTCGACACCGAGTTCGACGCCGGCAGCTTTGCCGGTGGCGGCCACCGCATGAAGCTCCGCGATCTGCTCGCCAAGCTGAAGCAGATCTACACCGGCACCGTGGGTGCCGAGTTCATGTACATCGCCGACCACGACCAGCGCGCATGGATCCACTCGCGCCTCGAACAGGCCGGCGGCTCGCCGGGCCTGCAGAAGCCCGAGAAGGTGCGCGTGCTCGAGGCGCTGACTGCCGCCGAGGGCCTGGAGCGCTACCTGCACACCAAGTACGTCGGCCAGAAGCGTTTCTCGCTCGAAGGCGGCGACAGCCTGATCCCGATGGTGGACGACGTGGTTCGCGCCGCGGGCGACAACGGGGTCAAGGAAATCGTGATCGGCATGGCCCATCGCGGGCGCCTCAACGTGCTGGTGAACATTCTCGGCAAGGCCCCGTCGCAGCTCTTCAACGAGTTCGAAGGCAAGTTCGAGCACGACGACAGCCCGATCCACTCCGGCGACGTGAAGTACCACATGGGCTTCTCGGCCGACGTCAAGACGCCGAACGGCGGCGTGCACGTGGCCCTGGCCTTCAACCCGTCGCACCTGGAAATCGTCAACCCCGTGGTGGCTGGCTCGGTGCATGCGCGCCAGTCGCGTCGCCGCGACACGGCGCGCGAGAAGTCCATCGCCATGCTCATCCACGGTGACGCCGCCTTCGCGGGCCAGGGCGTCAACATGGAACTGATGCAGATGTCGCAGGCGCGCGGCTTCGCCATCGGCGGCACGCTGCACCTGGTGGTGAACAACCAGGTCGGTTTCACCACCTCCAAGCGCGAGGACGCCCGCTCCACGCTGTACTGCACCGATCTCGCGAAGATGGTCAACGCGCCGGTGTTCCACGTGAACGGCGACGATCCGGAAGCGGTGATCCAGGTCACCCGCCTCGCTTACGAATTCCGCAAGCGCTTCAAGAAGGACGTGGTGATCGACCTCGTCTGCTATCGCCGCCACGGCCACAACGAGGCCGACGAGCCGGCGGCCACGCAGCCGCTGATGTACCAGATCATTCGTAAGCGCCCCACTACGCGCGACCTGTATGCGCAGCGGCTGGTGAAGGAATCGACCATCGGCGCCGACGACGGCCAGAAGATGCTCGACGATTACCGCGCACGGCTGGAAAAGGGCGAGCCCCTGATCGCGATCGATCCCCAGCCGACCCGCGACATTCCGGTGGACTGGAGCCGCTTCCAGAAGAACAGCCTGTCCATGGAAGTCAGCACCGCCGTCTCGCGCGAGCAGATGGGCAAGGTGCTCGACGTCATCCTTGATGTCCCGTCCAACGTGACCCTGCATCCGCGCGTCGCCAAGATCTACGAAGACCGCCGCAAGATGGCTGCGGGCGAGTTGCCGGGCGA
>Ga0209674_100511_pt1 | contig 15905 bp, 15 predicted proteins | sample AraplaCvi_mMS_r2_FD_184279 | JGI IMG/M metagenome (GOLD analysis project Ga0209674, IMG submission 184279) | Arabidopsis root microbial communities from North Carolina, USA - plate scrape CL_Cvi_mMS_r2 (SPAdes) (version 2) | ecosystem: Host-associated > Plants > Roots > Endosphere | place: USA... | reverse complement strand
CAGCGCGACTTGGATCGGGAGCGATGCCTTTACAAATTAAACCACCCCGTGAGTTCGCGTTGACTACGTCCTTTGCGGCGAGAAGCACGGCGGGATCTTCCGCCGCGACAACCCGCGCAAACAGGCAACCGATAAGCAATGAAGCAAAAACACCACGAAGCTGCGTCATAGGCTCCCCTAAAGATCCCTATATCGCCATGTCCGCTCTGGGTCGAAAGCAGACCTTAGCAAATTAACCAAGCTCAACCATCTGGTCTCGCGAGCGGCTGACCAAGAATGCTGGAGCAGCCCGGTGACAGGCTCCAGTAACCAAGCAGAGCACCTACGGAGAAAACCACGGCGGCCAGACCGAGGGCGCCGGAAGTGGCGATGGACGTCCAGTAGAGCGTGGGTTCTTTTGAGCGACTCACGGATCGGTGGAGAACGATCGCCCATCCGGTCCTGGCGTCCATGATCGTGAGTCCGAGCATCACGCCGCCGAAGAGCAAGTAGCCCCACTCTCGTGAAGAGACGTCCGAACCGGAACGGCTCAGATAGAGAGCGGCGGCGAACAGTGCAGCAAGGATGAGGACGCGCCCGGTGGGATAACCCTCGAATTCGTCATCCTGGGACAGCGGGTCAACCATCATGCTTTCCTTGGTCCGTCGGCTCGAAAGTGGACCTTGATTCAGCGGGGCCGAACGAGTCTTCAGCCCCGCCGAATGCACCAACAGCACTAGTGACCAAGCGGCAATACCGTGAATCGGTTGCAGAGGAAGGTGGCGCCTGTGGCGTCCTTGGTCTTTGCGTAGGTCTTCTCACGAACCGTGATGACTTCGCCCTGGACGCAACGCTGATTCTCGTGGAGCAGGTCGGCGAAGCTGCCGGGGCGTGGTGGTGTGTCGCCTTCGGCTCGCTTTTCTTCGCCGTAGCCGAGCCAGTAGCTGACCCAATCGGCGGGTGGCGTCGTCGGGCTGGTGGAGGATTTGCCTGCCTGGTAGCCCAGCTCGTAGCTAGTGTGATCGATCGATTTGAAATCGAGCGAATCCGTCGGCAATGCGTTCTTCTGTGGATCCGGATTTTTGTCTGGACGTGCACTCGAACTGTAGCTTCGCTGCACCAGGAAGCCCACGATGACGATGAGCCCAACCGTAGCCAATATCATGCCTTTCGATTGCATAGAGCCCTACCCCCTGTTGGAAGACTGTTTTGGAATCGATGAACGTGTAGCTGCGTTGCCAAGCATTTGTCCGCGTTGCGCGCGGACCTTGCATCTGGTTCAAGAGACGTCGACGAGGGTGACCTCCGTGTCGATGGTCAAGGCAACCTGATGGGTCGCCTCGCTGCGGATGGCAGATGGGGAATCTGTAAATTGCTGGCCTCGCGCGATATCCAGCGAGTGCGATGTCGTGCGATGGGTGGCCGTTGAAAATGCAACGACTGAATGACAAAACTGAGCCGCGCCTTCAACTTTGAGGCACGCCGCTTCTTCGGGACGCAAGACGTCCTGCCCGGCGGTCAACACTGACCAAAGCGCCATACCCCCCCCTTTTTCCCCATGGCCGCCCGACAAGAAGGCAGGCGGCGCCTAGAGTCCCCGCGGCGGAGTATGGCAAGTCTTTGCCGCGCGGGGGAGTACCTAAAGGTAGCCATCTAGCCGTCCACTTGCCTTGCCCCTTGGGATAGCCAACCGGGGCTTGGGCTGACCCGCAGGGTGGAAGCCATAGACAGGCGCTAGGCCAGGCGTCTACGCCCATCTCGCCGCGAACCTACGGACGCCAGGTCATAACGCGCCTGCAGCACCAGCCAATAGGCCGGCGTGGGGTCCATGACGCAGGCCAGGCGCAGCGCGAACTCGGCGTTGATGCGGCGTTCGCCTCTGGTGATCTGTCGTAGCGAGGAGACGGAGATGCCGGTGCGGCGGGCCAGCCAGGCGAGTGTCATGGTGCGGGGGCGCAGGTGGTCGTTCAGCAGTATGTCGCCAGGGCTGCGTAGCGGGTCTGATGGGGCGAAGTCCATCAGGGGATCGAGCTTGATGAGGTTCATGGGGGCTTCCTTTCCTGTCAGGCACGGCCCGATGACGGATTCAGCCCTGCAGGCTTCCGTGTCGGCGCATGCCGGGGGGCGATGTAAGTGATCGCTTTGGTGCAGCGCAGCGCGCGGCGGGCGGATGCGCTGCGTCTGCGATCACCGGGCGCGGAAAACGCTCACGTCGGGCTTGTAATCAAGCTTTGGGACGAATGAGCGGCATGGCTGCGTTGCCGATGGCGGCTGTCGGCGTGCGCCGACGCCAGCGACTGCGGGCCTCCCTGCCCCACGGCGATGCGCCTGTGGAACGGGAAGTGAGGGTGCCGATGAAGGAAAAAGACGGGCGAATGCGTCCCGTATGATCGTGGATAGCCATGATCAACTCCATGATAGTTGTTGATGGTCAGCGGGTCGTTTGAGCTGCTACTCACTCGACCCGCGCTTCTCGACCTTGCTGTCGAGGTCACGCGCGACATCGTTGGGCGACTCCGCGTGTGGCCGTGAAACCGTAGCAAGCGCAGGCGAACACGCCTGTCGGCGTTATTCTCGCGAGACCATCAGCATGCGGCGTAACGATGTAAGGGCGGATGTCCGTCGCGCTGCGCGTGTCTCTCGACAGGCGCAGCGCCAAATGCAGAGGGATGTACTGCCTTGGATCGAAAGCGGGCATCGCGAAGTCACCAGCGACATCGCGCACCCGTTCACCACATGCACTACGAGCGCAGCTTGTAGCCCGTGCGGAAGATCCAACCGATCGCCACGGCACACAACACAAGAAACGCCATGGTCATGCCTGCGCTCAGCACGACATTGACGTCGGAATGGCCGTAGAAGCTCCAGCGAAATCCGCTGATCAGGTACACCACGGGGTTGAACAGCGCGACCTTCTGCCAGAACGGCGGCAGCATGCTGATCGAATAGAACGCGCCGCCGAGGAAGGTCAGCGGCGTGACCACCATCAGCGGGATCACCTGCAGCTTCTGGAAGTCATCGGCCCACAGACCAATGATGAAGCCGAAGGAGCTGAAGGTAACGGCGGTAAGCAGCAGAAAGGCCATCATCCACAGCGGATGCATGATGCTGTAAGGCACGAAGAAGCGTGCGGTGATGAGTATCAGCAAACCCAGCATCACCGATTTGGTCGCGGCCGCCCCGACATAGCCAAGCACCGCTTCGAACGGCGAGACCGGCGCGGAGAGCAGTTCGTAGATCGTGCCAGACCACTTGGGCAGATAGATGCCGAACGAGGCATTGGAAATGCTTTCGTTGAGCAGCGACAGCATGATCAGGCCGGGAATGATGAAGGCACCATAGCTGGTGCCGCCGATTTCGCCCATGCGCGACCCGATGGCCGTGCCGAACACGATGAAATACAGCGAGGTCGACAGCACCGGCGATACGATGCTCTGCGTGAGCGTGCGGAAGGTGCGGGCCATCTCGAAACGGTAGATGGCGCGAACGGCGGGCATGTTCATCGCGCACCTCGCACGAGGCTGACGAAGATGTCTTCGAGCGAGCTTTCCAATGTGTGCAGGTCCTTGAAGTCCACGCCTTGTTCTCCCAGCTTGCGCAGCAGGACGGCAATGCCGGTGTCGTCGCTCTGCGCATCAAATGTGTAGGTCAGCGTCGTGCCGTCTTCGGAAAGTTCCAGCGCGTAGTCGCCTAACCCCTCGGGCAAGGCCTGCAGGGGTGTCTGCAGGCTGATGGAAAGTTGCTTCTTGCCCAGCTTGCGCATCAGCACATGCTTGTCCTCGACGAGGATCAGTTCGCCATGGTTGATGACGCCCACGCGATCGGCCATCTCTTCGGCCTCTTCGATGTAGTGCGTGGTCAGAATGACGGTGACGCCGGTTTCGCGCAGCTTGCGCACCATCTCCCACATGTCGTGGCGCAGCTCCACGTCCACGCCGGCCGTGGGTTCGTCCAGGAAGAGGATGCTTGGTTCGTGCGCCAGCGCCTTGGCGATCAGCACGCGACGCTTCATGCCACCCGACAGGGTCATGATCTTTGCGTCTTTCTTTTCCCACAGCGAAAGATCACGCAACACTTTTTCAATGTGCTGGTCGTTGCGGGTGCGCCCGAACAGGCCGCGGCTAAACCGCACCGCGGCCCACACGGTTTCGAAGGCATCGGTGGACAACTCTTGCGGCACCAGGCCGATTTTCGATCGCGTGAGGCGATAGTCGCGCAACACATCATGGCCATCGGCGCTTACCTCGCCCGAGCTTGGCTTGACGATGCCGCAGATGATGCTGATCAGCGTGGTCTTTCCCGCACCGTTGGGGCCCAGGAGCGCGAAGATCTCTCCCTGCCGGATGTCGAGGTCGATCGGCTTCAGTGCCTGAAAGCCGCCTTTGTAGGTCTTGCTGACGCCCCGGATGGAAACTGCGTGTGGCGTCGTCGTGGCCTGTTCGCTCATTGCATTCCTTGGTCTGGCGTGTTGCGTAGTTTGTGAAGTCTACGCCCCACTGCTCGCGCGTCTGAATTCACGCGTTGGCTGCGTGGCGTTCTTCTCGCAGATCATCGTTGTGTCATCGGGCCGCCTTTCATGGGCGTCGCAAAGGGAGGCCATCGGCTGATCCACAACAACATCACCGCCGAAGATGTTCACTTCGGATAGTTGACCGCACGTGATGCATCAAGCGATGGAGACGGCGTACGGCACTTTCAACCCGACTGCTGCAAAGCGGTGGGAGCTTTTACGAACCATGCACCAACTTGTCATACTGGGAGGGGGTATATAGGATACCCCCGGCCAGTATCTGGAGAACGCATATGCCGCACACCGCTGAAGAGAAAAAGCGCGTCCTGACGCGCGTCCGGCGCGTTCGCGGCCAATTGGACGCGCTTGAGACGGCGCTGGAAAACGGCGCCGAATGCGGCCCCATCCTTCAGCAGATCGCCGCCGTGCGCGGAGCGATCAACGGCCTGATGGCCGGCGTGCTCGAAAGTCATCTGAGGGAAGAGTTTGCCCATGTGGCCCAAGCCAATGGCAAACCCGACAAGTCCATCGATGAGGTGGTGTCCCTCGTGCGCTCCTATCTCCGTTAACTCATCCCCGATGGCCGTTTCGCCGGCCATCCGAATTCACTCGCCCAGGATCATCGTCATGAAATCACGCGCTGCTGTTGCCTTCGAAGCGGGCAAGCCCCTGCAAATCGTCACCATCGACGTGGAACCGCCCCGCAAGGGCGAAGTGCTGGTGAAGATCACGCATACCGGCGTGTGCCACACCGATGCCTTCACGCTTTCGGGCGATGATCCGGAAGGCATCTTCCCTGCCGTGCTCGGCCATGAAGGTGCCGGCATCGTGGTGGAAGTGGGCGAAGGCGTCACCAGCGTGAAGCCCGGCGACCATGTCATTCCGCTGTACACCGCCGAGTGCGGCGAATGCCTGTTCTGCAAGAGCGGCAAGACCAACCTGTGCGTGTCCGTGCGCGCCACGCAGGGCAAGGGCCTGATGCCGGACGGCACCACGCGCTTCAGCTACAACGGCCAGCCGATCTATCACTACATGGGCTGCTCCACTTTCAGCGAATACACCGTGGTGGCGGAAGTCTCGCTCGCCAAGATCAACCCGGATGCAAACCCCGAGCACGTCTGCCTGCTGGGCTGCGGCGTCACCACCGGCCTTGGCGCGGTGAAGAACACGGCCAAGGTGCAGGAAGGCGACAGCGTGGCCGTGTTCGGCCTCGGCGGCATCGGCCTGGCCGTGATCCAGGGCGCGAAGCTCGCCAAGGCCGGCCGCATCATCGCGATCGACACCAACCCGGGCAAATTCGACCTGGCGCGTTCGTTCGGCGCGACCGATGTCGTGAACCCCAAGGATTACGACAAGCCGATCCAGCAGGTGATCGTGGAAATGACCGGCTGGGGCGTGGACCACAGCTTCGAGTGCATCGGCAACGTCAACGTGATGCGCGCCGCGCTGGAATGCGCACATCGCGGCTGGGGCCAGTCGATCATCATCGGCGTGGCAGGCGCAGGCCAGGAGATTTCCACCCGCCCCTTCCAGCTCGTGACGGGTCGTCGCTGGCTGGGCACCGCGTTCGGCGGCGTCAAGGGACGCTCGCAGCTGCCCGGCATGGTGGAAGATTCGATGACCGGCAAGATCCAGCTCGCGCCATTCGTGACGCATACCAAGGCGCTCACGGATATCAACGAAGCCTTCGACCTGATGCATGAGGGCAAGTCGATTCGCACGGTGGTGCATTTCTAAGAAGAGGCGGCAGCATCTATCGCGGCAACGCGCCGTGCGTCGCAGAGCCGGCGTGCGGGAAAGAAAGCCCCAAGTCCGATAGACGGCTTCGCCAGCAAGTACAAGATGGGCGCCGCATCCCGGTGAAGCGGCGCCCATCTTAAACGTGTCATCAACTGATCATGGATCCAGGCGCTTTATTGCCGCGCCGTCGCCGAATCAGTCACGCGGCGGGAACCAGACCTTCTGGATCTTCCCTTCGCGTACCTCATACACCGCCAGGGCTTTGGGCTGTCCCTTATCCGCGGGAAGACCCATTATTTGCTCTTGATCCACGACCACCGCGCCATTGACGACGCGCTGGACGATTTCCACGCGGAATGCTTTGGGCTTGGTTTCGAGAAAGGCATAGGCCTTTTTCAACGCCGCCGTGCCCACGACGACGGGACGCTTTCCGCTCAGGTCGGTGATGGAAACGTCGTCGGCGTAGCAGGAGGCAAATTTGGCGACGTCATGTGCGTTGTACGCATCCACCTGCGCCTGGACGACCGACACCGGATCGTCCGCCTTGTTATCGCAGGCCATCGCAGACAGCGGGCACAGCATCGCCAGCATGCATACCGAGAGTGTCTTCATACGCGCGACCATGTTTTCTCCCAAACATGAAGGACCAAGAGAACCGCGATGGCCTGTGCCTCGCGACGAAAGAACGTATCCGATAGCGCACCCAATGGGCTGATCTGATTCACCAGCATCGCGTTGCCTGCCCTATCGTAGAAGGTCATGGTCATCATGATGGCATCGACTGGTGCGAGAGCAGCGAGGCTTTCTAGCTGGGCCGGCAATCGTACGGTGCAAAGACATCCACGGCCCATTCGATGAAGGCTCGCAACCGTGCGCTTTCGTGCCGGGTTCGCTCGAACACGAGATTGAGATCGTGCAGCGGACGCTGCCAGTCGGGCAGAAGCTGGATGAGTTCACCGCTCTCCAGATAAGGCTTCGCCATGAAGCCGAACGTCTGGCCCACGCCGAGCCCAGCCACCAGGGCGGTGAGATGCGATGTGCTTTCGTTGACCAAGACACCGCGGGCCCCGCGCGGATGAACCTCCACGCTTTCCTCGTCGCGATGGAACAGCATGGAGAATGGTCGCCCCGTCAGCGAAGAAAAATAACCCACCAGATCGTGATGCTCGCGCAGCTCGTCCGGATGGGTCGGCAAACCGTGGGCTCCCACATAGTCGGCGCTTGCACACGTCACGTAGTCCAGGCTTGCGATACGCCTTGCCACCAGCGAGGTATCGGTGAGCTCCCCGCCACGGATCACGCAGTCAACGGCGTCGCCAATGAGATCCACATGCCGATCGCTTACACCCAACTCCAGGCGGACATCCGGGAATGCGGCGCGGAAGGTCCCAAGTTTGGGCAACAGAATGAGATTGGCAAGCGAAGAGCCGATATCGACGCGCAGCCGGCCACGCGGCCCTTCCGTGGCTTGGGAGAACATGGCGTCCATCTCCTCGAGCCCCGCCAGCAGCTCGACGGCGCGTTGGCGATACGCCCTGCCCTCGTCGGTTACCGTCACCTTGCGGGTGGATCGCTGGAACAGCTTTACGCCGAGATGCTGCTCCAGCTCCTGCACGAGTTTGGTGACGGTGGCACGGGGAATGCCCAGCGCGTCGGAGGCCTTGCCAAAGCCACCGGAGTCGGCGATGCGAACGAAGACGCGCAATGCATCCAGCTGGTCCATGGGTGCTCCAGAATGAGAGGCCGCGATTATTCACGGGGAGGAAAATTCATTTCCTTGCGCCCATCTTAATCCGGCGACGCATCGCGCCTATCGTTTCGCCCATCATCTCCAACTGATGGGAGCACCACCATGAACACCCGACTCAACGGCAAGATTGCCCTGGTCACCGGCGGAACCAGCGGCATCGGTTTCGCATCGGCCATGGAGCTGGCCAACGAAGGCGCCAAGGTCTATGTCACCGGACGCCGCCAGGCCGAGCTGGACGCCGCCGTGAAGGCCATCGGCCGAGGGGCCGTCGGCATCCGCGGCGACGTGACCCGGAGCGACGACCTGCGCGCGCTGGCCGACACAATCAGGACCAACGATGGCCATCTGGACATCCTTTTCGCCAATGCCGGCGGCGGCACCATGGCGCCGCTGGGTGAAATCACCGAGCAGCATTTCGACGACACGTTCAATCGCAACGTGAAGGCGTTGGTCTTCACCGTGCAGACGATGCTTCCCTTGATGCAAGCCGGCGGCTCGATCGTCCTTACGGGCTCCATCGCCGGCAGCAAGGGAACCACTGCCTTCAGCATCTACAGCGCGTCTAAGGCAGCCGTGCGCAGCCTGGCACGCAGCTGGATGCTGGACCTGAAGGAACGCAAGATCAGGGTCAACGTCGTCAGCCCGGGTTCGACCCGCACCGTGGGTCTTGCCGAGCTGGGTGGCGAATCGAAGGAAGCGCAGGACGTGCTGCTGGACTACCTGACCTCGCTGGTTCCCATGGGACGCCTCGGCGAACCGGCCGAGATCGCCAAGGTCGTGGCTTTCCTCGCCTCGGATGACTCCAGCTTCATCAATGGCGCGGAGCTTTTCGCCGACGGTGGCCAGGCACAGATCTGATCGCCAGCATGTGACGCACACGGCGAAGGCGTTGACCGCCCGGCAGTCGACCATCGTCGACTTGCCGGGCGGTCTGCTCGCTAGCCTTTCGTCGGCGAGGTCTCGTGAGCAGGTTGCGCTCGCCAGGACTTCGCCCACCCCGATGGTTTCGGCCCCATCACGAATTCGAGCTTTCCACCGGTCATGATCTGCTGGTAGGTGATGACGGGTGCATCCAGTGGCTTGCCGTTGAGCATGGCCGATTGGATGTACACATTGTCGGTCGAGTTGTTCTTTGCGGTGACGACGAAGCTTTTGCCGTTGCCCAGCCGCAACGCGAGACGCGTGAACAACGGGCTGCCGATCATGTATTTGCCGGAGGCGGGGTTGAGCGGATAGAAGCCCATCGCGGTGAAGACATACCACGCCGACATCTGGCCGCAGTCTTCGTTGCCGAGGATGCCGACCGGCGTGTTCGAGTAAGCGGTGGCGGCGATGTCACGCACGCGGGCCTGGGTTTTCCAGGGCGCACCCATGAAATCGTACAGGTACCCGTAATGGTGGCTGGGCTCGTTGTCGTGATGGTTATGACCATCGCGAAAATGGGTATCCAGCTTCGCCTCGGCAGCGGCAGGGCCGCCGAGCAATGCGATGGTGCCGGGGATATCGTGCAAAGCGGCGAAGAGGTACGCCCATTCGTCGCCTTCCGTCCAGCCTTCCTCCGACGAGGCCCACGAACCATCGGCGCGACGCGCTTGCATGAAGCCACGCGCGGGGTTGAACAGCAGGCGATAGTTCGATGCGCGCTGCATGAAATACCTGTAATCGTCATCGTGCCCGGTGGCCTGGGCCACGCGCGCGACCGCATAGTCGTCGTACGACTCCTCCAGCGTGCTTGAGGCCGACTCGGCCACCTTGTCCGATGGCAGGTAACCAAGCTTCAACCCGTAGGTCAGGCCGGCGCGTGCTTCGTAAGGCGTATGCGGCTCGCGATCACGCCATTGACGCGTGGTGTCTCCGTCGGGAGGCGTCGTGGCGTCCTTGCGCACGGCAGCATAGGCGAGCTGCCAATCGAAGCCGTGAAAACCCTTGATGATCGCTTCGGCTACTAACGAGTCCGCATGACTGCCGATCATGATGTTGGTGTACGAAGGGTTGGGCCATTTGGGCATCCAACCGCCTTCGCGGTAATCCTGCAGCAGCGCCTGGATCATGCCGTCGATCCGCTCGGGCGCCAACAACGTCAGCAAGCTGTGTTCGGCGCGGAACGTGTCCCAGATGGAATAGTCGGTATACGACTCGCCATCGTGCACCTTGTCGTCGAACGCGCTGTAGTAGCGGCCGTGCTCGGAGAACAGGCGCGGATACAGCAGCGCGTGATAGAGCGCCGTGTAGAAGATCTGGCGCTGGTCCGCCGTTGCGCCGTCGATATCGAGCAGGCCCAGCTTCGCGTTCCAGGTGTCCTTCAAGGATTGGCGGCGCGCGTCGAAATCCCACGCGGGAAGCTCCGCGTCAAGGTTGGCCTGGGCCTGGGCGATGCTGATGAACGAGGTTCCCACCTGTGCCTCGATGGGCTCGCCGCGTTGCGTGTCGAACGATACGTAGGCGCCCACGTTGCTGCCCTCCGCATCGCTGCGCCCTTGTACCTCGGCAGCTTCGCGGTAGACATGCGACGCCTTGATCGGTTGCTTGAACCGGATGACGAAATAGCCCTTGAAGTTGGGCAGCGCGAGCGGGCCGAGCTGCGCGTCCTGTCGGTCCGGGTTGTAGCCGCGAACTTCCCGATGCGCCGCATCGACCTCGACGTAACCGCGAACGCCCGGACGAGTCGCCTCGATGAGCACCCCTGCCCGGCTTGCCTTGGGGAACGAGAAACGCAGGTAGCCGCAGTGATCCGTCGCCGTTACTTCGGTGCGGAGGCGGCGTCCGTCGCCGACATGCAGGTTCACGGCGTAATAGGCGGGCGAAGCCGATTCGTCCTTGCGCGTGAAAGGCAGCCTGCGCGCTTCGGGCGTGTACTTCGCATCGTCGAGTTCGGGCATCAACGTGATGTAGCCGTAATCGCCCATCCATATGGCCGGCTGATGCGTGCCGATAAAACCTTCGATGTGATCGTCGGCGTAGTTGTAGGCACTGACGCTGACGCGGTTCTGCCGGGTCTGCGCTGTCCAGTTGGTCATGCCGAACGGTGTGGTGACCAAGGGCATGGTGCCGCCGTATTCGGAACCGGTGCCCGCGGTGCCGATATAGGGATTGACCCAGTCGATAGGTGTGGGCGTGACCGCGTGAGCCACCATGAGAGGCATGGCGAAGCAGAGCAGCGCCAGTGCGCGGGTGACCCTGCTGCATTTGAAGATGTCGCTTGAATGGAATGCCATCGAACCTGTGCCGAATGAGGTTTGAAGTCCCGACGAATCCCGTCGTCTCGTGGTTGCCGCGGCGGGAGTGAATGGTTCGAGAGACTAGCAAGCCTTGGCATGCGATTCCGCTCTTGGCCAAAGAGTGGCTTTGTCACTGCATCGGATTCGGCGAGCCATGTCACTTTTTTCGGTTCCGCTTGCTCCGCGGTGCGGAGATCTCACACAACTCCGTCATGGCGATGTCATGCGTCCCGCCTGATGTGACGACTCATGCTTCTTCTCATGGACGGCTTCGATCATCGGTCGCGACTGATGGGTTCGCTTCCGGCACGCACGAACAGCCATTTCGCAATGCTGTCCCATTCCTCAGCCGGTTGCCTGATCGGCGTTAACACCCAAGGGTTATTGCGGTTTTCCAACGAGAAACCCCGGCCCTATGGCCGATGGCAGACGTCTGCCTGGACGCGTATGTTGCGTGGACGCATATGCCACATATGCGTACTTGCGCAGACGCCCATCGGCATGCCCGATATCGACGTCTACTAGGGGGCGCGGTCACCTAACGAAACGAAAGGGAGACCAGTGTTATGAAGACTCGACTGCTAGTCGCAGTAGCGGCTATGGCGTTCGCTACCTGCGCCTTGGCTACCTCTCCAACGACCCTCACCATCCAGCGAGGGAACACTACGGTACCCACGACCACGCCATTGGGCGGGGCCCCATTCACCAGCCTGGAACAGGATCCCGCGATGAGCGGCGGCGACGCCGATTCCGGCGACGGCGGCGATCTGGGATCGAAGCCGGTCGTCAATCGCGGCATCGCACGTGGCCGCGGCAACAGCAACAGAATGGGCAACGCCATGCGCGCCAAGTCGAGCCCCGAACTCTTAGGTGGCTTCGATGGTCTGAATTTCCACGACCAGCGCTACGCCAATGGTGGCAACCAGTTCTCGGTAGAGCCGCCTGACCAGGGACTGTGTGCTGGCAACGGCTTCGTCATGGAAAGCGTCAACGATGTACTGGCGATCTACAGCAATGCGGGCAACAAGCTCGTTGGGCCGGTCGACCTGAATACGTTCTACAACTATCCGGCGGCGATCAATCGCAGCACCGGTGCCTACGGCCCCAGCATCACCGATCCGTCGTGCTATTACGATCAGGACACGAAGCGCTGGTTCCAGGTCGTGTTGACGCTTGATCGCATCGGTACGACCTCGGCGCTCTCAGGCACCAATCATCTCGATATCGCCGTCAGCCAGACCGCCGACCCGACCGGTGCCTGGACCATCTATCACCTGCCGGTGCAGAACAACGGCACACAGGGCACGCCGGACCATGGCTGCCAGGGCGGCTTCTGCCTGGGCGACTATCCGCATATCGGTGCGGATGCCAATGCGATCTTCCTGACCACCAACGAGTTCTCGCTGTTCGGCGATGGCTTCAATGGTGCGCAAATCTACGCCATCTCCAAGCAAGGCCTGGTCAACGGGGCCGCTTCCATCAACGTGGTGCTGTTCAACGGTGGCGATCCGAGCATTCCGGCGCCTGCGTTCACCGTCTGGCCGGCTATTTCCTCGGGCGGGCAGCACGCAGCGGCCCATGGCGGCACCGAGTACCTGCTCAGTTCTGACGCCGTGTTCTATGACTCCGGCACGTCCAACACCATCTGGCTGTGGTCCGTATCGAATACGTCTGCAATCGATACGACGCCCGCGGCAGTCGCGCTGAACGTTTCGTCGATCACCGTTCAGGAGTATTCGGTGCCGAGTAGCCTGGCGCACCAGAAACCCGGCAGTACACCGCTGCGTGATTGTTTCGCCCTCACCGGCTGCGCACCGACCTACCTTGGCTACCCGAACATCGTCTACCCCGCGCCTCGCGACCTGGCGGTGAACGACTCGCGCATGCAGCAGGTGAGCTACGCCAACGGCAAGCTGTGGGGCACGCTGGACACCGACGTCCTGCTGGGCGATGGCAGCCACGGTTCGGGCATCAACTACTTCGTCATCAACCCGAACTCCAGCGTGCTGTTCGCCAATGGCACGCTGTCCCTTCCCGATGCGAACCTCACCTATGGCGCGGCAGCCGTTACGCAGAGCGGGCGCGGTGTCATCGCGTTCACCGTCGTTGGCCCCAATGACCATCCGAGCGCAGGCTATGCCAGCTTCGACGCGAAAGTCGGCGCCGGCAGTGTCCACATCGCTGCCGCGGGTGCGGGCCCCTGGGACGGCTTCACGGGCATTCCCTACCTCGGTGGCGACCGTCCGCGTTGGGGTGACTATGGCGCCGCTGCCGCCGACGGCAACACGATCTGGCTGGCGTCGGAATACATCGCACAGACGTGCACGCTGGCTCAATACCTGACCCCACCGCTGTTCCAGTGCGGCGGCACGCGCGGCGCCCTGGGCAACTGGGCAACGCGCATTTCGGCGATCGGGCTCTAAGCGTCAACCAAGCACCGTCATGGGGCGTGATGGGCAAACACCCATCACGCCCTTTTCTTTGCGCGCGAAAAAACAGACCCATCGTGATCGGCCAGAGCGCGAGCCGATCTACGGCTTGGCAGCTGCAACCGCAGGCTTGCCCTACTCCACGCGCGCTTCTCGATGGGCTTCTTGCCCAAACCAAGCAAAGGCATTTGCCTCCTGCGTCCCGCATCATCGCGATGGATGGCTCCATGCACCGGCGCGGTTTACCATGCAGTGACGGGGGCCACGGATCACCGGAGGTACGATGCGAATGCTGACGAACACCTGGATGGGTTTGCTGGCGCTCCTGTCGTGGGCGACTGCTACGGCACAGGATGCACCGACGCAGAACACGGTAAAGGATCCGCAGACAGCGGTCGTAGATACCGCAGACGCCGACCGATTCGCCGCGTTGTTCAAGCGAACTCACGGCCAACCCACCGCCGCGCAACTGCAATCCGACTATCTCGACAAGGGCTCACCCGGCATCGCGGTGTTCACACCCTACCGCATCATCGATGCAGCGCACCTCGCGCAAGTGGTGGCGGAAAGGCAGCCGATCTACCAGCATGCGATCGACGTTTGCCTTCCCGCGGTGAAAACCACCACCGCCGAACTGCGCACCATCTATTCGGCCTATCAGCGAATGATGCCCGGCGTTGTCCTTCCTCAGGTGTACGCGGTGTTCGGCGCAGGCAACGCCGGGGGCTCCGCCGGGCCGGGAGCGCAGGTCATAGGCCTGGAAGCTGTTTGCAATGGTGTGGTCTACGCGGCGGACCTGCGGCGACGACTGCGTGGCCTGTTCGCACACGAGACTGTCCACACCCTGCAGCCACCCATGCCCGACGAGCAGGACAACGACCTGCTTGCCCAGGCACTCCGTGAGGGCGTCGCCAATTTGATCGGTGAACTGGTGACGGGTGACCCGGATTCGCACGACGCATGGGGCCTGCCGCAGGAGCAAGCCTTGTGGAAGCAGTTCGCGCAGGACCGGGCGACGATACTCGCGCATCCCCCCATCGACGGTAAGCCCGATGCGGAGTGGCAAACCGCGATGCACCGCTGGATGTGGAACGCGGGCGCCGCGCCCGAGGGCTGGCCCGCCGAAGCGGGATACTGGATCGGCATGCGCGTCGCCGCCGCCTATTACCAGCGTGCGAAAGACAAGGACGAGGCCTTGCGGGTGCTCATCGCCCTGGAGCATCCGCAGCAGATCCTGGAGGACAGTGGTTATGCGCGGCGGTTTGAGCCGACGAAGGCATCCACGTCATCGGAGTGATTTCGCGCGAGCATGAGCATGCAGCGTACTCGCATAGGAGTGCATGTCCTTGGCGAAGCGCTCTTTCCGTGCTCGGCCATGCGTGAAGGCGCCGCTCAAAGAAAAGGCCGGCATGACCGGCCCTTTCTCTTCACGACAGCGTAAGCCTCATTTCTTCTGCGGCGCTTCCTTCAGGCCCCGGTTCAGCAGCATCGGTTCGATGCTCGGATCCTTGCCGCGCCAGTCCTTGTACATCTTGGCCAGGTCTTCGGTGTTGCCACGCGAGAGGATCATCTCGCGGAAGCGATCACCGTTCGCGCGGGTCATGCCACCCTTGTCGACGAAGCCCTGGAACGCATCGTCCGCCAGCATCTCGGTCCACAGGTAGGCGTAGTAACCGGCGGCGTAACCGTTGCCCCATATGTGCTGGAAGTAGCTCGAGCGGTAGCGCGGCGGCACGTAGCTGAGGTTGATCTTGGCCTTGGCCAGCGCATCGGCTTCGAACTTGTCCGGATCCTGCTTCGGTGCATCCGGGCCCAGGCTGTGCCAGCTCATGTCGAGCAAGGCAGCCGAAAGCAGTTCGGTCATGTCGTAGCCCTTGTTGAAGGTCTTCGACTTCTTGATCTTCTCCACCAGCTCGGCCGGCATCGGCTCGCCCGTCTTATAGTTCTTCGCGTAGTTGGCGAAGATCTTCGGATCGGTTGCCCAGTGCTCGTTGAACTGCGACGGGAATTCCACGAAGTCGCGCGCCGTTGCGGAGCCGGACAGGCTCGGGTATTGCGAGTTGGCGAAGATGCCGTGCAGGCCATGGCCGAACTCGTGGAACATGGTGATCACGTCGTCGAACGACAGCAGCGCCGGCTGGCCCGGTGCGGGCTTGGTGAAGTTGGCGACGTTGAACACGACCGGCTTGGTGCCCATCAGCTTGGACTGGCCCACCAGGTTGCTCATCCACGCGCCGCCGTTCTTGTTGTCGCGCTTGAAGTAGTCGCAGTAGAACAGC
>Ga0209674_100508_pt1 | contig 16000 bp, 17 predicted proteins | sample AraplaCvi_mMS_r2_FD_184279 | JGI IMG/M metagenome (GOLD analysis project Ga0209674, IMG submission 184279) | Arabidopsis root microbial communities from North Carolina, USA - plate scrape CL_Cvi_mMS_r2 (SPAdes) (version 2) | ecosystem: Host-associated > Plants > Roots > Endosphere | place: USA... | reverse complement strand
CGGGCTTCGTGCCGAACGACTATCAGGTCGGTCAGACGGGCAAAATCGTCGCACCGCAACTGTATGTAGCCGTGGGCATTTCGGGCGCGATCCAGCATCTGGCCGGTATGAAGGACAGCAAGGTCATCGTCGCGATTAACAAGGACCCCGAAGCGCCGATTTTCAGCGTCGCGGACTATGGGCTGGTGGGCGACCTGTTCACACTCGTGCCGGAACTCGTGAACGAACTCGGCTAAGCGTCCCGGCGCCACATCAAGCCATCTAACAAGCCATACGAGGCGTTTGGCGACACGCGAAGGGCGCAGGACCGAACAAGTCCCGCGCCCTTTTTCCATCACGCAGGAGGAGAACAGAAAATGAGCTATACGGCGCCCATCAAGGACATGCTGTTCGTGATGAAGGAACTGGCGAACCTCGAACAGATTGCGACGCTGCCGGGCTTCGAAGACGCGAATCTCGACACTGCTCAGGCCGTGCTGGAAGAGTCGGCGAAACTGTGCGGGGAAGTGCTGGCTCCGCTAAACGTCGAGGGCGACCGCAACCCGAGCAGCTGGAAGGACGGCGTGGTCACCGCGACGCCCGGCTTCAGGGACGCGTTTCGCCAGTTTGCCGAAGGCGGCTGGCAAGGCGTGCAGCATCCGGTCGACTACGACGGCCAGGGCCTGCCCAAGCTGATCGCCACGCCTTGCGTGGAAATGCTGAACGCGTCGAATCTGTCGTTCGCGCTGTGTCCTTTGCTCACGGACGGCGCGATCGAAGCACTGCTGACCGCCGGCAGCGACGCGCAAAAACAGACCTATGTGCCCAAGCTGATTTCCGGCGAATGGACCGGCACGATGAACCTCACGGAGCCGCAGGCGGGCTCCGATCTCGCGCTCGTGCGCACGCGCGCCGAGCCGCAAGGCGACGGTTCGTTCCGGATCTTCGGCACGAAGATTTTCATTACGTGGGGCGAGCATGACATGGCGAAGAACATCGCGCATCTCGTGCTGGCCCGCACGCCGAACGCGCCCGAGGGCGTCAAGGGCATCTCGCTTTTCATCGTGCCGAAGTTTCTCGTGAATGAAGACGGGTCGCTCGGCGAGCGCAACGACGTGCACTGCGTCTCGATCGAGCACAAGCTCGGCATCAAAGCGAGTCCGACCGCCGTGCTGCAATTCGGCGATCACGGCGGCGCGATCGGGCATCTGATCGGCGAAGAAAATCGCGGCCTCGAGTACATGTTCATCATGATGAACGCGGCGCGCTTTGCGGTGGGCATGCAGGGCGTCGGCGTGTCGGAACGCGCCTATCAGAAGGCAGCCGCCTATGCGAAGGAACGTGTGCAAAGCCGTCCCGTCGACGGCTCCGCGAAACAGTCTGTCGCGATCATCGAGCATCCCGACGTGCGCCGCATGCTCTCTACCATGCGCGCGCTCACCGAGGCGTCGCGCGCACTCGCCTATGTGGCGGCCGCGCACAGCGACATTGCGCATCGCCATCCCGACGAAGCGAAGCGCGCCGAACATCAGGCGATTTACGAATTCCTCGTGCCGATCGTGAAGGGCTGGAGCACCGAATCGTCGATCGACGTGACGAGCCTCGGCGTTCAGGTTCACGGCGGCATGGGCTTCATCGAAGAAACGGGCGCCGCGCAGTATTACCGTGATGCCCGCATTCTGCCCATTTACGAAGGCACGACCGCGATCCAGGCGAACGACCTGGTCGGACGCAAGACCGTGCGCGACGGCGGCAAGGTCGCGAAGGCGCTGCTTGCCGAGGTGGCCCAAACGGTCGAGGCGCTTGGCTCGCAACCGGGCGCGGCCTTCGAGTCGATGAAGAAGTATCTTGCGCAGGGCGAGCGTTCGTTGAGCGCGGCGGTCGACTTCGTCGTGGCAAACACGAAGCGGGATCCGAACGCCGTGTTCGCGGGCAGCGTGCCGTATCTGAAGCTCGCCGGCATTGTGCTCGGCGGCTGGCAAATGGCGCGCGCGCTGCTCGTCGCCAATCAGAAGCGCGACGAAGATCCTCAGTTCTACGGCGCCAAGATCGCGACCGCCCAGTTCTATGCCGAGCATGTGTTGCCGCTCGCGAGCGCGCTGGAGGCGTCGATTGTGAGTGCGAAGGGCGGCGAGGGCGTGTTGGGTTTGTCGGTGGATCAATTCTGATGCAGCTTCGGATCTGACGCAAACTGCTGCCGGAATAGAAACGGCGCCTTGTAGGAAGGCGCCGTTTCTTTTTGCCGAGCCGGTTTGTGCGATCAGAAACTGCTGTCAGATGCGCCGCCGAGCATGGCGCTCGGCGCGCGCAACTTCACGCATAAGCCGGGCGAGGCGTGCCGCCGGTCTCGCCGAGATAGCGATGCACCGACAAGTCGTCTGCCTTGATCGCCGGCTGTTTGCCTGACATCACGTCGGCAAGCAACTGGCCGGAACCGCAGGACATCGTCCAGCCGAGTGTGCCGTGACCCGTGTTCAGGAACAGATTGGGCACCGGCGTACGGCCGACGATAGGCGTGCCGTCCGGCGTCATGGGGCGCAGGCCGGTCCAGAAGCTGGCCTTTGACGTATCGCCGCCGCCCGGGAACAGATCGTTCACGCACAGTTCGAGCGTTTCACGGCGGGCTTGCCGCAACGACTTGTCGAAGCCGACGATCTCAGCCATGCCGCCGACGCGGATCCGGTTGTCGAAGCGGGTGATCGCGATCTTGTAGGTTTCGTCAAGCACCGTGGAGACCGGCGCCGCGGCTTCATTGACAATCGGCGCGGTGATCGAATACCCCTTCAGCGGATACACCGGAATTTTCACAAGGCCGGAGAGGAATTTCGTCGAGTAAGAACCCAGCGCGACGACGAACGAATCAGCACGCACGAGTTCTCCGCCGCATTGCACGCCGGCGATCCGGTCGCCGGCCATGGCGAGCGCGTCGATCGGCGTGTTGTAGCGGAATTTGACGCCCATCTGCTCGGCGAGCGCGGCGAGGCGCGTAGTGAACATCTGACAGTCGCCGGTTTCGTCGCCCGGCAGGCGCAGGCCGCCCGTGAGTTTGTGCGAGACCGCGGCGAGCGCCGGCTCGGCCTGCGCGAGTTCAGCCGCCGAGAGCAGTTCGTACGGCACGTTCGCTTCGCGCAGCACGGCGATGTCTTTCGCCGCGCCGTCGAACTGCTGTTGCGTGCGGAAGACCTGCAGCGTGCCGCCCGTACGGCCTTCGTACTGAATGCCGGTTTCCGCGCGCAGCGCCTGCAGGCAATCGCGGCTATATTCCGCGAGGCGGACCATCCGGCCTTTGTTGACCGCGTAGCGCGAAGCCGTGCAGTTCTGCAGCATCTGCCACATCCACTGCAACTGGAACTGCGTGCCGTCGAGGCGGATGGCGAGCGGCGCGTGTTTCTGGAACATCCACTTGACGGCCTTCAGCGGCACGCCGGGCGCGGCCCACGGCGACGCATAGCCCGGCGAGATCTGGCCGGCGTTGGCGAAACTGGTTTCGAGCGCGGGGCCCGCTTCACGATCGATAACCGTCACTTCGTGACCCGCTCGCGCCAGATAATACGCACTCGTCACCCCGACGACGCCACTACCCAAAACGACGACTCGCATAGCTGCTCCAGAAAATTCGCAAGGATTTGAAGGGCGGTGCGTGCGTCGGTTGGTCTGAATCATTCGATTAACGACGTGTAATGCGATGCGCCCAGTGTTAACCGCTATACTATTGGCGAGCTTGCAGGTTTTGTTATCGTATTTTTGAGAATTTCAGCAAAAACACTATGCGCACGCAACGCCAGCCGGTCCGGGCCCTCGACAAGCTCGATCACAAGATCCTCCGGTTGCTTCAACAGGACGGTCGCATGGCCATGAAAGACCTCGCCGAGCAGGTCGGCCTCTCGGTCACGCCGTGTATCGAGCGCGTCAAGCGCATGGAGCGCGACGGCGTGATCACCGGCTATTACGCCCGCGTGAACCCGGCGGAGCTGGGCGCGGCGCTGCTGGTGTTCGTGGAAATCACGCTGGATCACAAGAGCGGCAACATGTTCGACCAGTTTCGCCGCGAGGTGCAGAAGATTCCCGAGGTGCTCGAATGCCACCTGGTGTCGGGCGACTTCGACTATCTGATCAAGGCGCGCATCGGCGAAATGGCCGATTACCGCAAGCTGCTGGGCGACATCCTGTTGCAGCTTCCCGGCGCTGTGCAGTCGAAAAGCTATGTGGTGATGGAGGAGATCAAGGAAACCCTGACCATTCCGGTGGGAGACGACGCGATGCGTTAGGCCTTCCGGAAGGGCTCGACAAACGGCGTAAACACTGTATATTTATACAGGTGTTTGCGCCGTTTTGTTTTCTGCCTGGGTCTGCCTGTTTCTGCCTGTGCCCATGTTCTGCCTGTTGCTGATGAGCCGTGACTGAACCCGATACCTCTTCCGCCGCCGAGTTTGTCATCGCGCCGCCCGTGCCCCGCAAAGGCCGCGGCGCGGTGACCAACGTGCAAGGCCGCTACGAAGTCGATCAGCGCGAGGCCGTGGACGACGGCTGGGTTGCCACGGCGGACGAAAGCGAACCGCCCAAGGTGCTGCGCACGCAGGTGTTCGAAGAACGGGCGAAAAGCATTCTGACGCGTAATACGTCGCCGGATATTCCGTTTGGCGTGTCGTTAAATCCATATCGCGGTTGCGAGCATGGCTGCATCTATTGTTTTGCGCGGCCCACGCACAGTTATCTCGGACTCTCGCCGGGGCTCGACTTCGAAAGCCGGATCTATGCAAAGGTCAACGCGCCTGAGTTGCTCGAGCGCGAACTGTCGAAAAAGTCATACGAGCCGGAGCCCATCGCGCTTGGCGTCAACACCGACGCGTGGCAGCCCGCCGAGCGCGACTGGCGGCTCACACGTCGGGTGGTCGAGGTCCTGAGCGAGCGCAATCATCCGTTCGCGGCGATTACCAAGTCGTCGCTGATCGAGCGCGACCTGGATCTGCTCGCGCCCATGGCGGCCCGCGGCCAATTCATGGCGGCGATCACCATCACCACACTAGACGCGGACATTGCGCGCACGCTCGAACCGCGCGCGGCCACGCCGTCGCGGCGCCTACGCACCATTCGCACACTGAGCGAGGCGGGCATTCCAGTCGGCGTCAGCATTGCGCCCGTCATCCCGTTTGTCACCGAACCGGACATGGAGCGCGTGCTGGAAGCTTGCGCGGAAGCCGGAGCGTGCAACGCGAGCTATATCGTGCTGCGTCTGCCGTGGGAGGTTGCGCCGCTTTTCAAAGACTGGCTTGCTGCGCATTTTCCGGATCGCGCCGAGCGGGTCATGGCGCGCGTGCGGGATATGCGCGGTGGCAAAGACTACGACTCGGCTTTCTCCACCCGAATGAAGGGCGAAGGCTTGTGGGCAGACCTGCTGAAGCAGCGATTCCACAAGGCCGTTCGCCGTTTGGGGCTCAACCAGCGCGACCGGGGCATTCTGGATATGTCCCATTTCAAGCGGAACGAGGCGCCGCGAGTCCCGGTCCCCCGTCCTGACAAGCGGCAACTCGATCTTTTCTAGCGTATCGGGGGGGGGCGTGCCGCCGCTATTGGGACAGCGCCTTTGCTGCCTGCACTTGCGTTTCGAAGTAGGTCTGGAAGGAAATGGCGAGACCGGTCATGAGCAGAAAGGCGCCGATCAGCAGCGAAAAGATCACCACGAAGATAACGGTCCACCCCGAGCGGCTTTTCCGCTGCGTGTGCGCGTTGAATTGCCGGTCCCACTTGTCGTCCGGCCGCAGCCCGTAGACGATCGCGGCGAGAAATGCGGCCAGAATCGATACGGCGCCCGGAAAGGCAAGCACCCAGCCGAGCGTTGAAGCGCGTTCGCTGGCTACCAGCAGCATCGCGCCGGGAATGCCGAGCAGCGTGCCGATAATATGCGCCCAGCCGTAGATGTCGCGCGGGCCGTAAAGATAAAAGCGGTGCGCGCCGAGCGTGCCCAGGAAGAAAGCCAGCGCAGCTGTGATCGTTTTGGAGCGGAAGTAAGTCGAGGTCGAGAAAGACGTGGACATGTAAGAGAGGTCAGAGTGACAGGCGGTTGAAAACCGGCGCTCGGTAATGGGGAGGTGATAGGGAGGTAATGGGCGGTAGCGGGCGGTGAAAGCAGTGGCGAAACGGGTGGCGATAACGGGCGGTGAAAACAGCCGATGAACAAGCGCGGCGCACCGTTGCGCGCGGACCGTCGCGCATTCTACGCCGGGCGTGTGCCGGCGGTCACGCGGCGTTCCGCCTCAGGGCGGCGCGCTTGGATTGTGTCCTCACGGCAACGTGGGCAGTCAATGTGCCGGGTAACTGACACGATAGATAGCGCCGGCGTAATCGTCGCTAATGAGCAATGAGCCGTCGGGTAGCGGCAGAACGTCGGCTGGGCGGCCCCAGACGGTTTCGCCGGACTGAAGCCAGCCCTCGGCGAACACCTCTTGTCGCGCATGGCTGCCGTCCGGGTCAGTGACGACTCGCACCACGCGGTAGCCGGCCTTCTTGCTGCGGTTCCATGACCCGTGCTCGGCAATGAAAATGTTGTCGCGATAGTCGGGCGGGAACATCGAGCCGCTATAAAAGCGCATGCCGAGCGCAGCGACATGCGCGCCCAGCTTCACCACCGGCGGCGTGAACGCGTTGCAGGGGTGCCCCGCGCCGAACTCAGGATCGGCTATCACGCCGGCGTGGCAGTAGGGAAAGCCGAAATCCAGGCCGGCGCGCGAGGCACGGTTGAGCTCGTCGTCCGGTAGATCGTCGCCTAGCAGATCGCGACCGTTGTCGGTGAACCAGAGCTCGCGCGTCGCCGGATGCCATGCAAAGCCGACGGAGTTGCGCACGCCGCGCGCCACCACTTCGTAGTGGCTGCCGTCCGGGTCCATGCGGCCGATCAGCCCATAGCGGTCGCGGTCCTTCAGGCAGACGTTGCAGGGCGCTCCCTGCGGGACATAGAGCTTGCCGTCCGGGCCGAACGCAATGAATTTCGCGCCGTGATGGGTTTCGGAGGGCAATGTGTCGGTGACCACGGCGGGCTGCGGCGGCGCATTGAGGCGCGTGTCGATCGAGTCCAGGCGTAGAATTCGCGACACCGCCGAGACATAGAGCGCGCCGTTGTGCCATGCCACGCCTATCGGAGCTTCGAGGCCGGTCGCCACCACATGGCGCGCGGCAACGCGTGCGCCTTGCAGTTCGAGCGCATAGACGTGACCGTCCAGACTGCCTATATAGAGAATGCCCTTTGGTGAGAGCGCCATGGCTCGCGCGCTCGGCACCGCGTCCGAGAGGACTTCGATGCGAAAGCCCGGCGGCAGTTTGATGCGCTCCACAGGCGGCGCGGCCAGGGCCTGGCAGGCGAAGGTGGTCAGCAATGCAGCGGCTGCCGGGCGAAAACCGTGCGTAAGGCAGACAGACGCGGTGCGACAAGCGAAAAAGAGGAGCGCAAGGGCAGTTCGCGGCTGGGATTTCACGGGCACTCCGTCAGGTTGTTCAGGCGTTTGCGCGAGGGCCGGCGCGAGGTTCCGAGCCCGCGCTGTAGGGGCGGCGCAACCCGATTGCTCAGTTTATCCCGGTAAGTGTTTGTTATGGCGTCAGTTTCCCGCTATAATCGCGTGTTTCAGTCGTTCCGAACCCCGGTTTTCAAGGATTCTAGTATGGTCATCATCCGCTTGGCTCGTGGCGGCTCCAAGAAGCGCCCGTTCTACAACATCGTCGCAACCGACTCGCGTAACCGTCGTGACGGCCGCTTCATCGAGCGCGTTGGCTTCTACAACCCGATCGCTACGAAGGGCGAAGCTCTGCGTATCGCTCAAGACCGCCTGACGTATTGGCAAGGCGTTGGCGCACAACTGTCGCCGACCGTCGAGCGTCTCGTGAAAGAAGCGCAAAAGGCGCAGCCGGCTGCTTAATGGTAGCTCGCGTGCGTATCGGCGTCGGTTTGGCCGGCGGCTCGCGCCATCCGCGTGAGCAGTCCGATGCGCAAGAAGTTTTGCCGAAACTGGCGTCGAAGCTGGTAGCGCGGCTCAAGCTGAGATTTAGTCTGAGGTTTGGTCATGTCTGAGCGTGGTTCCGGCAGTTCAGGTCGCGCGAAGGCAAAAGAGGCAAGCCCGCGCGCAAAGACGTCTGGCGAGGCGCCATTCGGTGCATTCGTCCGCAAGCCGGGCGAGCGGGCTGGAGGCAAGGCGAAAGCCAATGTGGCAAACGCCGCTTCCGAGGCAGCAGCCATGCGCCCGGAAACGGCGGAGAGTTGGCCGGCTGACGCGGTCGAAGTCGGCGCAATCGTCGACGCTTACGGCCTCAAAGGCTGGGTCAAGGTGGCCGCGCATGCGGATGCCGGCCAGGGCGGCGACGCGTTGCTGAGCGCAAAGCGCTGGTGGCTCATGAAGGGCCGCGAGCGCCAATCCGCGCCGTCGCTGCAGGCAAAACTGCATAGCGATAGTGTGGTGGCCCATCTGGGCGGCGTCGCTGACCGCGACGCGGCGCTGGCATTGCGCGGCTCCCGCGTCTATATCAGCCGCAGCGAATTCCCGGCGCTCGAAGCCGACGAGTTTTACTGGGTCGACCTGATCGGCCTCGAGGTAGTGAATCTTGCCGGGGCGAATCTCGGCAAGGTGGCTGGCATGATCGACAACGGCGCGCACTCGGTGCTGCGCGTCGAATATCCGGCGGCCGACAAAACCGGCAAGCCGGTCGCCGCCGAACGTTTGATCCCGTTCGTCGGTGTGTTTGTCAAAGCGGTCGACCAGGCGGCGAAGCAGATCACCGTCGAATGGGAAGCCGATTATTGATAGTTGAGCAAATCGAGTTCGCTAAAACGGAGAGAGCGATGCAGTTCGATGTCGTCACGCTCTTTCCCGACATGTTCCGCGCGCTGACCGACTGGGGCATTACCAGCCGGGCAGCAAAGCAGCAGCGCTATGGGTTGCGTACGTGGAATCCGCGTGATTTCACCACCGACAACTACCGCACGATCGACGATCGCCCGTACGGCGGCGGGCCCGGCATGGTGATGCTGGCCAAGCCTCTGGAAGACGCGATCGCAGCGGCCAAAGCGGCGCAGGCGGAGCAGGGTATCGGCGCACCGCGTGTCGTGATGATGTCGCCGCAAGGCGCCACGCTGAATCACGAGCGTGTGATGAAGTTTGCCGAACAACCCGGGCTGATCCTGCTGTGCGGCCGCTACGAGGCGATCGACCAGCGCCTGCTCGACCGGGTTGTCGACGAAGAAGTCAGTCTGGGCGACTTCGTGCTGTCGGGCGGCGAGTTGCCGGCCATGGCCTTGATGGATGCCGTCGTGCGTCAGTTGCCGGGTGTGCTCAACGACTCGCAATCGGCGGTGCAGGATAGTTTTGTCGACGTACTGCTCGATTGTCCGCACTACACACGGCCCGAGGAATATCAGGGCGTGCGTGTGCCCGATGTGCTGCTCGGCGGCCATCATGCGGAGATTGAAGCGTGGCGTCGGCGCGAAGCTTTGCGCAATACGTTGCGCAAGCGGCCCGACCTGATTGTCAAGGCCAGAAAGAACAAGATGTTGAGCCGTGCCGACGAGGCATGGCTCGCAAGTCTCGCACAGGAAGAGCCGAAGGCGTAAAGCCCCGGTCTTTCGAGCGGACACCGGGCGGCGCCGTACATGCGTGTGCGGCGCCTGATGTGAACCCATCCTCTATCGGGGCCGTAGCCGGGCATGTCATGCCAGGCAGGTACGAACGCCGACAAGATGGACTTAGGAGTCAGTGATGAATCTGATTGCAAAACTCGAGCAGGAAGAAATCGCGCGCGCCCTCGGCGAAAAGACCATCCCCGAATTCGCCCCCGGCGACACGGTGGTTGTCAGCGTGAACGTGGTTGAAGGTACGCGTAAGCGTGTCCAGGCTTACGAAGGCGTCGTGATCGCCAAGCGTAACCGTGGTCTGAATTCGTCGTTTATCGTCCGCAAGATTTCGTCGGGCGAAGGCGTCGAGCGTACGTTCCAGACGTACTCGCCGCTGCTGGCAAGCATCGTCGTGAAGCGTCGCGGCGACGTGCGTCGTGCAAAGCTGTACTACCTGCGCGACCGTTCGGGCAAGTCGGCTCGAATCAAGGAAAAGCTGGTCTCGAAAGACCGCGCTGCTTCCCAGGCGTAAATGCTGTAAGGAAAAGCACCCCTCGCGGGTGCTTTTTTGTTGGCCAGGTCAAAATAGCGGCATCGCCTCCATCCGTCATTCGAGAGATCCGTTGATCCGCCCCGTCTTTGAACCTCAAACGCTGCCCGTCGAAGCAACGGGCGCTCATCTACCGCCGGTCGCGGCGGAGCGGCTTACGCCAGACGGTCTGCGCGCCCGCTTCGAACAGTCGCTTTCGTGGACCCCTGAGCCGATCGTCGAAGCGCCCTGGCGCGACATTCGCGCCGACCCTCGGGTCGCCTCCGTCCTCGTGCCGCTCGTGATTCGCGCGCATGGCCTGACCGTGCTGCTGACGCAGCGGGCCGATCATCTGAACGACCACGCCGGCCAGGTCAGCTTTCCGGGCGGCCGTCAGGAGCCTTTCGATGCCGACGCCACCGCCACCGCTTTGCGCGAGGCGGAAGAGGAGGTCGGCCTCGCGCCTTCGCGTGTGGAAGTACTCGGTGCGCTGCCCGACTATTTGACGGGCACGGGCTTTCGCGTGACGCCCGTGATCGGTCTCGTCCACCCGCCGTTCGCGTTGAAAGCGGACGCGCTCGAGGTCGCGGAAGTCTTCGAGGTGCCGCTCGCCTTCCTGATGAACCCGGCGCATCACGAAGAGCGGGTGTTCCGTTACGAGGGCGGCGAGCGCCGCTTTTTCGCGATGCCGTATCCACGCGGCGCGTCGCTCGAAGCAGCCGAAAAAGGCGAGAGCGGCACGGGCAGCCATTATTTCATCTGGGGCGCGACGGCCGCGATGCTGCGCAACTTCTATCGCTTTCTCGCGGCCTGAGGCATGTCTTACAGGCACGCGTTGGGTGTTTGGCAACGTCCCCGCTCAGCGGCATCCGACCCTGTGCTATCGTTACGAAACAATCGTAAAACTCGAAAAGCACGGCGCATCGCATGACTTTTTTTTCCGTATTGCTCGCTCTCATCATTGAACAGGTGCGCGCGCTGTCGCCGAACAATCCGGTATCCGCGCTGCTTCAATATCATGCGGAGTCGGCGGCGCACGGATTCGATGCGGGCAAGCCGAAGCACGGCCTGCTTGCCTGGCTCGTCGTCGTGGTGCCCTGGACGCTGGCCGTCGCGCTCATCTACTACGTTCTCTACAACATCCATTTTGTGCTGGCGTTCCTGTGGAACGTCGCGGTGCTGTACTTCACGCTCGGTTTTCGCCAGTTCAGCCATTACTTTACGGACATCCATCTCGCGCTCAATAACGACGACGTGCCGCGCGCGCGCGAAATCCTCAACGAATGGACCGGCCTCGACACGCTCGACATGCCGGTCAGCGAGATCGTCCGCCACACGCTGATTCACGCGGTGGTGGCATCGCATCGCCATGTGTTCGGCGTGTTCTTCTGGTTTCTGATTCCGGTCGGGCCGGCGGGTGCTGTGCTGTATCGGATCGCCGAATATCTGTCGCGCACGTGGGCGCGCCCGGTCGACGATCGAACCGTCGCGTTTTCGAGCTTTGCGCAGCGTGCCTTCTTCGTGATCGACTGGGTTCCGGCGCGGCTCACGTCGCTCGGCTTTGCGATTGTCGGCAATTTCGAAGACGCGATTTACGCGTGGCGCAACCATGCGCGCCAGTGGCCGGACGCGAATGACGGCGTGCTGCTCGCCGCGGGCAGCGGGGCGCTGGGCGCGCGACTGAGCGGGCCGCTTGCCGAGCCGTCAAGCCTCGACGCACTCGCCACCGGCGACGGCGGCCCGATGCAGGTCGGCGACGATTGCACGCCGCGCACGCTGCAATCGGCGGTGGGCCTCGTCTGGCGCGCGGTCGTGCTGTGGATGATTCTGCTGCTGATGCTGACCATCGCGGTCTGGCTCGCTTGAGACGAGGCTAGCGCTTCAGGCCTCGCAAAAGGGAGTGCGCAGAAAAAAAACGGGCAGTCGCCCGTTTTTTTCGACCGCCTAACCCGCTGACCAAGCCGCAGCCGCGTGGCCGGCACCTCATCCATCCAATGGATCGCGCACCGTCCCGCACTGCCAGCACACCGTGAACTGCGCTTCCAGCTTCTCGCCGCACTGGCGGCATTGCCAACCGGGCGAGCCGGCCGCCGGGCCGCGCGATGCAGCTTCGATCAGGCGTCGCGCCAGCGCCTCGTTGCGGTCATCCACGAGCCACAATTCCGGCGCGCACTGATCCGCGGGAATGTCGCCGAGCGCGCCGTTCAGATAACGATTGTGCAGCTCGCACGCCACGCCGGCGGCCGCGAGCACGTTGACCCAATGCTGTCCGATGATGAGGTTCGGCGCGCGCATCAGCTTCATGTCAGCGCACGATCTGGCTGGCTTCATGCACGAGTTGGGCATAGAGCGCGTGCCGCTCGCGACGGATGCGGCCGTCCGCAACGGCTTCGAGAATCGCGCAGCCCGGCTCGTGCAAATGATGGCAATTGTAGAAGCGGCAGTTGGGCAGGAGCGGCCGGAATTCCGGGAACGCGCGTTCGAGCCGGCCTTCGGTCAAATGATGCAGGCCGAACTCCTGGAAGCCGGGCGAGTCGATCAGCGCGCCGGTTTTGCCGTCGTCGGCGCCTTCCGCCCCGGCGAGCGCGGCCGGCAGCGGGTAAAGCCGCGTGAAGGTCGTCGTGTGGCGTCCGCTGTTCAGTGCAGTCGAAATTTCGCGGGTGGCGACTTCGGCGTCCGGAATCAGCAGATTCACAAGCGTGGATTTGCCCATGCCCGACTGGCCGAGCAACAACGTCGAGTGACCGCGCAGATGCTCGATCAGCGCCGCGCGGGCGGCCTCGGGTTGCGCCTTGATCGACACTTCGAGCACCGTGTAGCCGAGCGCGCGATACGGCTCGAGCCGCCTGCGCGCGCCTTCGAGCGCATCGGTCACGTCGATCTTGTTCAGCACGATCAACGGCTTGAGTTCGTTGGCCTCGGCGGCAACGAGCGCACGGCCGAGCAGGTCTTCGCTGAAATGCGGTTCGGTGGCGAGCACGATCAGCAACTGGTCGAGGTTCGCCGCGAACAGCTTCGACTTGTACTGATCGGAGCGATACAGCAGATTGCGCCGCTCGCCGATTTCGACGATCACGCCTTGATCGGCCGAGGTCGGCTCGTAAATCACGCGATCGCCCACCGCCACCTCGCTGCGCTTGCCGCGCGGGAAGCACTGGAGCATCGGGCCGCCGTGTTCCGGCGCGACCAGATAGTGGCGCCCATGCGCGGCCACGACGAGTCCGCCTACGCGCGTGCCGGACGCTGCGCGCGGCGTTTGTCGGGAGCGGCCGCTCATGCGTGCCGCAACAGTCGGTCGATCCGCTGCGACGCCGGCGGATGCGAGTAATAGAACGCGGTGTAGAGCGGATCGGGCGTCAGCGTGGACGCATTGTCTTCGTACAGCTTGACGAGCGCGTTGACGAGGTCTTGCGCGTCGGTTTGCGTCGCGGCAAACGCGTCGGCCTCGAACTCGTGCTTGCGCGAGGTCAGGCTGCCGAGCGGCGTGACGAAGAACACGAACACCGGCAGTGCGAGGAAAAACAGCACGAGCGCGAGCGCGCTATTGCCGCCGACGAGCGACGGTCTCACGCCGAGCCCTTCGTAGAACCACACTTGCTGTGTGAGCCAGCCGAGCAGCGCGAGCATCGCGAGGCTGAGGGCGAAGGTGACCAGCATCCGCTTGATCACGTGACGGCGCTTGAAATGGCCGAGCTCATGCGCGAGCACCGCCTCGATTTCGCTGCCCGAGAGGCGCGCGAGCAGCGTGTCGAAGAACACGATGCGCTTGGCCGCGCCAAAGCCCGTGAAGTACGCGTTGCCGTGCGCGGAGCGGCGGCTGCCGTCCATCACGAAGAGCCCTTTGGCGGCGAAGCCGCAGCGCTTCATCAGCGCTTCGATGCGGCTTTTCAGCGCTTCGTCCCTGAGCGGCTCGAATTTGTTGAAAAGCGGCGCGATGAAAGACGGGTAGAGCACGAGCACGAGCATCTGGAAGACGACCCAGACAATCCACGTCCACAGCCACCAGAAACTTCCCGCCTGGTTCATCAGCCACAGCACGACAAAGAGCAGCGGCAGGCCGAACGCCGCGCCGAGCAACACGCCCTTCACACGGTCGACGACAAAGATGCGCAGGCTCATCCGGTTAAAGCCGAAGCGCTGCTCGATCACGAACTGGCGGTAGTAGTCGAACGGCAGGTCGATCGCGCTGGTGATAACGATGACCGCGGCGACGAGCGCGATCTGGCCGAGGTAGCCGCGGCCGAGCCAGTCGGTGACGGCGAGGTCGAGCACCTGCACGCCGCCGAGCAGCGTGAGGCTGATCAGCACGGCGGCGCCCACGACGATTTCGATCATGGTGAGGCGCGTGCGCTCGACGGTGTAGTCCGCGGCGCGCTGGTGGGCGGCCAGCGCAATCGTGCCGGCGAACTGGCTCGGCACTGCTTCGCGATGGCGCGCGACAAAGCGGATCTGCCGCGACGCGAGCCACAGCTTGGTGCCGACCATCGCCACGACGGCGACGACGAACAGGACAGTGAAGTAAAGGGTAGGCATCCGTGGATTCCGTGGTATCTATGCGAGAATTATATGTTTCTTCCCGCCTCGCAGCGGGGACCTGCTTGAACCGGCTACAACCGTCCCTAACCATCTCATACGAACCATCGCCGCAGCGCCGCAGCTTCCAGGCAAGCTTTCGGCCCGGCCCTCAGGGTTGCCTTCATGACTGACATCCTCGAAACCGCCCAACAGCCGCCGCTCGTGCGCAGCGACATGAATCTCGTCTGGCTGGACATGGAAATGACCGGGCTCGACCCCGACTCCGACCGCATCATCGAAATCGCGGTGGTGGTGACGAATTCGACGCTCGACAGAATGGTCGAAGGTCCGGTCCTCGCTATCCATCAGAGCGACGAGACGCTCGCGAAAATGGACCAGTGGAATCAGAACACGCACGGGCGCTCCGGGCTGATCGACCGCGTGAAGGCCTCGACGGTGAGCGAAGCCGACGCCACGGTGCTGATCCGCGATTTTCTGGGCGCTTACGTGCCGCCGGGCAAATCGCCGATGTGCGGCAACTCCATCTGCCAGGACCGCCGCTTCATGGCGCGCTGGATGCCGGAACTGGAGACCTTCTTCCACTACCGCAATCTCGACGTCAGCACCCTCAAGGAACTGTGCCGGCGCTGGCAGCCGGCCATTTACAAGGGCTTCCAGAAGCGCGCGATGCACACGGCGCTCGCCGACATTCACGAATCGATCGACGAGCTGAAGTACTACCGCGAGCACTTCCTGATTCCGCCCGCGCCGGACGCGTCGATGAACGCGGAATAAGCCGCGCGGAACAGCTCAGGCCGGCCGGGGCGCGCGCACCGCGCCCTTCGGGCGGAACGCCTTCACGACGTCGGCATGGGTCTCGACATACGGCCCGCCGATCAGATCGATGCAGTACGGCACCGCCGCGAAGATACCGGGCACCGCCACGGCGCCGCCGGCCTCCATGTCGCGCAAACCTTCCAGCGTTTCCTTGATCGACTTCGGCTGGCCCGGCAGGTTGATGATCAGCGCCGCGTGATCCGCCGTTTCGCGGATCACCGCCACCTGGCGCGAGAGGATCGCGGTCGGCACGAAATTCAGGCTGATCTGCCGCATCTGCTCGCCGAATCCCGGCATTTCTTTGGTGGCGACCGCGAGCGTCGCCTCGGGCGTCACGTCGCGGCGCGACGGGCCGGTGCCGCCCGTGGTGAGCACCAGATCGCAGCCGGCCTGATCGACCAGTTCGATGAGCGTGGCGGAGATGGTCGGCGCGTCGTCCTGAATCAGCCGCGTGACGACCTGCCACGGCGAACTCAGCGCGGCCCCGAGCCATTCCTGCAGCGCGGGAATGCCCTTGTCCTCATAGACGCCCGTGGACGCCCGGTCGC
>Ga0209674_100504_pt1 | contig 16095 bp, 16 predicted proteins | sample AraplaCvi_mMS_r2_FD_184279 | JGI IMG/M metagenome (GOLD analysis project Ga0209674, IMG submission 184279) | Arabidopsis root microbial communities from North Carolina, USA - plate scrape CL_Cvi_mMS_r2 (SPAdes) (version 2) | ecosystem: Host-associated > Plants > Roots > Endosphere | place: USA... | reverse complement strand
GCCTACCTGTGCGGCAATCCCAACATGGTCGACGCGGGTTTCAATGCACTGAAGGAATTCGGCTTGCCGGTGCCGCAGATCCGCCGCGAGAAATACATCTCCTCGCGTTGATCGTCGTCGCACGAAAAGTTTCACACTGAGACTCAAGTGCGACGGATTCTCGCCGATACAACCAGAGCGAGGATGCATAGCTCTTCGCAAACGTCATAGCCCCGACGTTCCGGTCCCAAAGCGTATTTGCAAACCGTCCCACCGCCCTCGGGACGGCGAAGCGTTGCGCTCATCGGCCGGGCTCCACCGCGACGGATTGCCAACACCGCCCACACGTGCCCAACAGTCCGGATCAACTCTTTGTTTCACAAGGAATTCACGCAATCTACACATTTGCAGCCTCGAAGCACACGCACAGGCTTTTTGACGCTCGAAACCTGTCATTAGTGTGATGCGCTTGGCATTTCCATGACATGCACCGGCAGAGGCTCTTAAGCACCGGTGCACCGCTGCCGATGGTGCCTTCAGGTGCGCGCAGATGCGCGTACACCGGTGGAGGGCGGCATTATGCGTGGGATGCGTTTATTCGTTCTGGCGGGCTGTTTTGTCGGGATGGCATTGGGCACCTCAGCTGCAAAGGCTGGAGGCGAGGCGATCGGTGGTGGAACCATTGCCTTCGTTGGGGCGGTGGTCGAATCTACCTGTGATGTGAACGCCGAAAATACCGTGGGCTTGGTAACCAATGCAGCAGCTCAGGTCTCGCCGCGGCATTATGCTTGCGCGGCGGCTGGTGCAGACGCTTCGCTCGCCGTAGCACCTCAACGCTATGAGGTCAGCGTGATTCAGCTATCCGACGCGACCTCGGATCGCGTGCTCAAGTACTTCAATGACTATGTCCGCGCAAGTCAGGGGAGCACGGCGAATCCCGTGTTGGTTACTCAGACCTATGAATGAAATCCACAATGCCGGTCACTGATAGGTGATCGTGAATGTGGCGACTGCCTTGACCGTGCCTGCACCCACAGCATTGCTGATGGAGTGGTAGCGCGCGAAATAAGGAAGCGACCATGCTCCAGACGGCGTCGTTCCTACTGCGGTCACCGAGCCAAAGACCACTGGGGTCGAATTCTGATCGAGCAGTTCCACGCCTAATCCGGTAGCTGTGCCGGTATTTTTCAACAACTGGGTGCTGTAACCGGTCGGGTAGCCATTCGACGCGGTGAATTTAATTGATGCATTGGCTGTAGAGCCGCTAGGGCAAGTCAATTGAATCGCGAATGGCGTCGTGCCCGCTGTGGTGTCCTTGTTTGGGAAATCGCTTGTCGCGAGCGTGGGTAAAGCAACGGTAATGGATGACGTGTCGACGTTGCAGGCCGGGGCAACGAAAGTAATCGCGTTATTCAACGTGAAGTACTCGGGCACGATGTTGCCCCATTGCCAATAGGCAAATTCACCCGAAGGCAGCACGCTGCCGTTGGCAATGGGGCCCGTCTGCACGAGTTGCACTGTCGTGGACACACTGTAGGTGCTGTCTCCTCCAGAAGTGGTGGAGCCAGGATACGGCGCCATGGAGTAGGCAGACGAGCCGGAGTTGTGGGTGAGTTCGATGCCTACGCCAGGGATGCTTGTCGGGTAAATGTAATTGCCACCTACCACAGTAGGCGCCACGGCACTGAACATGTTTTGGACGCCATAAACTGTACCGTTCGTGCAGCTTGCGCTGACCGGATTGGCTGGCGACGCGGTCACGGGACTCCCCAGTGCACCGTTCACCACCAGAGTGAATGGAATCGTGATCTGGCTGGGAAATGAAAAGACGACCGAAGCGGTAGCTGGGGAGAAAAGGTCAGTAGTGCAATTGGCACGTGCACCAGTCGGCAGCAGCAGGAACAGCCACAGCAGCAGCGGCGCCAGAGCGGTCACGCGCCGGAGCGCCGGATGACAGAAGGAGCTGCGGATAGATCCGAGGCTCATGAGCCGTTCCTCTCGGAGGATGTGTTCGCTGGCACGCAGACGGCATCGATTTCGTCGAAGGCATCGGCGCGCGTGGTCTTGGCAGAGGCTGGCAGATGATAGGAGAAGGAACACGCATGTCCTGCGCCATTGTCGTCCTGCCACTGTGCAGTGAGCAGCCCGGATGACCCCACGCCACGCGCTAGAACCTGTCCCGCCTGGCCAACGACGCCAAGTACATTGCCTTTTTCATCGGCCACTTCTGCCCCGAAGGGCAGCGCTGCGCCATCGGGCAGGTGCGTGCGTGCAATCAGCGTGCGGCCACTTTTGGTTTTGAACTTCAGCATGACCACCGCGCCGGCGTACGGCGCGACCTGGGCGCTAGTGCTGTCGAGCTGCACGCTCAGCGGCAAGCCCTTGGGATCGATCTGAATGGTATTGAGGCTATAGGGTGTCAAGTACGGAACGATGGCATAGCCGCTGCGATCGATCCGCGCACCTACCGCGTTGTTCACTCGCGCTCCATATGCGCCGGGTACGTAGACGATACCGATCGTGTCGCCTATCGGCTGGCCAAAGATGACGCCACCGGCATGCGCGACCACTGAGCCGTTTGCACTGAACGATGCCTGCGAGTAACCGCTGCCGCTGCCATAGCTTGCATTGAAAACCGCATACGGGCTTCGATAACCCGCATTGACGCTGCCGGCATTGCTGTTGCCCTGGGTGTTGTGCGTGGCCGTCACGCCGTAATTGAACTCGTTGTTGCGGCCCAGCGCGCCGTTGAGCATGGCCTGATCCTGCGAACCGCTTTCCGGATTGTGCGAAACATTGAAAGCAACCGTGGGCGCACGTGGACTGTCGCCCAATGGCAAGCTGAAGTTGAGGAAATACTGATTGCTGTAGCGCCCCAGCGGCGTCGCCGAGCGTGTGGCGGAAAAGCTGTAGCTGATGCGGTGGAAATGGTTGTTGTAACCCACCTGGAACTGCGTATCGCCGCTGCGTTGGCCCCAATAGTTGGTCTTGGTCAGATTGGCGTACAGCGCGCCGCCGCGCGCTCCCAGCGGCTGCGTCAGCGACATGGTGAAGCGGTTGCGCTGGCGTTGTACGCCTGTGATGGTCAGTGCCGATGCAGAGGTAAGCGTTGTTGCGTTCAGAGCGGCCAGTTGTCCCGATGTCAGCAACGTGTGCTGTTGCACGCCGTTGATGGTGATGGGCGTTACAGTGGTCTCATAAGTGAACGGATAGATGCCCTGGCGCGCGTAGTCCCTGGCCTGTGCAGCTTGCGTGAGACTGAGAAAGCCGCCGGTGGAATAGCGGTCGGCAGCAACCGACAGGGTTGTCTGTGTTGAGGGAATGATCTTGCTGTACGTCACCCGCATGCTCTGTCCCGACTGTGTGGCGTAGCCAGGGATACGGGTATTCGCATGGGTGATGTCCAGCGCGACCGCACCGAAATGGGTGTTGATCGCTGCGCCGGCTACAGCAGCGACATAGCCCTGCGAACCGACAACGCCTGCGTAGCCGGTCAGCAGATTGGTAAACCCGTGCTGTAGCGTGGCCTGGACGACCTCGGGCTTACGCTGGATCGATGTGTCGCGCAACTGGCCAGCGGCAATGTCGAAACGGGTGACACCGGGACGCAGCAGTTGCGCCACCGAAGCATAAGGCACCGAGAACGTGCTCGTGCGGCCGTCAGCCTCCGTAATGCTGACCAATAGATCGCCACCGAAACCGGTGGGATAAAGATCGTCCAGTGAGAACGGGCCCGGCGCCACGGTAGTTTCGTAGATCACCACACCGTTCTGTCGCACCGTGATCCTGGCGTTGGACTGAGCCACGCCGCGCACGACGGGGGCATAGCCCTGTAGCGACTGCGGCAACATACGGTCGTCGGTGCCCAACTGCACGCCGCGCAGGCCGTAGCTATCGAACACCGAGCCATCGGTGTAACTGTCGCCAACTGTGAGCTGCGCGCGAAGCGAGGTTAGATCGCGCTGAAGATAAGTCTGGACATTCTGCCATTGCACGCGTGAGTGAGAATTGCCCGCGGCGGACTGCCAATTCAACGAACCGATTTCGCGCAAATGCCACGCGCCAAGATTGAAGCCGCCGTTCACGCCCAGATAGGACGTCGTCTGGCTCAGTCCGCGGTTGCTGCTGCGGTAAGTATTGAAGTTGTAGTTCAGCAGGCCGGCGGTGATGCCGTTGTCCCAGTAGTCAGGACTTACGTATCCGCGCGGCACGTGCCCCATGTAGGCCTGTGGCACGCTGGTATCCAGGCGCAACTGGCCCATGTCGAACGCGATCGTAGCGCCGGGAATCAGACTGCCGATATCTGCGCACGTGGCTGGATCCTTGAGGCGGGCCATCACGTCCGCCGACAGGTGCGAAGGGTGCAAACCTAGCTGGTCCAGCATCTCACGATCCACGCAGGCGGTGGCGCTCACCTGGCCGGGTGCGACTGCGAAACGTACATTTCGACGCCCTACCCAACTGCCGTTGAGATAGATGTCCGCATTGTAAGCGCCAGGCAAAACCGGATTACCGTGTTCGAACCGGGACAAATCCGTTGTGTTCTGGCCGGCGCCAGAGAGCAGGTTCCGATCGAAATCGGCGTAGCCATTGGAATCTGCGGTAGCGCCACTTGCAGCCACCGGATCGGCCGCGCCATTTGCCGCTACGGCAACGCCGCCCCAGCCAGCAAGCACGGCAGCAATGCCTGCGCAAAGCAGAAGGCGGCCGCGCGTCACGGGCCGTTCCGGTCCGCGTTGGTGCGTGGCGCGCCGGGATGTCACGGCGACACGGTTCCCTTCAGAGCGACGTCAGCGCCGTAGTCGTTGATGCAGTCGTACTGGATCGCGCTGCCGGCAGCCGGTGCCTGTTTCAGATCGTGAAAGGCAAGATGCAGATCCGAGAAGGGTGCGACCATGCCGCTATCTGCGACGTGCGGCTTGCCTTCGGCCTGAATGGACAGATGGCTGACCGTGACGTAGTACGCCGTGGGGTTATGCACGATCACATCGACCGTGCCGCTTGCGGCAGACGTTTTGAAAGTCAGCGCGCTCGGCGCTTTGAGTGGGTCGCCGGTCAGTCCGGCCGGACGATAGAAAAGCTTCAGCCGCGAACGGATCGCCAGCTGCAGATAATTCTTGCCCTGAAACTGCTGTCCACTTGGCTTGGGTGGAACCTCGAGCACGTTGAGCCAGAACACCGTTTCGCGATCGGTGGGCAGCGGCTGTTCGCTGTGCGTGAACAAGATGCGCAGGTTCTGATCGCGATGAGGTTCCAAGCGGAACAGAGGTGGCGTAATCAAGAACGGCGTATGGACCTTGTCAGGCGTGGAATGCTCATCCCCGCTGTCGATCCAGGCCTCGATCAACGCAGGTGTCGTGTTCTGGTTGGATAGGCGAACGGTGACCTCACCGTCTGTTGCAGGGAAGATTACCCGCGTCCCGCCGATGATCACATTGGCATGGGCGCTGGGCAGCGTGCAGGCGACGAGAAGCAGCGCCGCGAGGACGGCACGGATCGATGTGTTCATGGGAAGCCGCGGAGGTAAATTAAAAAAACTGCGGCCGGTGTTCCGGCCGCAGCAGTGGAACATGATGCTTATTGATAGCTGAGGTTGTACTGCACAGTGGTGCTGACCGTACCCGCGGTGGCCGCAGCGGTCTGCGCCACGTAGCCGGCGTAGAACGTAAAGGTGATGTTGCTGGCGCTGAGCGTCTGCGCAGTCACGTTTTGGTTTTTGGCGGCCAGGTTGAGCTTCAGCGCGCTGGTCGTGTTCGGGCTGTTGGACAGGGCAACCTGCACGTTGCTGGTGCCGCTGGTGTTGTCCAGGAAGCCACTGGTCGTATCGACGCTGGTGCCGTAGAAGTACGGGGCCACCTTGGAGTAGGTGTTGGTGCCATCGGTCACGGAGGTACCGCAACCGCTTAGCACAACCGGGAACGAGGTCCAGCCGGCCGATGCGCCGGTGCTCGCCAGCGAGCCCGTATCGACGGAGGGCAGCGCCACGGTACCGTTGCCGCTGGTGCCGTTCACCGTTACGTTACAGGTAGAAGTAACCACCGAGCCGGTGATGTTGATGGTGCCACTGCTGGTGTTGGCGGCATAAGCGGGGGCCAGCACAGCTGCGCCGAAGGCGGCCATGATGGCGGCGGTGAAAAGAGTCTTCTTCATCGCGGTGTATTTCCTCAATAGCGTGTTTAAGAGAAGGTGTGGCGTTCAACGAAGCGCCTGCCAGGGCCGGGCGTTTTCCCACCCGGACGGGCAGGCACACGCCTCGCAGGGACGAAAGAGCAACATTCAGGCCAAAGCGTGACCCCTATCACATTGTCGGGGAAATCCAGTCTATTTCCTACACACCCCCTACACGTTTCGAAAACATTTCCGGCTTTCTGTCGGGAAAAAGTGTGAACTGCTTCTCCTGACTGCGCGAAGCGCCGTCAAAAAGTGACGAGAAACGTCAGTGCCGTTACGCGATTTACACGGTGAGCCGACTGGTTATGTAAAGGACACTTGACGTTCTTCAGGCGGCAGCCTTAGGCTATGTAAAGCGAGCTTTACATGGGGAGGGGATCATGCCGCGGCTTTCGCAGAAGCAGTACGAATGGCGGGTACTCGTAGCGATGGCGCTGTACACGCTGTGCATGCTGGTCGAATGGCCACTGGTGCGTGCGGCTGGCAGTCTTCCGCTGAAATGCCTGCTGGCGCTCGTGCCGGTGTTGCCGATGATCTACGTGATCATCCTGATGGCGCGGCGCATCCGTGACAGCGATGAGCTCGAGCGGCAGACGCACCTGATCGGGCTGGGTATTTCGACCGCGGTGGTGGGGGCAGTTAGCCTGGTCGGCGGGTTCCTGAGCATCGCCAATGTCCTGAAGCTGGATGGCTCGATTCTGATCTGGGTTTTTCCCGGCCTCATGTTTTGCTATGGCCTGGCGCGCTGGCAGGTGGCGCGGCGCTATGGCGTGGGTACGTTCTGCGAGAGCGACGCTGGCGTGGCCAAATACGTCCGCTTCGTTTTGGCTGGAGGTGTGCTGCTGCTGATCGCATGGATATTCCGGTCCAGCTTGGATGATGTGCGGCTGGGATTCCTGTGCGGTGCCGGAGCGGGGCTGGTTGCGTTAGGCGTGGTGTATATCGTGCTGCAGCGCCGCCGTGTGCGAGTCGGCGAATGAGCCGCATGCAACGCGTTGAATGCCCGGTGCGAATGCTGCGAGCATCATGAATAACCTGATCCGTGAATTACGCAGCGAACGCGGCTGGTCGCAGGCCGAACTTGCGCAGCAATTGGACGTATCGCGGCAAACCGTCAACGCCATCGAGACCGGAAAATACGATCCGAGCCTACCGTTGGCATTCAAGATCGCACGCCTGTTTGGCATGCCGATCGAAATGATCTTTGTGCCGGAAGAGGAGTGAGGGAGACATGGCCTTGAAGGCGAGAACCGTTTTTCGCATCGTCGTTGCGGTAGCGGCAATAAGTGTGCTGGCGTACCGGCATTGGCATCGCACGGAACCGCCCGCTACACCCGCGCCGGATGTAGCGCCGATCACTGCGCAAACCGAAACCAGAGAGCCATCGCGACCCCTGCGCACATGGAAACGCGGCTCGCTCACCTTCATGCCATGCGAACTGGGTCGTCCTGGCAGCGGCGCGCGGGCGCAAGCGTGGTGCACTACGTTCGAGGTGCCGGAGAATCGCGACGATCCGCACAGCCGCCGTATCGGCCTGAAACTGGCGATTGCACGCAGCGATGCGCAAGTGCCGGCGCCGGACATGGCTGCCTTGCTCGCGGGTGGTCCTGGTGAGGCCGCGACCGAGGCGTGGTTGCTGGTGGCTCCCGCATTCGCCGACGTGCGCAAGCATCGCGACATCATGCTGTTGGATCAGCGCGGCACGGGTGGTTCCAATCCGCTGAGTTGCAAGAGCGCGGAAGAAGCTTCTTCCGAAGAGAACGCCATCACGCTGGACCTGGACAAGGTACGCAAAAGCGTCAACGCGTGCCTGGACGAAGTAAAGCGGAAGGCCGATCCACGCTACTACACCACCACCATCGCCGCGCAGGATCTGGAGGATGTGCGCAAGGCGTTGGGCTCGCCGCAACTCGACCTGGTCGGCGTGTCTTACGGCACGCGCATGGCGCAGCAATACCTGAAGCACTTTCCGGACGGCGTGCGCAGCATCGTGCTGGATTCAGTGGTGCCCAACCAGGTGGTGCTGGGCCAGGATTTCGCACGCAATCTCGATGACGCGCTCAAGCAGAATTTCGCCAACTGTGCCGCCGTACCAGCTTGCAAGCAGCGCTTTGGCGATTCCATGCAGACGCTGTACCAGCTGCGTGATGCGTTGCGCGCGAACCCGCACAAGGTGAGTTTTCGCGATCCGGAAACCTATGAAACGGTGGTGCGCCCCTTGAGCGAATTCTCGCTCGCCAGCGTGGTGCGCATGTTTGCGTATCAGCCGGAAACGGCCGCATTGCTGCCGCTGTCGATCAATGCCGCGGCGCATGGCGATGTCGGCCCGTTGCTGGGCCAGGCGAAGATTCTCAGCGGCGATCTCAGCGGCGACATGAACAACGGCATGTCCATGAGCGTGATCTGCAGCGAAGACGCCGACCTGCTGCAACCACAAGCGCAGGACCAGAACACCATGCTCGGCAATCACCTGATCGAGGCGTTGAAAGCGCAGTGCGAGGTCTGGCCGCATGGCGCGCGCCCTGCTGATTTCCACGCACCGCTGAAGAGCGACAAGCCGATCCTGCTGTTATCGGGCGAGTTGGATCCGGTGACGCCGCCTCGCTACGGCGAGCAGATCCTGCCCGGCTTGTCCGATGCCAGGCAGCTGGTCTTCAAAGGGCAAGGCCACTCCCTGCTCAGTCGCGGCTGCATGCCGCAGCTGCTTGGCAAGTTCATCGATAAACCCGATCCCAAGCAACTCGATGCACGGTGCCTGGACAAGCTGGGCAGCACGCCGGCATTCATCGATTTCAATGGAGCGTCGCCATGATCGAAGTGAAGGATCTGCACAAGCAGTTCGGCGAAGTCAAAGCCGTGGACGGCGTGAGCTTCAGCGCGCGCGACGGCGAAATCACCGGCCTGCTCGGCCCGAACGGCGCCGGCAAAACCACCACCTTGCGCATGCTCTACACGCTGATGCAACCCGATCGCGGGCAGGTGCTGGTCGATGGCATCGATGCGGCGCGTGATGCCGAAGCCGTGCGTCGCCGCCTTGGCGTGTTGCCCGATGCGCGTGGGCTGTACAAGCGCCTCACGGCGCGCGAGAACATCGATTATTTTGCGCGCCTGCAAGGCATGGACGAAGCGCTGATCCGCACGCGACGCGAGCAATTGATCGAGGCGCTGGGCATGGACGACATCGCCAACCGGCGCACGGAAGGCTTTTCGCAAGGCCAACGCGTGAAGACGGCGATTGCGCGTGCGCTCGTGCACGATCCCAGGAACGTGATCCTGGACGAGCCCACCAATGGGCTCGACGTGATGGCCACGCGCAGCATGCGCACTTTCATGCATCGCCTGAAGGACGAAGGGCGTTGCGTGCTGTTCTCCAGCCACATCATGCAGGAGGTGGCGGCGCTGTGCGATCGCATCGTGGTGATCGCCCACGGCCGCGTGGTGGCGGATGAAACGCCCGATGCGCTGCGCGCGCAAACCGGCGAAGCCAACCTCGAGGATGCCTTCGTGAAGATCATCGGCAGCGAAGAGGGTCTGGCGGCATGAAAACCACGCTTACCGTCTTCTTCAAGGAAGTGAAGGAAAACCTGCGCGACCGGCGCACGGTGCTCAGCGCGCTCATCTTCGGGCCGCTGCTGGGGCCGTTCGTGTTCATGCTGATCACCAACAGCTTGCTTACGCGCGAGTTGAACAAGGCCGACCAGCCGATCAGGGTGCCGGTGGTCGGCGCGCACTACGCGCCCAATCTGATCGCGGCGCTCAAGCAGGAAGGCCTGGTGCCGCTGCCTGCCATCGCTGATCCCGAAGCGGCGGTGCGCAATCGCGACGCCGATGCGGTGCTGCGCATTCCCGAAGGATTCGGCAAATCCTGGCGCAAGGGCCAGACTTCCCAGGTCGAGTTGATCTTCGATTCGTCGCAGAGCGACACCGGCGGTTCGGTCGGGCGGCTCAGATCCATGCTGGAAAACTACAGCCGTCGCCAGGGCGTGATGCGGCTGGTGGCGCGCGGTCTTTCGCCCACCATGATGGCGCCGATCTCGATCGATCAGCGCGACCAGTCCACGCCGCAATCGCGCGCGAGCTTGATCTTCGGATTGCTGCCTTACTTCTTTGTACTCACCGTGTTCGTGGGTGGCATGTCCTTGGCGAACGACCTCACCGCGGGCGAACGTGAGCGGCAATCGTTGGAACCGCTGTTCGTCAATCCCGTCGCACGCTGGAAGATCCTGCTCGGCAAGCTGGCTGCCATCTGCGCGTTCTCGCTGGCGAGCCTGTTTATCAGCGTGATCGCATTCGCCGTGTGTGGCCGGCTGATTCCGGCCGAGCGCCTGGGCATGGTCATCGATCTGGGGTTCTCCTTCGCCTGGCGCGTGGTGCTAATGATGCTGCCGCTGGTGATGTTGCTGGCTGCGCTGCAAACCCTGGTCGCCGCTTTCGCGAAAAGCTATCGCGAGGCGCAGACCTACCAGAGCATCCTGATGATGGTGCCGGTGATTCCTTCCATGCTGCTGGCCGTGATGCCGGTCAAGATCGCCGGCTGGATGTATGACGTGCCGCTGCTCGGCCAGCAGATGGGCATCATGCGCCTGCTGCGTGGGGAAGCTGTGTCGGCGATGCAGATCGCGCACGTGGTGGTTGCGGGCGTGGTGGTGGCGGTGCTGGTGGGATGGCTGACAGCGAGGGTCTATCGCTCGGAGCGACTGGCCGTTTCCGCGTAATTTGCAGGCGTGGATTTCGTAATGCCGCAGGTTGGGTTCCCCGGATCAAGTCCGAGGTAACCCAACGGGCTATGGGCTCTCCAGCAGCCATGCGGCAACGTCATCGGGACGTTCCAGGTGCAGATGATGTCCGCCATCCATGAAGGTGGTGGCGATGTGCGGTACGTTGCGTGCACGCGCTTCCATCATGGCGCTGGGCAAATATGGCGTGACGGGCCTGGCCAACAACAATGCCGTGGGTGCTTCGATGCCGGCGATAAGTGCCTGGATCTGTGTTTCCGCCAAGCGCACGGCGCTGGGTCGCGTCAGGCGCGGATCGCTGCGCCAGCGATAGCCGCCTTCGACGGCGGCAAGCCCGCGTTCCACGATCGGTCGCGCCAGTTCCGCACGCAAGCCGCTGGCGATCGTGCGTGCGCTGACCGCCTGCTCCACGCTCGCAAATACGCGCAGCGATTTGCCGTTCGGTGCTGGCGCGGCATAGGCATCGCGAAAGCGCTGCAAGGTGTTGCTGCCGTCATCGCCCAGCGGGCCGAGTCCTTCGATCAGAAAGAGACGGTCGATGCGCTGCGGTGTGGCCGCGGCGGCAAGCGAGGCGATGCCTGCGCCAAGCGAATGACCGAGCAAGGTATAGCGTTCCAGCCCCAATGCGTCGGCCGCACTGATGACCGCGCTGACGTAATCGACGTAGTGATAGCTGATACCAGCCGGCAGATGGTTGGAATGCCCGTGTCCGGGTAATTCCAGTGCGATGAAGCGGAACCGTTCGGCAAGTTTCGGCGCGAGCAACGCAAAGCTGCCGGCGTTGTCGAGCCAGCCGTGCAAGGCCAGCAGCGGTGGTGCGTCGGCGTTGCCCCAGATCTGCGCGGTCAGCGTAAGGTGATGGGACAGGCTGATGCGTTGCTCCACCGGAGCATGCGCGCGCATCACGGGTTCTCGCGGGGCAAGGATTCGGGCCATCCTTGCGCGTGGCGCAGCACCAGTGCGGCGAGGCTCGCGACCTGTTCGTCACTGTCGTTGAGCGCCGGGATGTAACGCAAGCTTTCGCCGCCGGCGGCACGGAAGAATTCGCTGTTCTGCATGGCGATTTCCTCCAGCGTTTCCAGGCAATCCACGGCGAAGCCGGGGCAGGCGACATCCAGTCGCTTGATGCCTTCCTGCGCGAGGCGCTTCACCGTTTCATCCGTGTAAGGCTGCAGCCAGGGCTCGCGTCCTACGCGTGATTGAAAGCTCACGGCGAGCTGTGAATCGTCCAGTCCCAGCCGTTCGCGCAGCCGCCGCGCGGTGGCGTGGCACTGGTGGAAATACGGATCGCCGGCATCCACGTAGCGCTGCGGAATGCCATGAAACGACAGCAACAACGTGTCGCCACGGCCATGCTGCTCCCACCAGCGTTCGATCGACTGCGCAAGCGCTTCGATGTGGCCGGGGTCATCGTGGTAATCGTTGACGATGCGCAGTTCCGGCGGCCAGCGCAGCTGCTTGAACGTGTCGGCGACCGCATCGATAACCGAACCGGTCGAGGTGCCCGAATACTGCGGATACAATGGCAGCACCAGCAGGCGGCGCACGCCCTCACGCTGCATCTGCTCGATCTGCCGGCGCACCGATGGCGCGCCATAACGCATGGCCAGTTCCACGCGAACGGGACCTTTGGCGAGCCGACGCAACCTGTCCTGCAAGGCCATCGCCAGTTTTTCCGAACCCGAACGCAGCGGTGAACCTTCCGAGGTCCAGATCCGCGCGTAAGCATGCGCCGAACGCGCCGGCCGGATGCGCAGGATGACGCCGTGCAAGATCAGCCACCACAGCCAGCGCGGATATTCGATGACTCGCGGATCACCCAGGAATTCGGCCAGATAGGGACGCAGTGCGCGTGCCGTGGGGGCATCGGGTGTGCCAAGGTTCACAAGCAATACGCCAGCCTGGGCCGGTTGGTCGTAGGATGAGCCGGCCAGGCCGGTATAGTGGTTGCGTGGCATCGAATGCGTAGCGGCTGGATAGCCGATCCAGTCTGCCATACGCACGAGCCGGTATCATCGCCCGATCACGATCCAGTCATCCGCATTCGGAGCTACTTATGTTCAAAGCACTGCGTCGTTTGTCGTTTGTCGCCCTCGCGCTGCTGCCCGCCGTTGCCGCGCATGCCGCGGACGATACCCCGGACCAGCGTGCACAAGCCGCCGTGCGCGTGCTCAACGAGATCGAGCAGGCGCCGGACAAATCCATCCCCACCGACCTGCTGCGCAATGCCCGCGCCATCGCCGTCATTCCCGACGTGCTGAAGGTGGGCTTCGTGTTCGGCGGGCGCCGTGGCGAGGGCCTGATCTCGGTGAAGAACCCGGACGGCACCTGGTCCAATCCCAGCTTCATCTCGTTCGGCGGCGGCAGCGTGGGCTTCCAGATCGGCGTCTCCAAGACCGACGTGGTGCTGGTGTTCCGCACCCAGCGCGGTGTGGATAACATCGTCAACGGCAAGTTCACGGTGGGCGCGGATGCCTCCGCGGCAGCGGGTCCGGTAGGCCGCACCGCGTCGGCCGCCACGGACCAGCAGCTGAAGGCGGAGATTTACTCCTACTCGCGTGCCCGCGGCCTGTTTGCGGGTGTGGCGCTGGACGGCTCGGTCATCAAGATCGATTACGACGCCAACGCGCAGGTTTATGGCCAGGGCATCACCCCGCGGCGCATCTTCGAGGGCGGCGTAAGCAAGGTTCCGGCGGCGGTCGTGCGCTTCCGGGATGCCCTGGAGGAGTACACTTCCCACTGATACGGACGCCGACGCCCGCTTCCCTCGCGGGCGCAGACGGCAAAGTTCCGCAACGAGGTTCTCATGGGTTTGGACAGCATTTGGCATTGGGCGATCCTGCTCGTCATCATTCTGCTGGTGTTCGGCACCGGCAAGTTGACGCGGGTCGGCTCCGATCTCGGCAACGCCGTGCGCGGCTTCAAGAAAGCCATGCAGGGCGACGAGGACGAGGAAAAGCGCAAGGCGCAGGAAAAGCTGCAGGCCGATCCGGCCCCTGACGCCAGCGGCTCGACCAGCAAGCAGCGCGATTCCAGCGAATCGAAGTAACAGAGCATCCCTTAGGAACGCAGCATGATCGAGATCAGCCTCGGCAAGCTGGTGTTGCTGGCGCTGATCGCGCTGATCGTGCTCGGCCCCGAAAAACTTCCGCATGCCGCACGCACCGCTGGCGCCCTGATGCGCCGTCTGCGCTCGGGTTGGGAGAGCGTGCGCGCCGAAGTGGAGCGCGAACTGGAAATCGAAGAGCTCAAGCGCACCGCACGTGAAGCGGCGGCGCGTGCCGAGGCCATGCAAGCGGAAATGAACAAGGCCGCTCGCGATACGCGCGAACAGGTTTCCACCGCGGCCACGGAAATGCGCAGCGGCATCGAAGACGTGCAGAAGGATCTCGTTTCCGCCGACGCAACCAAGGAAACACCCCATGGCGGCGCCTGAGACCGAATCAGATCTGCAGCAAGGCCTGTTCTCGCACCTGCTCGAGCTGCGTTCGCGGCTGATCAAGGCGATTCTTGCGCTGGCCGCCGTGCTCGCCGCGCTGGTGCCGTTCGCCAATCGTCTTTACGCCTGGCTCGCCGCGCCGCTGGTCTCGCGCTTGCCCGAAGGCGCGCACCTGATCGCCACCGAAGTCGCCAGCCCTTTCGTCACGCCGCTGAAGCTCGCGTTCTATGCGGCGCTGTTCATCAGCATGCCGGTGATCCTGTACCAGTTGTGGGCGTTCGTCAGCCCCGGTCTGTACAAGCACGAAAAACGCCTGGCGCGGCCGTTGCTGGTGGCGACGCTGATCCTGTTCTATATCGGCTGCGCGTTCGCGTATTTCCTGGTGCTGCCGGCAGCGTTCCGCTTTCTCACGGCAGTCACGCCGCAGGGCGTGGAAATGATGACCGACATCACGCATTACCTGGATTTCGTGATGCTGATGTTCTTCGCCTTCGGCCTGTGCTTCGAAGTGCCGGTAGCGGTGGTGGTGCTGGCGGCGGTGGGCATCGTCGATCTCGACAAGCTGCGCAAGGGACGGCGTTACGCGATCGTCGGTGCGTTCGCCATCGCCGCCGTGGTGACGCCGCCCGACATCACCTCGATGATCATGCTGGCCATTCCCATGTGCCTGCTCTACGAAGTTGGCATGCTCGCGGTGCGCTGGCTGCTGAAGCCGAATGCGGCCGACGCGCCGTCCCATTCATGATGACCTCGTCCAAGACTTCCCGCCTGCCGGAGCCGGCCGCCGACGAGCTCGCGCATTCCGAACGCCTGCTGCAGCACCTGCGTGAGACGATTGCCGCACGCGGGCCGATGCCATTTTCGCAATACATGGAGCGCTGCCTGTACGCCCCCGGCCTGGGCTACTACAGCGCGGGCAAGACCAAGTTCGGCGAAGCTGGCGATTTCGTCACTGCACCAGAGTTAGGCGATCTGTTTGCGCGTTGCGTGGTCCACGCCGTGCAACCGGTACTGGCCATGCTGGGCAGCGAGGCGGATTTTCTGGAACTGGGCGGCGGCAGCGGAGCATTCGCCGAAGCCGCGTTGCTGGCGCTATCGGAAAACGGCGTGCTGCCGCGGCGCTATCTGATTCTGGAACCCAGCGCCGACCTGCGCGAGCGCCAGCACGAGCGGCTCCGTGCGGCCTTGCCCGCGGACGTAATGACGCGCGTCATGTGGATCGATCGTCCGCCCGAAGAAAGCTGGCACGGCGTCCTGTTCGCCAACGAAGTGATCGATGCGTTGCCGACCACGCGCTTCGCCATCCGCCATGGTGAGGTTTACGAGGAACACGTCGCACTCGACGGCGAAGCGCGCCTGCTGCGCGTCGATCGCCCCGCCGATGCGCTGGTGGCCGGCGCGGTACGCCATGTCGAACGCGATCTCGGGCGCGAATTCGAAGAAGGCTACCGTTCGGAAATCCTGCCGCAACTGCCGTACTGGATGCAGGCCATTGCCGACTCGCTCGAAGCGGGCGTGATGCTGTTTATCGACTACGGTTACGTGCGTCGCGAGTTCTACCTGCCGGAACGCCAGGACGGCACCTTGATGGCGCACTACCGCCACCGCGCACATAGCGACCCGTTCCATCTGCCCGGCCTCAACGACCTCACCGCCTCCGTCGACTTCACCGCGCTGGCCGAAGCCGGCAACAACGCCGGCTTCGGCGTCGCCGCCTATCTTTCGCAAGCACAATTCCTGATTGCCGCGGGTTTGCAGGATGTGTTCGAA
>Ga0209674_100502_pt1 | contig 16116 bp, 7 predicted proteins | sample AraplaCvi_mMS_r2_FD_184279 | JGI IMG/M metagenome (GOLD analysis project Ga0209674, IMG submission 184279) | Arabidopsis root microbial communities from North Carolina, USA - plate scrape CL_Cvi_mMS_r2 (SPAdes) (version 2) | ecosystem: Host-associated > Plants > Roots > Endosphere | place: USA... | reverse complement strand
GCGATCCTGCAACCGGATGTGGTGGGTCCAGCACTGATCGATAACACACCGACCAACATCAATCTGGTGGCCGGTGAGATGGAACGAGTGACGTTCCAGGCGAACGCGGGCGACACGGTGGCGCTGCAGTTGTCAGGTGTGAGCTCGACGCCGGCGGGCCAGTACGTGTACGTCAATGTTTACCGCCCGGATACAGGTGCGATTACCACAAGCAGCCAGTACACGACCCTCAACACCAACGGTACGACGGTGCTGAACCTGTCGAACCTGCCGGCGAGCGGGACATACACATTGGCGGTCTATAGCGAATCGGGTTCGCCGAACAATGCCTACTACTCCGGCTCGCCAGCGAGTGCGCAATTGACGATGTTCAGGGGCGTCACGGGCACCGTGCCGGCGAATGGAACGGCGCAAAATTACAGTGCACGGACAGGTGGCCAGAACGTCTACCTGACATTCAACGCGAATCAAGGGGACAACCTGGAGTTGACGTTGAACAACGTCGGCTTGACGGGATCGACCAGTAACTACGTGAGTGTGAATGTCATCAATGCGGCCGGCAGCAGTGTGGGGAGCTCTCGTTGCTACATCAACTCCGGGGTCAGTTGTCGAACGACCTTGTGGAATCTGGCCGCAGGGGCTTACTCGATCGTGGTATCGCCGCCAGATCAGAGCAGCACGATCAGCTTCAGTGCGATGTTGCAACCGGATGTGATCGGTCCCGCACTGATCGATAACACACCGACCAACATCAATCTGGCGGCCGGTGAGATGGAACGAGTGACGTTCCAGGCGAACGCGGGCGACACGGTGGCGCTGCAGCTGTCGGGCGTGAGCTCGACGCCGGCGGCCCAGTACGTGTACGTCAATGTCTACCGCCCGGATACAGGTGCGATTACCACAAGCAGCCAGTACACGTACATCTACGCGAACGGTTCGACGACAGTGAACCTGCCGAATCTTCCCGCGAGCGGGACATACACATTGGCGGTCTATAGCGAATCGGGTTCGCCGGGCAATGCCTACTACTCCGGCTCGCCGGCGAGTGCGCAATTGACGATGTTCAGGGGCGTCACGGGCACAGTGCCAGCGAATGGAACGGCGCAAAGTTACAGTGCACGGACAGGTGGCCAGAACGTCTACCTGACATTCAAGGCGAACCAAGGGGATAACCTGGAGCTGGCGTTGAACAACCTCAGCATCGTGGGAGGTACCGACAACAGCTATTTCACGGTGAACGTCTACAACACGGCCGGCGCGAATGTGTCGAGTTTCTACTGCTATCCCTCTGCTCCCGGAGCGGTCTGCAGAGGTGCGTTGTGGAACCTGGCGGCAGGGACCTATTCAGTGGTGGCGATACCCAACACAGGCAGCGTGATCAGTTTTAGCGCGATGCTGCAACCGGAGATCGTCGGACCGATACTGACTTCAGCTACGCCGATAAGTGTCAATCTGGGCGAAGGCCAAGTCGAGCGTGTCACGTTCAACGCGAACGTAGGTGACACGGTGACGCTGCAACTGTCGGGTGTGAGCACGAACCCGGTAGGCCAGCCCGTGTATGCCACCGTCTATAGCCCGGTTACGGGTGCGATTAACGCGAGCAGCCAGTACGCGACCTTCAACACCAACGGTTCGGCGGTGCTGAATCTGCCAAACCTGCCGGCGAGCGGCGCCTATACAGTGGTAGTCGCCACTGCCTATGGGCAACCGGGCAATGCCCAGCTCAGCCTGGTGCCAAATGCTACGGGTACGGGCACGTTGTCGACGATGGGCTCAACGGAAAGCGTTGCCGCAAGTGCTCCAGGCCAGAATGTGTCCGTGAGCTTCTACGCCAATGCGGGCCAAAACCTGGAACTGACGTTGGCCGGTATCAGTGCTGTCGGAGCAAGCACCAATGGCTTTGAGGTGAATGTCTACAGTCCTACGGGAAGCAAGGCGGCGACCTTCTACTGTTATGCCTCAAGCCCGGATGCAAGTTGTACGCAGCCCTTGTGGAATCTGAGGGTGGGGACGTATTCGATAGTGGCGGTACCGATCTGGGGCGGCACAATCGGCTTCAATGTGACACTTCAATCGGATGTGACGGGACCTGCCTTGATAGCGAATACGCCAGCCACAGTCAGTTTAAGTGCAGGCCAGGCAGAGCGGTTGACGTTCTCCGCGAATGCCGGTGACGCCGTGGCACTGCAACTTTCAGGCGTGAGTACGGTGCCTTCGGGGCAATCCATCGCCATTCAAGTGTATCGACCGGATGTCGGCACAATCACCACGACTAATTACTACGCGCAGTCGAGTGCTACCAGTTCGAACGTACTGAACCTGCCAAACCTGCCGCTGAGCGGAACCTACACCGTGCTGGTCAGTTCAAGCTATGGGCTGCCTGCAGGAGCCCAGCTGACCTTGGTACCGCAATAGCCAACATCGCACGATGCATCGTTGTGATGGAGACATGGGATAAAGCCGAAATGATTCTGGGGAGTGGGTGATGAAGGCGCAGGGAATGAAGGCTGGTAAAGCGTTATGGGTAGGTCTATCAGGTGTCGCGGTGCTCAGTGCTGCCGCGCTGACGCTGTCCCATACGTTACCAGCGGAGCGGGTGAGCAGCGCCGGCCACTCCTTTGTTCTGCCGATGTCGTCCGAAGTGAGTCGTACCCTGCTGCCCGATGGCCGTCTCTTTGAGGTCCATGGTGCGCAAGGTCTGGCGTATCTGATAGACGGCGCCGCACGCCACCGCGTGCTGCTTCCGGAAGCTCGCCGTTTCGCCTCGGTGACGGTGATGCCTGGTGGCCAGATCCTGTTGTGGGGGGGCATCGATGCGCGGGGCCAGGTGCTGGATAGCGGCGAATGGTTCGAGCCGACTACCGAACGTTTCGTGCGTACGGGCGCATTGGGTTTGCCGGCTCGCGCCGGACATACCTTGACCGTGCTGACAGACGGTCAGGTGCTAATGACCGGCGGTTGGTCGACAGCAGGAGTCCCGGCGATCACGGCGATGCTGTGGCAACCACAATCTCATCAGGTCAGCGCTCTAACGGGTGCACAGGACCATCCACGCCTGGAGGCAGATGCTCGGTTGCAGGCCGATGGTTTTGTGCACATTGAAGGTGGTGTGGACACCCAAGGTCGTGCCGTGTCCTCGACATGGCGGTTTGATCCGACGACCCGGACATCGGGCATGGCTCCGGCGACGTTGACTGTGGCTGATGGCCTAGCCACGGTGGCAGCCACCTTGCCCGCCGCCGAGGCTGCCAGCGCCTCGATCGAGGGACCGTTGACCCTGCGTTTTGCGGCACCGGTAGACATGCGTCAGTTGAACCAAAAGACCGTGACGCTCTTGGGGCCGGAAGGCGCCGTGTCGGTGCATGTGATCGGTGCCGAGGGCGGCCGTTTGGCCTTCGTGCATTTGCCGAACGATCTCTATCCCGGTTCGCGCTACACCCTGTTCGTGCAAGGGTTGCATGCCGCAACGGGCACACCCGTACCGTATACGGCCGTCGGTTTCACCACGGCGCGTACGACGGCGACGGGCATGGTGATGGCCGGGCAAGGCAGTCGTCCGATGCCGCAAGCGACCAAGGTCGTTGGTGCAGTCGCTGAATCGCCGCTCTACTTGATGGCGGGCGGCGGCCATGCCAACTGCGCAGGTAGTAAGACGGGCATCCTGTGTCGCGAGCACAGCTTTGTGCGTGATGGCGCCTGGTATCCCGGGAAGGACAATACGCCGGATAGTACGGGTCCACATTGGCGCCTGTATCGCGCGCATCAGAGTCTGCCCGATGTTCAAGTACAGCAAAATGCGCTGGCCAAAGGCACCACCGCGCTAATTGGCCAGGTACGTCAGATCGATGAGACACCGATCGCCAATGTTGAAGTGAGCGTAGGCGATATCAGAGTACATACCGATGCACGAGGCGTGTTCGTGCTCACGGGCTTGCCGGCAGGCCAGCAGGAAGTGTTCGTCGATGGCCGCACGGCCAGCCACGGCGAGGTGCAGTACGGCCGTTTCCTGGTGGGTGCGGACATCAAGGCCAAGGCCATCGGTCACATGCCGTTCGTGATGTACCTGCCACGCGTGTTGCCGCGCGATGAGATCGCGTTGCCATCGCCGACTAGCCGCGAAGTGGTGCTGACCCATCCGGAGATGCCCGGTTTGGAGCTGCATATTCCGGCCGGTACCGTATTCAAGGATCGCGAGGGGCATGTACTGACTCATATTGCCATCGTGCCGACGCCGGTGGATCACGCACCATTCCCGCTCCCCGACAACTTCCCGATGTATTTCACCATCCAGCCGGGCGATGCCGTGGTGGAAGGTCTGACCCCGGATGCAGCCAAGGGTATCCGGGTGGTATATCCCAATTACGGGCATGCCAAGCCGAACACCCAGGGAGATTTCTGGGTGTACAGCGTGAAGGAGGGATGGCAGATGTACGGTGCCGGCCACGTCACGGCGGATGCCAGGCAGATGGCGCCGGATCCGGGTGTGGCGCTGGTGTGGGCGATGGGGGCGGGTGTATCGATCAACAACGCCAATCCACCCAATGGACGTACCTGCAACGGCACGGCGCGTTCGCAGCCGGTTGATCTGCAGAGCGGCATCTTCTTCCATGAGTGGAACGATCTGTCCATCCACGACATCATCCCGCTGACCCTGACCCGCGCTTACAACTCGGCGGACAGCAATTCGCACATGTTCGGTGTGGGCGGCAACTCCAATTTCGGCATTCACTTGTCCAGCAGTAACGGTTTTGCCGCGCCCCAGCTGGTGATGCCGTGCGGCGAAGGCATCACCTTCAACTTGGTCAGTGGTGCAACCAGCTGGCCGTTCCCCGCCAATACGGTGTGGGAACACACCGGCACCGACTCGGCCTTCTATGGCGCGACGCTGCAATTCTCCAGAGGCACGCCGCTCGGCGAATATTGGTATCTCACGCTGAAGGATGGCAGCCAGTACGGCTTCGAGAGCGAGATACCCAATCAACTCACGTGGATCAAGGACCGCTTTGGCAATCAGACCCTGCTGACCTATAACGGCGGCCTGGTCGATCAGGTGACCTCGCCCAGCGGGCGTTCGATCACTTTCAATTACGACGGTGGCAATCGCATCGCCAGCGCAGTCGACAACACCGGGCGCACCGTTACTTATACCTACAACGCCGGTGGCAGCCTTGCCACAGTGACCTACCCGGATCAGACCACCGAGAAGTACACCTACGACAGCAATAAACGCATGCTCACCATGCAGGATCGCCGGGGTAACGTCTGGGTGAGCAACCAGTACGATGCCAACGGTCGCGTCATCGAGCAAACCCTGGCGGATCAAACGAATTATCAGTTTGCGTATTCCACGGCCAGTAATGGTGCGGTGATATCGACCACGGTCACCGATCCCAATGGACACCAGGAGCAGGTAACGTTTGATCCCATCAGTCACTACCCTGCAACCGATACCTATGCCTATGGCACGTCTCTGGCGCAGACCACCAGCTACGTGCGTGAGCCTTCCGGCCTTATCGATTCGGCCACGGATGCGCTGGGTCGTACCACTACCTTCAGCCACGATGCGTTGGGCAACGTCACCCGGCTGACCCGGCTGGCGGGTACCTCCAATGCGGTGAGCTACCAGTTCAGCTACACATCGAACTACAGCCAGCTTGCCTCGGTGACCGACCCACTCGGGCACGTCACTACCTTCGGCTACACCAACGGGTGCCTGACCCAGATCACCGATGTCCTGAGTCACAGCACTACGATCCAGTGCAACACGGCGGGTCAACCAACGGCGATCACGGATGCTCTGGGCCACTCCGTTACGCTGGCCTACCGGGGCTACGACCTGCAACGTGCCACCGATGCGTTGGGACGTAGCACCAGTTACACAGTAGATCCGCTGGGCCGCCCGATAGCCGCGCAGGATCCACTGGGCAATGTGACGCTGGCCCAGTACGACGTCGATGATCGCTTGGTGCAAACGACGGATGGACTCAACCAATCGAGCGTCGTGAGCTACGACGGCAATGGCAACCCACTGAGCGTGACGCTGCCCAGCAATGCGGTGATCAGTACGACCTACGACTCTCGCAATCGTCCGTTGACACGCACCGATGCGTTGAATCAGGTCGAGTCATGGACATACGACGGGATGGGGGATGTGCTCACCCATACCGACCGAAAGAACCAGGCGACGATGTTTTCGTATGATGCCCTGGGTCGTCGCACACTAGTGTCCTACGCGGATGGCTCGGGTACGCAAGCCAGTTACGACGCGGGCAATCGTGTCACGCAATTGCTGGACACGGCGACGGGCAGCCTGAGCTGGGGCTATGACGACCTGAACCGTGTGACGGCGACAGTTACTCCGCAAGGCACGATCAGCTACACCTATGACGCGCTGGGCCGGCGCACCAGCATGACGCCGGCGGCGCAGGCGATCGTGAATTATGCCTATGACAATGCGAACCGGCTGACCTCATTGAGCCAGGGTAGTGAAACGGTGCAGTTTGGCTATGACGCGGCGAACCGTCGCACATCGCTTATCTTGCCCAACAACATCAGTGCGGCCTACGCCTACGACGACGCCAATCAGCTGACCGGCATCAACTACACGACGCCCAGCCAGACCCCGTTGGGTGCGCTGGCCTACGGCTACGACGCCGACGGCCGGCGGATCAGCAAGACCGGCAGTTTCGCGACAGACATCCTGCCCACGCCGACCACGCAGAACGGCGTCTTTGACCTGAACAATCGGCAGACGACCTTCAACAGCGGTGCGCTGAGCCATGACGCCAACGGCAACCTCACGAGTGATGGGGTCAACACGTACGTATGGAATGCACGCAACCAGCTCAGCCAGATCACCGCGGGCGGCACGGTGCAGGCGAGTTATACGTATGACGCGCTAGGGCGGCGTACAGCCAAGGCCATGAGTGGTGCCACGCCGACCCAGTACCTGTATGACGGTGCCAATGCGGTGCAGGAGACACTGGGTAGCACCATCAATCCGATCCTCGCCGGGCTGGGCACCGACGAACGGTTCGCCCGCAACGATGTGACGGGGCGTACGTACTTCCTCACCGATGCGCTGGGCAGCACGATCGGACTGACTGATCCCACGGGAGCCATCCGGCAGCAATACAGCTATGACCCGTACGGCAACGCGACACAGACGGACAACAGCACAGGTTTCACCAATCCGTACCAGTACACGGGGCGTGAAGCCGATAATCCGGGCCTGTATTACTACAGGGCGCGGTATTACTCACCGATGATGGGGCGGTTTATTTCAGAGGATCCGCTGGGCTTTGGGGGTGGGCAGAATAATTTTTATGCCTATGTTGCGGGGAATCCACTAAGTTATCGAGATCCGTCAGGCAAATTGCTTCCCGAAGCGGTAATTGGAGGAGTAATTGGAGGATTTGCTGGCTACATAAGCGGTGTTATAAGCGGTGATTGTTGGGAAAAGCTCAAGCACGATATCGCGGTCGGTGCGGCGTCTGGTTTTATATTGGGTCTCACAGACGGGTTAGGCCTTGTGGGGGGATTAATAGCCAATGGTTCCATTGGAGCTGCCTCCGAGGCGGGGCGGCAGTGGTGGAATGAAGGTAGTGTTCAGAACTGGGGGGCGGTCGGGGGAGCGGGCGGGCTAAGTGCGTTAGGTGGGTTTATGAGTGGTGGGTTAGTAAATGCTGCCGGGGATTTTACTGGGCAGGCTGCGACCTCCGGATGGAGGGCGGGATCCGCGGCTGCGGGAGATATATTAAGCGGTGGTGGCAGCGTAGCGGGAAGTGCCGCAGAGCAAGTAGAGATTAATTCTGTAAATAATCCGCTCGGTGACTCAGAATATCAGAACCTTGAAAAGACGCTTCACTGATTTGGATGATGAAAGTATGAGCCCTTTTGTATTCGTACCATTTGTTGCTTCAGTAAGCATTGTTGCCGTAGTTTATTTGCTTAAGCTTGGCAATATGAAGCATGCGGATGAGTTGTCTCGGAATGGGGTTTACGTAATAGCGAAGGGAGTTAAGGTCTTTACGTCGTTCGGAACAATGGGGCTTATTATCATGCCTTTTTTAATAGGAGGTCACTCACCATCGCATGATTGGATAGTGTATGCGTTTATAGATACGCTGATGGTTACTGGCTGCCTGTATATATATAGTTTTCGCCTAGAGCTAAAACCCTCGTCGTTTTCTCGTCGTGCTTTTTGGTCGCAGGAGATAAAGTATGCGAGCGTTTCCGGATTGAGATGGTTTTACTCCTATAGAGGTAATAGGTATCTAATAGTTATTCACGATAACAAAAAGACTATTAAGATTTCGGACACTGTGCAAAAGCTAGGCGATTTTTCAGAAGAGCTTGGGCGTCGAGTAGATGAGGCTACGGGAAAGCCAGTTTCTAGTGGCTTGCGCGAGAGCAAGTAATCACGCATGCATATGCGGGCGGAGACCCGGTGGGTAATCGTTATCCAAGTGGCCTGATTACGGCGGTAGATTTTATTTGCATACGCGACCCTAGTTTCGGCATCGCCGCCGCTTAGCTCAGGCGTTAGGCAGCATGACCACAGACATCAGCACCGTGGACACCCTTCTGAGCCAGCTCATCGACTGCTGGTGCGAGCGGCGCGCACTTCGCCCACTGGGCACGATATTGTCGTGTTATCCAAGGGTAAGTGGCCTTACCGACGAGTGGGCGTTGCTCGCAACGAGTTTAAAAACGATCCGTTTCCAGTTCGCCAACGACCTCGAACCTAGCGAACTGGACCGTGTGGTTGAGCTTCAACACTTTGCGGAATCGGCTGTGTATCGGTGAGACATGCTGCCTAACTCATCATTCAAGGCGGACGGCTTCGCCGCCGCTTAACCCAAGCGTTAGCGTCAACAGGGAGTACTTCGCATGTCATGGGTCTTGATCGCGGTTGTTCTATTCGTTGCGCTCGTCGTTCTCGCCGCACTCAAAAACAGGCAAAGTGGTACTGGCACTGTTGGTTTCCCCTACCAACTTGCCAAAGCGCTGTTCTCTCCCGCAGAGCGCTCCTTCCTAGGCGTGCTCGATCAAGCCACAGGCCCAGAGCATCGTGTCTTCGGCAAAGTTCGCGTCGCTGACATTGCCGCAGTCAAGACAGGTTTGAGCAATTCAGCGCGCCAAGGCGCGTTGAATCGTGTTGCGGCAAAGCACTTCGATTTCGTGGTGTGTCGCGCCAACGATCTTGCCGTTCTGTGCGCCGTCGAGCTCAACGACAAATCTCACTCGGGCCAACGTGCGCAAGCCCGCGACGAACTTTTGGCCAAAGTGTGCCAAACCATCAATCTCCCGTTACTCACCGTCTCCGCCAAGCCTGCGTACTCGCCGCAAGAACTCAGGGCGCAATTCTTGGCTGCAATATCTCCCGCTCCATCGTCCGAGCAGGTTGGCGCTAGCAATTCGGTCAAACAGACCGCTACGGAAAGGTCGCGCTAACATGCCGTGCACCGCCGCGGCCGCGGCCGCTTACCTCAAGCGTTAGAGCTCATAGTGAATGACCGCAAAAATTCCGGGCCTGCCGATCTCAAGTGACGAGCTCCGCGCGTTGTTCGACTATCTCGACCGCGAAAATCCGGAACCTTGCACGCACACCTTCAAGGAAACCGCCGAGTTCTTGGCTGCCAAGTCGCTACCCGTTGAGCCCATGCTCAATTGGCTTGGTAACAACGGCGCGGGTTGCGACTGTGAGGTAATCTTCAACACAGATGCTCGTTGGGGTGAGCAGGTTGGCCGCTAACGCGCATTGTTGGGGCGGCTCCACTCCCAACGAAGTCAGCGCCTGCGTCACTCTGATGTCCCGCATTGAGAGCGATCTTGCGTCACCCAGCCTCGCCTGTCTCTTTAACACTCAGGGTCTTGAAAACCTCCCGGCCGTTCTCGAACGGTTTCTAGCTGACCCCGCGCAACGCATTCTTCGGGTGAGCTTGGAATTCCTGTCGTTCGAGCACAATGCCCGCGAGCTCGTGGCCAATGCTGTTGGCCGATACCTCCTCAACCTGGCGCGAAGTGGCAGGTTTCAGCAACTTCCATTGGTCGTCTTGCTTGATGAAGCGCATCAATTTCTTGATAAGAGCCTCGGTGATGAATTCTCGCGCACCGACTTGGAGGCCTTTGGCTTGATCGCGAAGGAAGGCCGGAAGTATTCGCTAACGTGCGTCTTAGCCACTCAACGGCCGCGTGACATCCCCGATGACGTTCTGAGCCAAATGGGCATGTTTATCGTTCATCGACTGATCAACGAGCGAGACCGTGCTGTCGTTGAGAAGGCGTGCGGCAACCTTGATGCCGGCGCGGCCGCTTTTCTGCCGACCTTGGGCCAGGGAGAGGCCATAATTGTGGGTGTGGACAGCCCAATGCCTTTGCCTGTCCAGATCCGCGCCCCCCGGGTTGTCCCCCGATCGCACGGCGCGAACTATGCGCGCCATTGGCAGCCAAATGTTATAGCGCCGACTGTTCCGAACCACTGATGCGACAAAAGGAAATGGGGCCTGATCTCGCGATCAGGCCCCATCATATTTGTTGGCCGATTCCTAGCAAGTGGATACTCTAACTTTAGCGTGGCACTGATTTACCTTTAGCGTGGCACTGATTTACGGGGAGTCGACACAGGGAGCTTGGCTGTGCCCGATTGGCGGCTGCTAGGTGCGGCTTGCGGCGGAATTCTGATTCCGGCGGCCCATTACGAGGTCTGGACGGCCCTGAGGTAACTCGGTCGTGGCCCAAACTCCATAGTTTGTAGGCAGCTCGTTCTCCATAGTTTGTGTTTGGCCTACAAACTATGAAGTTCTGTCCAGAGGGCACGCCGAGCGCAGTGGGCCAGCCCGGTCACGATTTGCACCAAACCGTCGCATTGTCCATGATGGTGCAATGAGCGATAGGGCGTGGCGGACGTGGGCGGAGCAAATGGCGACTGGGCTGGCCCTGGTCGATGGGGATCTGCGCTTGTGCTGGATCAACCCGGCGCTGGCCGAATGGCTGGAGCTGGGGCCGCGCAGTGCGATCGGGTTGTCGCTGGGGCTGTGGTTCGATGAGGAGGCGTTGGCGCAGACCTCGCGCGCATTGACCGAAGAGCGGCCGCTGCAATGGCGTGGCATGTCGCTGGCGGCGGCCAGTGGCCGTGAAATCACCGCGGATATCGCGTTGCAGCCGTTCGAGGGCGGCCTGCTGCTGGAAGTGCATGCGCTGGCCGAGCCGCTGGCGAACAGTTCGCCGTTGTCGGCTACGTTGCGAGGCTTCGCGCACGAGGTGAAGAATCCTCTGGCCGGTCTGCGAGGCGCGGCGCAGCTGTTGCATCGGCGGGTCGACAATGACGACTTGCGATCGCTGGCCGGCCTGATCATCGACGAGGCGGATCGGCTCGGCGTTCTGGCGAACCGCCTGCTGCATCACGACGGCGCACCGCAGATCGGGCCGGTGAATATCCATCAGCTGCTGGAGCGGCTCACCGACCTGCTGCAGGCCGAACCGTCACCGCCGCAGCTACGCCATGACTACGACCCCAGCGTGCCGGATCTGCTCGGCGATGCGGATCGATTGCAGCAGGTGCTCTTGAACCTGGCGCGCAACTCGCTGGAAGCCGGGGCGCACACGCTCACCTTGCGCACGCGCGTCGAACACGGCGTGCGCGTGGGCGAACGGATGTTGCGCATGGCGCTGCGGGTGGACGTGATCGACGACGGTCCCGGCGTGCCGGCGGCCCTGCGCGACACGCTGTTCCATCCGCTGGTGTCCGGCCGCGCGGACGGCACCGGTCTCGGCCTGGCGTTGTCGCGCGAGATCGCGCACGAGCATGGCGGCGAGCTGCGCTATACGAGCCGACCGGGCGAGACGGCGTTCTCGCTGTACCTGCCTATGGGGCGCAGCCATGACTGATTTCGCGCGTGGCATTTCTTCGCTCCGGATCTTGCCCTGTGGCCCGGGCAGTCCCTTCACGACCTCTCTCTGCACGCAGGGGAAGGCGCCAATCGAGACAAGCGATGACTGAAGAAATCTGGATCGTCGACGATGATCGCGGGGTGCGTTTCGTGCTGGCCGAGGCCTTGCGGGATGCTGGTCTGACGGTGCGCGAGTTCGGCGAGGTGGCGGACGTGCGCTCAGCATTGCGCGACACGCGGCCCGCGTTGCTGCTCACCGATGTGCGCATGCCGGGTGAGGATGGCCTGAGCTTGCTCACCGAATTGCAGGCGCTGGCGATCGGTCCGGTGATCGTGATGAGTGCGTATACCGACGTGGCCACCACCGCGGGAGCCTACCGCGCCGGTGCGGTGGACTATCTGGCCAAGCCGTTCGATCTCGATCACGCGGTGGCATCGGTGCAGCGCGCACTGGCCAGCGTGGCGGCGCCGACCGTGACCGGCAATCACGTCATGGCGCCCGAGCACGCGTTGCTGGGCGAGAGCGCGCCGATGCGCGAGGTGTTCCGTCTGATCGGCCGCGTCGCCGCCAGCGACTTGAACGTGTTGATCACCGGTGAGACCGGCACCGGCAAGGAACTGGTCGCGCGGGCGCTGCATGAGGAGAGCGCGCGCAGCGGCAAGCCGTTCATCGCATTGAACACTGCGGCGATTCCCAGCGAGCTGCTGGAGAGCGAGCTGTTCGGCCACGAGGCCGGCGCGTTCACCGGGGCGACGCGCCGGGTCGCTGGCCGCTTCGAGCAGGCCGAAGGCGGCACGTTGTTTCTCGACGAAATCGGCGACATGCCGCTGGTGCTGCAGACGCGGCTTCTGCGCGTGCTGGCCGGGGGCGAGTTCTATCGCGTCGGCGGACGCGAGTTGATCCGCTGCAACGTGCGCATCGTCGCCGCTACTCATCAAGACCTCGCGCTGCGCGTCGCCGCGGGACAGTTCCGCGCCGACCTGATGCATCGCCTCGACGTGGTGCGCATCGAGCTGCCGCCGCTGCGCACGCGGCGCAGCGACATCCCGCTGCTGGCGCAACACTTCCTCGCCGCCACCGCCCAGGAGCTGAAACTGCCGCCGAAGCGTTTCTCGCGCGCGGCGTTGAAACTGGTCGCGCAGCGCGACTACCCGGGCAACGTGCGCGAGCTGGAAAACCTGTGCCGCCGGCTGGCGGTGATCGCACCGGGCAGTGAAATCCTGCCTGCCGACCTCGGCGGCAGCGCGCACGCCCCCAGTGGCGGCGAGTGGACGGACGCATTGCGCGAGTGGGCGGTCGAGGCGCTGGCCGGCGGCGAGGCAGACATCCATGCCCGTGCCCGCGAAGCGCTCGATCAGACGCTGCTGCAGGCCGCACTGCTGGCCAACGAAGGTCATCGGCAGAATGCGGCGCAAGCACTGGGTGTGGGGCGCAACACGCTCACCCGCAAACTCGGCGCCTCGCGCACACGCCGCCACTAGCCTCGGTCGAGATCCCTCGTAGGAGCCCACTTGTGGGCGATGCTCTTTCCGTGAGAGAGCGAAAAGCATCGCCCACAAGTGGGCCTACAACAAGCGAGTGGTCAGCCGAGAACGATGCGCAACTGGTGTGTCTGGCCATCATCAAGCAGCTTGATGGCGGCATCACTGGCCAGCATTTGGCCGTCCAATTCAACGCGGGCCACGCCACGGCAGACCTTGGCCGGGTTCTCCACGGTTATCTCGTAGCGGCTCACCTGCTGCCTGCCCCGATATCGATAGACGATCTGGAAGCCGGGCCAGTCCCGGGGAATACACGGATCGATGCGCAGGCTGTCGCCATGCCGCTGGAAACCGAGCACCGCCTCCAGCCCGGCACGATAAAGCCATGCGGCCGAGCCGGTGTACCAGGTCCAGCCACCGCGGCCGACGTGCGGTGCGACGGAATAGACGTCCGCGCTGACGACGTAAGGTTCCACCTTGTAGCGCGCCGCCGCTTCGGCGCTGTCGCTGTGATGGATCGGGTTGAGCAGGTCGAGCAGCCCGGCGGCGCGGTCGCCGTCGCCGAGCTTCGCCCAGGCAAAGATCGACCAGGTCGCCCCGTGCGTGTACTGGCCGCCGTTCTCGCGCACGCCGGGCGGGTAGCCCTTGATGTAGCCGGGGTTCTGTCTGCTGTGGTCGAACGGCGGAGTGAACAGGCGGGCGATCCGGTGGGCGTGATCCACCAGCAGCCGGTCGACCGATGCCATCGCCTGCGCCGCGTGCTGCTGGTCGCTGGCGCCGGCCAGCACGCTCCACGACTGCGCGATGGCGTCGATGCGGCATTCGTCGTTCTCGTGCGAACCGAGCGGCGTGCCGTCGTCATAGTAGCCACGGCGATACCACTGGCCATCCCAGGCACGTTCCAGCGCCGCGCGCAGGTCGTCGGCGTAGTCGCGCCATCGCTGCGCGCGTTCGACCTCGCCGCGCGCCTGGGCAAACGGCGCGAATGCGTCGATCGCACTCAGCACAAACCAGCCTAGCCAGCTGCTTTCGCCGCGGCCTTTTTCACCCACCGCGTTCATGCCGTCGTTCCAGTCGCCGGTGCTGATCAGCGGCAGGCCGTGCGCGCCGCGGGTGAGGCTGGCGTCCAGCGCGCGAGCGCAGTGTTCGTATATCGAGACGGGCTGGTCCGACACGGACGGCTGGAAGAACGCATCGGTGGCGCCCTCGGGAATTGGCTGGCCGGCAAGGAACGGCACCACCTCGTCCAGCACCGCGGCATCGCCGGTCACGCCGGCATAGTGTGTGGCGACATAGGCGAGCCAGATGCGGTCGTCGCTGACTTTCGTGCGGATGCCCTGGCCGCCCGGCGGCAGCCACCAGTGCTGTACGTCGCCTTCGGCAAACTGGCGGCCGGCCGCGCGCAGCAGATGCTCGCGGGCGAGATCGGGGCGGCTCACGCACAGTGCCATCACGTCCTGCAGCTGGTCGCGGAAACCGTAAGCGCCGCTGGCCTGGTAGTAGGCCGTGCGCGCCCACAGCCGGCAGCCCTGCACCTGGTACAGCAGCCAGTCGTTGAGCAGGATATCCATCGCGCGATCCGGCGTGCGTACCTGCACCGTATCGAGCACGTCGTTCCATTGCGTGGCGATGTCGGACAGCACGCTGTCGATATCTGCCGCACGATACTTTTCGATCAAGGCTCGTGCGGTGGATTCATCAGCCGCATCGCCGAGCATGAAGATGACGTCGATCCGTGTGTTCGGCGGCAGCTCGATGCGTGTCTGCAGCGCGCCGCAGGGATCCAGCGCGGCACCGAGCCGGCCCGACAACGGTGCGTCGTCACGCAGCGCGGCGGGCTGCGCGACGCTGCCGAGCGGACCGAGAAATCCGCGGCGATCGCCGCTCATCGAATGCTGCGCTCCCGCCAGATCGACGAACGCCAGGCGATCGCCGAAATCGGGCCGCCACGGATTGCGCGCAAGCAGGGCGCCAGTGGTTACATCGCGCGAGGTGATCACATACGGTGCCGGCGTGGTGCCGTTCGCGCCCAGCGCCCATTCGACGTAGCCGGTGACCGACAGCCGGCGTGTGCGCGTCGAGCGATTGCACAGGCGCAGCCGCGACAGCTTGACCGGATCGGTCGTCGGCACGCACTGGATCAGCTCCAGCCCGATGCCGTTCGCATCGTGCTCGAACCGCGTCCAGCCCTTGCCGTGGGTGGTCTTGTATGTGGCGCCAGCTACCCGGATCGGCAGCGCCGTGGCACTCCACAGCACGCCGGTGTCCTCGTCGCGCAGATAAAGCACGTCATGCGGACTGTCGCTGACCGGATCGTTCGGCCAGGGCGTCAGCGGATTCTGTTGGCTGTTCAGCGACCACGTGTAGCCGCCACCCTCGGCCGACACCAGAAAGCCGAACGCAGGATTGGCGATCACGTTCACCCATGGCGCCGGCGTGCCGCGCTCGTCGTCGAGGTTGACTTCATAGGCGCGGCCGGCTTCGGTGAATCCGCCGATACCGTTGGCGAATTCCAGTTCGCCGGTGATTGGCACGGCTGCCGCGGAAGCTGGCGTACTCGCGCGGATGACCGCCGGCGCGATTATGGTCGGTGCGGGTTCCGCGGCAACAGACTCCGTCGCGGCATCGTCCAGCACGACCCGTGCGACGGTCAGCAGGCCGTTGCGCAAGTCGTCGCCGATCGCGTTGTCGCGCAGTGCGAACAGTTCGGCCTTGGGCAGCCGGTCGTCGGATTTCAGCT
>Ga0209674_100501_pt1 | contig 16151 bp, 11 predicted proteins | sample AraplaCvi_mMS_r2_FD_184279 | JGI IMG/M metagenome (GOLD analysis project Ga0209674, IMG submission 184279) | Arabidopsis root microbial communities from North Carolina, USA - plate scrape CL_Cvi_mMS_r2 (SPAdes) (version 2) | ecosystem: Host-associated > Plants > Roots > Endosphere | place: USA... | reverse complement strand
GGTGACAACATCAAGATGGTGGTCACCCTGATCCACCCGATCGCCATGGACCAGGGCCTGCGCTTCGCCATTCGCGAAGGCGGCCGTACCGTCGGCGCCGGCGTGGTGGCCAAGGTCATCAAGTAAGCTGTAGACTGGGAAGTCGCCCGCTGCGCGGGCTGCAAGGATCCAGGGTGAGGGGCTTCGGTCCCCGCCTTGAGAAGGCGCCGAAAGGCGCCACCTTGCAGCGGCAAGGCGAGCGACTTCACCCATTTTTTGAATACGCCAGTAGCTCAATTGGCAGAGCAGCGGTCTCCAAAACCGCAGGTTGGGGGTTCGAGTCCCTCCTGGCGTGCCATCTTCCCGAGGACCCACGACGGATGGTGGATGGCATACGGACCGTAACCCGGTCGATGCCTCTGTCATCCGATCCTGTCGCATGAATACGAAGGCCGAACCGACCAAGGGCGCCAGCGGCGCCGATATAGCCAAGCTGGTGCTGGCCGTGCTGGTGCTGGCTGCCGGCATTTTTGCGTATTCGTGGTTCGGTGCCGACGGCTCCATCCCGCAGTCGGTTCGCCTGCTCGGCGTGCTGGTCGCGCTGGTGGCCGCCCTGGCCATCGGAGCCTTCACGGCCCCGGGTCGCCGCGTGCGCAGCTTCCTCGGCGAATCGCAGTTCGAAATGCGCAAGGTGGTCTGGCCCACCCGCGACGAGACCCTCAAGACCACCGGCATCATCATTGTCGTGGTCATTGTCCTGTCGCTGTTGCTGGGCCTGATCGATCTGATCCTGAAGTCGGTCGTGCTCGACTGGCTGCTCAAGCTCGGTACGTGAGGTGATGGCATGAGCAAGCGTTGGTATGTGGTGCACGCCTACTCGGGCTTCGAGAACCAGGTGAAGCGCTCGCTGGACGAGCGGATTCGCCGCGCCGGCATGGAAGAGAAGTTCGGCGAAGTGCTGGTGCCGACTGAAGAAGTCATCGAGATGCGCAGCGGCCAGAAGCGTCGCAGTGAGCGCAAGTTCTTCCCGGGCTATGTTCTCGTGCAGATCGAGACGGACACCGAGGGCAAGGCGCCGCGCATCGACGACGAATGCTGGCATCTGGTCAAGGAAACCCCGAAGGTCATGGGTTTCATCGGCGGTACCGCGGACCGTCCGCTGCCGATCCGCGATTCCGAGGCCGATGCCATCCTGAGCCGCGTTCGCGAAGGCGTCGAGAAGCCCAAGCCTAAGGTGCTGTTCGAGCCGGGCGAGATGGTCCGCGTCACCGATGGTCCGTTCAACGATTTCAACGGCGTGGTCGAGGAAGTCAATTACGAGAAGAGTCGCCTGCGCGTCGCAGTGCTGATCTTCGGCCGCTCGACCCCGGTCGAGCTCGAGTTTGGCCAGGTCGAGAAGGCCTGAGGGCTGCCCCGGCATGGGGCTTGCTTAAAACTTGATCAGTCTCTATAGTATGCGGTTCACGCTGGGATTTTAGCCCCGGCGTGTCCGTGTTTTTGGGGTTCGCGGGACGGCGAGCCTTCCTCTCTCAGGGACGACAACACTGCGAGGAGCCGCAAGGCGCTTGAACTCGCGAGGAAAATCCAATGGCAAAGAAAGTAACTGGTTACATCAAGCTGCAGGTCAAGGCCGGTCAGGCCAACCCGTCGCCGCCGGTGGGTCCCGCCCTCGGTCAGCGCGGCCTGAACATCATGGAATTCTGTAAGGCGTTCAATGCCGCCACGCAGAAGATGGAGCCGGGTCTTCCGATTCCCGTGATCATCACGGCCTACTCGGACCGTAGCTTCACCTTTATCACCAAGACCCCGCCGGCCACCGTCCTGATCAAGAAGGTCACGGGCGTCGCCAAGGGTTCGTCCAAGCCGAACACCGACAAGGTCGGCAAGATCACCCGCAAGCAGCTGGAAGACGTTGCGAAGCAGAAGGAGCCGGATCTCACGGCTGCTGATCTGGACGCCGCAGTGCGCACCATTGCCGGTAGCGCGCGCAGCATGGGCTTGGTGGTGGAGGGCTAAGACATGGCAAAGATCACGAAGCGTATGAAGGCGGCCCAGGCCGCAGTGCAGCCGGGCAAGCTCTATGGCCTGGAAGAAGCCCTCAACATCATCAAGAACAACGCCAAGGCGAAGTTCTCCGAGTCCGTGGACGTTGCCGTCCGCCTCGGCATCGACGCCAAGAAGTCCGACCAGGGCGTTCGTGGTTCGTCGCTGCTGCCGCATGGCACCGGCAAGACCGTCAAGGTCGCCGTGTTCGTGCCGGCTGGTGAGAAGGCCGAGGCCGCCAAGGCCGCCGGTGCCGACGCCGTTGGTATGGACGATCTGGCCGAGCGCATGCAGGCCGGCGATCTCGACTTCGGTCGCGTGATCGCTACGCCGGACGCAATGCGTGTGGTCGGTAAGCTCGGTCAGCTGCTCGGTCCCCGCGGCCTGATGCCGAACCCGAAGGACGGCTCGGTCACTGCCGACGTCGCCACGGCCGTGAAGAACGCCAAGGCCGGCCAGGTGAAGTTCCGCAACGACAAGGCGGGCATCATCCACGCCACCATCGGCAAGGCCACGTTCGAAGCTGCTCAGCTCGCCGACAACCTCAACGCGCTGGTCAACGACTTGCTGAAGGCCAAGCCGGCCACGGCCAAGGGTCAGTACCTGCAGAAGGTTGCCCTGTCGTCCACGATGGGCGTCGGTGTGCCGGTCGATACCTCGACCCTGTCGGTGTCGACCAAGTAAGAGTTGAAGTCCCGTGCCGGCCCTGGCCGGTACGGGCACGTTTTTGAAGGCAGGCCCCGGAGTTTCTCCGGAGTCGCCGTCAAAGACCGCAGGCGCGATCAGCGCGCCACGACGACGAGCAGGGAGCTCGTGTTGGCAAGGAAACGCCGTCGTGGTTAGCGGGTTCGCTTAATCGGGTCTCTCGCGGATCTGGCCTGCGTAGATGGTGCTGCCCCTTCTGGAATTGCTTCACCTGTTCTGGAAAGGCCACCACCCGGGACATTCTTTTGTCCCCGACGTCACGGATGGCGTCGCTCAGGACCGCAAGCGGCAGGAGCCGTAAGCGGAGTTCATAAGAGGAGTGAAAAATGGCTCTGAATCTCTCGCAGAAGCAAGAAGTAGTCGCCGAGCTGGCAGAAGTCGCTGCGAAGGCACACTCCTTGGTCGCCGCTGAGTATGCAGGCGTCACGGTCGAACAGATGACCGCGATGCGCAAGAAGGCCCGTGAGTCGGGCGTGTTCCTGAAGGTTGTGAAGAACACGCTGGCTTCGCGTGCCGTGGCAGGTACCGAGTTCGAGGTCGTCAAGGACGCCCTGACCGGTCCGCTGCTGTATGCATTCTCGATGGAGGAGCCCGGCGCTGCCGGTCGCCTGATCAAGGAATTCGCCAAGGGCAACGAAAAGCTCAAGCCGCGTCTCGTGTCGGTGGAAGGCAAGCTGTTGCCGGCCGCGCACGTGGAAGTGCTGGCCTCGCTGCCGACCCGCGAACAGGCCCTGGCCATGCTGGCACGTGTGCTGGCCGAGCCGGCCACCATGTTCGCCCGCGTCGTCAAGGCTGTGGCCGACAAGCAGGGTGGTGGCGAAGTTGCCGCCGAAGCCCCGGCTGAAGTCGAGCCCGCCTAAGTTCGCCGTCTACTTACATCGAATCAATTTCCAGAGGTAAATGAAAATGTCCCTGACCAACGAACAGATCGTTGAAGCCGTTGCCGCCAAGTCGCTCATGGAAGTGATGGAGCTGGTGAAGGCCATCGAAGAGAAGTTTGGCGTGACCGCCGCCGCCCCGGTGATGGTTGCTGCTGGCCCGGCCGCTGCCGGCCCGGCTGCTGAAGAGCAGACCGAATTCGACGTCATCCTGAAGAGCGCCGGCGACAAGAAGGTCGACGTGATCAAGGCCGTCCGCGCCATCACGGGCCTGGGCCTGAAGGAAGCGAAGGACCTGACCGAGGCCGGTGGCGTCGTGAAGGAAGCCGCTTCGAAGGACGACGCTGCGAAGTTCAAGAAGGACCTCGAAGCTGCCGGCGCCACGGTCGAACTGAAGTAATTGGCGCTCTTGCGCGCCGTCAGTTTGATCTAGCGTCAAGCCAAGCCTGGGGGCGTAAGCCCCCGGGCTTTGCCTGTTGCAAAACGGCTGTATCGCGCGATGCGGCCTGTAACGACAAAGCGTCATCTTTATTGGTTCGTGTTTTACGCGTCGGGAAGACAACACTGAAAGGCCTGCAGAACACCGCCGACCTTTGACTCATGTCTTTTTGACGCATCGACGGGCAGGGCAGCACAACCTGACCGTCGACCGCAGACACAGCTTTCACAATTCAGCCGGTGTGTGCACCACCGGCGTCACTGCGAACCGAGGCGGTACCCACCATGACCTACTCGTTTACCGAGAAGAAGCGCATCCGCAAGGATTTCGGCAAGCGTCCCCCTGTATTGGGCGTGCCGAACCTGCTGACCATCCAGACCGATTCCTATCGCGAGTTCCTGCAGGAGCACATCGCTCCCAAGGCCCGCGACGACAAGGGTCTCCACGCCGCGCTGAAGTCGGTGTTCCCGATCGCGAGCTATTCGGGCAACGCCGCGCTTGAGTATGTCGACTATCGCCTGGGCGAGCCGCCCTTCGACGAACGCGAGTGCCGCAACCGCGGCATGACTTTCGGCGCGCCGCTGCGCGTCACCGTGCGCCTTGTCATCTACGACAAGGACAGCCCGGCGTCCAAGAAGGCCGTCAAGTACGTGAAGGAGCAAGAGGTCTACATGGGCGAGATTCCGCTCATGACCGAGACCGGCACTTTCATCATCAACGGCACCGAGCGCGTCATCGTCTCGCAGCTGCATCGTTCGCCGGGCGTGTTCTTCGACCACGACCGCGGCAAGACGCACAGCTCGGGCAAGCTGCTGTTCTCCGCCCGCGTGATTCCCTACCGTGGTTCGTGGCTCGATTTCGAGTTCGACCCGAAGGATGCGCTGTTCACCCGTATCGACCGTCGCCGCAAGCTGCCGGTGACCGTGCTGCTGCGCGCGCTCGGCTACAACAATGTCGAGATGCTCGATACGTTCTTCGAGCACAACGTGTTCCACCTGGGCAAGAAGGGCGGCACCACGCTGGAGCTCGTCGCCGAGCGCCTGCGCGGCGAAACGCTGACCTTCGACCTGACGATCGGTGACAAGGTGCTGGTGGAAGCCGGCAAGCGCATCACTGCGCGTCACGTGCGCCAGCTCGCGGCCGAAAACATCACGGCGCTGGAAGTGCCGGACGACTACCCGGTCGGCCGCATCCTGGCCATCGACGTCGTCGATCCCAAGACAGGCGAACTGCTGGCCCAGGCGAACGACGAAATCACCGCCGAGCAGCTCGAGAACTTCCGCAAGGCGGGCATCGAGGTCGTGCCGACCCTGTACGTGAACGATCTCGATCGTGGCGCGTACATCTCGCACACCCTGCGCATCGACAACACCAAGACGCAGCTCGAAGCGCTGGTGGAAATCTACCGCATGATGCGCCCGGGCGAGCCGCCGACGAAGGACGCCGCGCAGAACCTGTTCTACAACCTGTTCTTCACCTTCGACCGCTACGACCTGTCGGCCGTGGGTCGCATGAAGTTCAACCGTCGCGTGGGCCGCCAGGAAATCGTCGGTCCGGGCGTGCTGTTCGACAAGAAGTACTTCGCCGATCGCAAGGAAGAGGAAGCCCAGGCGCTGGTCGCCTCGCAGGGCGACCGCTCCGACATCCTCGACGTGCTCAAGGTGCTCATCGACATCAAGAACGGTCATGGCACCGTCGACGATATCGACCATCTGGGCAACCGTCGCGTGCGTTCGGTCGGTGAAATGGCGGAGAACACCTTCCGCATCGGTTTGGTGCGTGTCGAGCGCGCCGTGCGTGAGCGCCTGTCGCTCGCCGAGTCCGAAGGTCTGACTCCGCAGGAACTGATCAACGCCAAGCCGGTGGCGGCCGCGGTGAAGGAGTTCTTCGGCTCCTCGCAGCTCAGCCAGTTCATGGACCAGAACAACCCGCTGTCGGAAGTGACGCACAAGCGTCGCGTTTCGGCCCTGGGCCCAGGCGGTCTGACGCGCGAGCGCGCTGGCTTCGAAGTGCGCGACGTGCATCCGACCCATTACGGCCGCGTCTGCACCATCGAAACGCCGGAAGGCCCGAACATCGGCCTGATCAACTCGCTGGCCGTGTACGCCCGCACGAACACGTATGGCTTCCTCGAGACGCCGTACCGCAAGGTCGTGGGCGGCAAGGTCACCGACCAGGTGGACTACCTCTCGGCCATCGAAGAAGGCGACCACGTCATTGCGCAGGCGAACTCGCCGCTCAAGGACGGCGCGTTCATCGAAGACTTCGTGTCCTGCCGTTTCCGCGGCGAGTCCGAGCTGCGTCCGGCTGCTGAAGTCGACTACATGGACGTCTCGCCGATGCAGACCGTGTCGGTCGCGGCGGCACTCGTGCCGTTCCTGGAGCACGACGACGCGAACCGCGCACTGATGGGCGCGAACATGCAGCGTCAGGCCGTGCCGACCCTGCGTTCGCAGACCCCGCTGGTGGGCACCGGTATCGAGCGCGCCGTGGCGCGTGACTCGGGCGTCATCGTCACCGCCAAGCGCGGTGGCGTGATCGACCAGGTCGACGCCGGCCGTATCGTGGTGCGCGTGAACGAGGAAGAGGTCGGCGACAACGACGCCGGCGTCGATATCTACACGCTGACCAAGTACACCCGTTCCAACCAGAACACCAACCTCAACCAGCGTCCGCTGGTGAACGTGGGTGACATTGTGGCGAAGGGCGACACGCTGGCCGACGGTTCGTCGACCGACCTGGGCGAGCTCGCGCTCGGCCAGAACATGCTGATCGCCTTCATGCCGTGGAACGGTTACAACTTCGAAGACTCGATCCTGCTCTCCGAGCGCGTCGTGCAGGAAGACCGCTACACCTCGATCCACATCGAGGAGCTGTCCTGCATCGCCCGTGACACCAAGCTGGGCGCCGAGGAAATCACCGCCGACATCCCGAACGTGGGTGAGCAGGCGCTGGCTCGCCTCGACGAGTCCGGCATCGTGTACATCGGTGCGGAAGTGAAGGCCGGTGACATCATGGTCGGCAAGGTCACGCCGAAGGGCGAGAGCCAGCTGACGCCGGAAGAGAAGCTGCTGCGTGCGATCTTCGGCGAGAAGGCTTCGGACGTGAAGGACAGCTCGCTGCGCGTGCCGCCGGGCATGGACGGCACCGTCATCGACGTGCAGGTCTTCACCCGTGACGGCATCGAGAAGGACAAGCGTGCTCGTCAGATCGAGGAAATGGAAATCAAGCGTATCCGCAAGGACCTTGATGACCAGTTCCGCATCCTCGAAGGCGCGATCTACAACCGCATGCGCACCCAGCTGGTCGGCAAGACCGCGATGAGCGGTCCTGGCGGCCTGAAGCGCGGCGCCGAGATCACCGACGCTTACCTGGACGGCCTGAAGAAGGACGACTGGTTCAAGATCAACGTCAAGGAAGAGGACGTCACCGAGTTCCTCGAGCGCGCTGCTGATCAGATCAAGCGTCACAAGGAAGAGTTCGACAAGCGCTTCAAGGAGAAGCAGGGCAAGATCACCCAGGGTGACGACCTTGCTCCTGGCGTGCTCAAGATGGTCAAGGTGTTCCTGGCCGTGAAGCGCCGCATCCAGCCGGGCGACAAGATGGCTGGTCGCCACGGTAACAAGGGTGTGGTGTCCAACGTGGTGCCGGTGGAGGACATGCCGTTCTCCGAAGACGGTACCTCGGTCGACATCGTGCTGAACCCGCTGGGCGTGCCGTCGCGTATGAACATCGGCCAGATTCTGGAAGTGCATCTTGGCTGGGCCGCGAAGGGCCTGGGCAAGAAGATCCAGAAGATGCTCGAGGCGCAGGCCAAGGTCGCGCAGATCCGCGAGTTCCTCGATCAGGTGTACAACCACCACGTCGCCGGCGCCGTGCAGCATGTCGACCTGAAGTCGTTGACCGACGAGGAAATCCTCGCCCTGGCCAACAACCTGCAGGAAGGCGTGCCGATGGCCACCCCGGTGTTCGACGGTGCCGAGGAAACCGAGATCAAGGCGATGCTCAAGCTCGCCGATCTGCCGGAGTCGGGCCAGACGACGCTGTACGACGGCCGCACCGGCGAGGCGTTCGATCGCCCGGTCACCGTGGGCTACATGCACTACCTGAAGCTCAACCACCTGGTCGACGACAAGATGCACGCGCGTTCGACCGGTCCGTACTCGCTCGTCACGCAGCAGCCGCTGGGTGGTAAGGCGCAGTTCGGCGGTCAGCGCTTCGGTGAAATGGAAGTCTGGGCGCTGGAAGCCTACGGCGCGGCTTACACCCTGCAGGAAATGCTGACGGTGAAGTCCGACGACGTGCAGGGCCGTAACCAGATGTACAAGAACATTGTCGACGGCAACCACGAGATGGCGGCGGGCATGCCGGAATCCTTCAACGTGTTGGTGAAGGAAATCCGCTCGCTCGGTATCGATATTGATCTGGAAGAAGTGAAGTGAGTTGAGGCGGAGACGAGGAGCGAACCTTCGTTCCTCGTTCTCCCGACTACCGATTCTCCATTACCTATTCCCGATCTTCGGAGACATCCATGAAAGACTTGCTCAATCTGTTCAACCAGCAGCGCACCGCGCCTGACTTCGATGCGATCAAGATCGCTCTGGCTTCGCCGGAGCTGATCCGCTCGTGGTCGTACGGCGAGGTGAAGAAGCCGGAGACGATCAACTACCGCACCTTCAAGCCCGAGCGTGACGGCCTGTTCTGCGCCGCCATCTTCGGTCCGGTGAAGGATTACGAGTGCCTGTGCGGCAAGTACAAGCGCATGAAGCACCGCGGCGTGGTGTGCGAAAAGTGCGGCACGGAAGTGACGCTGGCCAAGGTGCGCCGCGAGCGCATGGGCCACATCGAACTGGCCTCGCCGACCGCGCACATCTGGTTCCTCAAGTCGCTGCCCTCGCGCATCGGCCTGATGCTGGACATGACCCTGCGCGACATCGAGCGCATCCTGTATTTCGAAGCCTTCGTGGTGATCGATCCGGGTTTGACCGCGCTCGAGCGCGGCCAGCTGCTCAGCGAAGACCAGTACCTGGAAGCCGTGGAAGAGCACGGTGACGAGTTCGACGCCCGCATGGGTGCCGAGGCCGTCTACGAGCTGCTCAAGTCCCTGGATCTTCCGGGCGAAGTCGTGCGCCTGAAGGAAGAAATCGCCTCCACCAACTCCGAGACCAAGCTCAAGCGCCTCACCAAGCGCGTGAAGCTGATCGAGGCGTTCCTGGAGTCGGGCAACCGTCCGGAATGGATGGTGCTGACCGTGCTGCCGGTGCTGCCGCCGGACCTGCGTCCGCTGGTCCCGCTGGACGGCGGCCGTTTCGCCACGTCCGACTTGAATGACCTGTACCGCCGCGTCATCAACCGCAACAACCGCCTGCGTCGCCTGCTCGAACTCAATGCGCCCGACATCATCGTGCGCAACGAGAAGCGCATGCTGCAGGAATCGGTCGATGCGCTGCTCGACAACGGCCGCCGCGGCCGTGCCATCACCGGCACCAACAAGCGCGCGCTGAAGTCGCTGGCCGACATGATCAAGGGCAAGCAGGGCCGCTTCCGTCAGAACCTGCTCGGCAAGCGCGTGGACTACTCCGGTCGTTCGGTGATCGTGGTGGGTCCGACCCTGCGTCTGCACCAGTGCGGTCTGCCGAAGAAGATGGCGCTCGAGCTGTTCAAGCCCTTCATCTTCGCCAAGCTGCAGGCTCGCGGCGAAGCGACCACCATCAAGGCCGCCAAGAAGCTCGTCGAGCGCGAAGAAGGCCAGGTGTGGGACATCCTGGAAGAGGTGATCCGCGAGCATCCCGTGATGCTCAACCGCGCACCGACCCTGCACCGTCTCGGCATCCAGGCGTTCGAGCCGAAGCTGATCGAAGGCAAGGCCATCCAGCTGCACCCGCTCGTGTGTACGGCATTCAACGCCGACTTCGACGGTGACCAGATGGCGGTGCACGTGCCGCTCTCGATCGAGGCGCAGCTCGAAGCGCGCGCCCTGATGATGGCGACCAACAACATCCTGTCGCCCGCCAACGGCGAGCCGATCATCGTGCCGACCCAGGACGTGGTGCTTGGCCTGTACTACATGACCCGCGAGCTGGTGAACGCGAAGGGCAACGGCATGGTGTTCTCGGGCATCGGCGAAGTTCGCCGCGCCTACGACAACCGCGCCGTGCAGCTGCACGCCAAGGTCAAGGTCCGCATCAACCAGGTGCAGATCGACGAAGACGGCAACCGCACCGAAGCCACCCAGCTGGTCGACACGACCGTGGGTCGCGCGCTGCTGCTCGAAATCATGCCGGAAGGCCTGCCGTTCGCACTGGCCAACGTCGAGCTGACCAAGAAGAACATCTCGCGCCTGATCAACCAGTGCTACCGCCGCCTGGGCCTGAAGGAAACCGTGATCTTCGGCGACCAGCTGATGTACACCGGTTTCCGCTTCGCCACGCGCGCGGGTATCTCCATCGGCATCGATGACATGATCATCCCGGCCGAGAAGAAGCCGATCCTGGAAGAAGCCGAGAAGGAAGTCGTCGAGATCCAGGAGCAGTATCAGTCGGGTCTCGTGACCGCCGGCGAGCGCTACAACAAGGTCGTCGACATCTGGTCGCGCACCAACGAACTCGTGGCCAAGGCCATGATCGACGGTATCGGTACCGAGAAGGTGACCGATGCCGAAGGCAAGACGGTCAACCAGAAGTCCATGAACTCGCTGTACATCATGGCCGACTCGGGCGCCCGTGGTTCGGTCGCCCAGATTCGTCAGCTGGCCGGTATGCGCGGCCTGATGGCTCGTCCGGACGGCTCGATCATCGAGACGCCCATCAAGGCGAACTTCCGCGAAGGCCTGAACGTTCTGCAGTACTTCAACTCCACCCACGGTGCCCGTAAGGGTCTCGCGGATACGGCACTGAAGACCGCGAACTCCGGTTACCTGACCCGTCGTCTCGTCGACGTGGCGCAGGATGTGGTGATCACCTTGTCCGATTGTGGTACGGACGAAGGCGTCACCATGCAGCCGATCGTGGAAGGCGGCGACGTGGTCGAGCCGTTGCGCGATCGCGTGCTGGGTCGCGTGGCGCTGGAAGACGTCTACGGTCCGGGCGAAGACAACGAGCCGATCGTCACGCGCGACACGCTGCTAGACGAAGCCCTGGTCGAGAAGCTGGACAAGGCCGGCGTGCAGTCGATCAAGGTGCGCTCGCCCATCACCTGCGCCGCCGACCATGGTGTCTGCGCGCTGTGCTACGGCCGCGACCTGGCCCGTGGCCACCTGGTGAACATGGGTGAAGCCGTGGGTGTCGTGGCTGCGCAGTCGATCGGTGAGCCGGGTACCCAGCTCACCATGCGTACGTTCCACATCGGTGGTGCGGCGTCTCGTGCGGCTGCCGTGGACAACGTGACGGTGAAGACCACCGGCACGCTGAAGTTCAACAACCTCAAGACCGTGCAGCACTCGCAGGGCCACCTGGTGGCGGTGTCGCGTTCGGGCGAAGTGAGCGTCATCGACGCCAACGGCCGCGAGCGTGAGCGTTACAAGGTGCCTTACGGCGCCACCATCGCGGTCAAGGACGGCGATCCGGTCAAGGCCGGCCAGGCCGTGGCCAACTGGGATCCGCATACCCATCCGATCGTGTCGGAAGTGGCCGGTACCGTGCGCTTCATCGACTTCATCGATGGCGTCACCGTGCAGAGCCAGACCGACGAACTGACCGGCCTGGAGTCGGCGGTGGTGACCGATCCGAAGCGCCGCGGTACGGCCGCCAAGGACCTGCGCCCGATCGTGCGTCTGGAAGACGCCAAGGGTCGCGAGCTGAAGCTGCCGGGCACCGACGTGCCGGCGCAGTACATGCTCCCGGCCGGCGCCATCGTGTCGATCCAGAACGGCGTGCAGGTGGGTGTGGGTGACGTGGTCGCCCGTATCCCGCAGGAAACGTCGAAGACCCGCGACATCACCGGTGGTCTGCCGCGCGTGGCCGACTTGTTCGAAGCCCGCAAGCCGAAGGAACCGGCGATCCTCGCCGAGCGTTCGGGTGTGGTCAGCTTCGGCAAGGACACCAAGGGCAAGCAGCGCCTCATCATCAAGGACGTGGACGGCAACGAGCACGAGGAGCTGATTCCCAAGTGGCGTCAGGTCATCGTGTTCGAAGGCGAGCACGTGGAGAAGGGTGAAACCATCGTGGACGGCGAGCCCAGTCCGCACGACATCCTGCGCCTGCTGGGTGTCGAGCCGTTGGCTTCGTATCTGGTCAAGGAAATCCAGGACGTCTACCGCCTGCAGGGCGTGAAGATCAACGACAAGCACATCGAAGCGATCATTCGCCAGATGCTGCGCAAGGTTGAGATCACCGAGCCGGGCGACAGCCACTATCTGCGCGGTGAGCAGGTCGAGCGTGTCCGCATCAACGCGGAGAACGAGCGTGCCGTCAAGCGTGGCGAGCGTCCGACGGAATTCCAGTCGGTGCTGCTGGGTATCACCAAGGCCTCGCTGGCCACGGAATCCTTCATCTCGGCGGCTTCCTTCCAGGAAACCACTCGAGTGCTGACGGAAGCCGCGGTCCGCGGAACGCGCGACACCTTGCGTGGCCTGAAGGAAAATGTTATTGTCGGCCGTCTCATTCCGGCAGGTACGGGTCTGGCGTATCACGCGTCGCGTCATCGCCAGGGCGGTCTGACCGCCTCGGAGCTTGAAACCCTCTCCGGCTCCGCTTCGTCGGCTTCTTTTGCAGAAGCCACCACCGGTAGCGACATTGGTGTGGAGTAAGCCCCTCACGGGCTGTGCTCGCTGACATACGAAATGAGGCGCAAGGATTGCGCCTCGTGTTCGGGCTATGGATGGCAGGGCGTCAGCTTGTCTGTGACAGGCTGCCCATGTTAAATTCCCGCTTCTTGGCAGACCGAGCCGGTTCGGTCTGCCTTTATGTTTCTCAGGAACAGCTTCAATGACGACAGTCAACCAGTTGGTTCGCAAATCCCGCAGCCCGAAGACCTACAAGAGTGCTTCGCCGGCTTTGCAGAACAGCCCGCAGCGTCGCGGCGTTTGCACGCGCGTCTACACCACCACCCCGAAGAAGCCGAACTCGGCCCTCCGTAAGGTCGCCAAGGTGCGCCTGACGAACGGTTACGAAGTGATCAGCTACATCGGTGGCGAAGGTCACAACCTGCAGGAGCACTCCGTGGTCCTGATCCGCGGCGGTCGCGTCAAGGATCTGCCGGGTGTGCGTTACCACACCGTGCGCGGCAGCCTGGACTGCGCCGGCGTCACCAAGCGCCGTCAGTCGCGCTCCAAGTACGGCGCCAAGCGCCCGAAGTCCTGATCTTTAGGAATTAAATATGTCGCGTAAAGGTTCACATCCCGCCCGTCTGATCCTGCCGGATCCCAAGCACGGCAGCCAGCTGATCGCTCGTTTCATCAACATGGTGATGAAGAGCGGCAAGAAGTCGGTCGCCGAGAGCATCGTCTACGGTGCGCTGGCTCACCTGGGCGAAAAGAACGCCGAGCCGGTCCAGCTGGTCGAGAAGGCGCTGAACAACATCGCTCCGGCCGTTGAGGTGAAGTCCCGTCGTGTCGGCGGCGCCACCTATCAGGTGCCGGTTGAAGTGCGTCCGGGTCGCCGTATGGCGCTGGCCATGCGCTGGGCCATCGATTCCGCTCGCAAGCGTGGCGAGACCTCGATGCCGCGCAAGCTGGCAGCCGAGCTGCTCGAGGCTTCGGAAAATCGCGGTGGCGCGATCAAGAAGCGCGAAGAGACGCACCGCATGGCGGAGGCCAACAAGGCCTTCTCGCATTACCGCTGGTAAGCAGTACAGCTAGAACTTTCAGAGGTTAAGACCGTGGCACGCACCACTCCCATCGAGCGCTACCGCAACTTCGGCATCATGGCTCACATTGATGCCGGCAAGACCACCACCACGGAGCGCATCCTGTTCTACACCGGCGTCAGTCACAAGATTGGCGAGGTGCATGACGGTGCCGCAACGATGGACTGGATGGAGCAGGAGCAGGAGCGCGGCATCACCATTACGTCGGCAGCAACGACGGCGTTCTGGAAGGGCATGGATCGTTCCTTGCCCGAGCACCGCTTCAACATCATCGACACCCCAGGCCACGTGGACTTCACCATCGAGGTGGAACGTTCGCTGCGCGTGCTTGACGGCGCGGTGTTCGTGCTCTGCGCCGTGGGTGGCGTGCAGCCGCAGTCTGAAACCGTGTGGCGCCAGGCCAACAAGTACAAGGTGCCGCGCCTTGCGTTCGTCAACAAGATGGACCGCACTGGCGCGAACTTCTACAAGGTCGTGGACCAGCTGAAGGCTCGCCTGGGTGCCAACCCGGTGCCGATGCAGGTGCCGATCGGCGCCGAGGACAACTTCGAGGGCGTGGTCGACCTGCTCAAGATGAAGTCCATCATCTGGGACATGGAATCCCAGGGCATGAAGTTCGAGTACCAGGACATCCCGGCCAATCTGGCGGACAAGGCTGCAGAAGCCCGTTCGTACATGGTGGAGTCGGCTGCCGAAGCCACCGAAGAGCTGATGAACAAGTACCTGGAAGAGGGCGACCTCTCCGAGGAAGAGATCATCGGCGGTCTGCGTTCGCGCACCCTGTCCAGCGAGATCATCCCGGTCTTCTGCGGCACGGCGTTCAAGAACAAGGGCGTGCAGGCCATGCTCGACGCGGTGGTGAACCTGCTGCCGTCGCCGGTGGATCGTCCGCCGGTGCAGGGTGTGGACGAAGACGAGAAGGACGCCACCCGTGCGGCCGACGACGCGGCTCCATTCTCGGCGCTCGCGTTCAAGATCATGACCGACCCGTTCGTGGGTTCGCTCACGTTCTTCCGCGTCTACTCGGGCACGCTCAACGCGGGTGACCAGGTGTACAACCCGGTCAAGTCCAAGAAGGAGCGCATCGGCCGTATCCTGCAGATGCACGCCAACGAGCGTCAGGAACTGAAGGAAGTCCGCGCGGGCGACATCGCCGCTGCGGTCGGCCTGAAGGACGTGACGACCGGTGACACGCTGTGCGCGCAGGATCACATCATCACTCTGGAGCGCATGACGTTCCCGGAGCCGGTGATCTCGATGGCGGTCGAGCCGAAGACCAAGTCCGACCAGGAAAAGATGGGTATCGCGCTGGGCCGTCTGGCTGCCGAAGATCCGTCCTTCCGCGTGCGTACGGACGAGGAATCCGGCCAGACCATCATCTCGGGCATGGGCGAGTTGCACCTGGACATCCTCGTGGACCGCATGAAGCGCGAGTTCAATGTGGAAGCCAACGTTGGCAAGCCGCAGGTGGCCTACCGCGAAACGATCCGTACCTCGGACGTGAAGTCGGACTACAAGCACGCCAAGCAGTCGGGTGGTAAGGGTCAGTACGGTCACGTGGTGATCGAGCTGTCGCCGATGACCGAGGAAGATCGCAAGCTTCCGACCGTCAAGGATGACTTCCTGTTCATCAATGACATCACCGGCGGCGTCATTCCGAAGGAATTCATTCCCTCGGTTGAAAAGGGCCTGCGCGAAACCATCACCAGCGGTCCGCTCGCGGGCTTCCCGGTGGTGAACGTGAAGGTCAAGCTGGTGTTCGGCTCGTACCACGACGTCGACTCGTCCGAAATGGCGTTCAAGCTCGCCGCTTCGATGGCGTTCAAGCAGGGCTTCGCGAAGGCGTCGCCGGTGCTGCTCGAGCCGATCATGAAGGTCGAGGTGGTGACGCCGGAAGACTACGTCGGTGACGTCATGGGCGACCTGAGCCGCCGTCGCGGCCTGCTCCAGGGCCAGGACGACACGCCGTCGGGCAAGACCATCAACGCGATGGTCCCGCTGGGCGAGATGTTCGGTTATGCGACGACCATTCGTTCGCTGACCCAGGGTCGCGCCACCTTCACGATGGAGTTCGACCACTACGCTGAAGCGCCGAACAACATCGCTGAGCAGGTCATGAAGAAGGCCTGATAAGGCCTACTTCCTCCAAACTACCGTTCTTTTTTTAGAGGTTTAAGTCATGGCAAAGGGTAAATTCGAGCGCACCAAGCCGCACGTCAACGTCGGCACGATTGGTCACGTGGACCACGGCAAGACGACGCTGACGGCCGCACTGACCAAGGTCGGCGCAGAGCGCTTCGGTG
>Ga0209674_100499_pt1 | contig 16201 bp, 11 predicted proteins | sample AraplaCvi_mMS_r2_FD_184279 | JGI IMG/M metagenome (GOLD analysis project Ga0209674, IMG submission 184279) | Arabidopsis root microbial communities from North Carolina, USA - plate scrape CL_Cvi_mMS_r2 (SPAdes) (version 2) | ecosystem: Host-associated > Plants > Roots > Endosphere | place: USA... | reverse complement strand
CCCACCGCCGATCTGTGTGCCGGCCGGCGAGGACGAGTTCTGGCTGCTCAGCAAGACCAGCGGCCGCAAGCTGCCGGTACCGCCGGGCATGCACAACCACGGCAACTTCATCGTCTCGCTGGGCGCGATGTGCGCCTGGCTGGCGCCGCAGGCCGAGGCGCTGGGCGTGGACGTATTCCCAGGCTTCGCCGCTGCCGACACCATCTATAACGAGGACGGCTCGGTCGTCGGCGTGCGCATCGGCGACATGGGCGTGGCGAAGGACGGCACACACAAGCCCGGCTACACCGAAGGCATCGACATCAAGGCCAAGGTCACCGTGCTCGCCGAAGGTGCCCGCGGCAGCCTCACCAAGCAGTTGATCAAGCGCTTCAAGCTCGATGCGGACAGCGATCCGCAGGGTTACTCGATCGGCATCAAGGAACTGTGGCAGCTGCCACCCGGACGCGTGACACCCGGCAAGATCGTGCACAGCTTCGGCTGGCCGGCCGACATACATACTTATGGCGGCAGCTTCCTGTATCACCTGGACAAGGATCGGGTGGCGCTCGGCTACGTCAGCGGACTCGACTACAGCGATCCGAACTATCAACCGTGGGAAGCGTTCCAGCAATGGAAGAACCACCCCACGGTGAAACCGTTGCTGGATGGCGGCACGATCCTCTCGGCCGGCGCCCGCGCGATCGTCACCGGTGGCTACCAGTCATTGCCGAAAACCGAAATGCCCGGCGCCTTGCTGATCGGCGACACCGCCGGCCTGCTCAACGTGCCCAAGGTGAAGGGCACGCACCAGGCGATCAAGAGCGGCATGCTCGCCGCCGAACACCTGGCTGCCCATGGTCTCGACTCCGCCGGTTTCGACGCGAAACTGCGCGGCTCCGACGTGATGGCCGAACTGAAGAAAGTCCGCAACATCAAACCCGCGTTCAAGAAGGGCCTGTGGCTCGGCATGTTGAATGCGGCATGGGAAACCGTCACCGGCGGCATCTCGCCATGGACACTGAAGAACAAAGCCGACTGGTCGTCGCTGCACAAGCTGGGCGCGCAGGAAGAACCGAAGCGCGACTACGTGCAGCGCACGCTGGCTCCGCGCGACCGCCTCGCCGGCGTCTACTTCGCCGCCACCGAGCACGACGAGGATCAACCCATCCACCTGCACGTCGCCGACACCAGCATCTGCATCGACCAGTGCACCACCGAATACGGCAACCCGTGCACCCGCTTCTGCCCCGCCAATGTCTACGAGATGGTCGAGGACGTTCATGCCGATGGAAGCAAGGGCCGCCGCCTGCAGGTCAACGCGGCGAACTGCGTGCACTGCAAGACCTGCGACATCAAGGACCCGTACGAGATCATCACCTGGGTCACGCCGGAAGGTGGCTCGGGGCCGAATTATCAGAATCTCTGAGCGGTCGAGGGCACTCCGCTGATCGGCAATCTGTCATGGCGACTGAAGCGCCTTCATTACCTGTTGCAACGTACGCGCGGCAGCTTCGCCTTGCGCGGCTGGCGAGGCACACTGGCGCGGATGCGTCAGGAGTTCCAGTCGCGACCCGAACTCGACGAAGGCCTGTCGCTACTGCCGCTGGACGAGCCGTTCGCCCCTTTTTCGCTGCCGGTAGCTGAAAAGCCACGGGTTTCCATCGTCATTCCGATCCACGGCAAGCTCACCCACACCCTCGCCTGCCTGCGCTCGCTGGCACGACATGGTGCGCAAGCGCCGTTCGAAGTGATCGTGGTGGACGATGCCTCGCCCGACGACAGTGCCACCGTCTTGGCGCAAGTCGCTGGGCTGCGGTTGATGCGCAATGAACGCAACCTCGGCTTCATCGGCAGCTGCAATGCCGGCGCGGCAGCGGCGCGCGGCGAGTTCCTGCTGTTTCTCAACAACGACACCCAGGTAACAGCCGGCTGGCTCGAAGCGTTGCTGTGCTGCTTCGCCGAACGCGCCGACTGCGGCATCGCCGGCAGCCGGCTGGTCTATCCGGACGGTCGCCTGCAGGAAGCGGGCGGCATCGTGTTCGCTGACGGCAATTGCTGGGCCACCGGCCGCTTCGAACGACGTGACGCTCCCGCATTCCGCTATCGCCGCGAGACGGACTACGTCTCCGGCGCCTCGCTGCTGATTCGCCGTGAGGTGTTCCAGCGCATCGGCGGGTTCGATGCCCGCTATGCACCTGCCTATTACGAAGACACGGATCTGGCATTCGCGGTGCGCCGGCTCGGCCTGCGGGTTTATTACGAGCCGACCAGCACCGTCATCCATTGCGAAGGCATAACGGCCGGCACCGACCTCACTAAGGGCGTCAAGCGCCATCAGGTGATCAACGAGGCGAAGTTCGTCGATAAATGGAAGGCCGAACTTCTCTCGCAACCGCCCGTAGGCACCGCGCTGGAACGCGCCGCTCGCTGGCGTTCGCGCGGTCGCGTGCTGGTCGTGGATACGATGACACCGGAACCCGCGCGCGACTCGGGTTCGCTGCGGTTATCGGCGATTCTGCGCCTGCTGGATGAGCAGGGTTGGGCCACCAGCTTCCTGCCCGACGACGGTCGCGCCAGCATGCAGGAGGTCGCGGCCCTCGGCTCGCTAGGCATCGAAGTGTTGTGCAAGCCGTGGGTGTCCGAGCTGCCTGGATGGCTGCGCGAGCACGGTGCGGAGCTGCATGCCGTGATCCTGTGCCGCCACACCGTGGCTGGCCAATACGCCGACCTGGTGCGCAAACACGCTCCACAGGCAAGGCTGGTGTTCGACACGGTAGATTTGCACTTTTTGCGTGAACAGCGCGCCGCCGAACTGAGCGGCAACGCCTCCATGGCCCGTCAAGCCGAAGCCTCGCGCCGCAGTGAGCTGGCGTTGATCGGCCAATGCGATGCCACCTTTGTGGTCAGCCCGCACGAACAGGCGTTGCTTGCACGGATGTTGCCGCAGGCCCGGGTAGAGGTGCTGTCCAATATCCATGACGTCCACGGCTGCCGACATCCGTACGCGGAACGCAAGGATCTGGTCTTCATCGGCGGCTACGGCCATCCGCCGAACAGCGACGCGATCCGCTGGATCGCCGGCGACATACTGCCCAAATTGCGGGCCGCACTACCTGACATTCGCCTGCACGTACTCGGCGATCTGCCGGATGCGGTGCGGCACGAACTCGCCGCGCCGGGTCTCGAACTGCATGGCCGTGTATCCGACTTGGCGCCGTGGCTGGACCATTGCCTTGCCTCGCTTGCGCCGTTGCGTTTCGGCGCCGGCGTGAAAGGCAAGATCAACATGGCGATGAGCCATGGCGTGCCGGTGATCGCCACCACGATCGCGGTAGAGGGCATGCAGCTGCACGACGGCGTGGACGTACTGGTGGCCGACGATGCCACCGCCTTCGTGAACGCCGTGCTGCAGCTGCAGCGCGACAAAGCCCTATGGCAGCAGCTGTCCGGGCATGGTCTGGACAATGTGCGGCAACACTTCTCCGCCGCCGCCGCCGCCGCCGCCCTGCATCGCGTACTGGATTGACCGCCGTCATGCCAACCGCGATGCTCCCGCATCACCACCGATAGAGCACCATGTCACTTCGCGACTTCGCCAAACGCTACGTGTTCGCCGTGCTGCGCATCGGGTTCCGGCTAACCCCGATGCCGCTAGCCACACGCGACCGGCTGCGTCAGCGCTTTCTGGATCGGCACGCGTACCTGCTGCCTTCGGGTCCGCGCGGCCAGGTCGGTGATTCGTCGCAAGTTGAACGCCGACCGCGCGTCCACGCCGCAGGGCGTGCGATTGGCTATGTCTCCCGACGCAGCAGCACGCTGCCGGCGCCACTGCCCGCCACGCTGGTGGCGTTCTATCTGCCGCAATTCCACCCGATCCCGGAGAACGATGCGTGGTGGGGCCAGGGTTTCACCGAATGGCACAACGTGGCCCGTGCGCTGCCGCAATTCGAAGGCCACGCCCAGCCCCGCCTGCCCGGCGAACTGGGCTTTTATGATCTGCGCCTGCCCGATGTCATGCGCCGGCAGATGCAGCTGGCGCGCGAGTACGGCATCGGCGCGTTCTGCAGTTATTTCTACTGGTTCGCCGGCAAGACGCTGCTGGAACAGCCGCTTCAGCAATGGCTGGCCGATCCCACGCTGGACCTGCCGCTATGCCTGTGCTGGGCCAACGAGAACTGGTCGCGCCGCTGGGATGGTCGCGCCGACGATATCCTGATCGGCCAGCAGCACAGCGCAGCGGATGACCTCGCGTTCATTGAATACGTCTCGCGCTACCTGCGCGATCCGCGTTATCTGCGCGTGGATGGCAAACCGCTATTGCTGATCTACCGCCCCGGCCTGCTGACTGAGCCAAAGGCAACCGCTCAGCGTTGGCGCGAGTGGTGCCATACAAACGGCATCGGCGAGATATCGCTCGTCTATGTGCAGAGCTTCGATCGTGTCGATCCGCGTGACATCGGCTTCGATGCCGCCGTCGAATTTCCGCCGAACAACACCACGCCAGCACCGATCACCGCCCGCCAGCAACTGCTCAATCCGGACTTCCACGGCAATGTGCATGACTGGCGCGAGATGGCCCGCCAGTCCATGGCGAAACCCGATCTTGCGTATCCGTGCTACCCGGGCGTCAACCCGAGCTGGGACAACGAGCCGCGGCGCAGTGGCCGCGGCCGCGTATTCGCTCATGCCTCGCCACGCGGCTACCGCGATTGGCTGCGTCATGCCATCGCTACGGCGCGGCGGCGTTTTCCCGCACAGCCCATGGTCTTCATCAACGCCTGGAACGAATGGGCCGAAGGCGCGGTACTGGAACCGGACACTCGGCTCGGTCATGCCTGGCTCGAAACCACCCGTGCGGCGCTGCATCCCGCGCCGGTCGCAGACACGCGCCCGTGTGTGGTGATCCATATCTGGTATCCCGACCTGCTGGATGAACTAGTCGCGGCGCTCCGCGCCAGTGGCATCGACTGGCGCATCATCATCACCACCGCCGACGAGCGCGAACAGTCGGTACGCGAGCGGGTCGCGCGGCTGGGTCTCGACGCCGAGATCGACGTGTTCGAAAACCGCGGCCGCGACATTTTGCCGTTTCTGCACGTTGCCAATCGCTTGCTCGATGAAGGCGTGACGACCGTGCTGAAGCTGCACGGCAAACGCTCCACCCATCGCGAGGACGGCGAGATCTGGCGCCGCGAACTGCTGGACAAGCTGCTCGCGCCCGAGCGAGCCGGGCACATCCTGGCGGCATTCCGCGACGATGCCACGCTGGGTCTGGTGCATGCCGAAGGTCATCTGCAACCGCTGGACTATTACTGGGGCGCCAACGCGGCCAACGTCGACTATCTCACCTGTCGCCTCGGCATCGCGGCAGCGCAGGTGGAACATGACCGCTTCATCGCCGGCAGCATGTTCTGGTTGCGTCCGGCGGCACTGCGCCTGCTGCTGGATGCCCATCTGGAAGTGGCGGAGTTCGAAACCGAAGCCGGACAGCTGGACGGTACCTTGGCCCATGCCGTCGAACGCGTGTTCAGCTTGGCCGCAGTCGCTGCCGGTTTCAGCACTGCCAGTACTGCCGACGTGGCCGGCCTGCCGGAAACCTCGGCCGGAGCGTATCCATACGCGCAGCGCAGCGGTTGATATCCGCCGCAGGCTCTACGCTCGCAAACTCACCCTTTTCGTACGATTGTTTGATGCCGGGTAGAATGGGCAATTCGCACCCCGGCACGGGGCAGCCAACAAGGTAGGAAATCGCAGATGAAAATTCTCGTCGGTTACAAGCGCGTGGTGGATTACAACGTGCGCATCCAGGTCAAGCCCGACGGCAGCGGCGTGGTGACGGAAGGTGTCAAGCTGTCCGCCAATCCGTTCGATGACATCGCGCTGGAAGAAGCGCTGCGCTTGCGCGAGAAAGGCGTCGCCACGGAAGTCGTGGTAGTCGGCATCGGCCCGACCGATCTCACCGCGCATCTGCGCAATGGCTTGGCGATGGGGGCAAACCGCGCCATCCATGTGGTTACCAGTGAATCGGTGCAGCCGCTGACCGCCGCCCGCATCTTCCTCAAGCTAGTCGAAAAGGAGCAGCCGGGGCTGGTGATCCTCGGCAAGCAGGCGATCGACGACGACGCCAACCAGACCGGCCAGATGCTCGCCGCGCTGTGGGATCGCCCGCAGGCTACCTTCGCCAGCAAGGTCGAGATCGCCGATGGCAAGGCCACGGTGACCCGCGAAGTCGACGCCGGCCTGGAAGTGATCGAGGCAGAGTTGCCTGCCGTGATCACCACCGACCTGCGCCTCAACGAACCGCGCTTCATCAAGCTGCCCGACATCATGAAGGCGAAGTCCAAGCCGATCGACACGATCGAGTTCGGCTCGCTCGACGTCGCGGCACACGACCATCTGAAGACCACGCAGTACGCCGCCCCGGCCAAGCGCAGCAAGGGCGTGATGGTGAAGGATGCCGCTGAGCTGGTCGCTGCGCTGAAGCAGAAAGGCCTGCTGTAAACCCATTCCTGTGTAGGAGCCCGCTAGCGGGCGATGCTCTTGTTCTGAACCGCACAAGAAAAAGCATCCCCCACTAGCTACCTCCTACACATACGAAGCTCCGGAGACACATTATGAGCAAAATCCTGATCATCGCCGAACATCTGGGCGGCAAACTCAACTCCTCCACCGCGCGCGCCGTGAGCGCAGCCGTCGCCGTGAAGGCCGAGGCTATCGACGTGCTGGTGCTCGCCGACAGTGTCGACGCGATCGCCGCCGAGGCAGCAAAGATCGACGGCGTCAGCCGCGTCCTCACCATCGCCCGTGCCGAGAACGCGCACCCACTGGCCGCCATTCTGGCGCCGCAGATCGCCAAGGCTGCATCCGGTTACAGCCACGTATTCGTGCCATCCACCACGTTCGGCAAGGACATCGCCCCACGCGTCGCCGCCCTGCTCGGCGTAGCACAGGTCAGCGACGTGATGAGCGTGGAAGCCGCGCACACCTTCAAGCGCCCGATCTATGCCGGCAACGCGATCATCACGGTCGAAGCCGACGCCAACCACACCGTGGTCGCCACGATTCGTTCCGCTTCGTGGTCCGCTGCGGGCCAAGGTAACAGCAGCGCGCCGATCGAGACGCTGGCTATCGACACTGCACTGCCCTCGCACACTCGTTTCGTTGAGCTCAAACAGGGCAGCAGCGATCGCCCAGATCTGCAGAGCGCCAGTAAGGTGGTCTCCGGCGGCCGCGGCGTCGGCTCCAAGGAGAACTTCGACATCATCTTCAAGTTCGCGGACAAAATCGGCGCCGCCGTCGGCGCCTCGCGCGCCGCTGTCGACGCCGGCTATGTACCCAGCGACCTGCAAGTCGGCCAGACCGGTAAGATCATCGCCCCCGAGCTATACATGGCGATCGGCATCTCCGGCGCCATCCAGCATTTGACTGGTATCAAAGACGCCGGCACCATCGTAGCCATCAACAAGGACGGCGAGGCGCCGATCTTCGAAGTAGCGGATATTGGACTTGTGGGTGATTTGTTCAAGCTGATTCCTGAGCTGGAACAGGCGCTGGGATCATAAGCCTCCGTCAAGTAGACACTTCAAAAGTAGGATCGCCGGTAGCTTGTTTATGGCATTCGCTGAGCATCAGATTGTCCAGAGAGCCATGGGGATGCTCCTGATTGTTCTCAACCATCCATCACCAGTCGGCTTCGCGTTTATCCTCGATGCGAGCGAACGGGTGTTTTCCCAGCAGTTATCAATCAAGACAATCACTCACTGCGGGAAGCCGACATAAGAGCTGACTTTGTCTGGTGCCCTCAATCAGGATGCTCATATGGGTTTCTTCGACCAATACCCTCGCTTCTACTCCACAAGTCAGACCAGCCCGCTGCCTCACCGGCTCAATGGAAGACATGACGCCATCATTGCAAGAAATGCAGGTCAATTGACGGGAAGGCGGGTGCTCGACATTGCCAGCCATGACGGAAGATGGTCCTTTGCCGCATTGCAAGCCGGCGCGTCGCATGTCATTGGGATTGAACCTCGCCCTGAACTGATTGGCAACGCGATCCAGACCTTCGCGCACTACGGGATTGACTCATCTCGTCATGAATTCCGATGCGGTGACGTTTTCGACGAAATCGGCGACATCGAGGCCGATGTAGTGCTTTGCCTAGGCTTCTACTACCACACCATCCGGCATGCCGAACTTCTAGATAAAATCGAGCGCACTGGTGCACGGCTTGTAGTCATCGATACCGAGGTAACGCCTCGGCTGGATTCACCCTCCGCCGCCCCTTCCGACGATCCGCGCATCGTGTATGGCAATCCCTATATGATCCAGCTCCTTCGTGATCCTGTGGACAACCAGCAAATGGCATCGATCGATTCGATGACAAGAAATGGCCATACCTTGGTCGGGCGTCCATCCAGAGCGGCCGTGGAGTTCATGGCGCACCACTATGGCTACTCATGTGAGATGCATGATTGGCATTCCCATCTTGCGCAACACCCTGAAAGAGCCTCCTCGATGGTCGACTACGACGAAGGATGGCGAGATACCTTCTATCTCGTGAAGTAACAGCGATCTGGGGCGTCAAAAGCCCCGCATGTTGTAGAAATTCGGGCATGAAAAAGCCGGCGATCTCATCTCAGAAATCGCCGACTTCGGTAGAAAGATCAGTATATTTAGAAGCGACTTATCTCACGGAAGCAACCGTATGCTCCGTACCTGGAATCGTAATTTTTTCGTGCTTGCGCGAGAAATATTGGCGCTCAATCAACTGATACGAAGCGAATGCCGCGCCCACCGTGAGCACTAGAGTGGCGAATACGTACAAAACAATGCCCCAAGGCGATGCCGGATGAGGTGAAAGCTTCCAGAGAACAACGGAAGCCACAATGGGGTTGTCGACTCCCCCCGTAATCTTGATCCACGCATAACCAGAGGTCTCCGGGCAAACTAGTCCCAAGGAGACCCACGATGCGCAAGAGCAAGTTCACTGAAAATCAGATCGTCGCGACGCTGAAGCAGGTCGAAGGCGGTCGCCAGGTCAAGGATGCGTGCCGCGAGCTGGGCATATCGGACGCGACCTACTACTGTATGGAAGTCCAAGTACGGCGGCATGGAAGCGTCGGATGTGCAGCGGTTGCGGGACGTCGAGGCGGAGCATGCCAAGCTCAAGCGCATGTATGCCGAGCTGGCGATGGAGAACCACGCACTGAAGGATCTCATCGCAAAAAAGCTGTAGACCCGGCGCACAAGCGCCCGCTCATCTCGTGGCTGATGGACTGTCACGACTGGAGCGAGCGCCGGGCTTGTCAGGCGGTAGGTCTGTCGCGTGCGACGGCGCGATATCGGCGCCGTCCGGATCGGGACGAGGTGGTGATCGCCTTGCTCGCCGAGCTGGTTGAGCGTTTCCCCGAACGGGGCTTCGGCAAGCTGTTCCAGCTTATTCGCCGTCGCGGACTGGTGTGGAACCACAAGAGGGTGTGGCGCGTGTATTGCCAGATGCAGCTCAATCGCCGCCGTCGCGGCAAGAAGCGGGTGCCCACGCGGCATCCGTCACCGCTCGTGGCCGGCGAGCGGGTCAACGCCAGCTGGTCGATCGACTTCATGTCCGATGCGTTGTGGGACGGGCGGCGCTTTCGCACCTTCAACGTCATCGATGACTTCAGCCGAGAAGCGCTGGCGATCGAAGTCGATCTCAACCTACCTGCCACGCGCGTCATTCGCGCGCTGGAACGCATCGCCGCCTGGCGCGGCTACCCCACCAAGCTGCGCCTGGACAACGGACCGGAGTTCATTGCGTTGGCGCTGGCCGAGTGGGCGGAACGCAAAAGCATCACGCTGGACTTCATCGAGCCAGGCCGGCCGATGCAGAACGGTTTCATCGAACGCTTCAATGGCAGCTTCCGGCGCGGCGTGCTCGACATGCACGTTTTCCGCAATCTCACCGAAGTGCGCGAGCAGGCTGAGCGATGGGTTGCCGACTACAACAACGAGATCCCTCATGACAGCCTCGACGGGCTGACGCCCGCCGAATTCCGAGTTCAAAACGAACCGGCGACCTCTAATTTAGCGTGGCACTGATTTGTGGGGAGTCGACACAACCACCGGCGGCCATACCAGGCGCCGCGCATGAAGACACCCACTGAAGCTTATGCTTTAGCGGTCTGACCTGTATAGGATCTGCTGGGTCATTACATGTTTGAGCACAGTTGGGATCTGGCTGTCGGTGAATCGGAACTTTCTCATGGAACCGCCTCGGGTCAGACTGCGAGAAAATTCCACTTCTGGCGTCGGCTTACTGGCGTGATGAATACCGTCCCATGACATAAAACGACGCGTGTCCTATTCGGCGTGGACATTCGCAAGGTTGCGCTCCCGATACCCAGGATAACGGTCGGCGCGACATAGAACTCAGCCGATTGAGAGTAATCTGACCCGTGTGTCCACAGGAACTGTAAGGCAGGGCCTCCGTTAGATTGAGACCACTACGACACCTAGTGCGATAAGCACACCACCCAGTAAATTGCGCACTCCGAGCGGCTCGTGAAGCAGGAAATGGCCTAGCACCGGAACGATGATGAAGGCCAACGCCATGAACGGATAGGCTAAGCTCAGCGGCAAGGTACGTAGGACCCATATCCATAGCAATGTGGATATTCCGAGCAAGAATACGCCTGCGACCAGGTACAGGTTGATGCAATATCCTGCCAGCCAAATTCCGACGGCGTCGGGATTCTTCAGGTTCATCGCCGCCATCTTGAGGAGCAACTGACCGGAAGATATCCCCAGCACCGACAGTAGAACCTGGATCAATCGCGTAATATCCATATCTATCCCAAAGCAACCCCGCGCTGACCGTGGAAACCCATGCCAGCCACCTTACGCCGCACCGGCCAGCGGCGGCCGCTTGGTCAGTGAAGACTGACGATCGACGCCGAAGTAGCTCGAGACCTTCTCGGCGATATCGTGGTTGTAGAGGCGTGTGGGAAGCTCGATTCCCGCGTAGTAGACATTGCCGTCGCGGACGTGCGCGCCTGTGCGCGCGACGATGGCTTCGAAATGGTCCAGATAATTGACGCCTACGCCATTGACCTGGACCCGCACATCCCCTTCGAGTTCATCCCAGAAGTCGACCTGGTAGAACAACTTGAGAGGATCTAGCTCGTTGCGTTCGACCTGGAACAACGGCTTGCCACAAATGGTGGCCGCCTCGAGCTCCCGAACCGCATGTTCCCGATCGCTCTCAGACTCGAAAAACACGTGGGCATCGTTGGTCATGAGCTGCTCGACGCTGCAGAAGCGGATCCGAATAGCGCTGAGGAACCGCTCCGGGCTAATCTGCCGGTAACAGATACGCGGTTTCTCTCCCACGATGTTGCGCTGGGTCAGAGCATTCATCACCACCACCGCCTCGTCGTCACCCAGCGATGCGAACAGCATGCCCAGCACCCGGTCGATCACCCGTAAGCCGAAGACGGCGTCCTTTGACAGCTGGTCTTTCTCCCAGCGGTGATGCTGCAGGTGAGCAATGCTGTTGAGGAAGATGATCGAGAACTGCGGGTGATAGCGCTTCTTGTACTTGACGAAGAGTACGGCCGAGAACAGGTCAAAGAGCGAGAATAGCAACGCATTGTTGATACCGTTGCGCAGCACGCCGCTGAATACCAGCGAGATCTGCTTGAACAGCCCGATCATCGCGCCGGAACCGAGCAAGAACTTGGCCAGCTGCAGCGTGCACTTGAAGAAAGCCTTCTTCGAGACGTCCAAGTAGTTCTTCGAGTAGTAGCGTGGCAACGCCAGCAGACCATTGAGCTCGTTGGGGTACGCCATCTCGGAGAACGTCCATGGATCCGGCAGGAAGAATTGGCAGCGCTCCGCGCCTTCGCGGGTAGCGTTCATCGCGCCCCAGACACCAGAGCTAATGCCGGCATCACTCAGATCCTCCCAAAGCTGCCGCGCCGACAGCGCCGAGGGCGTATCTCCAAGGTGGATGATGCCGTGCACGGAAGACGGCACCCCGGTATGCACGGAAACCCACTGCACCCAGGGATCGAGCCCGCGATGCTCCACCATGTCGTCCGTGGTCGTGACGGCGGAACTCATCGATAGCAGGCGCGAGATGTGGCCCAGGCCCAGTTCCTTGGCACCGCGGGAAAGCAAGTCAACGGAAAATTCGTTGAGCTCGATAAGCGTCAAACGCTTGGAGGACGAGTTGATGTTCATAGCATTACCTCTTCGTCAGCACGCTTACACTATTGGACTAGGGGCTCTGGCAGGTCGGCGCTGATCGACCTGCGTGGAGCGTTGGCGATATCGAACGCCAGGAATGCCAGTAGAAGTTGAAACCCGATGATGATCGGAAGCGTCGCCAGCATGATGATGCCGGTAGGCGTGGAGACCGACCTGACCTCAGAGTCCACCCAATGATAGCCGCCATAGATGAGGCCGAATGCGACCAGCAGCAGTCCGGCGACAAGCTCTATCGAGGCAATGCTCATATCGCGCAGGAAATAGTTGTAGAAAATACGCTTGAACAGATTTCTCAGGTGTTTGAAGGTGAAATCGGCAAGGATCTTCGAAATCTTCAGCCCGCTCTCTTCGTCCGCATAGTGGGCATGCATCGGGATGTCCACCACTGCCGCCCGGAGCGTATTCAAGCGGAACAATATGTCGGTTTCGAAGAAATAGCGCGTGCTGATTTTATCGAGCGGCAGGTGCGCGGCGACGCGAGCCGAGATCGCGGTATAGCCATTAGTCGGATCGAACAATCCCCAATAGCCTGTCGAGAACTTGGCCATGAAGGAAAGCACGGCATTTCCAAATAAGCGGATCTTGGGCATCTGCACGATCCGCGTCAGGTCGTAGAAGCGATTACCCTTGGTGTAGTCCGCCTGTCCTTTGAGGATGGGGGAAGCAAAGCGAAGCAGCATTGACGGATCCATCTGACCGTCACCATCAATCTTGACGATCACGTCCGCGCCGTCTGTCAATGCACGGCGATATCCTGCCATCACCGCTCCGCCCACGCCGAGATTGATCTCGTTATAGACAACTACCACGCGCTCATCCTTGCATTCCCGCGCAACGAATTGGCCGCTCTGATCAGGGCACTTGTCGTCCACGACGTAAACTTTCGCAACCTCCGGTCCAATCCGCCCGATAACGCCGAGAATATGGCGTGTCACCTTGTAGCTGGGTATCACAACCGCAATCGTACCGCCGCGACCTGCCGCCGGGAGTTCGGCATTGAGTTCATGTCGGTTGTGCTGCATAAGCCCGTCCCACCTTAGGTTAACTCCCCATAGTAACGTTTGATCGAATTACTCACCAGCAGACACCATGGTCGTTGCAGGCGGAGTCCTTGACCCGGCGAGGAGGATCAGCCAAAGCGCTGTAACCAGCAAGACATTGCCATATAGGTACCTGAAATCGCTGGAAATGCCGGTTGGCAAGTAAGAAAGGTAGAACAAGCCGGCTGCAATCGCCACCACATAGGACATCGCTTTCAGTCGACTCGGCAATGTCGCGCGACGAATCGCCCATGCACCAATCGCCAAAGCTAGGAGGTAGAACCAATGTCGATAGATTGGCCAAGCGAAGAATGACGAGGCGATGCCGTATACCGTCGCAGCCCTCGCGCCGCGCTGCTCGGACATGCCCACTTGCTTCAGATAGTCCACATTGCCATCAACGCCGATATGAATTGGTAATGCATGGGCAATGCCCGGAATATCGAGGATGTAGCCGAAAACTGCAAAGCGGTGCGCGAGAAAGGCTTTCGGTTGCGATTGCACCAGCAACCACCATTCCTGGCGTCGCTGCACATCGGACATCCCGTCCAACCAATGGGTAACCACGGGATTGGAGGATAGATAATCCACACGCGTCGCCGAGTACGTAGTGCGCATAGCGGTGCGTTCGGCTTCGGTGATGGGGACGGGCAACACCTCCGTCGTGGACGTCATCCTAGAGACGATACCGGCGATATCGAAGTTCATGATGCTGCGGAAACCGACCGAGCTGCTCTGATCGCCAGACTTGACTATCGTCCTGGATACGGCAAAACCAAAGCCGGCCACCCCAAGCACGAAGACGGCGAGCAACGCCGCGATGGAGACCCTGCACTGGCGCTTGGCCAGTCCACGGTCCCGAACCATCGCCATGAGCGGAAGCAGCGCCAGCACCGGTGCCATGAATACTCCTTGCTGGCGGATACTTGCAGCCGCGGCCAACACGATCATCGAGGCGATGGCATAACACCAGGCGCGGCGACCATCGGCCGTGGCCGCTGCTACGGCCAGAGCGATCGCGGCGATCAAGGACGAACCGAACAGTACGTCCTTCCACACGATGCCCACGTAGAGGAACACGATCGGGTTGAGTATCAGGCAGAGGCATAGCAGGACACGCCACCAGGACAGCGTCGGCAGCCCCAAATCCCGTCTCGCGCGAAGCGCCGATCCTGCAACGAGCGCGAGCGACAAATATGTGACCAAGCTGTTGATCCATACCAGTCCCGCGGTTGCCAGCTCGCCACCACCGAGCCATCGCATTAAGGCCGACATGAATGGTGGATTCCAGCTCACAGAGCGCCCCAGGTAGGCCTCGTAGAGCTCTACGCTGGTATCCATGGAGACGTGCCCGGGCGAATGAAGCGCGATCGCTGCCGACGCGACCACTGCGGCGGTAAGCAAAAACCACCGGGTAGTGAGTTGGGAGCTGGCGTTACCTAGGGTCACGGTATTTCCTTCATCGGGGGATCAGCTCAACTATCTGGTTAACTGTCTGAGCTGCGACGTCGACCATTGGGATATGGGCGCGAGCAACCCTGGCTCCCTCGACCTTGCAGTCGGCTACCCCAAAGGTACGACAGTCATTTTTCCGTGCTCAACCTTGAGACTCTGCTTAGTCCGACAGACGAGCTCCTCGACACGATACCGCTGCACCAAGAATAGGTCGTACACCCCGTCCTTGAGCGAAGGTGCCGCAGCATCTAGCTGGAAACCAGCATGCACAATACCGGCTTTTTTGAAGTAGGCCACTACATCAGGCCGATCAATGCCAGCCTGCACTGGGGTGATGTAGCTCGCGTCCTTCGACCGCAGCACAAGCGTGACTTGATCGGTGGTGACGCCCTTTGTCAGGTCGGCGGTCCAGCCAGCGCCGATCAATCTCGGTCGAGCATCCTCGCTCAGCGCGAAGGACTCGAGGTTGCAGTGATATGTCGCGGCATCAATCTGCTGGTTCGTGAGCGCATCCTCGCCGGCAGTGCGAATCGTTGCGCGCACCTCGCTGACGCTGGACCGCGCGTCCCGGGTGCCCTCTCTTTGCAATGCCATCAACTGTGCCTCGATTGCTGCCGAAGGGCGCATCGCCGGACTCATCGAATGCCTGACCCCTGACTCGAGAACTTCGATCATAACGATGTTGGGATGATAGGCATTCGTCAGGTCTTCTCTGAAGAACCCGTTCTGGTTATGGGAGACGACAATCCGGCTGAAGTGTGAATAGAGGAAAGGCAGCAGATCGTTGCTAAATGAATCGACCACCAACTGCAGCACTGGTTTACCTGCATTGCCAGTGTCGATGACCCGATCGCCGGTCCAGTCGTGGCGATCAGTTAGATAGGTGATCTTCAGCGCCGCGTCCTGGCGCGGATCGTGGAACTGCGGAAAATTTTGATGCACGAAGCTGGAGATGCCCAGCATTGACGCCAGGTCCTGCGGGCGCGAAAGCACCGTCTTGTCGATCAGGCTGAAAGACTGCAGCGGCAAGGGATCGACTTGCACCACTCCGGCCTTATGTAGGGCGTTCAGTATGCGCACGTACCCGGCGTATGCGCCGTATCCTGTCCAGTGAGTATCAAACAGGCTATATATCCGCGGTTGCGATAGACGCGCCTCAGCCATCGTACTCTTCAATACTAGGAAGTTTTCCATGCCGGCGGCCTTGACCTTCGCCTCAAGAGCATCAGCGTCTGCTTCGCCAGGCCCGAATGCCCAGACCGGTGCAAATTCGGGAAATATCCGCTCCTTGACCGGCGGAGTCACCACGAAATAGGCAATGCCGCGCTTGGCGAGGTAATCGGTCCTAGCCGCAAAGGTGGCTAGCCATGCATTCAGGTCGCTGTTGCTGAGTGGCAGCGCATGTCGCAGCTGCAGCATGTGGTTGCCATCGTCATAGAATAACCATCCGTCCTTTCCGACCCCCACGCGTGCCGTGC
>Ga0209674_100498_pt1 | contig 16270 bp, 7 predicted proteins | sample AraplaCvi_mMS_r2_FD_184279 | JGI IMG/M metagenome (GOLD analysis project Ga0209674, IMG submission 184279) | Arabidopsis root microbial communities from North Carolina, USA - plate scrape CL_Cvi_mMS_r2 (SPAdes) (version 2) | ecosystem: Host-associated > Plants > Roots > Endosphere | place: USA... | reverse complement strand
TCATCACGATGGGCTTCAACGATCCGGCCCATCACGCGACTTTGTTGAAGGAACTGGAAACGACCATTCCGCTCGCCAAACAGGCCGGCGTGACGAACGTGATCACGATGTTCGGCAATCGGGCACTCGGCATCGACGACAGCCGGGCGATCGACAACTGTGTCGCGGGCCTTTCGAAGATCGCGCCGCTGGCGGCCGAACATGGCATCACCTTGTGCGTGGAGCTTTTGAACAGCAAGGTCGACCACCACGGCTATCAAGGCGACCACACCGCCTTCGGCGTCGCCGTGATGAAAGGCATCGGCTCGCCCAACGTCAAACTGCTCTACGACATCTATCACATGCAAATCATGGAAGGCGATGTGATCCGCACGATCCGCGATAACATCCAATGGATCGGTCATTTCCACACCGGCGGCGTGCCGGGCCGGCACGAGATCGACGGCACGCAGGAACTCAACTATCACGCGATCGCCAAAGCGATTGCCGACCTGAATTTCCAGGGTTACATCGCGCACGAGTTCATGCCGGCGCAAGCTGATCCATTTGCATCGTTCGCCGAGGCGTTCAAGCTGTGCACGGTCTGATTTGAGATAACGCCATGAAGCCACATCTCCCCGCCCTCCTGCTCGCAGCCATGATTTCCTCGCCGCTGTCGGCGCAAACGGCCGAGCCGGCCGCCCCCGAAGCCACCGAGCAATGGCAACCGGTACCGAAGATCGTCACGCCCGGCAAGCAAGACAATGCGCCACCGTCCGACGCCATCGTGCTGTTCGACGGCCATGACCTGAAGCAATGGGAAACGTCTAAGGATCACTCGCCCGCACGCTGGAAGGTGCACGACGGCGTGATTACCGTCGACAAAGCCAGCGGCAACATCCAGACCACACAGAAGTTCAAGAACTACCAATTGCATCTGGAATGGTTCGTTCCCACCGACATCACCGGCGAAGGCCAGAAGCGCGGCAACAGCGGCGTGTTCCTGGCATCGACCGGGCCGGGCGACGAAGGCTACGAAATCCAGATCCTCGATTCCTTCAAGAACAAGACCTACGTCAACGGGCAAGCCGCCAGCATCTACAAACAGACGCCTCCATTGGTCAATGCGATGCGTCTGCCGGGCGAATGGCAGACCTATGACATTGTGTGGACCGCACCGGTGTTCGCCGCCGACGGAACGCACAAGTCACCCGCCTACGTAACCGTGTTGCACAACGGCGTGCTCGTGCAGAATCATACCCAGCTTGCTGGCGAAACGTTTTATATCGGCAAGCCGAAATACAAACCCTACGACACGGCGCCGATAAAGCTGCAGGCGCATGGCGACCCTTCACCGCCGATCAGTTTTCGCAATATCTGGGTGCGGCCGCTGGACTAACGCAACAGGTCCCACGCCAGCGACAAGGAAAACGCGGCCAGTACAAGCGAAGCGCAGCGCTGCATGCTTTTAGTGCTGATCCATGCCAAGCAACCACTGCCCAAGGCGGCGCCGAACGCAATCCAGGCGAACCCAATCGGCAGCAGCAACACCGTGAAAACGGTCATGGCGATCAGATAGGCCGTTCCTTGCACAAATGCCACCGGGGGGAAAATCGTGCCTGCAAACAGGATCGCCTTTGGATTGAGCAAGGTCGCCACGAACAAGGTGCGTGACCCGAGTTCCGCTTGCGACGGTGCCTCAAACGCGAGCGTCATTCGCCACATGCGAATCGCCAGATATGCAACGTAGCCACAGCTGGCCATGCGCACTAGCGGCGGCAACCAGGCAAGCGAATGCGCCGCATGCACCAGAAAGCCTCCCCATGCCGAGATCGATACCACGTAGCCCACAAGTTCGGCCCAGGCAAGCCGTGCTGCACGCCGCACACCTTGCCGCAATCCAGCCGCGGCGAGCAGCGTGTTGGTAGGGCCGGGCGTGATCAGGACGATGGCGACGCCCAGCACGAACAGCAGCATGTCCGGTATGGAGTGCATGGTTGACGAAAGCCGGTGGACGATCGGTACTACCTTAAACGCTTCAGACCCTGGGATGCACGCTCGAAACCGGTGCCACTGATTTCATCGTGACTCTACTAGATCACCGAGTTGGTCGTTGCCACCGGCGAGGTAACGCTCAACGGCGCAACCACCGCTTTCTCGCCATCATCGGCCCACATCCCGGAATCGGGTTTCTTCTGAACCCAATCGGGAAGCGCAATGATGAAGCTGTAAAATCCGGCTTGACCACGTTTGTCAGCACGATCCTGGTCTGCTCGCCCAGCAACACCCGCAGCATGGGTGTCAGCACGAACTTGAGGAACGATGGCAGCGGGAGAGGATGTCTGCGGATGATGGTGAAATGCTTGTACCCCATCTCCCTCAAGAGCGAGAGGACTTGCGACTCGCCATTGATGAAATCATCGGCATGCTGCTCGAACAGAATGATTGGTTGATGTTTTGGATGATTTTTCTGGCACCGGACAGCGCCTTGTACTCATGCCACTCGACATCGATCTTCAGCAGCTTCACGTTCTCGAACTCGGGAAACGTATCGAGTTTTACCAGCCCGGTATCGACCGCATTGGCATCTCTCGTTTCGCAAATGGTTGGAGCGGCCGAAGGAAAAGAAAACCCCTGCGGATTACGAAGCGTGAAAAAAAGCATGCCATTGGCTGGACCCTGTGGTGTAAATCGGTGATAAGCGCGATTTACCGTTGATCCTGCTTGGATCAAATACCTTCTCTTTTCGTCAAAAAAAAAGGCCACGAAAATCGTGGCCCTATGCTTGATACGCAACACCCCAGCAGCCATGAAAGACCAGGCGCGCGGCAACAGCGGCGTATTACTGGCCACTAGCGGACCGGCGACGAAGGTTCTCGTCGAAGACCTGTACCGCGTGACGTCACCTCCACTACGCAATAATCCGCTGAGGAGGCAACGTCCGCCTGCTTTCACAACACTGACTCAGAACTGCTTGGTGAAACCTACGCTCAACGCGTTGTCGCTCAGGTGATGGGCGAACTGGCCCTGGTAATCCAGATACAGGCCCCAAGACGCACCAGCCTTCGCCGTGACCCGCGCACCTACCGTCGCCGTGCCGCGACCCAGATTGTCTCCCGGCATGGCGAACACCGTGCCGTCCTGCGCCACTTCCCGCACCACCGGCGTGTTGCCGCTGCGTGTGTCGTAGCGATAGCCCACCTCGAATTGCGGCACGTAACTGACGTCTTGCGCCACGAACGGCAGCGAGAACAATACACGCGCATACGGTTGCATCATGGTGTAGGTGCCATGCATGCCCTGCACGGCAAACGCGGGTGCCAGTGGATTGCTGCTTGGCACGGTTTCGCTGAAGGCGCCCAGGCTCTGATGTTGGTACAGCGCGCCGATCGCCGGAGTCACTTGCCACTGCGCCGCCGCCAGCGGCCAAGCCGCCTGCAATGCCGCGGCTGTAGTGTTGCCATCCGGAGTGGCGCTGCCATGGCCGATGCCGGTCTGGCGATACACGCGGTAGCTGCTGTGCGCCTGGTCGATCAGGCCCGACACCACAACCGGGCCGGCGTTGACGAATGCGTACACACCGCCGTGCACGTTATCGATGCTGCCGTTGCCGTCGTTGTGATCGCTGCCATTGATGCGATCGAAGCCCGCTTCCACGCCCAGGTGCACTGCCTCGCTGAGGGCATGATCGAAACCACCCTGCAAACCGAAACGCGTGCTGTTCAAGCCGTTGCTGCCGGATAGCGAATCGCTGCTGCCGCTGTATTGCACCCATACGTCGCCGTTGCAGGACGATGCGACCGTATTGGCGTCGTTGCAATGCATGCCGCCGGTACGCAGCGTGGCGCCGAGCACGGTGGTCAGCGATTGCTGTCCAGCCAGGTTCGCACTGCGCATCAGGTTGGCATACAGCGCGCCGTCATGCGGTGCGACCACGGTGGGTGCTGGCGTTGGTGTCGGTGCGGGGGCAGGAGTAGGTGTAGGAGCGGGTGTAGGCGTGGGTGTAGGCGTGGGACTCGGCGTTCCCGCCGCCGTCAACGTCAAATCAACCTGTGTCGGGTTGTATGTCAGCCTTGGATCGAGCACGGTCGGCACCGAACCCGTCGAGTTTGTCGTGGCGAACTGCCCGCTCAGCGCTTTTGCCTGCACCAACGTATATGTCGCACTGGTGTAGGTACCCGGCGCATAGATCAGGTTCAACGTGCCCGCGAGGCTGGCGGTACCAGTCACAACCAATTCCGACGCCTGCGTCGGCGTCACGTCGATCTCCAGCGTCGCATCCGCGTTCTGGGTGTAGTTGCCGTTGATGGTCAGCACTCCCACGGAACCACCGGGCCATACCGTGCCATCGCTCATCACGTCACCGTTGATGGTGCCGTGGCCGCGCAAGGTGCCGCCCACATCCACCGTCACGTTGCTCTGGATCGATGCGCTGGTGTGCGCGTCGTCGCCTACTTCCAGCGTACCCGCCTGCACCGTGGTGCCGCCAGTATAGGTGTTCACACCGTCGAGAATCAATGTGCCGCTACCGACTTGCGCCACGTTGCCCGTGCCGCTGATCACGGCACTGTATGTGACCGTGTCGGAACGATCGAACGCCATCGCACTGTTGTTCATCACGTTGCCGCTCACCATGCCGCTGGTGCCGTTATCGGCCACCTGTAGCAGGCCGCCGTCGATCGTGGTGGTGCCGGTATACGTGTTGTCACCGGTCACGGTCAGCGTGCCGCTGCCGGTCTTGGTCAGTGAACCATCGCCGCTGATCACGCCGTTGTACACGCCACTGGTCGACTGATCGAACGTGAGGTTCGCGTTGCCGCCGCTGACCGGCGAGAACGTCACGTTGCCGACGATGCTGGTGCTGCTGCCCACCAGCGCGCCGTTGCTGATGGCCCACGATTGATTCGCGTTGCCGGCGCCGCTCAAGGTCCAGATGCTGGTGCCGACCTTGGCGAACTGGGTGAAGCCCTGGATCGCCACGCCGCTGCCCAGCGCACCGACCGTGCCCAGGTCGAAGCTGGCGTTGGTGCTGCCGCCCAGCGCAAGCGTGTCGCCGCCGTTGGTGCTGCCGCTAGTGCTCATCACGTTGCCGGTGAAGCTGGCCCCGGCCTCGATCACCAGCATGTTGCCGCCGCCGCTGAAGTCCACGGCGTCGGCCTGCGTGCCGACCGCGCTCAGGCCACCGGCGATGGCGCCGGCGTTGCTGACGGTCGAACCGCCGGTCGATACCACGCCCACGCCACCGGCGCCGCCGATACCCCCGCTACCGCTCGTGCCGCCATTGGCGTTGCCGGCCACGCCCGCCTGGCCACCGGCGCCGCCGCTGATGGTGCCGGTGTTGGTAAGCGTGAAGCCCGATCCGCTCACGCCCGCGCCGCCCGCACCGCCGTTGCCACCGGCGCCGGACGTGCTTGCCGCCGTAAAGGCCAAGCCGCCAGTGCCGCCGGTACCGCCCATGCCACCGGTGATCGAGCCTGCATTGATGGCGGTGAAACCGATGCCGCTGATACCCGCGCCGCCCGCGCCACCACCGCCGCCGATGCCGGTCGTAACCGTCGTCCCATAGGACGCTCCGCCCGTGCCGCCGATACCGCCATGGCCGCCAGTGACCGTGCCGCTGTTGCTGTTGGTGAGCATGAAGCTCGTGCCGGTGACGCCAGCGGCGCCCGCGCCGCCCTGGCCGCCGGTAGCGCTGGGTCCAGCACTGCCCGTGCTTGCTACATAGTCGCCATAGCCGCCGCTGCCGCCCATGCCGCCATCGCCGCCCACGACCACACTCGCGTTGGCGAGGCTGGCTCCGCTACCCAGGCTGGCGCCCGCACCGCCCTGCCCCCCCGCGCCGCCGACACCTCCGGCGGTGGCGATGGCCTGGCCGTTGTAGTCGCCGTTGCCATAGCCGCCGCTGCCGCCATTACCGCCATAGCCGCCAAGGATCTGGCCACCGCTGGCGTTGGTCAGGCTCAGCCCGCCGGCGCTGTAGACACCCACACCACCATTGCCGCCCGCACCGCCCGCGCCACCGGCAACGAGCTTGCCGGGAGACACGGAGTTGTCGACCAGGGAACCGCCCTTGCCGCCAAAACCACCTACGATGACGCCGGTGTTGCTGAAGTCGCCCTGTCCGGCCACCACCGCGGTGGCGCCATCACCGCCGTTACCACCATCGCCTGCGGACACGAAGCTGATCTTGAGGGGAATGGCCAGCGCGACAAAGCCACCGCCCGCACCGCCGTTGCCGCCGCCGATGGCACCCGCGTTGCTGGCGCTGGCGAAGTTGTCACCCAGTACCAAACCACGGCCGCCGTTGCCGCCCGCGCCGCCGTTGCCGGCATACATGTGGGTGCCGTTGATGGCGAAACCCATCGCCCCACCGGCGCCACCGACGCCGCCACCGAGGTAGGCACCGGCCTGGTTGGTGAAGCTGCCGCCATCGGCCATGAGCGCGCCCACGCCACCGACGCCGCCGGCACCTGCATAGACCTTGAGGCTACCTGTGGTCGAGCCCGACACGTAAACGACCGCCGATCCGAACATGCTGCTGGAGGAACCCATGCCGCCATTGCCGGCGAAGAGGGTGCCGGAATTGGTAAGCGTCGCACCGCTGCCCAGCGTGACACCCGCCCCGCCCGCGCCACCGTTGCCGCCAGTGGCGGTGAAGCTGCCGTACGAAGGCTGATTGGTAGGAACGGACACGATCGCGGCAGCACCGGACGAACCGTAACCGCCCTGGATCGCACCACCGTTGGTGAGCGTGCTGCCGTTGCCCAGGCTGGCGCCAGCACCACCCGCCCCGCCATCGCGGCCGGTAGAGCTGTAGAAGCTGCCCGCCGCGGCCGCCGGGTTGCCGCTGAGTAGCACAGGCTGGCTATAGCCGCCGGCGCCGCCCGTGATCGAGCCACCGGTGTGGTTGACCAGCATGCTGCCCGTACCGAGCGCCACACCTGTACCGCCCATGCCACCCGCTCCGCTGGCGATCGCCGCGGAGGAGGGTTGGAGCGGACCGCCCACGCCGCCTTGGCCGGCGGTGATCGCGCCGCTGTTGTCCACACTGACGTTGGCATTGCCATCGACGCCGTTACCGCCCGCACCACCCTTGCCGGCATACGCATAACTGCCATAACCGCCGCGGCCACCCACACCACCCAACACCACGCCACGGGCGCCATTGGTGAAACCGGTACCGCCGGCCATGCTGACGGCGGCGCCACCGCTGCCGCCATCCGTGCCATTGCCGTTCACGTCGGTCGTGCCGATGCTGCCGACTGTGCCGGTGATGAAGGCACCGGCCGTACCCACCATCAGGTTGCCGCCGCTGATCGTGGCGCCACCGGAGATCGACGTGTTGTCACCATTCAAAATCAGCGTGCCGAGATCCGTCTTGTCGAGCCCGTCATTCGACGCCACCGCGTTGTTGAAGGTGGCGGTCCACCCCGCGCTGGCGCTGCTGCCATCGCCCACGCGGATGATCGGCGCACCGCTGCCGCTGCTCACCAGGATGAGCGTATCGCCGTTCAACACGTAGCCGTCGCTGGCGAACTGCAGGCCGGTGACCTCCACGCTACCGGCGCTGTTGTCCACCGTGACCGCGCCCGCCGTGCCGGCGAAAATGCCGAAGCCCGGCTGCGGCTGCATCATCGATGTCACCTTACCGGTGGCGTCGGTCCACGTCTGCGACGTCACCGACCACGTACCGCTACCGCCACCCATCGTGTTCGCACTGGCCAGCCCATTGGCGTTCCAGAAGTTCAGCAACACGCCGGTGGTGTCGACCAGATTGATCTGCTTGCTGCCGGTGAGCGTCTGCAGCGACAGGGCTTGGTCCGCGGGTGTGGTACCCAGCGTGATCCCGCCGTTGCTTTCGCTCAGCGTCCCGCTGTAGCTGATCAGGTTGTAGAGGCCCGGTCCCATGCCACCGGCATTGCCGACATTGAGCGTGACGCCGTTCAACGCAAGGTTGCCGCCGACCTTGAGGCTGCCGCTGGTACCGAAGGTCTGGAAGTCTGCACCTGGCGAGCCAGCGGCAAGATTGAATGTGCTGCCTTGCGCGGCACTCAGGTTGCCGACAATGTCCAGCGTGCTGCCTGCGCCGCCCGGCGCCAGAGCGCCGCCGGCCAATACGTTCAGTGTCGTGCCCACGCTGCCAACTGAACCCTGGCCACCCAGTGTTCCACCGCTTTGCACCGTGATGCTGCCACCGAGCGCGGCGCCGTTGCCGGCCGTGCTGCCCACGATCAATGCACCGGATACATCGACCTGCCCGCTATAGCTGCTGCTGTTGCCGTCGAGCGCCAGCACGCCCGCTCCCTCTTGCGATACCAGGCCAGTGCCGCTGATCACGCCTGCATAGTTGAAAGCGTCGCCACGATCGAACCGCAATTCACCGTTGGCGGTGACATTGCCGGCAATGCTGCCGCTCGTGCCGTTGTTGCCGATCTGCAGCACGCTGCCGGCGCTGACGCTGGTGTTGCCCGCATAGGTGTTGTTGCCGGTCAGGGTCACGATACCGCCGCCCTGCGTGGTCAACGAGCCGGCGCCGGAAATGTTTCCGTCGAGCGTCGCGTTCTGACTGGTGTTGAAGGCCAGCTTGCCGTTGTCGACGACGTCGCCGGCGATCATGCCGCCGTTGCCGAGCTGCAGCGTCGCGCCACTGTGGATGGTGGTGCCGCCGGTATACGTGTTGGAGCCAGTGAAAATCTCTGTTCCACCCGACAGCATGAAACCACCGGTGCCGCTCATGATGCCTTTGTAGGTGTCCTCGGCAGCGGTGAGTGTCAGGGTCTGATTGCCGAGCACCACTTTGCCGCTACCGGCGAGCGTGGTGATCGAGGCGCCGTTATTGGTGCCCGAGATATCCAGCGTGCCAGCGCTGCCGACCAACACGTAGTTGGACATGGCGATGCTGCCATTCCCCGATAGCGTGAGTTTGCCGCTGTTGAGCGTGGTGACGCCGGTGTAGGTATTGATGCCCTGGAGATCGACGCTGCCGCTGCCTTGTGCAGTCAGGTCGCCATTGCCTGAAATGACGCCGGCCAACGACATGCTGTCGCTGTTGACGAAGGTGATGCCGCCGTTATTGGCGACGTTGCCAAGGATCGCGCTTCCCGTTTCAACTTGCAGCGCGTTGTTCGAGGTAATGGTACCCGCTGTGCTCAGCGTGCCGAACAGATCGGTGAAGCCAGCGGGAGAAAGATTGATGTTGGCGCCGGTGACCGTGACCCCCTGGTAGACATAGATATTGCCGTTGGTGGTGGTGAGCGACACGCCACCTGCACCGCCGTCGAGGGTGGAACCGTTGAGCACGAGCACGCTCTCGCTGTTGACCAGCGTGAAGCCGTTGGCGGTGAACGGACCGACGCTCGCGATGGCATTGGTGCCGGTGTCCAGACGGGTTTCATTGGTCGAACTGCCGGTCAGCAAGTTGGCCGAGAGCTCAGCACCGGGCATTTCGTCGATACCGCCGCGGCTGTTGAGCGTGGCGGTGCCGTTGATGGTCCACGATTGGTAAAGCGGAATGCCGGCACTGGTAACGGTGATGTTGTTCAACGCCTGGGTTGCACCGATGGCTCCCTGGAAGTCGGTCATCCCAGCTGTCGTGATCGTCAGGTCATGGGCGCCGTCGATCGTCGAGTCGAAGCTGATGTTGCCGGATTGGTTGTCGCTGAGCGTTATATCGTTGGTGATGCTTACCGCATTGCCAAAACCCTGACCGCCACTCGTCGCAATGTCCGCAGCCAGGACGGTGTTGCCGCTGCTTTCCGTGACGAGGCTCTTTAGCCGGGTCTGGCTGCCCACGGCCTGATCGAACGTGGTTGTCCCGCTTGCATTGACGTCCAGTACGAATGCACCGTCGACGGTCGATTTGAATTCAACATTGCCGGCCGACGCATGCGACGTCACGCTGCCACTCAACATGACGGGTCCGCCATACGACTGGTCGCCGACGGTGGAGACGTTGCCGTTGAGCGTGATCTTGCTCGCATCGTTCGCGGTCAGGCTATTCAGTGCGCGGCCGGCACCGATCGGACTGTTGAAAAAGATGGTGCCCGTGGTGTCGACAATGAGATCGTACGGCCCATTGATCGTATTGAAACGGATGCTGCCGCCCTGCGTGTCGCTGGTCGTGATGGCCGCGCCCAGCGTGACCGGTGAGCTGTAGGTTTGGCCGCCACCGCTGGTGGTGACGCTATCGTTGAGCGTGGTCGATGCGCTGCTGTTCAGCCCGCCAACGCTTACCGTGCCCAGTGTGATCGCGCCGCCTGCGATGTTGAGCGTGCCACTACCGTTGATGTTTCCCGAGACGGTGAAGCTAGATGTATTGACGTTGATATTGGCGGTGCCGTTGACCAGCAATGCGTTGCTGGCGAGCGAGCCCCCATTGAGATCCAATCCCGCAGCATTCGCGTAGAGGGTGGCGGTGCTGCCGCCGTCGATCTCCACCACGCCGTTCAACACCGAGCCGCTATTGAGCGTGAGCGTGCTGGCGCCGCCGGTGAAATGCACGGCATCGCCACTGTTGCCGGGTTGGCCGGCCTTGATGCCGTTTGCAACGACGGCGGGTCCAGCCGCCCCGGCTTGGCCGCCACTGATGCTGCCGCTGTTGGTTATCGTCAGGTTGCTGCCAAGAATGCCGTCGCCACCGTTGCCGCCGATGCCAGAGGTTCCCCCGAGATAGGCAACGCCACCCGCACCACCGGCGCCACCGGCAACGCTGGCGGTGTTGTCGAGCATGAATCCGTCGCCGGTCACCCCCGCGCCACCGCTGCCTCCGCGCTCGTTTCCGTGGTAGTCCGTGCCGCTAGCGCCGCCCGCGCCACCAATGATGCTGCCGCTATTGCTGATGTGGCTGGCGCCATGGCTGTTGATGGCAGCGCCGCCTTGCCCACCTGGGCCTGCCTCGCCGTAAAAGGTGCCAGCGCGGAAGCCGCCACGCCCACCGGCGCCGCCGGCACCACCAGTAATGACGCCGGTGGAGAAGTTGTTGAGGATGAAGCTGGTACCACCGACCGCCGTACCTCCCGCGCCGCCTATACCACCGTTGCCGCTGTAGGCGCCGTCACCGCCGGCAAGAGACGCTTCTCCGGCGATGCCCCCGTTACCGCCCGCGCCGCCGGCGATACTGCCGTAGTTGTCCAGCTGGAAAGCTCCAGTGCCACGGATGCCGTACCCTCCCGCGCCACCGTTGCCTCCGTTACCGCCAAAGCTCGGCCTTCCGGTAACCGCCATGCCATCGCCGCCATTGCCGCCGGCGCCGCCAGCGCCACCAACAACCTGGTTGCCGACATCGACGCAATAAAAAGCGGAGCCAACCGTTGCGGCATCGCCACCGCTGGTGCCAATCCCTCCTGCATGTCCGTTGGGGGCGGCGCTTGTACCGTCGGTACCCGCCGTTCCGGCCGTACCTGTCACCGATGAAATGACGGTAGGGGCGCAACTGGCGCTCGATACGGCTGGAATGAGCGACAACGTCAGGCCCAACGCAGCGGCGCAAGCCATCGACAGTGCGTGGCTACGCAGCGGCTGCGTTTCCGCTGTACCTTGCGCGCCGCCGCGCGGTGCACATGCAAGTTCCGAAGCCACCTGCACGGTGCCCAGAGCACGGTTCCAGACCAAACGGTAGATACGATTCACGGTGTTGCCCCTGTCATGGATGGCGACGCGGATCGGTGCGTCGTTTGCTGATTTGTTGGTGTGCTGCGTGCGCTGTCGTTTGGAATCAAACGACGCGCACGCCACGCGGATTGAGTTGCGGATCGCGCCAGAACAGATCGTTCTCGAAGCGGCGGAACAGGTCCGGCGGCAAGATGGTTTGCCGTGGCTTGGCGCGCACGTGCGGACGCACGCAATGCAGGCCCGGCGTGCCGGCGCGCTGGTCGAAACCCTGGTCGTCGAAGCTGACGCGCTTGAAGTCGTGCGCGTAGCGGGGCTCGTCGATGAAGTCGTACACCGCGGCCAGTGCGCGCGCGGGATCGCTGACCAGCGTGTCGTACTGCAACAGCATCAGGTTGCTGCTGTCTTCACCGAAGTACGCTTCTTTCAGCGCGTTATAGGCATAGCCGACCATGCCATCGCCATTGACCAGGCCCTCGACACGCGAATACACCGTGCCGCCGGGCTGATAGTTGAAAATCGAAGAAGGCTGGAACGCGTTGTTGCGGACCAGTCGCTCGATGCTGTCGACGATCCACGCCGTGTCCCGCACGCAGGCGATGACGCGTGCATCGGGAAACAGGGTTTTCAGTGCGCCAAGCCTGCTGCACCACGCCCGGTTGGTGTCGAACACCACATCGGCGCCGACCCCGTCCTCGTAATAGTTGGCGACCAGGCCACGCAAGATGCGATGGCGCTGCGCATCGTTGATGAACACCGAAAACTCGTTACGCCCGCTGAGTTCGCCAAGCATGGTGGTGACCATCCCTGCCACCGGGCTGCTCATGCCCGCATGGAAGCGCGGGTTCTGCTGCAACAAGGCAGACAGCAGCGTGGACCCGGACCTTGGCAGGCCCGAGATGAAGTGAATGCGGCGATCCATGTGGTCCCCTGTGGATAGCGATGGAGCGTTAGTCGATGACGGCGACCCACCCTTGCAGCACGGCCATCCGGATCACGCGGTCGACGTGGTACGCGGCTTGCCTCTGCAAACTAGGAGCGCAAGGTGGGAGCGCCCGGCCATAGCTGGGTATCGTGAGGACAAGCGGCAAGGCTGTCTGTAGAACAAAGACGCTACACGCGCGAGATGGTCTTGCTAGAGGGCTAAATATCCCGTCATCGCAGCGAAAGCCGGGATCCAGCGACTTGCAAAAACGTGAAAGACACTGGATCCCAGCTTTCGCTGGGATGACGAATCGGTAGCATTGAATTTACAGGCAAAAATCTTGCTTCTTGGTTAGGCGCCAGAGGAACTTTGGCGACCTACGTTTTTCCGGCCAGCAACGCGCTTGCGCGAGAATGACGACAAGCGCCGCCTTAATTGCCACGCTGCAGCGGCAGCCACAGCGTGAATCGGGTACCGGTGTCTCCCGATTTCCAATCGACCCGCCCATCAATAGCCTGCGCGCGACGTTGCTGGTTCTGCAGGCCGCGTCCACTGCTGCGCCACAGCGCCGTCGCCACGTCAAAACCCTGGCCATTGTCTTCAATGATGACTTGCACGCCGGCGCTTTCGGCGGTGGTGGCCACACGGATGACCGTGGCGCGTGTGTGCCGCAGTATGTTGGCCACGCTTTCCTGCACGATGCGCAGGATGTTCAGCGCGCTCGACGGGTCCAGCCAGTCCAGCGGCGGCAATTCCCCGACATCCCAGATCAATGCAACATTGGCGCCCTCCATGCGCGGCTCCAGGCGGAAGCGCAGCGTGGCCAGCAACAGCAGCAGATCGGCCTCGACCGGCTCCATCGAATCGATCGCCAGTTTCAGATCGTCCATGCAGTCCTTGAGGATTTGCGAGACCTCGGTATCGCCCATGCGTCCCTGCTCCACCGAGCGGATGGCGCTGATCAGGGTGGAGCCCAGTCCGTCATGCATGTCTTGCATCAAGCGCTGGCGTTCGTCGCTCAACAACTGGCGCTGTTCGATTTCGCGCAAGCGCTGGTGACTCTGTTCCAGCTCGGCCTCACGCAAGCGCAATCGCTCCGCGAGGCTGGCGTTGACCCGCTCCACTTCTTCGAGCGCATGCATGTAACGCCGATACATCAGCAAGCAAAAAAAGATGAAAGTGATGCCGTTGGTGTAGGCACCCAGGAACCATCCCTCCGGACTGGCGACATTGTTGTGCATCATCCAATCGGATACGCCGAGCAACACACAGACGGCGATCGCAACGACCACCAGACGCCCTTCACGCGAGGACCGCCAAGTGCAAATACCGCCCACGAGACCCACCACCATCGCCATCATCAGCTCTAGCGCATAGATGATCGCAAGCATGAACTGCGTGTTGGGCAAGGCCCACGGCAACGGCAGGGTCGCCACCCCAATCAGCACCGGCACTGCGATCATGCCGCGGCTGAGCCAACGCAGCGATCGACGATGCAACAATCTCAAAAAGAAATGCACCACCGTCAGCAGCCAGCAAAGCGAATTGACCACCAGCCAGCCGAACCAGCCGTTGGCGATGGGCAAATCCACGTAATAGTGCAGATGCGCTGCAAAGGCGATCACCGCCAGGTTGAAGAACAGCAGGTAGCCCGATTCGTGCTTTCGTTTGAACCAGACGAACAAGGCAAAAATGCCCACGGCCAGAAACGCCGCGTTCAACATGGCCGGCAGCCCTTGCTGCAGCCACTGCCGGGTCTGGTAGCGGCCGCGCAAGGCATCGGTCGGTCCCAGCCAAAGCGACGACACCGCGACCGGGTATTGGGCGGAGTGCTCCAGCCTGATCAAGATTTCCCGCACCGGCGCCTCGCTGACGCTCGGCTCCAGCGGCACCCATAGCGGCGTAAACAGACTGTTCCATTGCTGGCCGCGTTGCTGGCCTCGATACACCAGCTTGCCGTTGACATAGAGAGCAATAGAGCCATCGGTCTTCAAGCGCGCGCCATACAACGCTAGCGATTCGGTGACCGACTGCGGTCCGGTCACCAACAGCCTGACCCATATGGTGCGGTGCGCATTGGCCGGCGCTGCCGCATGCAAGGACAGCGGCAGTGCGGCTGCATGCCACGCATCCGGCAAGCTGCGGCTATCCAGCGAAGCGGGCGGCGCACTGAACCCGGACGATGCCATTTCCTGCCAACTGGCCCGATTTAAATGCAGACATTCACCCGCTCGCTGGATGCCGCTTACCGCCAGCGAGAGAAAAGCGCCCAGGGCGGCCAGCAATGCTACTGAAAAAATCAGTGCGGCGTAGGCAGAAAAAGGGCGCAAAGGGCGATCAGGTTTCGGCTCGACAACCGTCTTCCCCGTCGTGGCCACGCGTGCTGCACTACCCGTCCAGAATCCCCTGATTTCTGGCTTCATAAATCGCTTCCGCCTTGGATGTCACGTTCAACTTGCTGTAAATGCGCCGCACAAAGCTGCGCACGGTGAAAGGCGACAGCGACATCAGCCTGGCGATTTCAGGGGCCGTAAAACCCTTGGTAATGAGTTCCAGCACTTCTTTCTCGCGCGCGGACAGAAGTTGTGGCGTTTCGCCCGGCGCGACCGGTTGACTTGCGCCCCCTGCCCCGACTTGTCGAAACCGCGCCAGCACCTGCCGCGCTATGATAGGGCTGATCGGGCTGCCGCCGCTGGCCAGGCTGCGAATTTCGTCGACGATTTTTGCGGGGGAACTGTCCTTCAGCAGATAACCCGATGCGCCAGCCTCGATCGAACGGATCACATGGGTCTCGTCGCCGAAGTTGGTTGCGACCATCACGCTGCAACTGCTCCACTGCTGCACGGCGGCCTTGATAACATCGATGCCCGAGCCATCCGGCAAACCCAGGTCCACCAGCAGCACATCGACCGGCGCACTCAGTAGCAGTCTCAGCCCCTCGGCGCGCGTGCCAGCGATGCCGGCAAGCCGGATGTCCTGCGCACTCTCGATCGCCTCGGTCAGGGCTCGCCTGAAGCCCAGGTCGTCTTCCACGATAGCTACGTGGATAAAGGGTGGCGTCGCGCCGGTGTCCGGCAGTTCCATGAAAAAATCCGGTGTTCAAAAAAAAGAAGGCCATTTTGCAATGGGACCGGCATCGCGTGCGTAGCGCCTTTGTTCTACAGGCCGCCTCGCGCTATCCCACGGTCACGACCACAGCATTTTTTTCAACAGTCAAGACGGCCAAAAAAAAAGCCCCGCCAGAGCAGGGCTTTGTCGTTGCTTTTCTCAACACCCAGGTTAGGTGTTGTCTAGAACGGAATATCGTCATCATCGAACTGATTGCCGCCGCCCATCTCCGGGGGCGGCGCCGACTGGCGCTGCGGAGCGCTGCCGTAGTCGTCGCCGCGGTTCTGCTGGCGCTGGCCGCCACCACCGCCTTGCGAGCGTTCGCGATAACCACCGCCACCGCCACCGCCGCCACCTTCACCGCCCATGCCGCCGAGCATTTGCAGTTCGCTGGCGATGATGTCGGTGGAATAGCGTTCGACACCTTGCTTGTCGGTGTACTTGTCGGTGCGCAGGGAACCTTCGACGTATACCTGGCGGCCTTTCTTGAGGTATTCGCCGGCGATTTCGGCCAGGCGGCCGAACAGCTTCACGCGGTGCCACTCGGTGCGTTCCTGCTTCTGGCCGCTCTGCTTGTCGGTCCACTGCTCGGACGTTGCAATGCTCAGGCTGGCGATGGCCGTGCCGCCGGCGGTGTAGCGCACTTCGGGG
>Ga0209674_100495_pt1 | contig 16439 bp, 17 predicted proteins | sample AraplaCvi_mMS_r2_FD_184279 | JGI IMG/M metagenome (GOLD analysis project Ga0209674, IMG submission 184279) | Arabidopsis root microbial communities from North Carolina, USA - plate scrape CL_Cvi_mMS_r2 (SPAdes) (version 2) | ecosystem: Host-associated > Plants > Roots > Endosphere | place: USA... | reverse complement strand
AGTTCCACCACCGAGCCCTGGTTGAGCTGCAGCAGGTTGCGGATGCTGATGCGCGTGCGGCCCACTTCCATCGCCAGCGTCACCGGCACGTCCAGGATCATGTCCAGGCTGACGTCGGCGGAATGCTCTCCGGCGACGTTCAAGGCATCGAATTCCATGTGCGGCTCGCCGTTCTTGAGTGCGCCATTGACGCCATGATTCGGGTCGAAGGTCTGGTTCATGCGATTTTTTCCGGAGCAAAGTCGAACGTGGAAAGAGGTGCGCGGCGCCCGGCCGCGCGCTTGTAGCGAACCGCGTAGCGGCCATTGGACTGGCCATACTCGCCGCGGAAGATAGGCACGTCTTCGGCGAACACCGTGGTCATGCCGGGCAAGGCGATCGGGATCACGTCACCGACGCGCAGGCCCAGGAATTCGCCGATGCTGATTTCGGTTTCCAGCAACAGCGAGCTGAGCTCGACTTCCGCATCCATCACTTCTTCATGCAGGCAGTTGATCCAGCGCTCGTCGCGCTCGCCCATGCGATCGCTCTGCACGCCGGCGTCGAGCATGGTGCGGATCGGCTCCACCATCGAATACGGCAAGGTCAGATGCACTTCGCCGCCGCCGCCGTCGAGCTCGACGTGGAAGCGCGACACCACCACCGTTTCGGTGGGGCTGACGATGTTGGCGAACTGCGGATTGATCTCCGAGTTCATGAATTCGAACTGCACCTGCATCGCCGGCGCCCAGGCCTCGACCATCGCTGCGAACACTTCCACCAGCAGGATCTGGATCACGCGGTTTTCGGTGGGCGTGAAATCGCGGCCTTCGATGCGCGCGTGGTAGCGCCCATCGCCGCCGAAGAAATTGTCGATCACGGTAAAGAGCAGGCGCGGCTCCATCACCGCCAGCGCGGTGCCGCGCAGCGGCTTCACCTTGATCAGGTTGAGATTGCTCGGCACGTTCAAGCCATGCACGTATTCGCTGAACTTCTGCATCTTCACGCCGAGCACCGACACTTCGCAGGTCTTGCGCAATACGCTGAACAGGCCGGTGCGGAAGAAGCGCGCGAAACGATCGTTGATCATTTCCAGCGTGGGCAAGCGCCCGCGCACGATGCGGTCCTGCTGGGTGAAATCGAAATCCAGCACGGAGCCTGGCGGTGGCGGCAGGTCGCTTTCGGTTTCGATCTGGCCGCCATCGACACCGTTGAGCAGGGCGTCGATTTCTTCCTGTGAAAGCAGGTCGCTCATCGGCTTGGTTCCTACTGCATCACGAAACTGGTGAAATAAAGCGCGTCGACATCCGGCTTTCCGGTCTTGTCGACGACGATCTTGCGTACGGCTTCCAGCGCTTCGGCCTGCAGTTTTTTCTTGCCGGCGATGTCGCTGAGGCCGGCATAGGTCTGGCTGCTGAACAGCATCACGAGCGCATTGCGGATTACCGGATCGCTTTCTTTCATGGCCTGGACCGCAGCCGGATCGTGCGTCATCACGGTCACGCCCACCTGCAGGTAGCGCGTGGCGTCCTGGTCCTGGAAATTCACCACGAAGGCGGGATCGAGCGGCAGGAACAATTCCGGTGCCTTCGGCGCCACGGCCGCGGCCGTGGGTTGCGCATGTTGCGCGCGGCTGTACAGATAACCGCCCACGCCCATCAAGGCGAGCACGGCGATGCCCGCATACATTTTGATGCCGCCTTTTTTCTTGGTACCGGCAGCAACTTCGTTTCCATCGACAGTCTCGGCGTTAGCCATGAACAACCTCGTTCCATAACAAGACGTGGCGCCGCGCTTTTTCGCAAAGCGGGCTTAGCTGAAGAACTTTTAGCAAGCTGCGTGCCACGGGGTCGAAGCGCATGACAGCGCGGTTTGTGGCGCGAAGAGGCGACGCGGGTGGCGTTTTATTGACGCGTGTCGGAATGAAGGCGCGTGCGCTGCGTGGTGATTTTGTCGGCTCGCGAAAACCAATCGCACCTGGGTAGCCCCGGATCAAGTCCGGGGCTCAGCCCAACCTACGAGATGTTTACGGCACGTGTCAGGCGAACGCGTCGACCAGACCTACCGCTATACGCGTTGCTGCTGCGATTGGCGTGTCCGCGACCGATTCGTCGCTGGCGCTGCTGGATGCCTGCGACTGCTGCCCCTGCTGCCCCTGCTGCGCAAACTGCTGCTGTGCATGCTGGCCTACTGTCGCGTGTCCCAAAGAAAGGCCCTGCCCGCCCAGCATCTGGTTGAGCTGATCCAGACCTTGCTGCACGGCGGCGGTGGCGGCGGGATGCTGGGTGAGGAAACTCACGTCCACGCGGCCATGCTCCACGCTCACTTTCACATCGAGCGGGCCGAGATCTTGCGGGTTCAAGCGTATCTGCGCCTGCTTCACGTCCTGGCCGCTGAGCCAGGTGATGTGCTGGCCGAGTTCCTTGGCGAAGTCGGAAGAACCTACCGGTGCGTTCATCGCAAGGTTGTGCGTCGTGCTTGCTGTTGCGCCTGCCGGAGGCGCCGAAACGGCAGCAGTGAGACTGCCCAGCGCAGCGAGATCGGGCGATCCTTGCGAAGCGCTGTCAGTGCTCGTCGCCGCGGGAACGGCTGCGTGGCCGATGGCGGCCAGGCTTGCGGCGAATGTCTGGGTAGTATCGCCACTGCCTGCGGTCGATGCGCTGCCATCCGTTGCCACAGGAGCATGGCTGGCATCGCTGGCGGTGGTGGCATCGGTATTCGTGCTCGCGAAGATGGACGCTTTTTGCGCCAGCGCGTCGATACCCTGCTTTTGCGCGCCAACGTTGCCCGCGGCCGTCCCTGCAGGCACGGTCATGGCCACCGCCAACGGCGTGGGAATCAACGCTGCCGCCAACGCATCCGGTTGCGCCGTCGTCGGTTTGCTGCCGGCTTGTGCGGCGGGCTTTGCAGGCGCCGCATGCGTGTTCGCGCTGACACCTCCATGCGCGTCGCCGACCGCGTGATCGATCAGGTTCAGCACGACATGGGCCAAGGTGCCCACGCCACCGGTGAGATCGATGCCGACGTCGCCGGCGTTGCTCGCGTCATCCTGCTTGGATGCATCGGCGTCGCCTGGCTTGTCTGGCTTGTTGGCGGTCGCCGTTTGCTGGTTGTTGTCGTTCTGGGCCGCGTCGCTGGTTTGCGTAGCGGTCTGAGTCGAATCTGCAGGCGGCGATTGCTGTTGCTGCGCCGACTGCAGGTGCGAATTGAAGCTGGCGCCGCCGTGCTGCGAAGTTTCCAGCCTCGGTGCGCGAGCGTGCTGCGTTGAGGAGACAATCGGCAGCGAAGGAAGTGGCGTAGCGCTCATGCGGGAATGCTCTTCAAAACGTTGACCTTGAAACTGACAGCAAGAAGCAAGCCATCAGCGGCTAGCCCTTCTGCCGGAACGAAGAAGCCGTTTGCCCGGTTCATGGCGCGCCTATCCGATGGCTGCGGTGCTGCATCCGCTCGTCCACTTCCGCCTGTTCAAGCCGCTGTTCGCGCTGGCTTTCCTGCTTGCGCAGGCGCTCCACGACGCTATCGAGCGCGTTCTCACGCGCATGCGCCTGCAGCCAGCGTTCGCGCGCACCCTCGAGCTGGCGCTGCAGGCGCTCGATCAGCTTGGCCTGCTGCACGATCGCCTGGTCGATGCGGTCGACGAATTGTTGACGGTTGAGCAGAGCGCTTACCGTCAGGCCGCCGTCGGCCAGGCTGTAGTCGCGCCGATAGCGTTGCAGTTCTTCGAGCTGTTGCTCGGCGTGCGCGAGCTTCTGCTGGTGATCGGCCAGGCGCTGCAATGCGTCCTTCTGGCGGCGCTGCGCCTGGTCTACAGCCGGTTGCAGTCGATCCGAGCGTGATGGCATGGATTAGATTTCCGCCGTAAGGGAGGTTAATCGTTCCTGCGCAACGTGCAGTTCAACCGGCTCGTCGACCTCCTGCTGCAGGAACCGGACCAGGCGCGGATACATCGCGATGGCCTGGTCGACCTGGGCATCGGAACCTTTCTGGTACGCGCCCACGGCGATCAAGTCCTGCCGCTGTCGATATGCCGAATAGACCTGGCGAAAACGCTGCGCCGCGCGCATCTGCTCCTTCGCCACCACCGCCGGCATCACGCGGCTGATCGAAGCCTCGATGTCGATGGCGGGGTAATGTCCCGCTTCAGCCAGGTCGCGAGAAAGCACGATATGGCCGTCCAGAATCGCGCGGGCCGCGTCGGCGATCGGGTCGTGACGATGATCGTCGCCCTCGGTCAGCACGGTGTAGAACGCCGTGATGGAACCGCGCCCTTCGGCATCGTTGCCCGCGCGTTCCACCAGCGCCGGCAGCATCGCGAACACCGACGGCGGATAACCTTTGGTCGCCGGCGGTTCGCCGATCGCCAGCGCAATTTCGCGCTGCGCCTGCGCATAGCGCGTCAACGAATCCATCAACAGCAAGACGCGCTGGCCGCGATCACGAAACCATTCGGCGATGGCCGTGGCGTATTGCGCACCGCGCAGGCGCTTGAGCGGCGGCGCATCGGCGGGTGCGGCCACGATCACCGCGCGCTCGCGGCCTTCGTGGCCGAGCGTCTGTTCGACGAATTCTTTCACTTCGCGGCCGCGTTCGCCGATCAGGCCGACGACCACGACGTCGGCATCGGTGTAGCGCGTCATCATGCCGAGCAAGGTCGACTTGCCCACGCCGGAACCGGCGAACAGGCCGATGCGCTGGCCGCGTCCTACCGTCAGCAAGGCGTTGATCGCGCACACGCCGGTGTCCAGCGGCGTATCGATCGGCTTGCGCGCCATCGGGTTGATCGGTTCGCGCTTGAGCGCAGCATGATGTTCCGCACGCAACGGGCCTTCGCCGTCCAGCGGTACACCATCGGCGCCGACCACGCGACCGAGCAAGGCATCGCCCACCGGCAATCCACCGGTGCGCGCGCAAGGCCGTACACGCGCATTCGGCAGCACGCCATGCATTTCGGTGACGGGCATCAGCAGCAGGCGTTCGTCGGCGAAGCCCACCACTTCGGTATCCAGTTCGCTGCCGTCGGCGGCATCGACCAGGCAGCGTGCGCCCAGGGGCGCTTCGCAACCTTCGGCTTCCAGCGTCAAGCCGACCACGCGGCGCAGGCGCCCTTCCACCGTCAGCATCTGCGCGGCGCGTGCATGTTGTGCGCGCAAGCCGAGTTGCCGGCGCCAGCGTTGATGCTTGCCTGGCGCTGCGGCGGTCATGCAGAAACCTCGTCCGCGCCATCATCGAGATCGCCGCCAAGCACCGCATCGACCACCGCGGCCAACCGCGTGCTGACGCGTGCATCGAGGCGCGAGCGCTCGCTTTCCAAGACACAATCACCGCGTTGCAAGGCGGGGTTGGCGCCGAAGCGCCAATGCGGTTCGCTTGCGCCGAGTTCGCGCAACAGATCCAGATCGCCGGGATTCACCCACACACGCAGCTCGCGTGTGGATGAAGGCAATGCCGCGGCGGCTTCGCGCACGGCGCGCTCGATCAACGAGGGATCGAGCTGCAGTTCGCGCGTCACCACACGCTGGGCGATGACCGTGGCGAGCAGTGCAAGCTCGCGCTCAACCGCATCGTCCATGCCGGCGAGCGGACGCGCCGCGGCGGTGCATAGCGCGTCCAGGCGCGCGAGGCGTTCGTCGAGTTCTTTCTTTGCCGCCGCGCGCCCTTCCGCCAGCCCCGCGGCATGACCTTCCTCGCGTGCCTGGCGTTCGATTTCTTCAAGTTCGTAGATGGTCGGGCCGGGCGGTGCGGCAGGTTCGGCCGCAGCCTGGGTGCCGACCGAGGGTGGCTCCCAGCGATCGAAGCCGGCGACCGTCTCACGCGTGAGGATGCCCGGCATCAAACCACCTCGCCGCAGGCGCGCAAAGACGTCATTCCCGCGCAAGCGGGAATCCATTTCGCCCTGGAGTCAAAAGCAAAAATGGATTCCCGCTTGCGCGGGAATGACGACCATAAAGGATCAGGCATGAGTAGCGTGTTGGCTTCGTCAGCCATCACACGAACTCGTCGCCGCTGGCTGATAGGCTGATCTGCCCCGCATCGGCCAGCTTGCGTGCGATCTGCAGCACTTCTTTCTGCGCGGTGTCCACTTCGCTGAGCTTGACCGGGCCTTTCACTTCCAGGTCATCGCGCAGCATGTCGGCGGCGCGCTTGGACATGTTGGCGAAGATTTTCTCGCGCACGCTGGCTTCGGCACCTTTCAGCGCCACGATCAGGCTTGCGGACGGTACTTCGCGCAGCAGGGTCTGCATGCTGCGGTCGTCGATGTCGCCCAGGTCGTCGAACACGAACATCAGCTCTTCGATCTTGGTGCTGAGGCCAGCGTCGTGCGTGCGGATCGCGCTCATCAATTCGGTTTCGCGCGAGGTTTCCATCGCGTTGAGAATCGCGGCGGCGGCCTTGAGGCCGCCGACCGAAGCGGATTTGAGCTTGGTCGACGTGCCGGAGAATTGGCGCTCCATGATTTCGTCCAGCTCGTTCAACGCCTGCGGCTGCACGCCGTCGAGGTTGGCGATGCGCATCACCGCGTCGCTGCGTACGCGCTGCGGCAGGTAGCCGATCACCTCGGCAGCCTGGTCCGGCTCAAGATGCGCCAGCACCAGCGCGATGATCTGCGGATGCTCCATGCCGATCATCTCGGCGATAGCGCGGCTTTCCATCCATTTCAGCGATTCCAGGCCCTTGGTGGAGCGGCCCAGCAAAATACGGTCGATCAGGCTGCCGGCCTTGGTTTCGCCGAGCGCGCTGACCAGTACCTTGCGGATGTATTCCTCGGTGCCCACGCCGAGCGCGGTCTGGCGGCCGATGTCTTCGTTCAAGCGGTTGAGCACTTGCTCGACCTGGTCGCGCGAAATATTGCTGAGCGTGGCCATGGCGGTGCCGACGGCCTGCACGTCGCGTGCGCTCAAATGCTTGAGCACCTCGGCGGCGTCTTGCTCACCCAGGGTCAGCAACAGGATCGCGGCGCGCTGGGCGCCGCTGAGCAACGCCTCAGCTGCCATCGTCGCCCACCCAATTCATCACCACCTGCGCAACCTGCTTGGAATTTTCCTGCGCGAGTTTGCGTGCCAGCCCGATTTTCTGCTCGTAGGCCATGCTCTGGATTTGCGGCGAGGTGATGCGCACTTGATCCTCGCGCTCGTCGTCGGCGATGCGCACGGACACGGTCGGCACCGGCCCGGCCAAGGCCGTCATCGGCTCGGGGCCGCGCATCAAACCCTTCAGTAGCGGACGCAGCAGGCCGAAAGCGATCAACACCGCGATGAGAATGCCCGCGCCTTGCTTGATCAGATCGAGCATGCCCGGGCGCAGCCAGAACGGTTGCGCCACCGGCGCGCTGTCGGCCGGCGAATCGGACGAGAACGCCTGGTTGATCACCGTGACGCTGTCGCCGCGCTGCGCGTCATAGCCCACCACGTTCTTGGTGAGATCGGTCAGGTGCTGCACTTCCTGCGCGGTGAGCGCAACGCTGTTGCCTTTGCCGTCGGGCGCGGGCTTGTTGTCGACCACCACCGCGACAGTCAGGCGCGTCAGCTTGCCCGCGGGATTGCTGACGTGGCTGATCGTGCGGCCCAGCTCGTAATTGCGCGTGGCGCTGGAAGATGTATCGGTGGGCGTTGCGTTGGCGGTATTGCTTGCCGCGGCGTTCGCCGCCGGCGGCGTGCCGGCGTTGGGTTTGGCCGCGGTCGGCTGCGCAACCGTATTCGGTGGCTGGTTGCTCAAGGCACCGGCGATCTCACCCGCAGCGCCGTCATGTTTCTGTTCGCTGCTGGTTTGTTCGCTGCGCAACGCGGGTTTGTCGCCATCGTAGCTTTCGCTGGCTTTTTCGGTCTGGCTGAAATCCAGCGCCACGTCGACCTGCGCGCGTATGCGTCCGGCGCCCACGATGGGCGTAAGCAGGGTTTCGATGCGCTGCGCATAACTGTTTTCCATGCGCGTGACCAGGCGCATATGCGCATCGCCCACCGCGCCGGGACTGTCCGGATCGGACACGGTCAGCAGCGTGCCTTGTTGATCGACGATCGAGACTTGCGCAGGATCCAGATCCGGCACGCTGGACGACACCAGGTGCACGATCGCCTGCACCTGGCTGCTGTCGAGCTGCCGGCCCGGATACAGCGTAAGCAGGACCGACGCGCTGGCCGGATGATTGTCGCGGATGAATGCCGACGGCTTGGGCAGCGCCAGATGCACGCGCGCCGCGCGCACGAACTGCAGGCCGGCGATGGTATTGCCCAGATCCGTTTCCAGCATTTCACGGTAATGCGTGCTTTCGGCCAGGTCGCTCATGCCGAACGGCGAATCGCTTTGCGGCAGCGTCGCGCCGGCCGTACTGCCTTGCGGCAAGCCCTGGCTGGCAAGGCGCAAGCGCGTCTCGGCCAGCACATCGGCAGGTACGGATATGGACGCACCATCCGCGCCGAGACGAAACGGTGTGTTGTTGCTTTGCAGGGCCTGCGTGACGGCGGCGGCATCTTTCGGATCCAGCCCCGCGTACAACAATGCGTAATTGGGACCGCGCGACCACAACACGATGCCCACGCCCAGCGCCACCGCCATGGCGACACCGACCAGCATCATGAGCAGGCGCGTAGTCGGATTGCGCAGGAGGCTCTTGAGCTGGTCCTGGCGTGCGTTGGTGGTGGCGGGCATGGTATCGGGCATGGAGACGAATCAGTGAATGAAAGCGGCCATCTTGCGGTGTGTCGTTATTTCGGCGCAGGCCGGAATCCCGTGCTGGTACATCGTGCGAAGCGCACAACCCCTTTTTATGCCGTGCCCTTCGGACGCGTTACGTGGACTGGAATTCGGCCTGCGCCGGAATGACGCCGAGATACGTCAAACCGGCATATTCATGATCGTGGTGTACGCATCGACCAGTTTGTTGCGCACTTCCACCAGGCCGCGAAACGCGAGATCCGCCTTCTGCCCAGCAATCGATGTCTTGACGATATCGGCGCCCGGATCGCCACGTTCGAACGCGGTGACTTGTCGCTGCGCTTCGTTCTGCTGCGCAGCCACCGAACCGATGCTCTGCTTGAACAGCGTGCCGAAATCCACACCCGGACCTTTCGATGCGGCGGGCAATGCAGCGGCTGGCGTCGCACCGGATGCTTGCGCACCGAGTGCGCGCATCTGCGAAAGCAAATTGTTGACGTCGATCTGACTCATGTCGGTTTTCCAACGCTTGCGCGGTTACAGAGCGATTTATGCAACGGCCGTGCCACTCTCCGGCGACGCATCGCTGGCGCGGCAGGCCGATTGCAAACCGTACTTGCGCAGCTTCTCCACCAACGTGGTGCGCTGCATGTGCAGCAGCTTCGCCGCATGCGCAACCACGCCGTCGGTGATGTCCAAGGCTTGGCGGATGAGCCCGACTTCGATGTCGGCCAGATGATCTTTCAGGTCCACGCCGCCTTCGGGCAGCAGGATTTCGGAATCCAGCATGTGACGATGATGAGCTGGCACCGGCTTGGCCTGGCCGTCGAGCATCGCGCGCACCACGCTGCCGCCGGTCTCTTCGATGATCTGCGCGCCGCGATATTTTTCCGGCAGATCGCTGGCGCGCACTTCGCTGTTGGGATAAAGAATGGCGAGGCGTTCGACCAGGTTGGAAAGCTCGCGCACATTGCCCGGCCAGCCATGCTGGCGCAGCGACTGCATGGCGCTGCCGCTGAAGCGCACGCTGTTGAGGCCGCGGCGCTGCAAGCGTTGATTGAATTCGTGGATCAGCTCGGGCATGTCTTCCAGGTGCTCGCGCAGCGACGGCATCTCCAGCGGGAACACGCTCAAGCGGTAGTAAAGGTCTTCACGGAAGCGGCCTTCGCTCGTGGCCACTTCGAGATTGCGGTGCGTGGCGGCGATGATGCGCACGTCGCAGCGCTGGGTGCGGTTGCTGCCGACGCGCTCGTACATGCGTTCCTGCAGCACGCGCAGCAGCTTCACTTGCATCGGCAGGCTCATGTCGCCGATTTCGTCGAGGAACAACGTACCGCCCTCGGCCATTTCGAATCGGCCCTTGCGCGTGCTGATGGCGCCGGTGAATGCGCCCTTCTCGTGGCCGAACAATTCGCTTTCCAGCAATTCGGCGGGAATCGCGCCGCAGTTGATCGCCACGAACGGCTTGTCGCGGCGCGGCGAGCAGTCGTGAATGGCGCGCGCCACCATCTCTTTGCCGGTACCGGATTCGCCCAGCACCAGCACGCTGGAATCGAAGGGCGACACCTGGCGAATCAGCGCATTGACGCGGCCCATGGCGGTGGAACCGCCGACCAGGCGCAGCGGCGCCGGCTGACTCTGCGTGGTGCGCAGCGTGGGCGCGCGACGCACGGCTTCGGCCAGGCGCTCGTAACGCAAGGGAAAATCCAGTACTTCAATCTGTGCTGCATAGGGCGAACCGCCCTTGGTCAAGCGGTCCAGTTGCGGCGAGTCGGAGCCGACCAGTACCAGCAATTGTTCGGCTGGCACCTCGAGCGAGGCCAGCAATTGTTCGCAAAGGGTTTCGTCTTCGAATCCGCCTATGTATACCGCTCGCCAGTCGTGCGTCATCGAATCGGTAGGCAGCGATGCATCCCAGCGCTGCGGGTAAAACCCCATGAATTGCAGGGCGGAAGTAACGATGTCGGCGCGGGTGCCGTTCGATTCGATGATGAGTACGTTGCTATTTGGCATAAGCACGAGTCCTGCTGCGTTTACTGCGACTGCTGTGACGAACAACGACGTTCTCCGCTCCCAATGCCGTGTTGTCCCCTGTGTGTCAGCTATCCGTCGTGACACGTGCAGCAGTCCAGCAAGAAGAACGCCAAAAATTTCGCAGCAAAGTGACCCATGCCATGCATCGCGCACGCAATGTGACGGATTTCTCGCACCGTACCTGCACGAATTCACATTCGTGAGGACCGGGAGAAACCGTTTACGTATCTGATTTGGATCGATTTTTCTCCCGGTATCGGCGGCCTCTTCGGAAGGGCCGGCGCGTGTTATGGATACGTGTGCGTGCCGGGAAATTGCCGTTATCGAATGTATCGCCGCGTGATAGTGATCACACTCTGTATTTGCTGCCTGGCACAGTTTCATTTGTGCCTGTCAGTCTTGTGGAGGCCACTTTGCGTCGGTGGTGACAAAAAACGAAACGTTCCAACCCATCCTCGACCATTTCGTTCAACGCATGAAAGTAAAGGAAAACGTTGTCATTACTGACTGCTTTCCCGCGCTGCGCTGGAAGCTCCAATGGCAACGCCCGACAGGTATCGAAATGCAGGCGCACGAGCAGGCGACTGTCAGCGGGAGGCAGGCTGGCCGGCACGATCAAACCCACCGCGTTGAAACTCACCGGCTGGCGCGGCGGCAACAGCGTGACCGGCAGCAATAGCCGATCGACGATATCCAGCAGCACATTGATCTTGCTGTCCATCCGCTGCAGCTCCAGCATCAGCGGGCTGTCTTCATCACTGGCGTTTTCGGACCGGCGCTCATCCAGTGAAGCGAGCGACCTCAGCACGTGAAGGTTGCGCTCGTTGAAACGCGCGATGTCTTCGGGCGTTGGATCGAAGGCCTCGACGCTTACGTGCGGTTGGCCCTGGTAGGTCACGCGCTCGGAAAACGCCTGCCATGTCGCTTCATCTTGTTGAGTTTGCATGAACTCCCCTCCTCTGTGCCGGCTTTATGACGGGCATGCCGGTGTCGGCATGAAACATTCATAAGGCGTGCCAGTGCATGCTTCTATCGTCATTCCGGCTTCTGAGCCGCACCGGACCTGGCCATAGTTGAGCGACATGTTTGTCTATTTTAGGCAAGCCCAAAGACCCTCATCGTCATTCCGGCGAAGGCCCGAATGACGGCAAGGTAATAGCAAGCATCCAGAGAGACGCAGCGGATGCAAAACTCACCGCGCCGACGTCACATACGTCTGCAACGCACGATGGTTGTATTGATGCTGGCTGAGTTGCTGCTCGACCTGTTCGCGCATCTGTTCGGCGCGCGCCAGCAAAACCTGGTTGTGCGCGTGCAAGGCCTGCAGCGTGTCGCGATGTTGCAGGCCGAACGCGTCGATGTGCGCAGGCAGCAAAGCTTGGCGCCGCACGTCGAGTTCGCTCACCAACTCCCAGCGGTCGTGCGCTGCGGCGTCGACCATCTCGATGGAGAGCGCAAGCGCCTGTTGCAAGGCGTTGAATACCGCGTCAGTCATGACGCTACGGCTTTCGCTTTCAGCTCAGCCTGCTCGGCCAGATATGGTTCGCGGATCGCGTGCCACGCTTCGCGGATCGGCGCGACCAGGCGTTCGCATTCGTCCAGCGCGCGCAGGTCGTCGTTGAGCTGCGCATGCAACAGGCGGCGGGTGATGTAGTCGTAAAGCGCGTCCAGGCGTCCGGTGAGCGTGGGTTCCACGCTGTGGTCGAGGCTTTCGCGCAGCGCGACGAGAATGCCGATCGCCTTGCCGAAAGCCTGGCCTTTGGCCGGAATATCTTTATGCAGGATATGGCCGCGCGCCTGGTTGATGCGATCGACCAGGCCATCGAGCAGCATCGCCAGCAATTGGTGGCGATCCGCTCCTTCGACACTGCCTTGCGCGCGGGTTTGTGCATACAGCGCGCTTCCATTGCGGGACGGATAACTCATGGATCAACCCTTGCTGTTGGTACCGGTGAGTGCGTTCATCGCCTGAGTGAGATAGGAACTGGTGTTGTTGAGCGACGACATCAGCGAACTCAGGCTGGTGTACTGCTTGACCAACTGCTGCTGGTACACCGCCATGCGCGCGTTCAAGGCCGTCTGCTGGCTGGAAAGATCGGTCAGGCTGTTGTTGAGATTATTGACGCGCGATTGCAGCACGCCGGAACTGCTGTTGAAGCTGGTCACCAGCGAGCTGAGCCGCGTAGCGATGCCGTTGCTGCCGGTGAAAAGCTGCTGCACCGAGGAAGGATTGCTGGCCAGGGTATTGGCCAGCGTGGTCGGATTCGAGGCCAGCGTGCCGTCGGCATTGCGGGTGATGCCCAGGCTGGCCAGGCTGCCAATGCTGCTCGCCGAAACCTTGCTGCTCAGCACGCCGGCGATCTGGCTCTGCACTGACGACAAGGTGGCGTCGCCCAGCAGCACGCCCGCGACCTTGGTGGTGCTGTTGTAGCTTTGCAGCTGATTCACCGTCGTCGCATAGGTGTTGTATGCGCTGACGAAATCGTTCACGGCCGTGCTGATCGGCGTGGTGCTCTGCGCCACCGTGAGCTGGGAGGTGCCGGTGGTGGCAAGGTTGAGCGTGACGCCAGTCAGCGCGCCGCTCACACTGTTGGTGGGGCTGTCGACGGAGATGCCGTCGATGGTCAGCTTCGCATCCGTGGCTGCATTGCTGGGCGTGTTGAGCGAGCTGGCCAGCGCGGTGACGCCGCTGCTACTGCTGCTGTCCGCACTCACGGTAAATGCGTTGGCGGCGCCGGTGCTCTTGGAGGTGAGCACCAGCTGGTTGCCGCTGACGCCGGCGACGATCGTGGCGGTCACGCCTGGATTGTCGCTGGCGTTGTTGATGCTGGTGGCGATCGCCGAAAGCGTGTCGGTGGCCCCGACCGCAACGTTCATGCTCTTTCCGGCTACCGCGATGTTGAGCGAACCGGTGCCTATCGTGGCCGCTGCCGGCTGCGCCGTGCTCACGCTTTTCTGCGCGGTGGCCAGCTGGGTCACGTTGATGTTGTAGGTGCCGGGCGAAGCATCCGGCAGCGTGCTGACGGTGCCCAGCGTTGTCGTGGACAACGTGGCGTTATACGTGCTGTAGGTATTGCTGGAGGTCAGTTCGTTCAGCGCGGACTGCACTCCCGAAAGCGCGGTCTGCAGCGCCGTGAGGCCGGCTATCTTGTTGTTGTCCAGGTTGGTCTGGTTGGTGATCTGCGCCTGCGGACCGGCTTCCTGCGCATTGACCAGCGCGGTGATGATGGCGTTGACGTCCAACCCCGTGCCCAGGCCCAGTGAACTCAGCAGGCCGGTGCCGCTGATATTGCTGTTGGAACTGCCGGTGCTGGAGCTGGAGCTGGCACCGCTGATCGCACTGGAGAGTGCGCTCGAAGTACTGCTCACGCTGGAGATGGTGCTCATGAAGGCCTCATCGAAGGGTTTGGGTGCCATCGAGCCGCCGGCAAAGCTCACGCTGTCACGTTGTTCGCAGTGAAAGCTTTGCCCGCCGCTCGCGTGGGTTTTCTGACGGCCCGCAGGCCGTCAGACCCCTTGAAGCAAAATCCCGGCCATGGCTTTGCGCCATGGCCGGTCGTACCGATTAACCCAGCAGCTTGAGGATCTGCTGCGGCTGGGCATTGGCGGTGGCAAGCACCGAGATACCCGCCTGTTGCAACACCTGCGACTTGCTCAACTGCGCGGTAGTGGCCGCGAAGTCGGTGTCCTGAATCGAGCTTTGTGAAGCCGTCAGGTTGGTCTGCTCCGCACCCAGCGTGGCGATTGTCGACTGGAAGCGATTCTGCACGCCGCCGAGCTGGCTCTGGAAGTTGCTGATCTGGGTCAGCGCCACGTCCACACGCGAGATCAGGTTGTTGGAATCGTCTACCGTCAAAACATCGCCGCCTGCCAGCGAACCGGAGGCCGTGATCACCGAGCCGTCGGTATAGGATGCACCCGTGGCCGCAAAACCGGTCGCGGAGGAACCTGCACCGCTGGCACCAAAGGCCACAGCACCCGTGGTGAGGTTGAACGTACCGCCGCTCGCACCGGTCAGAGCAGCACCGGTCACGGCCAGCTCGCCGGTGGAGTAGATGTTGATACCGCCGCTGGCGTTCACGGCAGCGCTGACACCGGCGATACCGGCCGCGTTGATCGAATCGGCCAGGCCCTGCGCACTGTTCGCGCTGGCGCCGCTCAGGCTGTAGCTCTTGCCATCCGCGCCTTCGATGGACAGGCCGCTCAGGCTGATCGACTGGCCCGACACGCCGCTGGCATTGACGAATGCGCCACTGACGTTGGCGGTGGAGATTTCCGAGATCTGACCTACCTGCGACGTGGTGGCGCCCTGGCCAAGCTGCACATTGATGGCCTGGCCCACGTTCGAGCCGATCTGGAACGACAACTGGCCCACCGATCCATTCAACACGTTAGTGCCGTTGAAGCTGGTCTGGTTGGCGATACGCGTGATTTCCGAGAGGTACTGCTGCACCGAGGTGTCGATCGCGGCGCGGTCGGAAGACTGGTACGTGCCGTTGGCGGACTGCACGGCCAGGTCACGAATGGACTGCAGGTTGGAGGTGATCTGGCTCAACGCGGAACCCGCGGTCTGCGCCAGGTTGATGGCATCGCTGGCGTTGGTGCTGGCCTGTCCCAGACCGCCGATCTGCGTCTGGAAGCGAGAGGCAATGGCAAAGCCTGCAGCATTGTCCGCCGCGCTGTTGATCTTCAGACCCGAAGACAGATCGCGGGTGGCCGTACCCAGCGCGCTGCCGGACTTGGACAAATTGTTCTGGGCCTGCAGCGAAGCGATGTTGGTATTTAGAACGAGTGACATTGGATGTCTCCTGAAACCGGATAGGTGGTACTCAAGCCGGCGGGGTCCAGTCACGTTTTGCTGTGCCGACCGCCTCAGGGACTTTTTCGGCGATGGCTGGGATTACTTGAGAATTTTTTTGCTGTGGTGGCAAGGAGATGGGTGTGGGAAATGTGATGGGGGACGCTAAAGGTTTGGGGCGTGGTGTCGAGGTGGTGCGTTACGTGGCAGGTGTTGCGAATTCAATATCTCGCAAGTGCGGGGCATTGCCTGCGGCGCTTTCGGCCCGTGGGGCCGAGTCACTTTCTCTTGCGTGCCCAAGAGAAAGTAACCAAAGAGAAGGGCACCCCAGAGGGCGCGCCTTCCGGGCTCCTGCCCTCCAGGTGCGCAGGCGGGCTACGGGGTTTTTCGACAGCACCTCCTGTGCTGACGAAAAACTGGCTCGCATCCCTGCGAGCCACCCTGCGGGCTTTCCTTCGCCCACCTGCCGCGCCCTATGTGGCCCCTTGGCGCACATCCGTGTGCGCACTCGGTGCCAGCGCGTTGCGCTGGTGGAGCGCCGCGGATCATGCATCCATGCACAGTGTCATCGTGTGGCCGTGAGGGCGCCTGATGCACCGAAAGGGCTTTGCTCACGAGTAACCAGCGACCGGCGCAACGCGCCGGTGGCCGCGCAGGATGCGCGCTTGCTCGTCGGGGCCCCTAGGGGGCGGTGAAGGGTGGGCGGAAAAGCCCGCAGGGAAGCCGACACGGAGGTCGGCTTGTTTTTCGTCAGCCCATGGATGGGCTGTCGAAAAACCCCGCCCACCCTTCACGCACTTGGCGGGCAGGACGCCCGCCAAGCGCCCCCTCGGGGTGCCCTTCTCTTTGGTTGGCGGAGTCAATCTAGAAGTGCATCATCAATTTGGTCGGCCAGATCATGGCGTCCCAGCGCACGCATGAAGATCTCAGCAGGACAGTGATAATCCAGCGTGGCGCGCGGACGAAGATTGAGACGACG